>Ga0307440_1000155_pt1 | contig 30566 bp, 29 predicted proteins | sample SalMarWE160410MG_FD_202150 | JGI IMG/M metagenome (GOLD analysis project Ga0307440, IMG submission 202150) | Salt marsh sediment microbial communities from the Plum Island Ecosystem LTER, Massachusetts, United States - WE1604-10 | ecosystem: Environmental > Aquatic > Marine > Intertidal zone >...
TACTTTTCCGTAGTCCTTTCGATTATCTAGGACATAGTTGAATAGTGATCGCAAAGGAGCCAATCCTAGCCCACCTGCCACAAACAGTAGGTCTTTTCCTTTCAGTTGTTCCGTGTCGAATCCATGACCAAATGGTCCTCTTATGCCGACTTTGTCACCCTCTTTTAGGGCATGCATCTTGGTTGTTACGTTTCCTAGTCTTCTTACGCAAAGTTCGAAAGACCCTTTCTTTGTAGGAGGTGATGAAATTGAGATGGGCGCTTCGCCGACTCCGAACACTGAGACTTCAACGAATTGTCCAGGGTTGTGACCGAGTTCTGAATCGTCGTCAAGCTTTATTTCAAAAAGTGTTTCCATTGAGGTCATAGGCTGTTTCTTAATGACTGTTGCTAATCGGGGGACATAGTCTATATCGGTTCCTGTTTGGATTTTTATGTCCGGAGCTGTTGGAGCGGTTATTTCTAAACCGCTCTGTTGAGCTTCACGGTACATGTCGTTTAAAAGGCTAACTGGGTTTGCGATGTCAGGAAGACAGTTTGAACCGCATCTGCCGCAACCCACGCATGATATAAAACCGAATCGGTCAAAGAGATACTTGCCTTTTTTGAAGTACCTGTGCCTATACCTTGTTGGCCGGGTTGCGCGGAAATTTTCTCCTGAAGCAATTTTTGCAAAGTCTTCCAGCAAGCAACCATCCCAGGTTCGAACTCTTTCTCCTTGCTGCAAAGTAAGGTCTGGGTTGTCTTTAACGTCAAAACAATAACAGGTTGGGCACACAAGAACGCAAGAGCCGCATGCTAAGCATTTTTCTGAGTGCTTTTCCCAGAATGCACTCTCTCCATAAAAATTACTTAACATTTCAGGAATTAAATCGGGCGAGAAATCAAGTTTTTGTTTGCACATTGCTGCGACTTCACGTTTTTTCTGACCAACCATCTGGATGTCTCGTGCAAGTGCGTTGGTTAATCCTTTTGCGTATTTGTCTAAGAGCTGTTCTCCTTTTTGTGAGCCGATGGCGATTGCATAGCGGTTTCCCAAGTCTGTTAGCATAAGGTCATATCCGTATTCGATTGTGTCTGCGCCCATGTAGGGTGCAAAGCACCATTTTGACATACTTTGCATATTAACGCCGATGATAACTGATGATTTTCGTTTTTCAAAATAGTATGGGTCAGATTTAGTTTCGCTGAAGATTTCGTCCATGTGGAGAAGCGCTACTATGTCGTAGGGGTGTACTCCTACAATTACTGTTTGATTTGGGTCGGGGGACTCTCTAGCAGAGAAACTCTTGCCGATGTTGTAAGTAACCAACGTCTCCCTCTGGGGAAAGAAATATTTTTTTGGCGGCAGAAGGGTAACGTCATAATCTAACCTGAGTTCATCTGCTGAGTTCAAAGGGTCAAAGGCAAATTTCTCGCCTTTGGATTTTACGCCTATCACGTTTAATGAATCATCGTCTATAAGCGCATTGATAAAATCCGTAAAGTTCTCTTTTGTTATAATACGCATACATCCAGCTCCCTAATTGCTTAATGTAAGCAATTCTTTTACCAATAATACCGCTAAAAGAATTTAATACTTTCTGAAGAAAATATAAAATTTACCAATAGTTTTTCCGAGCTGAAGCAACTTAAAATGGTTGCCAAAACGAAAAATTGGTAGATTGACATATTGTATGTTACGACTTGATGGAGTTTGGCTAGTAATAGCTCTGAAATAATGCGGTTACACTCCAAAAAAATGCTCTTTGATAGTTTGAAACTCTTATATATACCAGATGCTAATTCTCTGTTGAGTGTCATGGCTGAAGTTTGTTCAACATGCGGACTACCAAAGGACCTATGCGTTTGTGGAGAAATAGAAAAAGAACAACAACGTATTCGCGTTCGCCTTGAAACCCGAAAATATGGGAAAGCAACCACAATTATTGATGGTATGGACGACAAGAATTCTTCTAATCTACATAATGTCGCCCAAAAACTCAAAACCTATTGTGCATGTGGCGGAACCAGTAAAAACGGGCAAATCATGCTTCAAGGCGACCATCGTGATCGTGTTAAAGATTTTCTAATAAAAATTGGTTATCCACAAGAAAACATCGAACTCCAATAAGCTCAAAGTCCATTAACCAAACAACCGGTGCAATCTTAGTAATGAAAAAGTTAGATAGTCTTCGTGAAATCCTTAAAAACACAAAACATCGAAAAGTAACAAAGATTTTTTGTCCTCGATGCTGCAGTCCAGAGATACAACTCAATAGCAGCTTAGATATTTGGCTAACTCCAAGACAATATTATTGCGAAAAATGCGGTTACACAGGCATTTTAGTGATGGAACTTGAAGAAGAAAAACAGCAATCCGCAGAAGAAGAGTCTTAGATTTATTTCTTTTAAACAAATAAAAAAGAAAGAAATTGCCCTAATCAGGCAACTCGAGATTTAACTGCTTTTTGAGCGTTTTGTAGCGGTTACGAACCGTAACTTCAGTTACGCCTGCAGCTTCAGCGATATCTTTCTGAGTTTTTTTCTCGTTGTTCTGCAAACAAGCAATATAGAGGGCTGCAGCAGCTAGGCCCATTGGGTCTTTTCCTGCAGCAGCACGTTTGCGTCTGGCTTCTCGAAGAATTGCTATAGCGGCACCTTGTGTTTTGCCTGAAATGCCTGTCTTTTCTGCAATCTTTGAAACGTAAGTTAAAGGGTCAGCTATCGGCATGTGAACTTCCAATTCTCGCAATAGAAGCCTGTAACATCTAGCAACATCTTTTTTGTCAACTAGGCTGGCTTCAGCAATTTCGCGCAGAGTCCTTGGGGTTCCACTTCCTCGGCAAGCAGCATATAATGCTGCGGCGGCTATCGCTGCAATTGAGCGTCCTCGAACCAAGCCTTTGTCGAGGGATTTTCGATATATGACTGCGGCTTTTTCTTTGATTGGTGGTGGAATGTATACTTTGTCCGATAATCGGTCAAGTTCAGCCATGGCTTGTGCGAGGTTTCGATCGATGGATGAGTGGACTCGGCTTCGGATTTGCCATTTTCTTAGTCTCCACATCTGAAGTCTGGTTGAAAGCGGTAGTTTTCTTCCGAAGGCATCTCGGTCAACTTGGCTGATGGCTGTTGACAAACCTTTATCGTGAACTGAGTAAGATGTTGGAACACCGACACGACTTCTGGAGGCTTTTTCTTCTTGTGTGAATGCGCGCCATTCTGGTCCTTTATCCATCATTTGTTCATATAGAACCAGTCCGCAGTCACCACATACGGTTTCGCCGGTATCGTAATCGTGAACTAAGTTTACGCCACCGCATTCAGGGCACTTATCTGCCGTGCGTTGGGACGTTCTTTGGGGAGTTTCTTTTTTTATGCTCATCTATTCTACCTCTTAGTATGCGTAGAGCCGTCACCATAAGCCAGTGTGGCCAGAAAATAGTACATTCGGTCCGCGCAAACTAAGCTGATGAACAATTCTAGTATTTAAGATTTTTGGTTTATTAAACCTGTTGCACATAACCATTTCGAAACGCTCAAAACTCTGCTCACAGCTGCATGGGAAAAATGTAAAAAAGTGTAAAAGTGCGCGCCAATCAGCCTCCAATTAACCATATTCTAAAAACGAATCATCTCCTCAAGATTCCCCAAACAAATCGTTTTTATCCCAAACTTTTCAGGAACGCTTATTAACAAAATAAGCACCCATAAACCTCTAACCATAAATAAGGGCAGTTTTTAAACTGTTCATGCAGCCCGTTGGTGTAGTGGTCAAGCATATCGGGCTTTGGACCCGACGACGAGAGTTCGAATCTCTCACGGGCTACCAACTCCAAGACTGTAGATTACACGTTTTTTTATCTTAGCTAAAGAAAATTTCTAGCTTGGTTTTTCCTTATTCTCCTTTTTTTTAAAGAGAAGGGGCAGACCAAGTAAAGGCAGCGAAAGCATCCATAGATCCATGTTGTGGCCTAGGAACCATGCATACCAATAATTCCAAGTGTTGCCAGCTAAGAAGACCCAACTGAAATAGTTCCAGAGGAAATAGACCCCGAGCGAGGTGATGATTATTCCTATTGCTCCTAACTTGAGGTCCTCTAAAGTTTCCGTTCTTGCAGATTTTTTTGTAATGTATCCTGTGTAGATTGTGAGTGCCAACAATCCAAAGACAGTTGAGACGAAACTAACGAGATGCTCGGGGTGAGCGGTTAAGTATTCTGTTCCTGATTGCCTTACAATGCCAAGCCAGCTGCTGGTGTTAGTCAGCCAGAACACAACTATGAAAATTGTTCCAGTAATAAAACCCCATTTTACAGCCAATTTTATTGGTTTGTTTGGGCTAACTTTGAAGGCTAAAATGAATAAACCGATGGGTAGAACTATGGATTCCATTACGGTAGGAATTACTTCTACTATCAAAGAGTTAAGCAATGAACCTAACGGGCGATTCTGTAGAAGCATATTCCAAAAGCCCTGAACGCTGTACCCTGCCGTTGTGAGTAGTCCCAGCCAGTAAATGCCTTCAAAAACCAAAACCCACCTGATCACTTTGTATGCAGTTTGCTTTTTGAAATCTTTCTTAACAAAATAAATTATGGTTGCCGAAAAAGCAATGATGCTAGCCAAGAATCTGAAAGCTAGGCATGCAGTTGCCGAGATGTCTTCCACAAAAATGATCGTTCTTATAGGTTCGTGCAAAGGTTCCCATTCTCCAATCCATGAGAGTGTAAACATGCCGTGCAACGTGAATAGAAAGTATGCGGTTACAACTGCAAGTAAGCCAATTTTTAGCGGGGTGTAAAATTTTTGTGGCTCCATAGAATCAACTAGGTGATAGTTTTAACTAGATTCGGTAAATTGCATATATTAGCTTTTGGTGACTAAACAAATGGTTAGCGTTAAATATGGACTCAACCAATTATTATTGGAGAACAGCTTGAATTTAACTCAAAAACAAATAACTCAGTTTCTGTTTGCCGTTCAAGGCATAGGCATAGTGTTTGTTAGCATATTCCTAGTTGCCTATTTAGGCGGTTTACCAACCACCAACGTTTTGCACATTGAACCTGTATTTAGGATTCCTATGGCTGTTTTCGGCTTGTTATTTTTGGTGCTGGTTCTTGTCATTTTGGTTTTGGCGGCTCTGCGCAGAAAAAATTAAGACAGCTTTTAAGTTTAATCAAGTTACGATAATTTGTTTTTCGCCGTTTTCAAACAAATAAGCTTTGCCAATAACTTCGAATATACCGTTATTAAAAAAAAGCGCTGACCCTTCAGGAACAGCATAGACTTTCTCATCTTTAGAAAAACACAACAAAACATCATCCTTCTCGGGAATATAATGAACTTTTAACAAAATGTCTACTAAGCCAAGACCATTTACGATTCTTACTTTAGAGCTACTGCGAACAGTAGTTATGCAACGGCTACACAAAGCCAACGCTCCTGCACTGCGTCCAACAATAACCCCTTTGTAAGCAAAAAGCAACTTGTCAATTCCTCTTTTCTTAAGTCGTTCAATTAAAACGCTTGGAAGACCACCCGTCAAATAAACCATACTGGCACATTTCATTTTCTCCTCGATAAACTCAGGCGAATCCGAGTAACCAACAAAATTTACCGAACATGCGCCAAGACTGATTAAATAATCGGAAAAAGGTTTTCTCTTCCCGTATTTTCGATCAAAGGACGCTCTTGCCCAAGAAAAAACCAAAACATCAATCGGTTGCTTAGCGTCTTGGAAAGCTCTCTCGTTAACTTTCTTTGCGTTTCTCCTTAGAACGTTCTCTCCACCCAAAAGATACAGCTTCGGCATACCGAATAGGAGTTGTTGAGAAATTAAAAAGGCATTCCAAGAGACTAATCAGTTTTCATATCAAATTAGCACAAGTCATTTATAGCATCCGCAATACAAAAAATTCAGTGTTCACATTTGCCTGTAACTCCTCTTCATTATCCCCTAGCAAAAATTATTCAAACGCTTGACGCGAAAGCACGTTTGAGTCTCCCTGCACTGATCGTTGGCTCGCTTGTACCTGATCTTGAAGTCCCCTTCATCTATTTGTGGAGTGGAACTTGGGGACAGGATAGGATGGTGCTTCACAGCTTAGTCGGCGGCTTAACACTAGGAACACTTATTGCGGTAGCGTTCACGGTTCTTGTCTATCCGTGGTTGGCAAGCGCATTTTTGCCTATCGATAAGAAGAGAGTTAGAGAGAAATGCACTTTCTCGTTTATGCTGGTCTTTTCGGCTTTGCTTGGAGTGCTCTCACATGTCCTCTTGGATATTTTCAATCATCCCTATAATCCCCTTTTTTGGCCTTTTCTTACTCTATTCCAAACCCCCAGTCCTATCGTTCCCCTTTTAGGAGGACAAGGCACAGCCTCACTCATCGTTCATGGGGTTATGTTGCTGCTTTTCTTTTTATTACTTATTAAGAATCGGAGCAACCTTTGGGAAAAACTGGTAGTGGGTTAATCGGTAATGCTTATAAAAAGCCTAGATCAAAGTAAGCCTGATACAAGATGGTTCCTAAAGGTTATGTTGAATATAAACGCAGAGAATTCTGCAAAGATGTCAAATGCCCAATCCAACTTGAATTAAATGCGCAAATGGATGGTTCTCCAGAATACGAGAAAACAAGGAAAAAATGCAGCGCAGCTTGCCTTTATACCACATGGCAGTTTCACCACTGGCTCACAGAAAAAGGTTATGTCATAATAGTTAGCTCACAATTAAAAAAATAATCAAACAACAATGCTGCAAATATCTGAAAGATTTTAGTCGACTGGATTTCTGGATAAGTCAATGCAAATCAATTGAACAAATGTTCTAAAAAATATGTACATTAAAAGTAACAACCAAGATTGACTGCCCCAGTCGATTTGACCTGGCTTCTAGCTGCTCTCTCCTTATTTTCTCTTCCTTAGACTTCAATGAGAAATTCCTGGCTTAGATTATCTGCGAAACCTATTTACGATAAGATAGTAAAGTGAATAAGTAGGTGCATTATTGTGAATCAAATGTTCTGTTTTCAGTGTGAGCAGACTGCGCAGGGAAAGGGCTGTACAACTTTTGGTGTTTGTGGGAAAAATCCTGACGTAAGTTCGCTTCAAGACTTGTTGATTTACCTACTCAGAGGATTATCCCACTTATCGTTGGAGGGAAAAAAGGTAAACATCAAAGATGAGCAGTTGAATATGTTCATTTGTGAAGCAGCTTTCGTTACTTTAACAAATGTGAACTTTGATGAAGACAAATTAATAGATTACATTCGAAAGGCAGTAAAGTTCCGCGATGTCCTCCGTGAAAAAGTAAAATCAGCTGGGGGGTTTATCGGATTTCAAGGTCCAGTTGACATGTTACTGGAAAATACTAAAGAAGGAATGATTAGACAAGGAAAAAAGGTCGGGATCAAGGCTGACCCCTCAATCGACCCCGAGTTGAACAGTATGAAATGGCTTCTAATCTATGGGTTAAAAGGAGTAGCGGCTTACACTTATCATGCTTATCGTTTTGGAAAAAAAGATGATGTTGTATTCGATTTCATTCAGCAAGGCTTCGCAGCAACCCTGGATAGTTCGTTAGGTGTTGATAATTTCTTTGATCTTGCTTTGAAATGTGGAAAAATCAATATCAAAGCAATGGATCTCCTAGATGCGGGGAATACAGAAGCTTTTGGCGATCCAGTTCCTACCCAAGTTCCACTTGGACATAGGAAAGGTAAAGCTATCCTCGTTTCCGGTCATGACCTCATTGATTTAGCGGCAATCCTAAGGTTGACTGAAGGCAAAGGCATCAACGTATACACTCACGGCGAGATGTTGCCGGCACATGGCTATCCAAAATTGAAAAAGTACCCACACTTCTATGGACACTATGGAACTGCATGGCAAAATCAAACTCGCGAGTTTGCTTCTTTTCCAGGGGCAATTCTAATGACGACAAACTGCATTCAAAAACCCGCAGAAAGCTACCAAGCAAACATATTCACAACTGGACCAGTTGCTTGGCCAGGTGCAATTTACGTTGAAAACAAGGATTTCTCACCTGTTATAGAAAAAGCATTAGAGATGCCTGGTTTCAGCCAAGATGAGAAAGCCAAAACAGTGACCGTAGGTTTTGGTAGAACAACTTTTCTTTCAATGGTGAACAATATTGTTGAATCAGTAATGAAAGGTCATGTTAATTCCTTCTTCCTTGTAGCCGGCTGTGATGGAGCTAAACCCGGTCGTAATTATTACACTGAGTTTGTTGAGAAGACTCCCAATGATTCTCTTGTGCTGACTTTGGCTTGCGGAAAATTCAGATTTTTCGACAAGGATTTAGGTAAAATCGACGGTATCCCTAGATTGATGGATGTAGGACAGTGTAACGATGCCTATGCAGCTATTAGAGTTGCTCAAGCCTTCGGAGAGGTCTTTGAGAGTGAGATAAGTGATTTACCATTGTTTTTCATTCTTTCTTGGTATGAACAAAAAGCCATAGCTATTCTTCTGTCACTTTTCTATTTAGGTATAAAGAACATTCGCTTAGGACCAAGTTTTCCAGCATTCTTTACTCCAAAAATTCTGGAAAAGTTCAATATAAAACCATTAGGAAACCCAGATGAGGAGTTAAAGGCAATTCTTGATTACGTTAATGGCGTTGCTACCTAAAACTATGCCAATAACGTATGTGCCGAATACAAATACTCCACTAATAATGTTTAATAGGTTAAAAAATGCCGGAGTCTTTGAAGAGCTATTTTTATCGTAAATAAAGGCAATAGCAACAAATTTAAAATGAGTCTCTAACAATAGACTAAGAAGGAAACAGGAGTTATTTTTGAAATGTCTTGGTTGAAAGCTATGAGGGAGAAAGAGCCACTTGAACCCAATAATCCAATTGGAATCGTCGTGATAGGTTCTCTACACCCAGATGTTATGGATACAGCTAAACATATGGTCAGAAAATCTCTTAAACTTGCGCAATTCAAAACTATTGACGTTGGGAAAGGAGTTTCTCCAACAGTTTTTGCATCCAAAGCTAAAGAAGCAAAGGCCGACATCATTGTAGTTTCCGTTTTACTCAGCGCAGCTAAGGAGAATCTACCCAAGCTAGTTTCTGCACTAGAACTTGAAGGTCTAAAAGATAAAGTTGTAGTTATAATCGGGGGTGCAGCAGTTGAAAAAGCAGACGCAGACAAGATTGGTGCACTATTTGGGAAAACAAGGGAAGAAGCTGTAGTGCTAGCAAAAAGAGCAATGGAGCAAAAGAAAAAGCCCTGATACATTCCGCCGAGTCTTTTTTTGCTTGTTTTACACGACGTCTTCTATCTACGCTTTCATTATGATTAATTATATTTTGAGTTTTTCGGTTTTTTGGAAATCAATGAATTAAAGAAAATGGAGAATTCATTAATCAGGAAGGGTTACCCCGCATAAGTTTTCGATAGAATCGTTAAATGGTACTGCAGTTAGCATGCGTGTTTTCTATTAACAGTTTAAATTATGTTTAATTGTGTGCTGAACTTTCTATTCCTAGTTGATGGAGCAGATGTAGTTGAGCTCATTAACTTACAAATCCATTGGCGTAGTGCATTCGCCGTTTAAGGAGCCAAAAAATGTTCCAATACAAGCAGCAGCATCAAAATCCACCTCGGGAACATTGGAAATTTACCCTGAATATGCAGAAGGATTACAAGATGTAGAGGGTTTTCTCATCTTATTTTGCTCTACCATTTTCATTTAATCAAGGGTTGTTCTTTGCTGGTGAAGCCCTTTCTTGACGATAACCTTCGTGGAGTATTCGCCACACGCTCACCCGATAGGCCAAACAAAATCGGCTTATCCGTGGTGAGGCTAATAGGAATCAAAAACAACATCTTGCAAATTCAAGATGTGGACATAATTGACGGAACTCCTCTACTAGATATCAAGCCCTTTGTTCCAGACTTCGATTGCAGAAATACAAAAAAAATAGGTTGGCTTGGAGGCAAAATAGGTAAACTTGAAATTACAAAAGATGACGGCAGATTTTCGAAATAGCTTTTTTAAATGCCTATTTTGTGGTATTTGCTGAGTTAATCGAAAAATGGAGAAGATGGCTTTGGTACTTTTGTGTTGTAGGATGGTGAGGAGATTCTACTACATATTCCAACAGTATTGTCAAAATCAAATAAAAAACAAGACCTCAGGAGCAATGATTGAGGCCAATGAAATGACGAGTTTCACGTTTGTTTTAGATCTATATTTTCCATAAATAACGGTTATATATTGCTCTACTGATTTTATGAGCGATATCGCAAGTGATATGTTAATGAAACAAGCTGAAGGGGTTCCCCGAGGTCTTCTGCGCTTTATAGTCTTGAAATTCTTATCGGAGATGCCAATGTCCGGTGCAGAAATTGTGAACAAAGTTGAAAATGAAACGGGCGGAAAGTGGAAGCCAAGTCCCGGATCAATATACCCCCTTCTGGCTGGACTCCGAGAAAATGGCTTCATACACGAATCACCAGCTTTTGAAAGTGGAATGAAGCATTATTCTCTTACAGATAGCGGGGAAGAATTTTTCCAGGAACAGTTGATGCTTGGACGAAAATTTATGGAAAAGATGGAGTACCTTGTACCGATGTTCATCGGAGGGTTCTATTTTGGCAAAAACGAGGAAAACTTGCTCAGTGCCAAAGAATCGGCGAAAAGATTCTTGCAGACGTTTATAGAATTGGACGCTAAAAAAGAGACTCTGACAAAGGAAAATATCGCAAAGATAGCACGAATCTTGGATAATTCCAATATGGAGCTTAGAAAAATTATTGAACAAATCGATGGAGAAAATCGTGCTTCGATTTCTTAATAGGAAGTGGTGTTTTGTATGGGTTTAAAATCTAGTTTTTTGATTGCATGGCGATCGTTGTCCAGAAGGAAAAGCAAGAACCTCAGCGCGATCCTAGCTGTAGCTTTAGGTGTAACTTTACTTGTAGGTATCCAAATTACGACGGCTACGCTTGATAACGCTTTTTTGGCAGGTCTTTCTCAAAGTCAAGGTGAAGTAGACGTCCAAATATCAAACTCCACTCTGGGCGGCTACCTCAGAATTGAAGATCAGACCTTGATATCTAATCTTGCTCCTGACGCAGTTGGGGTCATGCCAGAACTTACCGCTCAGATTCCAGCGTTAGTCGAAAGCAATTTCGACCCGAAGATGGATGCGGCTGGAGTACCAGTAGATTATTCTGGGGTTTTTGGAAGTTTCTACGATTGGAAAACAGGAAACAAACTGGACCTGAATAGCCTTCTAGATAGCAACTCAAGTATCTTATTATCAAGTAATCAAGCCGAAAAATTAGGAATTGATAAAGACACAACGTTACCTGTGAAATTAACTACTGAATTCACAAATCTGACTAAAACGCTCATACCCCCGACTGTTCCATTAGTTAATTGGACAATAAACGCAAACTTCACTACTGCAGACTACCTACTAAACAGCAACAACACCGACCTATCCATAGAAGTACAACCTGTCGATTTTCAAGGCCTTGTAATGACATACAGCACTGAATGCCCCAATCTGAACCTAACCGACTATTCCTATGTTAACATAACAGCCACAGGATCCCCAAATGCAGCGGTAATACTGGGCTTTCTCTTAGACGATGGCACCACCATGACTGTGGCAAACTTAACCGACCCATCAACACTCAACACCTTATCCTTTGACTTAACACCCTATGCAAACAGAACCCTGAGTGGCACAAGTTTCCTAACAGCTTTGAGCCTGAATGGAACCAACGCAAAACTCGACATAACCGAAATAGCCTTTGAAACATCCACCCAAACCGGCTCCCAACGTCTACCCCTCGTGAAATATTCTTCTGAGATATCAAGAGTAGATCTGCACGTAGTAGGCGTATATGATTCTAATCGCCCCGGGATAGGATCACAATATTCAGGAGCAGTATTCAGACTAGAATACCTTCAGGATTGGCTTAGTCTAAAAGACCAAAACCAGCAGACAGATATCATCAGCGCTTTTTCAATCGCCTACAAAGCAGACCATTTCGTTAAAGAAATCGATCAAAACTACCTGCAAACCAAAGTAGATCATCTAAACGCTACAATCCCCCGAGAGATAGATTCTGCCACCGGTGAACCAATCGATATCTATCAAATCAGCTCTGCTCGACTTAACTTCTTTGACCTTGCCTCATTTTTCATTACTCTATTGAGCACGATGCTAACCGCGTTGGGTTTTCTCATAATGCTAACGGGTGTGCTGCTAATCACCAACATTCAACTTATGAGTGTGGAGGATAGAGAATTCCAAACAGGAGTAATGCGAGCCGTTGGTGAAAATCGAAGAGGAATTTTCTACTCCATAATGATCGAAAACCTATTTCAAGGAGTAATAGGAGGCCTCATAGGACTCTTAGGCGGATTAGCTTTCGGGCAAACCGTAGCAGCATATCTTGTGAGCTTATTTGGAACGGGTCAACTCAGCGTCCAACCAGTCATCTCCGAAACAACAATCATCCTATCAGTCACAATCGGTGTAGTTCTGAGCATCGTAACCGGGATTCTTCCAGCCTTAAGAGCTTCTCGGGTGAAAATAGTGGAGGCTCTGCGAGGAATACAAGTCAAGTTCCAATCCAAATCAAGCAGAAACTTGGTAGCACTAGGTGTCTTGATGACCGTTTTAGGAATATTTGTTCTACTATACAATGGAGTACTTGACAAACAAACGCAAGTGATCTGGAGCAGCCAAGGATGGGACAGCATAGAGGAGTGGAGAAACCTCCTGATAGGATTTGGCTTTCTAACAGGCGGCTTTGGTTTTATCCTATCGCGTTTCATCGATCGCGTCAAAGCCTTCAACATTACAGCTATAACACTTTGGGCATTCCCCTCATTTCTATTCATCTACGCCATGGGAAACTGGATAAAAGGTATCGCAGGTCTATCTATTGACATTTTGATTTTGGGTATTGTCGAAATAATAATCGGCTCTATCCTATTTGTCGCCCTCAACCTACCGATCCTGATGCGGGGACTTCGAACAATACTGATTAAAATTCGGGGTGCAAAAGGTACGGGGCAATTCTCACCCGCACTCATATCTTCACACATTACCCGTTCAACGCTGACCTTTGCCATATTCGCAATCATCCTAACATTAAATGTTCTAGTAGCAGCTCTTATCCCAACTAGCTTAGGAACTGCAACCCAGATCGAAAAAGACTCCAACGGGGTTGACTTCACTGTATTTCTAAGCAAACCGGAGGCAATACTTCCAGGGACAAACTACACCCAAGAACTCTACAAACTCGATAGCCGAATAACAGATGTAATAGGGTTCAAGACCTTTAAGCCTGGTACGGATTTCACAAAGTTCGTTGCTCTGGAAGATCCGCAGTCTGATGCGTTTGACTATAAAACGGATTTGCTCCCGATCGGCATTAGTGAATTTAAGCCAGAACAGATTCGAGGAAATGCCTCAACCTACTTAGATAGTGATTGGCGTTATCCAGCCTATATCTCAACTTTCCCAGATGGTGTTAGGGAATCTGTGGTTTCTGATATGTCAGATAGCCAAGCTCAGGAATTGTCCAAAAAATCATGGGATCTACTCTTTAACCCCACATATGAAATGGCTGCATACAACGTCTCATCGGCTTTGCTCTCTATATTCTCTGGAGAGGGGGACCTCTCCAGTTTGGATTTAGGATCGGGAGGGGGCTTTGGCGGAACCAGCGAAGATCCTCTATCTGACGTCCAACCGCTAACAGACAACACAACTAACGTAATTAAGAACCCCATTGTTTTCACGGACTCTTTCCTATTGCCCGTTGGACTGCAAATTTGGATACCTATGAACTCCTCCTCTAGTGTATTGCCAAACTACCAAGCATTCACGATCGGAGCCAGTCTTGATTCGCAAAGAGGCGGAGGCTTCCCGCTTGGAGGAGGACTAAGCTTTGGTTCAGGAGACGGAGACTTTAGTTCGATATTGGGATCGGTATATCTTTCTAATTACTGGACAAATCAAACAGATTACTTAGGAGAAGCAAACGGTGAAACCTCAACTTCCAGAGCAGCCGACCAATATGATGTATTTTTAGTCAAAACTTCTCTTCCAGTCGATGACCCACAGCTAAAAGACATTACACAAACGATTCAGGCCTTCACAAACACAAACGAGCAAGGATACCGCCTTCTTGCCGAAGATGACTTTTATGTTGCAAGTACCAAATTAACTTACTCAAGCATCGAAACCACCCTAGAAAACACCGATCGAATAGCTTCTTTTCTCCAAATATATGTCACGTTTGGTTTGGTCATAGGAGCAGTAGGCATGGGTGTAATCTCCGTACGTAACGTCTCTGAGAGAAAACGTGAAATCGGAATGATGCGCGCCATAGGGTTCTCAAGAAGAGAAGTGGTGCTCTCTGTTCTCTTTGAACTGGTAGTGCTGGGTATAATCGGCTTAGTCATCGGAACGATTAACGGATTGCTGATTAGCGTAGGGTTTGCTAACATGCAAGATGTTGCTCTGGTGATTCCCTGGCAAGAAATCGGATTGTACCTTTCCATCATCGTGTTCATAGCCATCGGTTCAGGTTCAATACCTGCGCTTGTGGCATCAAGAATACCCCCCGCAGAAGCCCTGAGGTATGTCGGATGAAAAACAACGAAACAATACAACCCCCAAAGGATATTCTCAACATAACTAATCTAGACAAACGATATAATGAAGGCAAATCAAACGAAGTTCATGCCCTTCGAGGAGTAGACTTAACAGTCAAAAAAGGTGATATGATGGCAATCATGGGCGCATCAGGATGCGGAAAAACTACTCTACTGAACATGATAGGTAACTTAGACCGCCGCTCGTCAGGACAAATTATAATCGATGGAGTAGACACTTCCAAGCTATCTGATAGTGAGAAAACCGCCTTCCGTAGAGATAAAATCGGATTCATATTTCAACTCTTCAATCTTTTCCCTTTCTTGAGCGCCGTTGAAAATGTTGAAACCCCCCTACTGCTACGTGGTTTAAACTCTGGATTAGCAAGAGAACAAGCAAAGATGATGTTGCGTGAATTAGGCATGGGCGACCGTCTCTACCACCTACCAAGAGAACTATCAGGTGGTCAACAACAAAGAGTCGCCATAGCTCGTGCATTAATCAATCAGCCAGCAATCATATTGGGCGATGAACCCACAGGAGATCTAGACTCTTCAACCAGCGCGGATGTCATGGATCTTTTCCGCCGAATCAATAGAGTCAACCAACAGACCCTTATTTTGGTCACGCACAGCCGTTGGATTGCAGAAAAATGCGACTACATTGTTCACATGAGTGATGGCCAAATCTCAGGCATAGAAAACAGCCAAGAGGACAAGGAGGCCAAAAGATGAAAGCTTACTACTCTGCTCTAATGGACAAATCTGCTCTTTCAGAAAACTCCAAATTGTCCAAAAACCTAACTGCGACCTTGAAGAGAAATCTTGGCATCCGCAAATCCAAAATACAGCACAAAGAAATCAACACCTTTATATTTTTATCAGCGGAAAAACAACTCCGTATAACGCTCGATTCAAAGACTATTGGGCAAACTCAAGAAAAACTGAAAAAACAACTCCAAAAATACTATACCAAGAACAGATCAAAGCTTGAAAAAAGGCTCAAAAACAGCCGAGAGCTTAAAGAGACATCGCAGATAGTTGGGACCTTCCTAAAGGAAATCGATCCGAAACTCCAAAAAGTATTCAGTATTCAACTCAGAAAACAACTCTCGGAACTTTTAATAAAATTCTATGAAATCCAAAACAATAGTTTTACTGCAATCTGGAACCTGAATGAAGAGAACACAGTTCAAATGTATCTTTCAGCTTGCCCAAATCAAACCTTCAAGCTCATGCAAATCCAGAAGCCTCTAGATTTGGAGGCAATTGTCGATAAAATAGAAGTCCTCAATTTTTTCTCAACATTTCTTGATCCAACCTTAAAACGCCTAAAGGATATGAATGGAGTTTTAGAAAGACTGAAGTTAGGTCTTGAAGGAACCCACTTTAAGAGCAGCGACAAAGAAACCCAAAACAAGCTTGCAATGTTCCTTCGTATTCTATCAGCTAAACTCAGCGCACTGCAAAATTTAGACAGGGCCCTCTTATCGATATTCAAGTTGTTCAATGAAGTTAACGATTACTTTAGCAGAACCAACTTTATTGAACCAAATTCCGAATGCCATAGAGTTGTTGAAGAAGTTTCGCAAAAGATCTATGCAGGTAGAAATCTTGTATCAGAGGTTCAAGAAAAACTTGAAGACTGTCTGCTTGACTTAAAAGATTATCTGGATGAAACGAAGAACGGAATAAAAACCATTAATTCTAGAGACGAGTTTAAACTTGCATTGCTAAACATGGCTGAATTGAGCTCTAATTTGTTCATTGAAGCAGAGCTATCAAAGCTTTGGATAGATTTCTTTAGCGCAGACATTCCCTTCTTTGCTTTCCAGTCCACGCTCTTTAATGTAAAAACTCCCCAGCTTTCAGATGCTTCTGCTGAAAGTATAATCTCAGTTAGAAGCTTAGTTAAAAACTACACCTTAGGGCAAACCACTGTGTATGCCGTTAGAGGCGTGGACATTGACATTAAGGACGGTGAGTTTGTAGCTATAGTCGGAAACTCTGGAGCAGGAAAGACTACTCTTCTCAACTGTATGGCTGGGCTTGACGATCCAGATTATGGAGCCGTTTTCTTTAAGGGAAAAGACCTTCACAGTTTGGATGACAAAGAAAAATCAAGGGTTAGATTGCTGGATATGGGATTTATCTTCCAAAATTATGCTTTGCTGCCTCATTTCAACACTCGAGAGAATGTAGCGTTGCCAGCTGATATAGCAGGTTTTAGCAAAGACTTGAAAAGTAGGATAGAAGAGCTCCTTGAAGGTGTTGGAATAGACAAGCAAGCAAAGCAATATCCGGCCCAGTTAAGTGGTGGGCAATTGCAGCGTGTTGCTATTGCGCGTGCACTTACTAATCGACCTAAAGTTTTGTTTGCAGATGAACCTACAGGTGACTTGGATTCTCAGACTGGAAAGCAAGTAATGGAATTGATTAAGAAGTTTCATGACGAAACCAAAACTACCATAATTATAATTACCCATGAACAAGAAATCGCCGATTATGCCCAAAAGCAGATAAGAATAGAGGACGGCTTAATTTTAAGTTAAGTTGCTTTTTTCATTATTGATGTTCTTTGTTTTATGATAATTGCAAAAGGTTGATTGGCGCCCTTTGAGTTATTCTTCTAATAGCTCTTTGGCTGTTTAATGCAGTCATCGTGAACTTTAAGTGGTTTATGAAGCTAAATCTTCATATACAAAATATGTGTTGGCAAAGAATAGATACACTTACTTCGCAACCAAAAAAACTAATAATAACTCTATAATACGATAATAAGACCAAAGGAATAATTGATGGAAAAAAGAGACAAGGACATTAAGAGTCAAAGTCTCAATAAAAACCCGGCTGAGCAATCAGTCATTAACGGCTCGTTTTCCCTCCTAGATGGGGCTAGCGCTCAGACACCTGTTATTACACCTGAACTAGCTTACTTAAGCAAGATAGCATCGGATAAGACTCGGCGGTTAGAGGATCGATTAGAAAGTTTTGAGATTATACTTGACTCAGAAGTTGGCGATACCAACCTTACTAGAGGTAAGAATATTGAGAGAGAAATTGGGCTCAGGCAGATCTATCTGAAGTTTGAGGGTGGAAACCCCACTGGTACGCAAAAGGATCGAATTGCGTTTGCCCAGGCTTTAGATGCACTTCGAAGGGGCTTTGACGATATCACAGTGGCCTCATGCGGCAACTATGGTGCGGCGATATCGCTTGCAGCTTCTCTTTCTGGACTTCGTTGCTTGGTGTACATCCCGCAGAGCTATCATACTCATAGAGTTAAAGAGATCGCCGATTTTGGCGCTGAAATTATTAGAGTTCCGGGAAGTTATGAAGACGCTGTAAACGCCTCTCGTTTAGATGCAGAGAAAGAAGGTTACTACGATGCCAACCCGGGAGGAGCCAACACTAACATCCAGTTAAAGGCGTATGGCGAAATAGCCTACGAAATTTACGATGAACTTCGCGATGCACCTGCAGCCGTAGCTGTTCCAGCATCGAATGGGTCAACTTTAGCTGGCATTCACAGGGGCTTTGTGAGTCTTTACAATCGTGGAAAGACCTCGCGTATTCCTCGTTTTATTGCTGGATCTTCTTTCGGGATGAACCCAATAATTCAGGCTTTTGTCAAAAACACACCTTACTGTGCCGATTTGAAGCCTGAACGGATCAGAAATACAACAGTCAATGAGCCGTTGGTTAATTGGCGATCAATAGACGGTGATATTACGCTGTCAATTATCAGACAGACACGTGGGTGGGCTGCCTTCGCAACGGATAAGAGCATGCAATACTACGCCCGTTTGATTCGGGAGAAAGAGGGTTTAAGTGTGCTGCCTGCTTCAACTGCTGGACTTATAGCACTTTTGGATAGACATAAAAAGGAACCTTTCCCCGGCGATCGTTATGTGGTTATATTAACGGGAAGAAAAGCATGACGCCACATCCAAAGGAAAGAGCAATAGTTTATTGTGAACGTGAATTTCTTACGGCTAACGGCAAAACCGCCCACGGTCTAGTTCGTCACACTGACAGGTACGAAGTGGTTGGCGTTGTCGACTCCACTGCCCCTCCAGGTGATGCAGGGACAATTTTGGATGGAAAGAACAGAGGTATACCGATTTTCAAGAATCTGGAGGAAGCTTATCGGAAAACGGAGCCTACGGTTTTCATAATCGGTGCAGTTTCAGAAGGCGGAATTTTACCCGAGGGTTACGATCAAGCTGTTGTCTGGGCTCTATCTCACGGTCTCGACGTGGTTTCTGGGCTGCATTATTTCTTATCAGACGATGAGAAATTCGTCAAGATGGCTGCCAAAAATAACTGCAGCATCACAGATGTTCGCAAAATTTTCAGAGATTACAAACGATTCTATACCGGCGAGATCAACAAAGTCCCCTCAATCAGAATTGCAAGTTTAGGGACTGACTCTGCAATCGGAAAAAGAACAACATCCGTACTGTTGGTCCATGAACTTAGAAAACGTGGACGCAAAGCAGACATGATCTTCACTGGACAAACTGGCTGGATGCAAGGTTGGCCTCATGGTGTAGTTCTTGACGCCATGATAAATGATTTCGTTTCAGGAGGTATTGAAGGCGCCATTCTCGATTCTTGGAAAGACGAAAAACCAGAATTTATGATAATCGAAGGCCAAGGCAGTTTGGTACACCCTTTCTTTCCAGGAGGATTCGAAATAATGGCTGCCGGACAAATTCACGGCTTCATCCTACAAGACGCACCTGGACGCCCTCACCTTGACGGATTTCCCGGTTTCCCAATGCCATCAATAGGAAGAGTACTCAGAATTGCCAACCTGCTATCTCAACGTACACTAATAGGCATAGGCTTAAACCATGAAGGTTTAACTCAAGAAAAAGTTACCAAAGTGAAAACAAAATTTGAAAAAAGATTCAATGTACCTGTTGAAGACCCCGTCGTTGAAGGCGTATCAAGAATAGCTGACGCTATCGAAGAGCTTAGCAATAAGTGATTCAATGAACCTTCAGTGTTTCGAGTCAATAGTAGTCTCTGATCCCACAGTGCAGAGAAACTGTGTTTACACTAAAATTTCATGCAAAGACACCGAAGGAAAAAAACATTTATTCACACTTCGCTTCAAGTATGAAGAACAACTAAGCCAAAAACAACTTGTTTTATTGCGTCTAGCGGCTGTTATGCCATTGCTGAATTATGGGCTTTTCACAAAAGAAATTAGGTTAGACTTTCAAGTTAGTCAAGCAGACTTTTTGCTTCTGAATGACCTTCTTGACATTTTCACAAAAGACATCTTCATCAACAAGTTTGTTCGAAAAAAGAATCCCTATGTCCTTCCAGAGTACCTTCCGACTGCCTCTGAAGTGACGGAAGAGAACGCTCGTCCTTTGGCAAAAATAATTGCAGTCAATTTAGTAGTCGAAGACGCTCCAGTTTCTTCTAACCTCAAAGAAGAAGCGTGTGGGGTGCTCTCGAGTGGTGGAAAAGAGAGCCTTCTTACTTATGGTATGCTTAAAGAGTTAGGTGCTGAAGTTCACTCGCTGTATGTCAACGAGAGCGGTGGACATTGGCGAACTGCTCTTCCTGCTTATAGATACTTTAGAGATCATTACGCAAATACGACCAGAGTCTGGACCAATGTGGATCGTTTCTATACGTTTATGCTAGATCAAATGAGAATAATTAGAAAGGATCATAGAAAAATCTGGGCAGATACCTATCCTATTAGGCTCAGCATCTTCCCATTCTACATATTTCTATTGCTCCCCCTTTTCGTTGAGCGATGCATTGGGAACATTTTAATTGGAAGTGAATTTGATGACCCGCGTTTGTCACCTTATTTTGCGGGAATTCGACATTTCTTTGGGGTTTATGATCAAACTCAAGACTATGATGTCAGGATGGAGCAATGGTTTTCGAAGAGAATACCTGGAATGCGCCAATGGAGTGCGGTTCGATCGATATCGGGGTTGATCGTGGAGAGAATACTGACAAAAAGGTATCCTGAATTAGCCCGCTTCCAACGTTCTTGCCATAGCTGTCATTTTGAACATGGCACCCTGATCCCTTGCGGTAAATGCAGTAAATGCCAAGGCATTTTACTATTCTTGTTAGCAAACCAAGTCGATCCATCAATTATTGGCTACACAAAAACTGATGTCGAAGCTCTGCCTGCTCGGATTGCCCAAGGCGCTCTCAGAATCGATGAAGACGAAAAAAACCATGCCCTCTTTCTCGCAAAACTTGTGCCCTCATCTGAAGACGTTGAAATTCGTCACATCGAAACGATTCATCTTCATAAACCAAACAGCGACTTACAGCTTTTGCCAAAATGTTTTCGATCTCATATACTTAAAATTTTAATGGAATACACAGAAGGCTTCTCAAAACTGAAAGGCAACAAATGGATCGTCGCGTCTCCTCCTTCAGAGTTAGCTAAAGAGACTTAACCATTCGAATTGCGTTGCAAGTTCCTTGGTGTTCAAACTTGTAATAACCTTCGAGTTTCTCTTTAAATTTGTACCCGGCTTTTTTATAGACAGCTAGAGCAGCCTCATTTCCTTCAGACACTTCCAACTGAGACCAACTTATGCCTCTTTGCACCATCTCTATCTCCGCAGCCTTTAGCAGCCTCAACCCGATGCCTTTATTTTTGAAAGCAGGATCCACATCGATCGTCTCGACGCTACACGTCAAGCTTCCTTGGCGATAGGTTACAATAATGAAACCTCTGATCACATTTTCTTTCTTTTCAACCAAGGTGGTACTATTTGCCTTCAAAATCAAATTTTCTAATAGACGTTTTGAATAGCTTATCTTTCCAGGAAAACATTTTTGCTCTATTTTGAAGAGAGCGTCCACTTCATTAAAGCTCGCGTATTCAATGCCGTCTGGAAATTTCGCCTTCATATTCTCAACTAGTATCGTTTTGGCTTCTTTAAAGCTCTCACTGATGTCTGCAATTAATTTATAGCATAGTTTTGAGGAAATTCGGGATTTACTTTAGTAATGGGCAGCCAGCATCAAATGTGAGTTTGTCTAATTTCTGAGCTAAAAAATATTTGGATTTTAAGATGCCTCAAAAATCTACGTAAGAATGGTTTAAATGAACAATATTGTTGATATAAATGATATTGTAACTTAACTTAATTGAATCGAAGTTACTATGATTGGGGTTTTGACTAAATGAAAATAGTTCGGGCGAAAGCAATACCGGTTGAGTTAGAGCTAAAGGAACCGTTTGCTATTGCTAACGAAACGATTGAAGTTGCTGATAATGTATTCATACGTTTGGAGACTGAGACGGGTCTGGTTGGCTGGGGGTGTTCTGCTCCGGATACGGTGACCTCTGAGACAAAACAAACAGTGCTGAAGAGTTTTGAAGTTGCAAAACGGCTTGTTATCGGCTGTGACCCGACGAGGATTAATCTTGTGAATTACGCGTTGGATAGTGATCTTCAGGGTAATCCGTCTTTGAAAGCAAGCGTAAACTTAGCGATGTATGACATTATTGGAAAAATGGCGGGGATGCCTCTATTCAGGTTACTGGGCGGTTATAGGGAAAAAATAGAAACGTCGGTAACGATAGGACTCAACTCCACTGACTTGATGGTTAAGAAGGCTAAGCAAATAGTCTCTGATGGCTTTAGCATCATTAAGATAAAATGTGGCGTTAACGTTGAGAAAGACATAGAGAATATTCTTGCAATTCGTGAAGCAGTTGGATCAACGATCAAGTTGAGACTTGATGCTAATGAGGGCTATTCAGTTGAGGAAGCTCTTAGAGTAATCAAAGCTATTGAGGAAAAAGGCGCGGACATAGAGTTGTTGGAGCAGCCAACAAAAGCAAGCCACCTATACTCTTTAAAAGAAGTTACACACCAAAGCCCCGTTCCGATAATGGCTGATGAGACTGCCCTGACTTTAAAAGATAGTGTTAAACTTTTGAAACATGAAATTGCAGATATGATTAACATCAAGTTGATGAAAATTGGAGGACTAACCAACGCTGTTAAAGCCAACGTGCTTGCGGAATTAGCTGATGTTCCTATAATGGTGGGGTGCATGAACGAATCCATGGCTGCTATGTCGGCGGGCGTTCATTTTGCTTGTGCTTTCAGAAATGTACAGTATGCAGATCTAGATTCAGTATTAGACTTTGTCGACGATGTTGCCAAAGGTGGTGCTCGCTACGAAAAAGGCTTCGTTATTCCTTCAGAAAAACCGGGATTAGGTGTCGATGTCCAACTTTGAACGATAACCATTTCGTTGAAATCTTAAATGGCGTCCCAAATTACCGTCGATTATTGAAGGTGGATGAGGTTGAGGAGCTTTCTGACCGTTTAGAGGGATATTCTTCTATTGAAGAAAGGACGATTGGAAAGACAGCTGAAAACAAGCCTCTAAAAATGTTCACCATGGGAAACGGGGGGAAAACTGCATTGATAATAGGGGTACCTCACAGTGATGAGCCCCTAGGCAGCCTGGTGACGACTTATTTTATTGATTGGATGGCGAGGCATCCGGAAGCGGACTTCTTTGGTTGGAGATGGTTAATAATTCCTGTACTTGAACAACGGGGGATGCGAATGAATGAGGGGTGGTTTAGTAATATTACCTCGCTTGTTGACACTGCAAAGTCCTATTTTCGAGAGCCGACTGAAAATCAGTATGAATGGACGTTTCCTTTTGAATATAAAGACTATAAATGGGTGCAGCCAAGACCTGAATCTGAGGCGATAAAAGAAATTCTTAAAGAGGAAAAACCTGACCTCTTGTGCAATCTGCATCACTGCGGATATTATGATACATACTTTTACTTCAGCAGGGACCTCCCTGAGGCTTATCCGCGATTAAGGGAGTTATCCGGCAGTTTGGGGCTGCCTCTTTCAACTTCTAGTCCGGATGTTCCTTTCGGAAAAATCCTGCAGCCTGGCTTCTATCAGATGTATGGTCTAAAAGATTACATTGATTACTATACTAAGCACGAGCCGGATAATCTCTTGACTATGAGACGGGGTGCGAGCAGTGACGAATGGTACCAGAACACAATTGGAGGTTTTAGTTTCAATTGTGAAGTTCCACTTTTCACTTCATCAATGAAGACAGATGAAAACTTTTCTAACCGCAAGCTAAAAACCATACTCCAAACTAGAAGAAAAAAAATAGCAAACACGATTGAATATTGTATAGACGTGTTGAATGTGTTGGAGCCCTTTTTCAGTTTCTGTGATCCAGTGCTTTTGGGCTCGGTGCTCAAGCATGTGGCAAACGCCAAATTAGATCTGGAAAATGCCGACCCAGAGACAAAGGTGAAAAAAAACCCTAATGCCACAAACTTTGAGGTTTTCGAAAACGATTTGATGGTTGATGTTTCCGACTTGCTGCTAATAGGTCAGATCAGGCGTGTTACAGAAAATATTCATCGTGCTATAACAGAAAATAATGCTGAACATATGATTGAAAGAATCGATAAAAAAATAGTGGCGCTTGCCCAGAAGATTGATAATCGGGGAGAATTCAAACCAATTCCTCTCCAAAAATTGGTTAAAATGCAGTTAGGCAGCATTCTAATTGTTGCTGACGTTTTATCAAATGGTAAGAAAAACGAATGAGCAAATCCTCCAAGAAACCACTCTAAGATGCCAATCGAATAAGGCTATTAGTTTTCGGTGCATGACGGAAAATGTTATGAATGCGGATATCGGGGAGAGAAACCCGTTAGAAAAGTCGTTAAGTCTCTTTCGGATAAGGCTCGGTGGGTGCGCAACCGAAAATAGAACAGCTACTCGTATAGTGGTTGACATATTAGTCTTGGGTAGCAGTTAGATTAAACTAGAAAGGTTATTTAATTCTTAAGCTAACAGCATCCACATCCACGGAGAAATAATTATGGAATGGGGAATGAAAAATCGCTTAAGTAGACTGATCCAAAAAGATGGCAAAGCCCTCTTTTTACCAATTGACCACGGATACTTCCAAGGACCAACACATGGTCTTGAACATCCGGGTGAAACGATAAAGCCAATAGTTCAATATGCCGATGGACTCATGTTGACGCGGGGTGTTTTACGTAACTGCATTGACCCTGCCCTTGAAAAACCTGTGATTTTGAGGGTTAGTGGGGCTGTTTCAGTTGTTGGTGAAGACTTAGCTAACGAAAGTGTGGTAACGTCTATCCAAGAGATTATTCGGCTCAACGCTTCTGCCGTTTCTATGTCTGTCTTTGTAGGATCTAAATATGAGAATAAAAGCTTGACCAACCTTGCAAAACTCGTTGACGAATGCGAAGAGTATGGGGTTCCAGTTATGGCTGTTTGTGCTGTAGGCAAAGAACTTGAAAAACGAGAAGCAAGATACTTAGCATTAGCTGCCCGTATAACGGCGGAAGTTGGAGCACGTGTTGTTAAAACTTATTATTGCAAGGAACATTTTGAAAAAGTCGTCGATGGCTGTCCAGTGCCAATCGTGATTGCAGGTGGACCAAAAACCGAAACTCAAAGAGAGGTCTTCGATTTCGTCTACGACGGTATCCAAAAAGGCGCAATTGGCGTCAACTTGGGACGAAACATCTGGCAAACTGCGCACCCTGTCGCGGCAATAAGAGCAATACGAGCTATTATTCACGAAAACTACTCTCCTAAAGAAGCTGAAGATCTCTACAACCAAATTCTAATCAACAAAGCCTAATTTTTTGTGATTAGTATGCTCGCTGCCTTCTACCACAACAACCATGACGTGCGTGTTGAAGAGATAACGATTCCAAAGATCGGTGAAGAAGAGGTTTTGCTAAAAGTGGTGGCAAGCGGCATTTGTGGTAGTGACGTTATCGAGTGGTATCGGGTGCCTAAAGCTCCGCGTGTTCTTGGGCACGAAGCCACTGGAGTTATATCCCAAGTGGGCGCAAAAGTTGAAAATGTAAAAGTGGGTGACCGCGTTTTTGTTTCTCACCATGTTCCTTGCAATAAATGCAGCTATTGCAAAAGAGGTTTCCACACAGCTTGTCACACTCTGCACACAACTAACTATTACCCTGGCGGCTTTGCCCAGTACATTCAAGTTCCCAAAATTAACGTGGAATTAGGGATTTACAAACTGCCGGATAGCATGAGCTTTGAAGAAGGTACATTTATAGAACCCTTAGCTTGCGTGTCGCGGGGTCAACGGTTATCAAACTTGAAAAAAAGTGACTCACTGCTAATCATTGGAAGTGGGATCTCTGGAATTTTACATTTACAACTTGCAAAGTTCAAGGGGGTTAAGAAAATTATCGTCGCTGACATTAACGATTACAGGTTGGAACTTGCCAAGAAATTTGGTGCGCAATTTGGACTTGATGCAAAAGCTAATTTGCCTAAGCAACTCAAAGAAGTAAACGATGGACACTTAGCCGATCAGGTTATCGTTTGTACCGGTGCATTACCTGCTGCAATGTCTGCGTTGGATTGTGTCGATAATGGTGGAAGCATTCTGTTTTTTGCGGTGCCCGATCCTTCTGTGAAGTTGCCCGTACCGATCAACACGTTTTGGCGCAACGAAATAACTATGCGCACTAGTTATGGTGCCGCGCCCAATGATTTGGAAGACTCTCTTAAAGTGTTAGCAACAGACTCGTTAAACGTCAAGGATATGATTACGCACAGGTTGAGTTTGCGCGATGCTCAAGAAGGCTTCCGATTAATGGCTGAAGCAGGTTCATCTTTGAAAGTGATTTTAGAGCCAAATGGGGCTTAGGAATGCCTATGTCAATTATCGATGCCATCAAGAAGCGCCGAAGCATAAGAAAATATTCGCCCCGTCAAGTTCCAGACAAGGTGGTTTTAGAATGCTTAGCAGCTGCCGGTTGGGCTCCTTCGGCTCATAACAGTCAACCTTGGCGTTTCATAATTATGTTTGATTTGGCGTTGAAACGTGAGTTGGCATCTGCTTTGGTCGAATCTTGGGCATCGGATTTGGCAAAAGATGGTTTACCTCTACGAGAACAAGATAAGAAAGAGCGATTTGAAAGATATGCTGAAGCACCCTTTCTAATTCTTGCCTGCTTTACCATGGAGGGTCTAAGAAAATTCTCTGACCCTGCTCGGCGAAGTTTTGAACGCGATTTAGCATTGCAGAGTCTAGGAGCTTCGTTGCAGACACTGCTCTTGGCAACTCATGAGGCTGGGTTGGGTGCATGTTGGTTTTGTGCTCCCGGCTTCTGTAAACAAACCGTTCGCAAAATTCTCAATATTCCCGATGAAGTGGAGCCAGAAGCTTTTATCATAATGGGTTACCCAGATGAGAAACCGCCGGTACCCAATAAAAAATCGGTTGACCAGTATTGTTTCAAGAATAAATGGGGAGAAAAGCTTTAGGATTTTATCATCGTTAGGAGCATTTTGAACTTAGTTTTTGCAGTCAAAGCATGTGGTTGGTTTGCTGGCATTATCGTGATTTCGCCTTTCTTTAGTTCAACAGACTTTCCTGATATTGTAATTCGGACTTCTCCGTCGAGCGCCTGAACCATCGCGTCATAGGGTGCGGTGTGTTCACTTAAACCTTGATTCTTGTCAAATGCGAACAAAGTTACGGTTCCAGTTTCTTTGTCGATAAGGGTGCGGCTTACAACTGAGCAATCCTGATAATCGATTAAGCCTTCTAAGTTAGAGGTTTCGGCAATCAATAAATTTGATTCAGACTCTTTCATGACTCATAATGTCCTGACAAGAAATTTAGGCTTATCTGTAAACCTCAGCGAGTAATTATTTGTCAGGGATGAAATCCATCGACATGGAGTTAACGCAATGTCTTGCGTTTTTTTCTGTGAAGTGCTCGCCCATAAAGACATGTCCCAAGTGAGCTCCGCAATTAGCGCATTGGATTTCCGTTCGTACCCCGTCAGAGTCTGGAATTCGTTTTACTGCACCAGGGATTTCGTCATCAAAGCTTGGCCAGCCACAGTCAGCTTCGAATTTGTTTTCAGAACGGTAGAGTTTTGCACCGCAACGTTTGCAAACGTAGGTGCCTTTTTGCCAGAACGCGAAATATTTGCCTTTGAAGGGCATTTCGGTCCCTTTGTGTACTATAACTTGTTCCTCTTCAGGGGTTAGTTCTTTTAGGTTGGATTGATTTTTAGATTCAGTCAATAAAACACCGATCTATCGTTACTCTTGGAAAGTAAAAAACAATTCTCTATAAAAAGCATTCAAAAAACAGTTATAAGGATGCGCTTAATATTTTATTAGATAAAGGTTTTTTTATGGTTGAGATTACGAAATTATTTTGGAGAAACGCTTACACTTCTGATAGTTTCTTACTTGGTGAAGTGCATAGCGCGGAATTAGACACGAGTAATTGGCAAATAATCAATTTGTTCGTCGCATTATCGGAGGAAGCTTCAAAAAAACTCGGGTTCAAGCATCCTTATCTTGGTAAAGTTATCGTTTGTTTGCCGGTTTCAAATGTTGAATCCATATCCGAAAAAGTAGTCTTAAACAAAACTATCGAGGAACTTAAAACCCTCAGACAATGCAGAGAATAAGACTGCTTCTAATCTTTTCTATTTTTTCCTCTTTTTCTTAGTATCAACGAAAAGATTGTTCCGAAGACTGCCACTAAACCTACAATTGAAGCCGCTATTACGAGTGGTGACGGAAGGGCTGTTAGTTTTGCATGTAACAAAAGTGGAATAGGCATTACAACTAAAACGGAGACAAGTAGAAAGGTTGCATCTTTGTGCATTTGTTTCACCATATTCTTGGCAGATTATTTGGTTAAAAGCGTTGTTGTCAAGATTTATTGACTAATTAACAATTTTTTAGTCAAGAAACTTTGACTAAAGAGTCAGGTTCATAAGTTTATTATGTTTTTTCCTGCGCGCTTTCTTTGAAGATGTTATTCATCAATCTAATTTGATCGTTACTCACTTGAACGTTGGAAGATTATGCGTTGAATTGACTGAATCTTTATGTAGTTGAAATGGGCTTTCTGAAATAACAAGCACATTGTAGTGCTATCGAATTTAATCAGTGCAAGGTTAAACCTTATGACTGAGATAGCAGCTGATTCAGCCCAAAACAAAAATAAACCAATTAGAGCTTCCGAACTTGACCCAAAATTCAAGTATGAACTGCAAAAGATGCATGGAAGCGAAAAAATTCTTAAGTGTTTCCAGTGTGGGACATGCACTTCTGACTGTCCAGTAGCCCGCTACAGCGATGATTATAGACCGAGAACCCTAATTCATATGGCTCAACTAGGATTGAAAGATCGTGTGCTAAACTGCAACACTCTTTGGCTATGCGCAGCTTGCTTCACGTGCACAGATCGTTGCCCACAAGACGTTGAAGTGGCTGCTGTAATCCGCGTTTTCCGAAACCTAGCCGTTGAAAAAGGATGTATCCCCCAAGTCTTTAAAGATCAAGCTCAAAGCCTAATCGAATCCGGATACGCTTACAAAATTCCGGATCTTCGCATAAAGAAACGCGAATCTCAAGGACTTCCCCCTCTGCCAAAAGGCAACGCTGAAAACGTTAAGAAAGCTCTCAAAGGTGTAAAATTCATCGAAGCACTCCAAAAACCAGCAGGAGAAAAACCAAGTGACCAATAAATATCTGATTTTTCTTGGATGCGCGATTCCCTATCGAGTTTCAAGCTTTGAAATTTCATCCCGTAAAGTTCTGGACAAACTCGGAGTTGAGCTAGTAGAAATGCCAGAATTCAACTGCTGTGGATTACCGTTGGATCCTGTTAGCCACGAAACTATGCTTATTATGGCGGCAAAAAACTTGGCTTTAGCCGAACGGCAGGGCTTAAACATTCTTACTCTCTGCCCCGGATGCGCAGGAACTTTAAAAAAAGTTAATAAAATCCTAAAGGCTGACAAAGCCCTCAAAGAAGAAATCAACACTCACCTAAAAGAAATAAACTTGCAGTTTGAAGGAACAATTGAAGCCAAACATCTTCTTCAGCTTCTAAAAGAGGATGTTGGCATTGAAAAAATCAAAGACTCTGTCATTAAACCCCTAACCAACCTGAAAGTTGCTGAACATAACGGCTGCCATATACTCAGACCCAAAGAATTCATAGGTTTTGACGATCCTGAGGACCCCCAAACCCTAAAAATGCTTATTGAAGCTACAGGTGCAACTTGCCTTGACTATATAGATGAAACTGAATGCTGTGGAGCTCCAAGCGTTGGCGTAAGCGATAAAGTCGCTTTAGCGCTGGCAAAAGACAAGCTAAGCCACGTAAAGCAAGTTGACGCGCAAGCTCTAATAACAATATGTCCTTTTTGTCACATAATGTATGACACAAACGAACTTCGGATAGAGAAACTGTTTAATGAAACCTATGGTATTCCAATACTACATTATCCGCAATTACTCGGTTTAGCAATGGGTATGACACCTGAAGAATTAGCCTTCAGTGACCTACGAGTAAGCCCATCAAGTATGTTAAAACAATTAAATCAAGGAGCAAACAAAGCGTGAGCCAAAAATTAAAAATAGCCTTCTATTGGGCTGCAAGTTGTGGCGGTTGCGAAATAGCCGTCTTGGACTTAAACGAAAAAATCCTCGATGTAGTAAAAATCGCCGACATAGTCTTCTGGCCCGTAGCCATAGACGTCAAATATAAGGATGTAGAAGCCCTTCCCGACAAATACATTGATATAACATTCTTCAACGGGTCCATCCGTAACTCAGAACAAGAACACATGGCAAAAGTTCTACGTGCAAAATCTAAAACCTTGGTTGCATTTGGTTCATGTGCCCACGAAGGATGCGTGCCCGGCTTAGCCAACCTTAGCGATAAGAAAGAAATTTTTGAGCAAGTCTACATTAAAGACAAATCCAACGTCAACCCAAATGCAACTGTACCCAAAACTCAATCACAAGTCAAAGAAGGCACACTAAAAATTCCAGAGTTCTACGACAC
>Ga0307440_1000156_pt1 | contig 30368 bp, 18 predicted proteins | sample SalMarWE160410MG_FD_202150 | JGI IMG/M metagenome (GOLD analysis project Ga0307440, IMG submission 202150) | Salt marsh sediment microbial communities from the Plum Island Ecosystem LTER, Massachusetts, United States - WE1604-10 | ecosystem: Environmental > Aquatic > Marine > Intertidal zone >...
TGGGAAGATCCTTACCGCCGCGAGTATTACCGTGCCTGCACGGCGGACGGGGAACTCCTGTGGCTGTTTCGTGAATACCGTTCCGATGGCGCATGGCACTGGTGGCTGCACGGGTGGTGGGACTGACCGGGTGCCCACGGCGTGCGCCCGCCAGCGGGGTGCGATTCCCCGGGAGCGTGGCTACATTGGTCGGTCGAACAGGGGTAGGGTAGTGCCGCAGGCGCACGTGCCCGGCCCGCCCCGTCGGTCGTCCGCGAGGGCGCCGATACGAGGGCGACCTTCGACCGACGCACCGGGACACGACTTCCGATGACCCCGACCTCACCTCTACAGGGCGATGGCCGCCGCCGGACGGCGCTCGGACCGGACCGGACTTCCGGCCCGCGGCGTCCGCGCGCGCATGCCGGGCGGCGGGGAAGAGGCTAGAGTGAACGTACCGTCCGGGACCGGGCCGGGGACCGATCCGGACGAGCCCATGGTGCTCCTGCCGGAGGACGAATCCGGGCGATTCGGGCACTGGACGCCGGGACGCTGGATCCTGGTGGCCGTACTGATCGGGGCTGCCGCGGGAGGCGGCGCCGTCCTGTTCCTGGGCGGCGGAGACCAGGGCGCCGCCGGCGCGCCGGCGCGCCCGGAGCCCGAGCGGCGGGTGGACCCGGTCGTGCGCCGCCTGGGCATGCTCTCGGACTCGCTGCAGGATCGCCTGTCGGCGTACTGGGAGGCCCAGGATGGATTCGACCGCAGGCGGATCGGGTGCGACAGTCTGGCGAGCGTCTACCGGGGCGTGGACGAGGCCTTCCTGTCGGTGGCGCAGGCCTACCGGCAGACGGGGGCCCCGGCCGACACGGCGGTCGCCCGCACCTTCGACCGGGCCTCGACGGCGGCCGACAGCGCCAACCGTCGGTTCGACGCGACCGGTTGCCGGAGACCGGAGTAGAGCGGAGGCGGTTACGGCGTTGCGCACGCAGGCGGCGGGCGAGCGGCGGCAGCGTGATTCTCGATACGGAGGCGGGGCGTGAAGCGATCGGTCCTGTACACGATCCTGGTGATGTTCGGCGTCGGACTGGCGGTCCCCGGCCGGGCCGCGGCGCAGCAGACCCCGCCTCTCACCAAGACGGACGTCGTCCGTCTGCTGGTGAGCCCATCCACCACCCAGGCGGAGGCGGCGCGCACGATCCGTAGCCGTTGCCTGAGCTTCCAGCCCACGGCGTCGGACATCGACGACTTCAAGCGACTGGGCGCGACGCAGCCGGTGCTCGACGCGATCCAGGCCTGCCAGGCCCAGCGCGAGGCGGAGCAGCGTCGCCGGCAGCAGGAGCGGCAGCGCCAGCAGGAGCAGAAGCCCCCGCCCACCGCGGCGCAGCCGTCCGCGGCGGCTCGCCCGAGCCTCAGCCTCGAGGCCGACTCCGCGCGGACGGTCACCGGCGGGGAGGTGTCCATCCCGGTGCACGTGGAGAGGAACGGCCAGCCGGTGAGCGGCATCCGGGTGGTGGCGCGCGGGAGCGGTAGCCTGCCCGGCGGGTCGGGCTCCGACGTCACGGCCGTGACGGACCCGGACGGATCGGCGCGGCTCCGCGTGACCGCCCCCTCCGCCGCGGGTCGCTACCAGGTGCAGGTCGCTCCAATCTCGTCCGACGTCCAGGGGGGAGGGCCGTTCCAGCTCGTGGTCCTTCCGGGACTGGCGCGCACGGTCCTCCTGCAGCCCGACCACCTGCGGCTGGCGCAGGCCGGTCTGGACACCCTGTCGATGAGCGTGGTCGTGCACGACGCGCAGGGCAACGGCGTCACGGGCGCGGAGGTCCGGCTCCGGCACAGCGAGTCCGGGGGCCGCGAGGTGAGCTGGCGGGCGACCACGGGCCCGTTCGGCCTGGCCGACTTCCACCTCCCGGCCGACGCCTTCCGGGGCGGAGACACCCTGGCGGTGGTCGTGGACGGGAAGGTCCTCGCGCACCTCCCCGTGACGGGAGAGCGCACCCCCGAGGTGGCGGTCCGGCCGGACTCGCTCGGTGCCCGGGTTCAGAGGGCGCAGGGGTTGCTGGACGCCGGTCAGCCCTCTCAGGCGGCCCAGGCGTTCCAGGAGATCCTCGCGCAGGACGCCCGGAACGCGGACGCCCTCGTCGGCCTCGGCCAGGCGCTCCTCGCGCAGGGGGCGACGCCCCGGGCCGAGGCGCGGTTCCGGGACGCGCTCGCCGCCGACCCCAGCCGGGTGGACGCCATGCAGGGGCTGGCGCGCATCGCGCGCGATCGCGGGGACCTGAAGGAGGCCGCGCGCTGGCAGCGCTCGGTGGCCGAGCACCGTCCGGCCCAGCCGGACGCGTGGATCCAGCTCGGAGACCGGTATCTGGCGGCGGGGGAGGCCCGGGAGGCGCACGACGCCTACCAGCGGGCCCTGGTGCTCGATCCGGGCTCGCGCGAGGCGCGGGCCGGCCTGCGGCGCGTGGAAACCGCCGTGCGCGCCACGCCGCCCTACGCCGAGGGCTTCATGTGGGGCGGGAAGCTGTTCTCCCCGGCCGGCTCGGGGAACGGTCGGTCCGTCGGCTTCCGGCGGGGCGGGGCGGCGGTGTGGCCGGTGCCGCAGCTGCGGCTGCGCGGCTACTACGACAACATGCTGCTCCTCGACCACCCGGAGCTGGTGCGTGGACCGGTCGACATGCGGGGCGTGTGGGCCGACGCGCGGGTGAGCTACGGCCCCGGCCAGCGCTTCTCGACCCTGGCCGGCTACGCCCGCCGGGGCCAGCCCCCCTACGACGTGGGGGAAGACGTGTTCGAGCTGGCCCAGACGGTGCGGCTCGGCGAGGGGCTGCGCGACTTCGACCGGGTGTCGCTGCGGCTCGGGACCCTGATCGGCCACTGGTTCGACCGCACGGACTACCTGGTCACGACCACGATCGGCATCCCGGCCAGCCCCACGGTCCGCGTCGTGCCGAGCTTCTCGTACGGGGACTACATCGGCACCGTCTCCTTCGCCCAGCGGTACGCGGCCAAGGAGGGACGCTTCAGCCTGGGCCTGGACATCCGTCCCGCGGCCGGGTGGGAGGTGCAGCCCGCCCTCTCCTACGGCGACGTGACCGCGGCGTCCGACTCGCTCTCGGGCGGGCTGTTCGACGGGACGCTCCAGGTCACCGCGCCGCTGGGCGACTACAGCCGGGTGCAGGCCTTCTTCCGCTACCAGTCCCCGCCGGGCCTGCCCAAGTTCACGACCCTGGGGCTGGGATTCTTCGGTCTGGTGCCGCGCCCCTGACCCGGGCGGCCGCGCCGGAGGCCCGGGCCGCGCCCCCCTGAGGGCGGCCCCGGCGCCCCGCCGCTCCGGCCTCCCCCGCCGCTCCGTTCCCGGAGTCGGCGGGGGAGGCTTTTTCGGGCGCTCGGCTTTCGGTATTTATTCGGTATGGCGACACCCTTCGTGGAACTGGCGGCCCGCTCGGCCTTCTCCCTCCTGGACGGGGCGTCCACGCCGGAGGCCCTGGCCGCGAGGGCGGGCCGGGTGGGGATGACGGCCCTCGGGATGGCCGACGCGTTCGACCTGGGGGGCGCCGTGCGCTTCGCACGGGCGTGCCGGGAGGCGGGCGTCCGGCCCCTGCTCGGGGCCGAGGTCTTCGTCCGTCCGGAGCCGCCCCCGGGGCGAGCCGCGGCTGACCGCCGCCGCCCTGGAGGGGCGGATGGGAGGACTCCTGTGCCTGGTCCGGGTGAGCGAGGGCGGAGGGTCCGTCACCGGAGGAGGCGCCGCGGGCTGGACGGAGGGAGCCGTGCGGGCCCTGGCCGCGCGCTTCCCGGCCGGGGACTGTCTCCTGGCGCTGGAGCACCACGGACTCCCGGAGGACGGGCGGCGCGCGGCCCGGTGGATCGAGCTCGCCGACCGGACCGGGATCGCCTGGGTGCCCAGCAACGCGCCCCGGTACGCGGCGCCGCGGGACCGGATCGTCCACGACGTCCTCACCTGCCTGCGGCACGACACGACCCTGGACGGGGCGGGAGACCGGCTGCTGCCGAACGGGGAGTGGTATCTGAAGTCGGCGTCTCAGATGGCGGCGCGGTGGTGCTTCGGCGAGGCCCACGAAAACCCCGGATCACGGGCGGGGGGGAGGGCGCGGGGGTCCTCCTCGGCTTCGCCTTCGCTGCGCGCCCGTCGATCGCGCTCGGCCTCGAGCGAGATCCCGGTTCGCCGGGACGATGGGCCCGTAGCCGACAGGGCGCTCCGCTCCGGCTCCGCTCCGGAGGACCCCCGGGCCCTCCCCCCTTCCATCGCGCGGGGCAGGCCGGGAGCTCCCATGGACCACGGCGCCGTCACCTGCGACTGCGCGGGGTGCCGGGGGATGCGGCGGACGCTGGAGGTGGCGGAGCGCTGCGACTTCCGAATCGAGGACCTCGAGCCGCGGCTGCCGCGGTTCCCGGTGCCGGGGGGAGGGGAGCCGGAGGGCTTCCTGCGGGCGCTGGTGGAGCAGGGGGCGCGGGAGCGCTACGGCGAGCCGCCCGGCGAGGCGGAGCGGAGGCAGCTCGAGCACGAGCTGGGGATCATCGGGCGCCTCGGGCTGGTCGACTACTTCCTCATCGTGTGGGACATCGTGCGTTTCGCCCGCCGGCGGGGGATCCTCGTGCAGGGGAGGGGGTCGGCGGCCAACTCGGCCGTGTGCTATTGCCTGGGGATCACGGCGGTGGACCCGGTGGGGATGGACCTCCTGTTCGAGCGCTTCCTGTCCGAGGAGCGCGGCGAGGCGCCCGACATCGACCTCGACATCGCGCACCGGGACCGCGAGGAGGTGCTCCAGTACGTGTACGGCACCTGGGGGCGGGGCCACGCGGCCATGGTGTGCGAGTCGATCACCTACCGGGGCCGGCTGGCCGTGCGCGACGCGGCCCGGGTGCTGGGCTTCCCGCAGGAGACCTCCGATCGGCTGTCGGCCGAGGTCGACCGCGGCGAGGCGTCCGACGCGGCGGCGCGGCTGGCCGACGGGGGCGCGGCGCGGGCCGGTCTCGACCCGGACGATCGCCGCACCCGGGCCCTGATCCGGGCCGTGCGCGGCATGGACCGGCTGCCGCGCCACCGCTCCATCCACGTGGGGGGCTTCGTGCTCTCGGACCGGCCGCTCGGGGAGGTCGTGCCGATCGAGGACGCCTCCATGGAGGAGCGCACGGTCATCCAGTGGGACAAGGACGACCTGGAGGACGCGGGGCTCATCAAGTTCGACCTCCTCGGCCTCGGGATGCTCACCGTGCTGGGGGACGCGCTGGCCGCGGTGCGCCGCACGCGCGGATGGGCGCTGGACCTGGCCGGGATCCCGGCCGACGACCCGGCCGTGTACGACATGCTGTGCGCGGCCGACACGGTGGGCGTCTTCCAGGTGGAGTCCCGCGCGCAGATGAACACGCTCCCCCGGGTGAAGCCGCGCTGCTTCTACGACCTGGTCATCGAGGTGGCCCTCATCCGCCCCGGACCCATCCAGGGGGACATGGTCCATCCCTACCTCCGGCGCCGCCGGGGGGAGGAGCCGGTCACCTACCTGGATCCGCGCCTCGAGCCCGTGCTGGAGCGCACCCTGGGGGTGCCGCTGTTCCAGGAGCAGGGGATGAAGGTGGCCGTGGCGCTGGCCGGCTTCACCCCGGCCCAGGCGGACCGGCTGCGGCGGGCCATGGGCTTCAAGCGCTCCGAGCCCGCCATGCGGGAGGTGGGCCGGGAGCTCGAGGCGGGGCTGGCGCGGAACGGCGTCCTCCCGGGCGTCCGGGAGAAGATCTTCAAGCAGCTCACGGCCTTCGCCAGCTATGGCTTCCCGGAGAGCCACGCGGCCAGCTTCGCGCTCCTCGTGTACGCGTCGGCGTGGCTCAAGCTGTACGCGCCCCCCGAGTTCTACGCCGCCATGCTGAACGCGCAGCCGATGGGCTTCTACAGCCCCTCGACCCTGGTGCACGACGCGCGGCGGCACGGGGTCGAGGTACGGCCGGTCGACCTGGCGCGCTCGGCGTGGGACTCGACCCTGGAGCCGGCGCCGCCGCCGGGCCCGGCCTCCGGCGGCGGCACGGCGGAGGCCGCCGCCCACCACGCCCTCCGGCTCGGCCTCCGCCTGGTGCGGGGGTTGGGCCCGGCGGCCCGCGAGCGGCTCGAGCGGGCGCTGGAGCAGGGCGCGTTCGCCTCGGTCGAGGACGTGGTGCGGCGCACGGGCCTCGGGGAGGCGGAGCTCCGCGCCCTGGCCGAGGCGGGTGCTTTCCGCAGCCTGTGGCCGGGGCGGCGGGCGGCGCTGTGGGAGCTGCTCAGGCGGCTGCGCGGCGACGCCGGCCCGCTGGCCCCGCGCCGGCCGGAACCCGGACGGCCGCGAGCCGGCGCGATGGTGGAGGGATCGTCCCGGCGAATGGAAGGAAAATCCTTCCCTCTGGCCCCACTCACCCGGCCCGAGCGGGTCGCCGCCGATTACCGGGCCACCGGTCTCTCTGCCGAGGGGCACCCGATGGAGTTCCTGAGGGAGGCGCTGGCACGGGCGGGCGTGCTTTCGGCGGCGGCGCTCCGGGAGCGGTCGGATGGGGACGAGGTGCGGGTGGCGGGGATCGCCATCTGCCGCCAGCGGCCCGGCACGGCCCGCGGGGTCATGTTCATGACCCTGGAGGACGAGACCGGGTTCGCCAACTTCGTGGTCATGCCGGACGTGCGCGAGCGCTTCCGGGTCGAGCTCCGCTCGCCTCTCCTCCTGGCCGCGGGCAAGGTGGAGAGGGAGGAGGATGTGATCAACGTCCTGACGCATCGGATCGAGCCCCTGGTCACGCGGGCCGGCGCCGGCCGGGTGCCGAGCCGGGACTACCGGTGAGCCGGCGCCGGCCGCCCGCGGTCCGGCGACTGGCCGGGTGCACGCTCCGGCGCCTATTGTGTGGGGCCCGGGCCCTCCCCGGTCCCGACGCTTCGCGGCCCGCCCGATCCCGTCCCGGAGAGAGGAGAGCCCCGGGGCCATCGGTCTCGACACGAAGGAGCAGGAGGCACTCGCGGTGACGGAAGCCGACGCACGTACGCCGAAGGTCGTCGACAAGCCCTGGGGGCGGGAGATCTGGTACGCCCACACGGATCGTTACGCGGGCAAGGTGCTCGAGGTGACGGCCGGCCACGCCCTCTCGCTCCAGAAGCACCGCGTGAAGCACGAGACGCTCTACCTGCAGAGCGGGCGCATGACGTTCACCCTGGGGGAGCGCAGCTTCGAGTGGGCTCCCGGGGAGCGCATCGAGATCCCCCCGGACACCATCCATCGCATGGAGGCGCTCGAGGACTCGGTGATCCTCGAGGTCAGCACACCGGAGCTCGAGGACGTGGTCCGCCTCGAAGACCGCTACGGGCGGGCCGGCACGTGAGACCCGGCGCCCGATGAGCGGCCGCCTGCAGGAGCTGCAGGACCGAAGCTACCCGCGGACCTGGCTCCTCCTCGAGGCCGTCGAGGCGGGGCCGCTCCTCCTGGGCCGGGAGGTCGTGGACCTCTCCCCCGGCGCCATCGAGCTTCGTCACGCGGCCCGGGCTCTGCGCGGCTACGCCGAGGAGCGCGAGCACTGGCTGGCCCTGGACGAGGAGGGGCGCTGGTCCAGGCTGGGCGAGGGGCATCGCCGCGAGATGTCCTTCGGGCCCGAGATCCGCTACTGCGTGGAGCGGGACGGCCGCGGACACATTCACGCGGGCCGTCCGCTCCGGCATCTGGCGCTCCGCTTCCGGGGCGGAAGCCTCACGCCGGCCACCTCCGCCGAGATCGGGCTCTACTTCTACGGCCGGCGACCGGCCGTCTTCGGCCTCATCGGTCCCCAGCGGGTCCACGGCTTCATCGGGTTCGAGTGGGAGCCCCTCGCCGGCGAGGACGTCCGCTGGCTCCTGGAGCGGGAGATGGGAGAGCGCCGGTGAGCCGGGCGGTAGCGATGCTGGTGCGCGCCGCCTGGGTGCCGGCGCGGGCCGAGCCTACCCACCGGTCCGAGATGGTCACCCAGTGGCTGTGCGGCGAGCGGCTCGTCGCGCTCGAGGAACGGGAGGAGTGGGTGCGCGTCCGCGGTCCGGACGGCTACGAGGGCTGGTGCGGTCGGGGCGGCCTGCGCGAGGTCGAGGAGGGCGTCGCGGCGGCCTGGGTCCGCGACGCGGAGCTCTACTCTCTCGGGGTCGAGCTCTCGGGGCCGGTGGAGCCGGCCGGCGCCGTCCGCCCGTGGCCGCGCCACCTGCCGTGGGGAGGGCGCGTGGCCCGGGCCGGGGAGGGGCACGTGCGGTTGCCGGATGGCCGGGAGGCCGTACCGTTCGATACGGCGCGGCTCCTGGACCCGGCTTCCCTGCGGCGGCGCTTCCCGAGCCGGGGCGACGCCGTCGCCGAGACGGCCGCCGGGTGGGCGGGAACCCCCTACCTGTGGGGCGGACGCACCCGACTCGGGGCCGACTGCTCCGGGTTCGTACAGGCGGTGTACGCCGCGCACGGCGTCGGCCTTCCACGCGACAGCGGGGACCAGCTGTCGGCGGGCCCGGGGGTCGACGAGGCCGTCTCCGACGCGGCCGAGCGTCGGCCCGGAGACCTCCTGTTCTTCGGAGCGTCCCGCTCGGCGGTCACGCACGTGGCGCTGTCCCTGGGAGGCACGGCCATCCTGCACGCCGCCGCGGCCAACGGAGGGGTGGCCGCCGACGACCTGGAGGCCCTGCCCGGGTCGCTCGCCGGCCTGCCCTCCCGGCTGGTGGGCGTCACCCGCCCCCTGGAGCTCAGCCCTCGATGACCACCACGGCCGCCGCCAGGCGCCCCTCGTGGGTGAAGCTCAGGTGTACGCTACGCCCGCCCGCCTCCCGCAGGCGCTCGGCGGCGGTTCCCGACAGCCGGAGGTAGGGGCGGCTCCCGGCCCCGGCCGAAACCTCCACCTCGTGCCAGCCGATCCCCCGGGACCACCCCGTGCCCAGGGCCTTCAGAAAGGCCTCCTTGGCCGCGAAGCGGGCCGCGAAGCACTCCTCCGGGCGGGCGCGGCCGGCGCAGGCGGCGCGCTCCTCCTCCGAGAACAGGCGGCGTGACGCGCGCACCGGCTTCCGCTCGAGGAGGCCGGCCACGCGCTCCGTCCGCACCATGTCGATGCCGATACCCACGATCATGCGCGCATCGTACGACCCTCTCGGCGACGGGGCCACGCCCTCATGTGGCCTTCGTCCCGGCGGGCCGGTATATTGGGGCCAGTTGAGAATCAGTCTCAATCAAGCGACGATGCCTTCGGTGAGGACGCGGTTCGGATGAGCGGGTGCCAGGGGTGAGAGGAGGGGCCACAGGAGGTCGCGAGCGCGCGGGAAGCCGGGCCGGCCGCCTGGCCGCGCGGGCGGTCATGGCCGCCTGGCTGGCCGGCATCGTCGCCGCGCCCGCTCCGGCGGTCGCCCAGGGGACCCGGTCGTCCACGGCCGCCGGCGCCGGTCCGTCGCCGGCGGAGGTCGCGGAGCGGGCGGGACGGGTCGCCTCGCTCCTGGAGCTGGCGGCCGGCGAGTACGCGCTCGGCGTGCCGGCGGAGGGTGGCCGCGTGAGCGCGCCGTCCGAGTATGCCGAAGCCCGCCAGTTCGTGGCCCAGGCGGCCGACCTGTTCGCCGGGCTCCCCCCGGCCTCACGGCAGACCGGCGCCGAGGCGAGGGCGGCGGGGGCGCGCCTCGACTCCCTGGGCCGGGCCGTGGAGCGCCGGGCTCCGCCGGCCGAGGTGCGGGATCTGGCGGCGCGCACGGCCCGCTCCCTGGCCTCGGGGTGGGGCGCCGTGCTCGTGCCGAGCCCGCCCTCCCGGCCATCGGCCGCGCGGGGCGCGGCCCTGTATCGTTCCGACTGCGCGGCGTGCCACGGGCCGTCCGGGGAGGGCGATGGGCCGGCGGCGGCCGGCATCGAACCGCCGCCGGCGGACTTCACGGCGTCGGCCCGTGCCACCGACGGCACCCCGGCGCGAGACTTCCAGGTCGTCACCCTGGGCGTCCCCGGCACGCGCATGAAGGGCTGGGGGGACGAGCTCTCCGTGCAGGAGCGCTGGGATCTGGTCGCCTACATCCAGACCCTGCGGTTCAGCGCCTCCCAGGTGGCCGAGGGCACCGCCCTCTCGCTGGGAGACGGCGCGGCCGCCGCGAGCCCGGTCTCCGGGCGTCTGCGGGCGTGGTCCTCGCTCCCCGCCGCCGCCCGTGTCTCCGACCTCGACCTCCAGGGCCGGGTGCAGGAGCGCTGGTCCTCGGCGACGGGCGACACCCTTTCAGCTCCGCAGGCCCGGGCCGTCGTGGCCTACGCCCGCGACCTCCTGGGCACGCCGGCCTCGGGCGTGCCGGCCGCCGACCCGGGCGCGGAGCTCGGCGAGCGGATCGAGCGCGCCGACTCCCTGGCCGGCGTGGCCGCCCGACTGGGGGCCTCCGGGGACGCGGCGGGCGCCCGCGCGGCGGCCCTGGATGCGTACATGGCGTTCGAGGGGGCCGAGACCGGGCTGCGCTCGCGGGCCCCGGACCTGACGAGTCGCATCGAGGCAGCCTTCGGGGGCTTCCGCGACGAGGTGTCGTCGCCGGAGCCCGGCGCGGACGGGGCGCGCCGGATCGAGGCCGCCCGGGCGGGACTCCACGGCCTCCTCGGGCAGGCCGCCGAGGCCGTGCGCAGCCCCGTCACCGCCTGGTCGCTGGCCACCCAGTCCTTCTTCGTCATCCTGCGCGAGGGGTTCGAGGCCATCCTGATCATCGGCGCCATCCTCACCTTCCTGGGCAGGACCGGGCACGAGCGCCGCCGCCGCGACGTCCACCTCGGCGTGGGGGCGGCGGTGCTGGCCAGCTTCCTGACCGCCTGGGGCCTGCAGGAAGTGCTGTCGGTGACGCCGGCGAGCCAGGACGTGCTCGAGGGCGCCACCATGCTGGTGGCGGTCGCCGTCCTGTTCTCGGTGAGCTACTGGCTCCTCTCGAAGATGGAGAGCGACCGCTGGCAGGCCTACCTGCACAGCCGCATGCAGCGCGCGCTGGGGACCAGGGGCGGGATGGCGCTGGCCGGGGTCGCCTTCCTCGCGGTCTACCGGGAGGGGTTCGAGACGGTGCTGTTCTACAAGGCCCTGTTCGGCTTCTCGGCCGGGAGCACGGTCCCCGTGGCGGGCGGCTTCGTGGCCGGCTGCGTGGCGCTGGCCGCCATCTATCTGGCGTTCAATCGGTTCGGGGTCCGCATCCCGATGCGGCCCTTCTTCGGGGTCACGGGCGGCGTGCTCTACTACATGGCGGTCGTGTTCGCCGGGAACGGCGTCCACGAGCTGCAGGAGGCCGGCGTCATCGGGTCGACTCGCCTCGCCGGGGCGCCGAGGATCGAGCTCCTCGGCGTCTACCCGACGGTCGAGAGCCTCCTCGCCCAGGGACTCCTCCTCGGGCTCCTGGTCGGAGCCCTGTGGATGACCTTCGGCCGGCTGACGGTCCGCCCGAATCGTCGCTGAGGCCCCCGCCGCGGGCCCCGGCGGCCCCCCGGCGGACGTGTCAGTCGCTGAACATCACGTGGGTCTCGTACGCCTCCATGAGGTGGGAGCGGCCCAGCATCCCGAGGAGACGGTGGGATCCGTCGCCCTCCACCACCGGGATGAAGTCCAGGTCCCTCACCCCCATCTTCCGCATCGCCTCCAGCAGCGTTTCGTCGGGGGACACGGTCTCGATGTCCTCGAGCATGAGGTCGGCCACCAGGAGGAGTCCGCCCATGTCCTCCTGCGCCACGGCCCGCGCGAGCTCGGGGTAGCTGAGGACGCCCACCAGCTCGAGGTCCCGGTTCACCACGGGGAAGTCGGTCTGCCGGGAGCGCCGCAGGCGGTTGAGGAGCTCCCGGACGGGCGCGTCCTCGGTCACCACGTCGGGGTCGCGGTCGTAGCATTCCCGCACCGACACGCTCTCGAGGACCGAGCGGTCGACGCCCGGACGGATCTTCTCACCCTCGCGGGCCAGGGCCAGGGTGTAGATCGAGTCGCCGTTCAGGCCGCGCGCCAGCACGTAGCTCACCACGCACACGAGCATGAGGGGCAGGATGAGCCCGTAGTCGTTCGTCATCTCGAACACGATGATGATCGCCGTGAGCGGGGCGAAGGTCGCGCCGGACAGCACCCCGGCCATGCCCGCCAGAGCGTACGCCTCGGGCCGGATTCCGAGGCCCGGGAACAGGCTCTGGATCGTGAGGCCGAAGAAGCTCCCGAAGGAGGCTCCCACGAACAGGGAGGGGCTGAACACGCCGCCGGCGCCCCCTCCCCCCATGGTCAGGCCCGCCGTGACGCCCTTGAGGAGCGCCACCGCCAGGGCCAGGACGCCGGCCAGCTGGCCGAACAGCACCATCTGGATCCCGGGGCGTCCGGGACCCAGGAGCTGCGGATGGACGAAGCCGGCCGCGGCCACCAGGAGGCCGCCCACCAGCGGGGGGCCGAGCCACGGCACCGGCATGCGTTCGGCGAAGTCGAGCGCCAGGTAGAAGATCCGAACGAAGAACACCGCGACCAGGCCGGTGGCCAGTCCCAGCGCCAGGTAGAAGCCCAGCTGCCGAACGGACACGAGCAGGAACTCGGTCGGCACGTCGAAGGAGGGGTGGCTCCCCAGGTAGGCACGGGAGACCACCGCGCCGACCACGCTCGCCACGACCACGGGACTGAGGGCGGTCACCGTGAAGGTCCCGAGCACCACCTCGAGCGCGAACATGACGCCCGCGATGGGCGCGTTGAAGGCGGCCGAGATGCCGGCGGCGGCCCCGCAGCCCAGGAGCACCTTGGTGCGGTTCGCGCGGAAGCGGAACAGCTGCGCCAGGCCCGAGCCCACCGTGCCGCCCGCCAGCGCCACGGGCCCCTCCGCGCCCAGGGAGCCGCCCGCGCCCAGGGTGACGGCGGCGCAGAACACCTTGGCGAGGGTCCGCAGGACGGGAAGCTCCCCTCGCTTCCGGGCCACCGACACCATGAGGGTGGGGACCATCTCCCCGCTGCCACCGCCGGCGAGCGCGAAGCGCATCCACCGGGCCACGCCCAGGCCGACCGGGACCAGGAGGAAGGCGGCCCAGCGCGGATCCAGGGGCAGGCCGAGGTGGGAGACGGACCAGTCCGCCCCCGCCCGGATCAGGTGGACGATGGCGTAGAAGCCCACGATAGCGTAGCCGGCTCCGGCCCCGATCGCCGCGGCGAAGACGATGATGACCCAGTCCTCGTCCACGTCGCGATCGAGCAGGAAGCGGGTGATCCGGCGCCACCACGGAAGGTGCCGGGCCCGCTTCCGAGGCCGCGACTTCCAGGGACGTGTCATCTCGTCAGGAGCATGTCTCGCGTGCGTTCGGATGAAGGCGGCCCGGTCGCCGACGCGGCGCGGGCGACGGCGTCCACGGAGCCAGGTGGCGTGCAGTATCGGGCCGGGGCCGGAGGCCGGCAACGGGTCGGCCGTTGCTCCGAGGCTGTCTCCCCTCTATCCTCCACCGTCATGACGACTCCGCGACGGACCTGACCGGACTCCCACGACCTCCTCCCGCGACCCGCTCATGGAGCAGACGGCCTCCACGAAACAGTGGATCGACCGGGTGATCGACTTGCTCTCCGGCGAGCGCCCCGACGCCTCGGGCGACGCACTGGAGAGCTTCGGACGGCGTCTGCTGGCGCGCGCCTCGGCCGACCTCCTGGAACGACGCGACCCCGAAGCCCTGGCCGCCGACGTGGCGTCCCTGTTCGACTTCGTGCAGGAGCGCGGCCTGGGCGAGATCGGCGTGCGGGTGAGACCCGTGCCCGGTCGGTCGCACCGTACGGTGATCGAGACGGTCATGCCCGACCGGCCTTTCATCGTCAACACCCTGCGCGAGTACCTGCACGGGGAGGACCTCGCGATCACCCACCTCCTCCACCCGGTGGTGGCCATCGAGCGGGACGAAGAGGGACGGATCGCGGCGGTGCGGGGGCGGGACGCCGGGGGCCCCCACACGTCGGTCGTGCACCTCGAGATCGAGGTAAGGGTGGAGCCCGGGGTCGCGCGGAAGATCGAGGACGACCTGCGCTATCGCCTGCGGCAGGTGCAGCTCGCGACCGACGACTTCGGTGCCATGGTCGAGCGCTGCCGCGAGATCAGCGCGGACCTCGAGGAGGAGAAGGAGCGCGTGCCGTGGCGGGCGGCCGAGCTCTCCGAGGTCCAGGAGCTGCTGTCGTGGCTGGAGGACGGCGACTTCGTCTTCCTGGGCTACAGGGCCTACGACCTGGACAGCCGCAACGATACGCGCTGGATCCGGGTCGAGGAGGGCACCGGCCTCGGCATCCTCCGGGAGGAGAGCACCTCCCGGTACGCGGAGCCGCAGCGAGTCGAGGACCTGCCCGCCGACTTGCGCGCGCGCGTGCTCGGCGGCCCGCTGCTCATCGTGTCGAAGACGAACGCCGAGTCTCCGGTCCACCGCCGGGCCCGCATGGACTACATCGGGATCAAGAAGCTGGGACCCGAGGGCGAGGCGATCGGTGAGAGGCGCTTCCTGGGCCTGTTCACGGCGAAGGCGTATGCCGAGGACGCCTCGAACATCCCCATCCTGCGGCGCAAGCTGAAGGAGATCCTCGAGGCCGAGGGCGCGTCCAAGGGATCGCACGACTACAACCAGATCGTGCAGATCTTCAACAGCATGCCCAAGGAAGAGCTGTTCCTGGCGTCCGTGCCGGAGTTCCTGGCCGTGATCGGCGAGGTGATGGCGACGGAGGGCTCCGACGAGGTCCGAGTCCTGGCCCGTCCGGACCCGCTGGCGCGGGGCGTCAACGTGCTCGTCATGCTTCCCCGCGAGCGCTTCTCCGAAGAGGTGCGCCTCCAGGTCCGGGAGGATCTGCTGGAGGCGTACGGCGGCGAGGTGCTGGACTACCACCTGGCCATGAACGGCGGCGACCAGGCCCGTCTGCACTTCTATCTGAGCACCGAGCTCGAGGAGATCGCCTCCGTCGACGTGCTCGCGCTGGAGGACCGGGTCCGCCGCTCCGTGCGCAGCTGGGACGAACGGCTCTCCGACGCCCTGGAGCGCACGCACGATGTCGATGCCGCCCACGCCCTCGCCGACCGTCACCAGGAGGACTTCTCGGCCGAGTACAAGGCCACCATCGAGGTGGAGACGGCCGTCGAGGACATCGGCCATCTGGAGAACCTGGCCGCCACGGGGCTCCAGCAGCTCTCGCTGGAGTCGGCCGAGGGTGGGCGTGAGGGCGCCTGGACGCTCAAGGTATTCTCCCCGCGGGGCATGTACGTCCTCAGCGACCTGATGCCCATCCTCGAGAACCTCGGGTTCCGCGTCATCGGCGCCGACAAGTACGACCTCGGCCAGGCCGGCGGCGTGGGCCGGACGATCCACACCTTCCAGGTCGAGACGCCGGCGGGCTGGGCGATCGACACGCGGGACGCCGCCGACCGGGTGGTCGAGGTGTTCCGCGCCGTGCGCCAGCGCCGCGCCGAGGACGACCGGCTGAACTCGCTGGTGCTGTCGGCCGGGCTGGACTGGCGTCAGGTCGCGCTCCTGCGGGCCTACGCCGGCTACGCGTTCCGGATCGGTGCGGTGTCGAGCCGGGCCGGCGTTCGCCGGGCCCTCACCGGTCACCCGGACGCGGCCCGCCTCCTGTTCGATATGTTCGAGGCCCGCCACGACCCGAGCCGCACCGAGGAGCCCGGTCCCGCCGTGGCCGAGCTCCGGGAGCGCTTCCGCGACGCGCTCGACACGATCGAGGGCATCGAGGAAGATCGGACCTTCCGGCGACTCCTCAACCTGGTCCAGGCCACGGTGCGCACGAACTTCTTCCAGACGTCGAGCCACGTCAGCGAGGAAGGGACGATCGCGCTCAAGTTCGACGGTCGGCGGATCGAGGTGCTGCCGTCGCCGCGTCCCCGCTACGAGATCTACGTGAGCAGCGGGCACACCGAGGGCGCCCACCTGCGGATGGACACGGTGGCGCGGGGCGGGATCCGGTGGAGCGACCGGAGCGAGGATTTCCGGGTCGAGGTGCTGGGGCTGGTCAAGACCCAGCAGGTCAAGAACGCCGTCATCGTCCCGGCGGGAGCCAAGGGCGCCTACGTGGTCAAGCGCGCGCCGGAGGGACGGGCCGCCCTGCGCGAGGCCGGCGTGGCCAGCTACCGGGAGTTCATCGGCTCGCTCCTCGACCTCACGGACAACATCGTCGATGGCAAGGTGGTCCACCCGCCGGACACGGTGATCCGCGACGGCGAGGATCCTTACCTGGTCGTCGCCGCCGACAAGGGCACGGCCGACCTGTCCGACACGGCCAACGATCTGTCCGCGGCCTGCGGCTTCTGGCTCGGCGACGCTTTCGCCTCGGGCGGCTCGCACGGCTACGACCACAAGGAGCTCGGGATCACGGCCCGCGGGACGTGGGAATCCGTCAAGCGGCACTTCCGGGAGATGGGCGTCGACATCCAGGAGGAGCCGTTCACGGTCGTCGGCATCGGGGACATGAGCGGCGACGTGTTCGGAAACGGCATGTTGCTGAGCCGCCGGATCCGTCTGGTGGCCGCCTTCGACCACCGGCACATCTTCCTGGATCCCGACCCCGATCTCGACACGAGCTTCGAGGAGCGCCGCCGGATGTTCGCGCTTCCCTCGTCGAGCTGGGCGGACTACGACCCCGCCCGGATCAGCGAGGGCGGCGGGGTGTTCGAGCGCGGCGCCAAGCGCATCCCCCTCTCGCGCGCGGCCCGCGACGTCCTCGGCATCGAGGACGAGGCAGTCAACGGTGAGACCCTCATCCGGGCCATTCTGCGCGCCAACGTGGACCTGCTGTGGAACGGCGGGATCGGCACGTACGTCAAGGCGAGCGACGAGACGCACGGGCAGGTCGGCGACTCCGGCAACGACGGCGTCCGGGTGGACGCGGACGAGCTGCGGGCGCGGGTGGTGGGGGAGGGCGGCAACCTGGGGTTCACGCAGCGTGCCCGGATCGAGTATGCGCTCCGCGGGGGGCGAATCAACACCGATGCACTCGACAACTCGGCGGGCGTCGACATGTCGGACCACGAGGTGAACCTCAAGATCCTGCTGGCGCCCGCCGTGGAGGCGGGCCTCCTGGACCCGGAGGCCCGCAATGCGCTCCTGGTCGAGGTGACGGAGGACGTGGTCGAGGACGTCCTCGAGCACAACGAGCGCCAGAGCCTGGCCATCAGCCTCGACGAGCATCGGGTACGGGAGTCCCCCGCCGAGTTCGGCGACGCCCTGGTCACCCTCGAGCGCGAGGATCTCCTGGACCGGGCGCTGGAGTCGCTGCCGACGACCGAGGCGCTGATCGAGCGCCAGGAGGCGTACCAGCACCTCACGCGGCCGGAGCTGTGCGTGCTGCTCGCCTACGCGAAGCTGCATCTCAAGCGCCGCCTCCAGGACACGGACCTCGCCGGCGACTCGGCGCTGTCCGAGCTCCTGCGCGATTACTTCCCGGCGCATGCCGTCGAGATCGCCGGCCCCGACAGGGTCGAGCGGCACCGGCTGGCTCCCCGCATCATTGCGACGGGCCTCACGAACCTGTTCGTCGACCTCATGGGCTCGACCCGGCACCTGGAGCTCGTCCGGGAGACGGGACGGCCGGCCGAAGAGGTGGCGCTGGACTGGTACGCCGCCTACCGGATCGGGCGCGCCGACCGGCTGCGGAAGGGCCTGAAGGCGATCGAGGCAAGGGTACCCGCCGGAGTGTACGGGCGCTGGCAGCTGCGCCTGTCGGATGCGCTCGAGCGCGCCACCCGGTGGCTCCTGGCGAACACCGACCCGGCGTGGTCCATCATGCAGCGGGTGGAGGCGTACGGCGCGCGCGTGGACGAGCTCAGGGAGGCGCTTCCCCGCCTGCTGACCGGCTCCGGGCTGCAGGAGTTCGAGTCCCAGCAGAGGTTGCACGCCACCGACGGACTTCCGGACGACGTGGCGGAGGAGCTGGTGGGCTTCGACCATCTGGAGGCGCTGCTCCCGGTGGCCGAGCTGGCGCGGGAGCACGGCCTGGACGCGGTCCTCGTGGGCGAGATCTTCTTCGGCATCGCCGAGGACGTCGACTTCCCGTGGCTCCAGGCCCGGCTGGGCTCCATCGCGGGCCGGGACCTGTGGGAGCAGCGGGCCGCCAAGACCCTCGCCCTGCAGCTCGAGACCGCCCGCATGCGCATCGCGGCCCGCCTGTTGGGACAGCTCGACGGGCCGGAGGCGTCCACCGTCGAAGCGGTCCTGGCCCGCTTCAGGGAAGCTCACGTCGTGGAGCTCGACCGCATCGGCCACGTGCTGGCCGACGTGCGCTCGGTGGCCGAGCCCAACCTGGCCGCCCTCATGGTGGCCGTCCACGCGATCGGTTCCCAATCGCTGGCGCGCGCCGGCGTCTAGCGCCGTAGCGGAGAGGCCCCGCGCGCCTTCCGCCTAGTAGGTGGACAGGTACTTGCCGACCTCCCAGTCGGTGACCTGAGCGATGTACTCGGCCCACTCCTTCTTCTTGGCGGACGTGAAGTTGTGGAAAATGTGCTCGCCGAGCGCATCCCGGAGCACCTCATCCGCCTCCAGCTCCGCCACCGCCTCGCCGAGGTTGGCGGGAAGCGTGTCCATGTCGTAGCGGGCGCGCTCCTCCTCGGAGAGCTCCCACACGTTCGTGTCGATCGGGGGACCCGGGTCGATCTGGTTGCGGAGCCCGTCGAGCCCGGCCGCGAGCTGGACGGCCAGCGCCAGGTACGGGTTGCAGGAGGGGTCGGGCATGCGGAACTCGACCCGCGTCCCCTTCCCGCGCCGCTCCGGGACCCGGATCATCGGGGAGCGGTTGCGGCGGGACCAGGCGATGTTGACCGGCGCCTCGTACCCCGGGACCAGCCGCTTGTAGCTGTTGACCAGGGGGTTGGTGATGGCGGCGATGGCACGCGCGTGCTTCTTCAGCCCGCCGATGTACCAGCGCATGGCCTCGGAGAGCTCGAACTCCCCGTCGGGGTCGAAGAAGGCGTTGTCGTCGCCCTCGAACAGCGACTGGTGTGTGTGCATGCCCGACCCGTTCTGACCGAAGATGGGCTTGGGCATGAAGGTGGCGTGGAGTCCGTGCGCCAGCGCGGCGTTGCGGACGATGAAGCGGAAGGTCGACAGGTTGTCCGCGGTCACCACCGCGTCGGCGTACTTGAAGTCGATCTCGTGCTGGCCCGGCGCGACCTCGTGGTGGGCGGCCTCGATCTCGAAGCCCATGGCCTCCAGGTCGTTCACGATCATGCGGCGCGCCTTTTCGCCCAGGTCCACGGGCGTGAGATCGAAGTAGCCGCCGGCGTCGTGCGTGAGGGTGGTCGGGTTGCCCTCCTCGTCGCGCCGGAACAGGAAGAACTCCGCCTCCACGCCCGCCATCATCGCGTAACCCATGCCGGCCGCGTCGGCCACCACCCGCTTGAGGGCGAGCCGCGGGTCACCGCCGAAGGGAGATCCGTCCGGGTCGAGCGTGTCACAGATGAGCCGTGCGACCCGTGCCTCGGGGTTGCCCCACGGGAACACCCGGAAGGTCGACAGGTCCGGCGCCAGGAGCATGTCGCTCTCCTCGATCCGCACGAAGCCCTTGATCGACGACCCGTCGAACATGATCTCGCCGTCCAGCGCCTTCTGGAACTGGCTGGCCGGCACTTCCACGTTCTTGGTATGCCCCAGGATGTCGGTGAAGGTGAGGCGAAGGAACCGCACGTTGAGAGCCCGGCACAACTCCAGGATCCCCGCGGGTTCCGGCGCCCCGCCCAGCTTCTTTCCGTAGTGCTCGTACTGCGTTTCCGCGGAATGCTCCGCCGGCGCGCCGAACAGTGTGTCCTGGGTCATCGACCTTCCTCCTTGACGATTGAACGCTCCTGCTGCGGACCGGGCCCTCGCCGGTCGGCACGCTCCACGATGCACGGTATGTGCCGAATCGTCAAGTATGCGGCCCATATTGGTCCGATACATCGTCCAAGTTGCGCTATTCATGTTGTTTAATGTCGTGCCAAGAACTTATATCACTCATTCGCGCAATTTCCATGGGGCACAGGCGGGCGGCGTCCGCCCCGCCGGCTGACGCGAAGACGCCACACACGTGGTGCGGGCTCCTCCCGAGCCGGCCGGGCTCCATGTGGCGACCCGGACTGGAGGGGCGTACCTTGCCCGCATGTCGCGACTTCCCACGCTCTCGGTCCCGACGGGATCCCTGCGTGGCCAGCTGCTGGCCGGTCTTGCCGTCCTCCTGTTCGCCGCCTTGCTGGCCAGCATGGCCGTGGTGCTGGTGTCGATCCCGATCGGGTGGTCGCCCGGCCTGATGGGGCTGATCCTGCTGGTGCTGGCGTTCGGGGAGGTGGCCGTGCTGCTCCTGTTCGGTGACTACCTGCTCCGCCACCTGTTCCTCCAGCCGCTGGGGCGGATGGTGTCCGAGGCCGAGCGGATCGCGCAGGGAGAGCAGTGGCACCGGATCGAGGTGGAGAGCCCGGGGGAGCTGACGCGGTTGGCGGAGGCCGTGAACGCGATGGCGGCCCACCTGATCGAGAACCAGCGCATGCTCGCGCACAACGTGCACTCGCTGGACGAGACCAACCGGGCCCTCACCGAAGCCAGGAACGAGCTGGTCCAGGCAGAGAAGCTCGCCTCGGTCGGTCGGCTGGCGGCCGGTCTGGCACACGAGATCGGCAACCCCCTCAACTCGATCCTGGCGTATGCCGACGTGGGCCGGCGCCGGGGGGCCGAGGGGGAGTGGATCGACGGCATCGTGCACGAATCCCACCGGATCGACCGGATCGTGGCGGGCCTCCTCGACTATGCGCGTCCCAAGAGTGGACCTCCGGCGCTGGTCCAGGTGAACGAGATCGTGGCGGAGACGGTCTCCCTGCTCTCCGTGCAGGGGCGCTTCAGGAAGGTCGACGTGACGACCGAGCTCGCTCCCCATCTGCCGGAGGTGAAGCTCAATCCCGATCGGCTCCAGCAGATCCTCGTCAACCTCCTCCTCAACGCCTGCGACGCCGTCGAGGAGGGTCTCGGCGACGCGGAGGAAGCTCGGGCCGAAGGATCGGCGGGCGGCCACGGGGGCGGAGCGGACACGCGCGGGGAGGCCGGGTCGTCCGGTCGCACCGGGTCCATACGGGTCACCAGCTCCCTGGTCCGCCACGAGGGGGCGCCGGGCGACGGGGTGCGCGCACGGCGCAAGGACGACCCCGAAGAGATCGACTACTCCCACCTGCGCCGCTTCCGGAGCCAGCCCGCCGAGGTCCCGCGACCCCACTTCGACGAGGGGCAACCTCTCGTGGAGATCGCCGTGGCCGACGACGGCCCGGGGATCCCCGACGCGCAGCTGGAGCGGGTGTTCGACCCGTTCTTCACCACCAAGGAGCCCGGCCGTGGAACGGGGCTGGGCCTGGCGGTGTCCGCGCGCCTCGCCTATCGCATGGGGGGCACGATCGAGGTGTCGCATCGGCGCGGTGGGGGGACGGTGTTCACCGTGCTCCTCCCGCTGGCCGAGGACACCCGCCGCCCCGTTCCCGATCCTGAATCGCGCGAGGAGAGCCCGTGAGGGTCCTCATCATCGACGACGACCCCGGCGTGCGCCGCTCCATCTCGCTCATCCTCGAGGAGGAGGGCTACGAGGTCCTCACGGCCTCCGATGGCCGCGACGGACTCGACCTGGCGCTGGAGGCCGGCCCCGAGCTGCTCCTGTGTGACGTCCGGATGCCGCGCCTCGAGGGGCTCGAGTTCCTGGACGAGTACCGGAAGGCGGGGGGCGAGGGGCTGGTGATCATGATCACGGCCTACGGCAGCACCGAGCTGGCCATCGAGGCCATGAAGCGAGGCGCCTACGACTACCTCGCCAAGCCATTCTCGGCCGACGAGGCGCTGCTGGTCCTGCGCAAGGCGGAGGAGCGCGAGAAGCTGTGGCAGGAGGTCAGCCGGCTTCGCGAGGCGATCAGCGTCGAGCACCGGTATCCCGCCATCGTGGCCAAGAGCGAGGCCATGGAGAACAGCGTGCGGCTGGCCGAGAAGGTGGCCCGTCACCCCTCGACGGTCCTGATCACCGGAGAGAGCGGCACGGGGAAGGAGCTCATCGCGCGGCTGGTCCACGACATGTCCCCCCGCAAGGGCGCTGCCTTCATCCCGGTCAACTGTGGCGCCATTCCAGAGAACCTCCTCGAGTCGGAGCTGTTCGGTCACGTGAAGGGCTCCTTCACGGGAGCGACCGCGGACCGGGCGGGGCTGTTCGAGGAGGCGCACGGCGGCACGCTCTTCCTGGACGAGATCGGCGAGCTGCCCCTGAACCTCCAGGTGAAGCTGTTGCGCGCCCTGCAGGAGGGGGAGATCCGCCGGGTGGGTTCCTCGACGGCCCGCCAGGTGGATGTGCGAGTGGTGACCGCGACCGCCCGCGACCTCGAGGGGCTCGTCAAGGAAGGCGAGTTCAGGAGCGAGCTCTACTATCGGATCAACGTCGTCCGTATCCACCTCTCGCCGCTCCGTCATCGCACCGAGGACATCCCGCCCCTGTGCCGGCACTTCGTGGCCAAGTTCAACCGCGTCCTCAACCAGCGAAGCGAGGGCTTCGCGCCCGCCGCCATGAAGCTCCTCCTGGACTACAGCTGGCCCGGAAACGTGCGCGAGCTCGAGAACATGGTCGAACGGGCCATGGTCCTGACCGACGAGAAGCAGATCGGGGCCCCACTCGTCCAGGAGCTGTTGCCGGCACCGGGGATGGGTCTCGAGGCGGATCTGGGCGTGCTGCCCCCGGACGAGCTGTCCGTGAAGAAGCACGCGGCGCGCCTGGAGGCCCAGCTGATCGAGCGCGCCCTCCAGGTGACCGATGGCAACCGCACCCGGGCCGCCGAGTTGCTGGACCTCAGCTATCGGGCGCTCCTCTACAAGATCCGGGACTACGGCCTGGGCGATTGAGCCCGCGGGGACGGACCCCGCCGGGGAAAGGGGGCGGTGGCCCTGCGGGCCGCCGCCGGCCGTGCGGGGCCGGCTCCTCACATCCATGTGGGCAACATGCAACGGCGGGCCGTGACCCCGGGAGCGGCGCTATCCCCTAACGTCATGCACATGCAGCGCTTACGCGATGACCGGGTGTTAGCACAGCTTGTGCAGGTTGGGAGGCCGAACAGCACCCGCTCATCGAGACGCCGCTACATGCGGGAGGACGGAGGGTCGTGAGAGAGCAGAATGGGGCGGTGTCCTCGGAGCTGACGCTGGACGTCCCGAGGGACGACACGCGGCCGCGCCGACGCCGCTGGTTCCGAGATTCGTCGGGCCCGGGAGGTTCGACCACCCGCCAGGAGGCGCATACGTCGTCGAGTGAGCCGGGTTTGAGTCGATCGCACGACGCCCTCCTGCGCACGATCAACGTGCTGGTGGCCGTGGTGTGCCTCATCGTCCTCTCCCCGGTGATCCTGGTCGTCGCGATCGCGATCAAGCTGGACAGTCGGGGTCCCATCCTGTACCGGCAGCTCCGCATCGGGCTCGACCGTCGGCGGCGGGACCAGGCGGCGGCGAGCAGCCGCCGGACCGGCGATCTCGGCGGCCGCCCCTTCGTCATGTACAAGTTCCGCACGATGCACACGAACGCCGAAGTGGGTACCGGGCCCGTGTGGGCGAGCCAGAACGACGGCCGCACCACGCGCGTCGGACGGTTCCTGCGCCGACACCGCCTCGACGAGATTCCGCAGTTCTGGAACGTCATCAAGGGGGACATGTCGGTCGTCGGTCCGCGCCCCGAGCGCCCCGGCTTCGTGCAGATCCTGCGAGACGAGATCGACGGGTACGCGCTCAGGCACCGGGTTCCGCCCGGGATCACGGGCTGGGCGCAGGTGAACCGGACGCCGGACCAGTCGGTGGAGGATGTTCGGCGCAAGCTGGAATACGACCTGGAGTACATGCGCCGACGCTCCGTGTGGTTCGATCTGCGCGTCATGCTGCGAACGGTGGTCGTGGTGACGGAGCCGGAGACGCCGGCCTCGTCTTCGGGTGACGGGGCCAAGCCGGCGGAGGGGGCGTGAGCGCACCGGATCGATCACTCGAGTCGAGCGACGTGCGGCCGGCACCGTTCCGCGGTCCCGAGCTCGTCCGTCTGCTGGTCGGCACCCGGCGGGACTGGTACGCGGCCGCCCTGCGCACGCTGCTGGAGCCGGAGGGCTTCGTCCTCGAGGTCGTCTCGGACGAGGCCGCTCTGCTGGAGGCAGGGTCGGAGTGGCGCCCCAGCCTCGTGCTGCTGGACTACGAGCTGGCCGGCATCGCCACGCGCCGCCTGTGCCGCGAGTTGTACCGGGGAGCGCTCCCGTGGAGCGTGCCCGTGGTCGTGAGCTCGGCGGGGCCTCTCGAGGAGTCCCGAAAGGCGGAAGTGTTCGAGGGCGGAGCGTGGCTGGTGCTCACCGAGCCCCTGTTCTTCAGCTCTCTCCTCGCCCAGCTCCGCAAGCTGGCCGAGGTCGGCTTCGTGGCCGAGGCCGCGGCCCCCGCGACCGATCCCGGCCGAACCGAGCTGCCGGGGCTCGACGAGGCCTGGAGGTCGTTCGGGATCCTGGCGGCGCTGGCGGAGAGGCGCGGGGAGGCGCTGACCTGCATCGTGGCCGGACCGACGACCCCGGCGGGCGGGGTGACGCTGGCGAGACAGAGACGGGTCACGGCCGAGGTGTGTGCGCGTTCCCTGCGCTCCTCCGACGCGTACGCCTGGACGGGGTCCGAAGAGGGTGATGTCGTGATCCTGGCGTACGGTGCCTCACCCGAGGGGGCCGCCACCATGGTGCAGCGGCTCAACCGGGTGGCAGCGGACCAGGCGGAGCTCGCCGAGGAGCCGCGTCTCCTGAGCGCCGGCATCCGGGAGATCCTCCCGGCCGGTGTCAAGGCGGGCGCGCCGGCGGGCCACGGCACGGCGGACCGCATCCGGGGCTACGGACTGGCGGCCGCTCGCGCCGCGCTGCGCCTCGCGCGCACGGCGGGAGGCGGCGTCCGGATCGCGGGAACATCGTAATGTCCGAGAAAGCGAAGGCCGCGGCGCCGTCCGTCTCGAGCGGACGGCAGGGGAGGGTGCGGGCCTCGGAGCCGGCGGGCGCGTCCGGATCGGCCGGTCCACGCCGCATCTCGCGGGCCGTGCGGTCACCGGCCGCCACGTCGTCCGTAGCGCCGCCCACCCCCGGCTCGCGCACCGGTTCGTTCGCCACCGCCGGGACACCGTGGACGGCATGGCTCCATCCTCTCCGTCGCTGGTGGGCATCCCGGCGCGTCCGCGCGCTGCTGCCCGTCCGCAGCGTGCTGTTCGTCTGTCATGGCAACCTGTGCCGCAGCCCGTATGCGGCCCGGGCCTTTCGGGAACGGCTGGCTCCCGAGCTTTCGGATCGGATCCGGGTCGAGTCGGCCGGCTTCGTCGGTCAGGGCCGCCGATCGCCCGAACGGGCCGTCACCGTGGCGGATGAACGCGGCGTCGGACTGCGGCAACACGCCTCCCGGCTCATCGAGGCCGGCATGGTTCGCGCATCCGATCTCGTGGTCGTGATGGAGCCCGGACAGCGGCGCGCCATGCTCCGGCGCTTCGGGAAGACCCGGGTCTTGCTGCTCTCCGATCTCGATCCGGAGGCGGGGCAGGGGCGGGCGATCCGGGATCCGATGTGGCAATCCCGGGAGACGTTCGCGGAGGTGTACGCTCGCATCGATCGATGTGTGGAACGCCTGGCCGACCTCGTCTCCGGGGCGACGGCATAGCAGGGAGAGACTGAGATGAGTCCTACGCGTGGTTCGAACAGGAGCTGGCTCGTCGCGGTGGCGACGCTCGCGCTGGCGGCGGCGATGACCGCGCCGGCTGTCGCCCAGGCGTCCGGCGGCGGGGGATCCGCGACGGCCGACACGACGCGGGGCCCGAAGCCCCTCAAGTGGGGCACGGGCGCGTGGACGTTCGGAGCCTACACCGGGCAGTTCAACGACGAGCCCGAGTGGCAGCCGGACGGGCGCGCGGACCAGCTCCAGCGCGGAGCGCTGTTCGGTGGCCGAATCGGCTACAACTTCCCCTTCAACCTGTTCCTCCAGGCGGAGGCTTCGAACAGCCTCCTCCGGACCGTCCTGGTCACGGGCGACATCTCGCGAAATACGAACCTGTTCCTGCTCGGAGGGGTCCTGGGCTACAACATCCAGCCCATGCAGAACCTCCAGGTCTTCCCGGAGGTCGGGGTCGGGGCCGCCATCTTCAAGCCCACGGCGATCTCCTCCGAGACGCAACTGGCCTTTCTGTACGGGGCCGGCTTCCGCTACTTCGTGAGCCCGAAGCTGGCGCTGCGAGGCGATGTGCGCTGGCACCAGGTGCCCAACGCCATGCGGGACATCCGAGACCGGCTCGCCGGGTCCGCCGTACCGCACTCCAACCTGTGGGGGCTCGAGCTCAGCGGAGGGCTATCCCTGTTCGTCGGAGGGCCGTCCGACGCCGACCACGACAACGTGGACGACGCCAGCGATGCGTGTCCCGACACGCCGCGTGGCTATCCCGTGGACATGCGCGGCTGCCCGCTGGACGACGACGGAGACGGGGTTCCCAACGGCGCCGATCAGTGCCCCGGAACAATCCGCGGGGCGATCGTGGATCAGCACGGCTGCGCGCTGGACACCGATGGTGACCGGGTGCCGAACGGGGTCGACCAGTGTCCGGCCACGCCCAAGGGCGCCACGGTGGACGACCGAGGCTGCCCGAGCGATGCCGACCATGACGGCGTGTACGACGGGATCGACCAGTGCGCCAACACCCCGGCGGGCGCCACGGTGGACTCGAAGGGCTGCCCGTCGGACTCGGACGGCGATGGCGTCTACGACGGCATCGACCAGTGTCCGGGGACGGCCGCGGGCCAGAAGGTCGATGATCGCGGCTGTCCGCCGGGCCTGATCATCCTGAAGAACGTGCCGATTCGCCTGGACCAGTTGGGCGTGTACTTCAACTTCGACCAGGCGACCCTGCGGCCGGGCTCCTCGATGGCGCTGGACCTCGTTGGCCAGGCTCTCATGCAGATGCAGGGCGTCGAGGTCGAGATCCAGGGCTATGCGGACGCCACCGGGAGCCAGTCCTACAACGTGCGGCTCAGCCGCAGGCGTGCGGAGACCGTGCGGGACTACCTGGTCCAGCACTTCCCCAGGCTGGACGCGTCACGCTTCACCCTGAAGGCGTTCGGCGAATCGAACCCGGTGAAGTCCAACGCCACGCCGGCGGGCCGGGGGTGGAACCGGCGCGTGATCCTGGTGGCGGGGGGAGGCGGCTCGATGTAGAGGAGACGGGCGATCCGCTTCCGGCGGTTCGCCCCGACCGCAGCACCACGTCCGCGATGCCCGGAGCGCTCCCCCTTGGGGCGTTCCGGGCATCGCTGCATCCCCGACCTCACGAGCGGACCAGCGCGGGCGGCCATGGACGAGCCTCGGGCGAGCCCCGTCGGCCCGGCGCTGGACTCAGGGGCAGTCGACCTTGAACGAAACGGTCGTGCTCTTGCCGAACGACACGTCGACTTCCTGAGGGTTCGAGCTCGTGACGGTGCACTGCCTGGGCACGGCGAGCGCGACGGTGTGCGTCCCGACCGGGACGTCCGAGAACGTGTACCTGCCCTTGTCGGCCTTGATGACGTGGTCCGGTCCGCCATCGAGGCTCACGGAGAAGTTCGGCGGACGCTTCTTCCCGTGGGCCGAGGTGGTGGCCGTGACGCTCCCCACATTCGGGACGCAGTTCACGCTGAAGTCCACCGCCGTCGTGTCTCCCAAGGCGACCTCGGCACTCACGGGGTTGGTGCTGGTGACCGTGCAGTTAGGCGCGACGCTCGAGGTGACGAGCTGCACCGAGTGGCGGCCGATCGAGAGGCCCGAGAAGATGGTGCTACCGTTGGTGCTCACGGTTCGCGGCGTGCCGCCGTCCACGTCCACCGAGTAGCCGTCGGGGTCCCGGTCCGGGCCGGATGTCGTGTTGGATGAACGGATGCTCCCGGTCCTGGTCACGCAGCGGACGTCGAAAGTGACGGTGGAGGTGGAGCCGAAGCCGACGTCCACGCTCTGGGGGTTGGGGCCCGATACGGAGCAGTTGAATTCCAGGCCGGAGAGGCGCACCGAGTGCGTGCCGGCGTCGACGTTGGCCAGGGTGATCGAGTCCCCGGTGGCCACGTGCTGGCTGAGCGTCCCGTCCAGGGTGACCGTGAACCCGTCGGGGTCGGGATCGGGTCCCGAGGTGGGAGTCCTGACCACGAGGGTACCCACGTCGGCCGTGCAGGTGACCTCGAAGGCCACCGTAATCGTTCCGCCGCCGGGCACGGTCACCGTGCGTGGATTCGGGCCCGACAGCTTGCAGTTCTCGGCCACGTCCAGCAACTCGAGGGAGTGCGTTCCCGAGGGGAGCTCGCGGATGGTCAGGCTGTCGTCCGTCGCCAGATGCCGAGTGGGCCCGCCGTCTATGGCGAGGGTAAAGCCATCGGGGTCCCGGTCGATGCCCGAGGTCGAGGTGGTCACGTGCAGGTCGCCCGTCTGTGAGCTGCAGCTCACCGCGAAGGTGGTGGTGGCCGTGTCCTGGGCCGGGACGCTCACCGTGCGCGGGTTGGAGCCCGACACGGTGCAGTTGGCGGCCACGCTGTCGAGGCGGACCGTGTGGTCGCCCGCCGAGAGTCCCTCCACCGTCACCGTGTCGTCGACGGCCAGGTGCGGGCCGGCGCCACCGTCCACCACCAGGCGGTAGCCGTCCGGGTCAACATCGACCCCCGACGTGGCCGAGGTGACCTTCAGGTCGCCCGGCTGGGCGGCGAGCGCCCCGTAGATGCTGAAGTGGGTGCTTTGGCCGGTCACGGTGTGAATCGTGGTGTCCACCGTGCTGCCGGTTACCGGCACCCACTGGCCGTCCTGGACCGTGTGGAGCCGAATGCTGCCCTCCGAGGCTCCCGAGGGCACGTTGGCCGGGTCGTAGACGATGCTGATCTGAACCGCCTTGGAAAACTGGGTGCCGTCGGGCAGGTACTCGTACGCCGGTCCCACGAGCCGGGAATCCGAGGCGGAGGGCAGCAGGGAGTCCGGCGCCGTAGCGACCGAGAGGACGACCGAGTCCGACACGGCCCCCGAGGGCACGTCCACGCGCGCCTTGCCGTCCGGAGTCGCCGCCGTTCCGCCCGAAGCGGCCACCACCACGCCGCACTGAACGTCGAAGCGGACCGAGGCGGTGGCATCGCTCGAGACGTCGAAGGTCAGGGGGTTGGAGGGACCGGCGCTGCAGTTGGAGGCCACCTCGCCCAGGGTGAGCGTGTGCGCGCCGGGCTGCAGGCCCGAGAACGTCACAGACCCGTTCGGCGACACGTTCTGCGGCGAGCCATCATCCAGCGTGACCGTGTAGCCGTTCTGGTCCGGGTCGGACCCCCTGGTGCTCACCGTGACGCTCACCGTGCCCGGGTTGGGTGGCGGCACGATTGTAGGAGGTTCGCCACACGCTGTGATGCTCGCCAGCGTCAGGGCGAAAGAGGTCAGGTACAGGGATGAACGCATGCGTACCAGGCCGTTCACCGGCGGGCTCCCGGCTCGAGGTCCAGGGGGACCCCACATCAGAACTACACGATCTGTGCCAGTCTACCGCGACCGCGAGGGCCCGGACCCTGGGCTCAACTGCACGTCACGGTGAAGGCGGCCGTCACCGTCTGGTTGAACTGGACCGTCACGGGCTTCGCCGCACCGCCGGCGCTGGTCACGGTGCAGGTGCCCGGCACCGTGAGGTTCACCGTGTGGCTGCCGACCGGGACAATGGGGAAGGTGACGCCGGTGCTGCTGGTGGAGTCGATCGAGGTCGAGTTCGTGCCGTCGTAGTCCACCGTGTACGTACTCGGGATGTTGGTTCCGGAGCTCGTAGTCGTGGCCTGGATGCTCCCGACGTTGGGGTCGCAGCTGATCGTGAAGCTGGCGGACGCCGTGTCGCCGAAGGTCACGCTCGCCGGGGTCGGGTTGGCGCTGGTCACGCTGCAGTTGGCCTGCACGCTGGAGACGTCGATCGCCACGCTGCGCGTCCCGACCGCGACGTTGTTGAACGTGGTGTTCCCGTTCGTGGTCATCGTCCGGGCCGTGCCGCCATCCACGCTTACCGAGTAGCCGTCAGAATCCAGGTCCGTGCCGGTCGTCGTGTTGGACGCCTTGATGCTGCCCTGGTTGGCCTGGCAGCTGATCGTGAAGGCCGCCGTCGCCGTGTCGCCGAACGTGACGCCGATGGTCTGCGGGTTGGAGCTGGTGACCGAGCAGTTGGCCGCGACGGTGGACGTTGTCAGCTGGACGGAGTGGTTGCCGACCGAGAGACCGGGGAACACGAGGCTGCCGTTGCTGGAGACGGCCTGCGGTGTGCCGCCATCGACGCTGATCGTGTAGCCGTCGGCGTCCGGGTTGGTGCCGGCGGTCGACGTCGTCGCCTTGATGCTGCCCTGGTTGGCCTGGCAGCTGATCGTGAAGGCCGCCGTCGCCGTGTCGCCGAACGTGACGCCGATGGTCTGCGGGTTGGAGCTGGTGACCGAGCAG
>Ga0307440_1000157_pt1 | contig 30338 bp, 31 predicted proteins | sample SalMarWE160410MG_FD_202150 | JGI IMG/M metagenome (GOLD analysis project Ga0307440, IMG submission 202150) | Salt marsh sediment microbial communities from the Plum Island Ecosystem LTER, Massachusetts, United States - WE1604-10 | ecosystem: Environmental > Aquatic > Marine > Intertidal zone >...
GGCGAGCGCATCCGGTCGCTGCTGTTCGAGCGTGGCGTGCTGACCCTGTTCCGCGGCCGCTGGTTCTTCTCGGGTGCCCACACCAACGAAGACATCGATCGGACGCTGGAGATCCTCGACGGCGTGATGGCCGATCTCTAGGACCTCGGCCAACCTTCTCGAACCAATACCCCGTGGGATTCGGGGCAAGGAGGCAACCGATATGGCGGACACCGTGGCCGCGCAGCCGACCTTTCATCCGGAGCTCATGCCGCCGCCTCCGGATGAGCTGATCATCTACGTCAACGGCGAGTTCCTGCCCGATAGCCAGGCGAAGATCTCCACCCTCGACCACGCGTTCATGTACGGCGACGGCTGCTTCGACGCATGGTGTGGCCGAAACGGCTTCATCTACGAGCTCGACGCCCACCTCGATCGTCTGTACCGATCCGTCGAGGGGCTCAAGATCCGCACCCTGCGCATGCCCAAGGAGCGGATGCGCGAGCTGATCATCGAGACCGTCCACCGCAACAGCGTTGCGGACATGTACATCAAGGTGATGGTCACCCGCGGCATCAGTCCGCACCCAGTGATCGACCCGCGCAAGTGCGGTGACGCGACCGTCGTGATCTACGCCCGGCCGCAGCAGTACGAGGTCACCCCCGAGAAGCTCCTGGCGGGGATCAAGATCAAGGTCCTCGCCCTGCGCAAGCTCTCGCACGAGGGCCTGGAGCCGCAGATCAAGAGCCTCAACTACCTCAACAACGTGCTCGGCAAGCTCGAGGCCTGGGACGCCGGCTACGACGAGGGCATGTTCCTTGACGATCGCGGCTACGCGTGCGAATGCCCCGGCTTCAACATCTCGGCGATCAAGGGCGACACGCTGTTCACTCCGTCGCGTGGGATCCTCGTCGGAATCACCCGCAACACGGTGATGGAGATGGCCCACGCCGACGGCATGAACGTTGAGACGGGCTTCTACACGACGTTCGACTTCACCAGCGCCGACGAGGTGATGATGACCAACACCGTGGCCGGGATCTCCCCGGTGACCAACATCGACGGCTGGAAGATCGGGGACGGCAAGCCAGGCCGCAAGACGATGGAATGGCAGGACCGGTACATGGGCTGGCTCGCGTCCGGTCGCCACGGTACGCAGGTTTTCCCGGAGGCCTGGAAGTAGGCGCTGGCAAGCAGGACGGAGAGCGGGGCGTCGTCGGTGCCTCGCTCTCGCATGGAGGATCCATGCCCGAGATCGCGGGGTCGATGGCGGAGCCCAGCGGGCCGGTCGGGGACCACCCGGCCCCGGTACCGCAATCGACCGGGTTGTGGCAGCCCTTCCGGACGAATCCGCGCACCCGGGTGGATTGCCTGCCGTTCCATACCGGCTATGCCGAATTGCTTCACAACACCGAGACGCTGTCGTACCTGCTGCGGAGCTACACCGTCTGGGAGATGACGTGCGGCGCGCTCGGCCATCCGGGCGGGAGTTTCTCGGAGACCGAGTTGCTGTCCGTGCTCTACAGCTACGTCCTGCGCTTCGATCCCGCCGAGCCGACCTGGCCGATGCGCGACGTGTTCTACCTTTCGAAGGCCCATGCGTGTCCCGCGCTGTACTCGGCCCTCGCGCTGTTCGGCTACCTCCCGCTCGAGCAGCTCAGGTACTACGGCCGCTGGGATTCGGGGCTCGAGTCACACCCCGATTCGACGATGACGCCCGGGATCGAGGTCAGCGGCGGATCGCTCGGACAGATCCCGGGCGTCGCCGTCGGCCGGGCGCTGGGCATCCGGCTCAACGGCCCGGACCACAACGACCGCATGGTCTACACGCTGCTCGGCGACGGCGAATGCCAGGAAGGCGGCGTCTGGGAGGCGTTCATGGCTGCCGGGCACTACAAGCTCGACAACCTCGTGTTCATCATTGACTACAACAAGGTCGAGGCCAAGGGGTTCATCAGCCAGGAGATGGGCCTGGAGCCGCTCGCGGACAAGCTGCGCGCGTTCAACCTCGATGTCCACGAGACGCGCAACGGCCACGACGTCGCCGAGCTCATCGACCTGTTCACCTCACTCGGCTCCCAGCGACGCGGCAAGCCGGTCGCGATCATCCTCAACACCGTCAAGGGAAAGAAGATCCGGGACGCCCAGCACAACCCGAACTGGCACACCTCGGCGCCCCGTGGCGTCGCTGCCGCCGGCCTGTGGATCGACGAGCTGTGGGAAGCCGACGGTCGGCGCCTGGGCATCCCACCGTCTTTCGTCGCGGCGCTCAAGCGGGCGATCGAGATCGTGCCACCCGTCCACGATCCGGTCGACCCCATCACCGACCGGCAGCAGTAGGAGCGGTCGAGATGGCGCAGTTCATCCTGCCGGATCGCTCCCAGACCAAGGAGATGCGCTACCAGATGGGGTACGCCCTGTCGGACCTGGCGCAGGAGCACCCGAACATCGTCGCGCTCGACGCCGACCTGCGCAGCTCGACGGGCCTCCACATCTTCGAGCACTTCCATCCGGCCAAGGTCATCAAGGCCGGCATCGCCGAGCAGAACCTGATCACCATGGCCGGCGGTCTCTCGCAGGAGGGCTACATCCCGTTCCCCTGCACGTTCGACGCGTTCAGTCGTCGGTTTCTCGATCAGCTGTACGTGACCGTCGCCTACAGCAACCTCAACGTCAAGGTGCTCGGCGCCTACGTCGGCCTGTTCACGGGCAAGGCGGGGGCGACCCATCAGAGCGACAAGGAGCTGGGAATCCTGCTGCGGGTGCCGCGCCTTACCATCCTCGAGCCGGGCTGCAACCTCGAGATGCGCCAGGCGCTGCGGATCGCGGTCGACACTCCGGGGCCGTTCTATCTCCGGATCGTCCGGTGCGAGGTCGAGGAGAACGAGATCTTCGACGGCTACCAGCTCCGGCTTGGAGCCGGCGTGACGGTCTCGGGCGACACCGCCGACATCGGTCTCCTCTCGACCGGATTCATGGTGCACACGGCGCGCCTGGCGGCGGACAAGCTCCGCGCCCAGGGAATCCGGGTCCGCCACGACCATCACCCCAGTCTCAAACCGTTCGACCGAGCGCTCGTGTACGACATGGCGGGTCGCGTATCGGCGCTCATCACGCTCGAGAACCACTGCACCAGCGGCGGCCTGCATTCGCTGGTGGCCGAGGCCCTCGTCGCCCGTGGCATCGGCGTGCCGGTCGGCGCGATCGGCAGCGATCCCGACGATTTCATCCACACCGGGCACGTCAACGATCTGCTGTGGCGGTACCGGATGTCATCCGACGACGTGGTCGCCATGGCACTCGAGCTCCTCCACGACCCAGCCCCGGCCGCCTGATGTCCCACGATCCGTCATCCGACACCGCTCGCGCGGCCGATCTCCGACCGCTCAGCCCGGTCCGGCGGGTCGTGGCCCGCCGGATGACGGAAGCATGGCAGACGATCCCGGCCGTGACCCTACAGCGCTCGGTCGCCTTCGGCGCCCTGCTCGAGCTGCGCGGCCGGCTGGCGGACGGGGAGCGAAAGCCGGCGATCGACACCCTGCTGGCCAGGATCGTGGCCCTCGCGCTCACGGAGCACGACCGACTCAACGGCTCATGGCGGGAGGAGTCCCGCGCCGTGCTCGTGCATCCGGAGCGCAACGTGGCGATCGCCGTCGACACACCGCGCGGCCTCACGATCGTGGTGCTCGGACGGGCCGACGCGCGAACGATCCCAGATCTCGATGCCGACCTTCGGGCCATGGTGCTTCGGGCCCGTGACGGCCGCTCCCTCCCGGCCGACGTCGAGGGGGCGACGTTCACCATCACCAACCTTGGCGCGCTGGGTGTCGAGGCGTTCAACCCGATCATCACGCCGCCACAATGCGCCGTGCTGGGGGTCGGCGCGCTACATGCGACCGCGGCCGGATCCGACCAGGTCACGTTGTCGCTGACCTTCGATCATCGGGTGGTCGACGGTGCCGACGCGGCGCGGTTCCTGGCTCGGGTCGTCGAGCTCATCGCGACCCCCAACACCTGGTTCGGCCGAGATGGCGCGCGATCAGCATAGGCGCCATCAGGCCGCGCCCAGGTTGGATGGGCTGACGCCTGACGCTTGATCGGGGGCGGAACGATGTACACTGGTCCACTGGTCATTGGTCAACCTGTCGACCACTAGCGGTCGGGGCAATGGACGCGCTCGCAGGGGTCGGCAGCCATAATCGTTGGGCCCCTGCTTCAAGGCCCTAGTTCAGGGAGGACGCGCGGTGGATACACTGACCCGGCCCACAGCGACAGAGCTCTATGCCGCGGCAGCGACCGACACCGCCAGGTACGAGACGCTCAAGGACGTGGTCGACGAATGCATCGACCTGTCGCTGAACTACCGGGGATCGGGTCATCCGGGTGGCTCCCGCTCGAAAGTCCACTTGCTGCTGGCGACCCTGCTGTCAGGGGCGATGCGCTGGGACATCCAACGACCGTGGCGTCGGTTCGGAGACCGGTTTGTGCTCTCGGCGGGTCACACCGTGCCGCTGGTGTATGCGACGCTCGCGGTGCTCAATGAGGCCCTCCGCGCCCGGTACGAGCTTGACGGCGACGAGCGCTTCGCCTTCCCTGACGACGGCCGCTGGGCGCTCACCTGGGAGGACCTGCTCACGCTCCGCCGCCGGGGCGGCCTGCCGGGCCACGCGGAGATGGCCGGCAAGACGCTGTTCCTCAAGTCGAACACCGGCCCGTCCGGTCACGGCATGCCCCCGGCCGCCGGCGAGGCGCTGGCCCTCAAGCTCGCCGGATGCGAGGAGGTCAAGGTCTTCGCCGTCGAGGGCGAGGGCGGCCTGACGCCCGGGGCGACACACGAGACGCTCAACTCGGCCTGGGGCCTCGGCCTCTCCAACCTGGTCTTCCTGGTCGACTGGAACGACTTCGGGATCGACGAGCGGACGGCGTCATCGGTCGTCTACGGGACGCCGGACGACTGGTTCCGGCCCCACGGCTGGCGGGTGGTCGGCACGGACGACGGCATGAGTTGGGAACCCGTCCTGCGGACCGTGCTCGAGGCCGCACGGGGCGACAATCCCGATCGGACACCCACCGTCGCGTGGGTCAAGACGCGGAAGGGCCGCGGGTACGGCAAGGTCGACGCCAAGAGCCACGGTGCGCCGCACGCGGCCAACAGTCCCGAGTTCTGGGCGGTCCGAAAGGCATTCATGGAGCGGCGCGGCGTGACCTACGAGGGCGTCGATGCGCCCGTGCCCGACGAGCCCGGCGCCAGGGACGCCCAGGCGAGCGCCAATCTGCGGACGGCCATGGGCGTGCTCCGGCGCGACCCCGAGCTCGTACGCTGGCTGTCGGATCGCCTGGTGGACATCGCCGCCTCGGTGCCCGACGCGATCGAGGGCTTCAACCTCGGGCCGACGGCCGACGGCCGTCGGCGCCTGTTCGACGACCCGGCCATCTACGACTACCGCCGGTACCCGGCCGAGATGTACAAGTCGCCGGGCGAGAAGGCACCCAACCGCGCGGCCCTGGGCGCCTGGGGGTCGTGGGTCAACGCGTATGCCAGGAAGACCTACGGACGACCCCTGTTCGTGGTCGCCTCGGCCGACCTTGCCGAGTCCACCAACATCGCCGGGTTCGGCAAGCCCTGGGGCGATCTGCCCGGATGGGGCTGGTACGAGCGCGACGCCAACCCGCGGGGTGCCGTTCTGCCGCAGGAGATCACGGAGTTCGCGAACGCCGGGATCCTGGCGGGCATGGCGAGCGTGAACCTGGCCGACGACCCGTTCAACGAGTTCGAAGGCTTCTGGGGCGCCTGCTCGACCTATGGCTCGTTCTCCTACCTCAAGTACGGTCCGTTGCGCCTGTTCAGCCAGATGGCCCAGGATGCCGACCTCAAGCTCGGCAAGGTCGTCTACGTCGCCGGTCACTCGGGACCGGAGACGGCCGAGGATTCGCGAACGCACTTCGGCGTGTTCAGCCCCGGCGTCACCCAGTTGTTTCCCGACGGGCTCGTCATCGACCTCCACCCCTGGGAGTACAACGAGGTCCCGGTTGTTCTCGGCGCCGCGCTCGCCGCATCCGCACCGATCATCGCCCTCCACCTGACGCGACCGCCGATCGAGATCCCGGATCGCGCCGCCCTGGGCATGCCGTCGCACTTCGAGGCCGCCAGGGGGGCGTACGTCCTGCGCGACTTCCGGCCCGATCGACCGAAGCAGGGGACCGTGTTCGTTCGAGGCACCGCCCCGACCGCGAACCTGGTCAGCATCCTCCCCGCGCTCGACGACGCGGGTATCAACGTCAAGATCGTCGCCGCGATCAGCCCGCAGCTGTTCCAACTCCAGTCCGCCGAATACCAGGCGTCAACCGTCTCGGACGTCGATCGCTCGGATGCCATGGTGATCACCAACGGGGCGTTCAAGCTGATGCGCGACTGGGCCGAGGGTCCGCTCGTGCGCGAGTACTCGCTGTCCGCCGACTGGGACAATCGATGGCGAACCGGCGGCGCCCTCGACGAGGTGATCGAGGAGGCGCATCTCGATCCCGGGCACATCTTCGAGGCGCTCGAGCGGTTCGCTCGGGATCGCGACCAGCGGCTCCGCCGGCTCCAGGCGACGGTCGACGCGGTGCGCGCCCGCTGACGCGGCGAGGGGTGGGCGATGCGCTTCGATGCGAACCTGTCGATCCTGTTCCCGGACCTGCCGCTGCTCGCCCGTCCGGCGGCAGCGGCCGAGCTCGGCTTCGACGCCGTCGAGCTGTGGTGGCCGTTCGAGAAGGACGTGCCTGCTGCCTCAGAGGTGGATCACCTGGTCGAGGCCATCGAATCGGCGGGCCAGGAGCTCGTCGCCATGAACCTGACCTCTGGCAGCGGATCCTCGGGCGAGCACGGCCTCCTGGCCCTGCCTGACCAGCGAGCGCGGTTCCAGGACAACCTCGGTGCCGCGATCGAGCTCTGCCGCCGGACCGGATGCCGGGCGCTGAATGCCCTGTACGGCAACCTTCCCAACGACGTCCCGGCGGCGAGACTGGACGAGACGGCCATCGAGAACCTCGCGTACGCTGCTCAGGCCGCGAGGGCGCACGGCGTGATCGTCGTCATCGAGGCGCTCAACCGGATGGACTTCCCGAGCTACGGGCTGCATCGGATCGAGGATGCCGTGCGCCTGTCCGACCGAGTTCGAGCCGAGACCGGGCAGGACGTACGGCTCCTGTTCGACCTATATCATGTCCAGCGCGCGGAGGGGGATCTGATCAGGCGCATGGAAACCCTCTGGGGCCGGTTCGGGCACGTGCAGATCGCCGACGTCCCGGGGCGCCAGCACCCGGGTACAGGAGAGATCGCGTGGGAACGCGTGCTGCCGGCACTCGGGGCGTTCGGTTACGATGGATTCATCGGGCTCGAGTACCGCCCATCGGCGAACGTCGACGAAACCTTCGGCTGGCTTCCGCCTGAGCGACGCCGCTGCCGAGATGTCGACCCAGGTCAAGGCGGGCAACCGACTCCTGAGGTCCTCTTTCATCCGCCATCATGAGATGAACTCTGACGAGGATTGACGCGATGTCTGCGATCTTGCCCGAACTCGAACCCATCGACCTCCGCTCACGTGAGCCGCTGACGTCCGAGATCACAAGGCGGCTGCTCGATTACCTGCTGTCGGGCACGATCCAGCCGGGCGAGCGGATGCCCTCCGAACGGAAGCTCGCCGAGGCCCTGGGGGTCGGCCGATCGATCGTCCGGCAGGCGCTCAAATCGCTGACCGTGCTCGGGCTGCTCGAGGTCCGCCAGGGCGACGGGACCTACTTGCGGCGGATGGACTCGCCGTTCCTGCCGCTCGCGATCGAGTGGGGCCTGCTGCTGGGCGCCAAGCACGCCAGCGACCTGGTCGAGACCCGTCACTACCTCGAGGTCGTGGTCGCTGGGCTGGCCGCCGAGCGCCGTGACGAGGCCACCCTGGCCGAGATGCGCCGCACCGCGGCCGCGATGTCCTCGACCAGCGATCAAGACGAGTTCATCGCAGCGGATTTGGCATTCCACACGGCGATGGCCGAGGCGGCCGGGAACCAGACCCTGCTCCAGATCATGTCCAGCATCCGAACGCTGCTCCAGGTCTGGATTAGCCGCGTGGTCCGCAACAACCCTGAGCCCGCCGAGACGACTCACGAGCATCAGGCCGTGCTGCGTGCCATCGAGGACCGCGATCCCGCGGCGGCGCGCGAGGCCATGGAAGGCCATATGGCACATGCGACCCTGCGCCTGCAACGAACGCTCGACGAGCATCATTGGCCCGCCGAACAGGGGAGCTGACTGTCCTCCCGCGTCCGCAAGCCCGGGCTAGCGATCCATGACGTTGACAGCGTGTTGCCCGAGCGGTACGGTGGTTGACCGGTAGGCCAGTCGTCCTGGCCGTGGACGTGCGTCGGAGAGCCGGACCACGGACGGCCGCCCGAAACGACAGTTGGAAAGGGGTGAGCCGATGGCCGATGGGCTGGGACGCCTGACCGGGAAGCGGGCGATGGTCACTGGTGCGGGCACCGGGATCGGTCGCGCGACCGCCATCCTGTACGCCCGGGAGGGTGCCAGCGTTGGGCTGATCGGGAGGCGCAAGGAGGTTCTGCGCGAGACCGAGGAGGCCATCCGTTCCGAGGGCGGTGAGTGCCTCGTGCTGCCGTGCGACGTGTCGAAGGAGGCCGAGATCGAGCACGCATATGCGGAGCTCGTGGGTCGGTGGGGCGGCCTGGAGGTGCTGTGCGCCGTCGCCGGAATCGAGCCGTTCGGCGGGCCGCAGGGAACGACCGATGACCGCATCGACCGGCTCGACCTCAAGATCTGGCAGCAGATCATCGACATCAACCTGACCGGCATGTTCCTGACCTGCAAGCACGCGATCAGGGCGATGCTCGCGGGGGGCGGTGGCGCGATCGTGGTCACCGGCTCGCCGACCGGGCTGTACGGATTCGCCCTCGGCGAGGACGCCTACAGCGCGAGCAAAGCCGGCTGCCACGGCCTGGCCCGCGTGATCGCCAACGAGTACGCGCGCGACAACATCCGGATCAATGTCTGCGTACCCGGCTTCATCGACACCCCGATCAACGCGCCGCTGTTCGCCGATCCGCGGGCAGTCGAGCAGCTGTGCCAGACCATCCCCATGCGGCGTCCGGGTCAACCGGAGGAAGTGGCGACGATGAACCTGTGGCTGGTCTCACCCGAAGCGTCCTACGCATCGGGCGGCGTGTTCATCATCGACGGGGGGCAGACGTCCGTTTGACGGCGTCGGTCCGCCGACGCGGCGGCGCCGCGCCGCTCGCGGCGGAGAGGTATGCGAGATGCTGCAGCGGCTGGCCTATTCCAAGTTCGCCATTGCGAACGTCGAGCTCGACAAGCTCGACGCGACCGAGCTCGAGCCATATCCGACTCGGCCGGAGTCGAGATTCCGATGGCGCATCCTGTTCAGCGAGGAAGCCTGCCAGGCGGCGGTCGAGGACTGGTTCAAGGGCAGCAACATCGAGTGGACCTACTGGGTCGACGCCCTGTTCTACGTCTTCTCGGGGGAAGCCGAGATCACGTTGTGGCAGCCGCCGAACTGGGACGAGAAGACGGTGGCCGTGGCGAGGGCCGGCGACGTGTTCATCTGCCCGCGCGGCGCCCGGGCGTGGTTCCGGGTCCTGTCCGACGAGCCGTTCCGTCATCTCGTGTTCGACATCCCGAACCCGGGGTTCGACGTCGAGACGCCGCCAGCGGCCGCCGAGCGCCAGGGTGCGCCGGCCGGCGCACCTGCGTTGGACCCGGCCTGAGGGTGTGGCCGTGGCGGCCGAATCTGCGAGCCAGACGGGCGACGATGGTTGCGCGCCCGACGCCGGCTCGGCAACGAGCGCCGCTGGACAGGCGCCCGGACGGATAACCGTCGCGGGGTAGCGGACTGGGAGAGGATCGAGGCCGGTTCGGGCTCCCGCGGCTGGCCGTGCTGACTCAGTGCTTCGCGAGTCCTCGATCCGCTGCGCCCTGGATGCCCGCGAGATCCCACAGCACGTGATCCGGCAGCGGGTCGAGGCTGTGCCCCGGAAGCAACCGACGTGCGTTTGTCCCGGGCGGCCTGAACATCAGCTTCCTTCCGGCCCGCGCGTGGGTCGGACGAGCCACCCGTCCGAAACATAGCGACCGGTTGACCAGTGCTGGAATCCGAGAGTAGACTTTGGAGCACCGGTCGACCGGTTAGCAGTACGGCGGCCACGCACCTTCGGGACGGCCGGAGTCGCTGGCCCTCCTCACCGCCAGGCCGGACGACGGATCGACCACGGCGGGTGACCCCGCCTCCTCCGGGCAACCCGCTGTGGCCGATCCACCTCTACCCTCGATGCGTGGGCGATGCGCCGCTCGCCGCCTGATCCCTGCGATTGACTGTTGGCCCAAGGGGTCGACGCCGGGCCCGGCCACGCAGGCGGCAGCGTACCCGCGTGAACGTCGGCGGCCATGCGCGAAGTACCTCGTCGGGCTGGGGCCGGCCAGATCGCGGCTGAACCGCAGCTCGGTTACGCGTCAGGTCGCGCTGGCGTGTGTTGCGCTACTTGAGCGCGCCGGCAGCGATCGCCCGAACCAGGTAGCGCTGGAAGATCAGGTACACGCCGACCATCGGCAGCGAGGCGAGCAGCAGGCCGGCGACCAGCGCGGGGTAGTTGAAGAAGAAGCGGCCCTGCAGCTGCAGGAGCCCGGGCGTCAGCGTCTTCACCCTGTCGGGCTGGAGAAGCAGCAGCGCGAACACGAACTCGTTCCACACGTACAGGACGTTGAAGATGATGATCGTGACGATGGCCGGGATCGAGAGCGGCGCCATGATCTTGATGAAGATCGAGTGGACGCTCGCCCCATCGACGCGGGCGGCCTCGAGCAGCTCGTCCGGTACGGCGCGGAAGAAGGCGGTCATGAGGTACGCGTTGAACGGCAGGTTCAGCGCCGAATACAGGAGCACAACCGACCAGTACGTGTTGATCAGATGCAGATCGACCATCTCGACGTAGATCGGCACCATCAGGAGCAGGGGTGGGATGGCCATCCAGGCCAGCACGAAGAAGAAGACCGGCGTGCTCCCTCGCCAGCGGAGCTTGGAAAACGAGTAGCCGGCCGTGGCCGCCAGCGCAACCGACAGCACGATCGTGGCCGTGGTCACGATGAGCGAGTTGAGCACATACCCGCCGTTGTTTGTCGCGCCCCATGCGGTCGCGAACGGATCGAGACTGAGCGCCGACGGCAGCGCGAGCTTGCTGGCCGCCCACTCCTCGGGCGTCTTGAACGCATTGACGGCCATGAAGTAGATGGGGAAGACCGATGACAGGCCGAGCAGCACCATGCCGAAGATGAGGGCGCCATTGCCTGGGACGGAGAGGAAGCGACGGGCACGGGCTCCCAATCCCGCATATGGCGGCCGAGCCTGCGGCGCCGAGGGCGTGCTCGGTCGGCCGTCGGGAGCGGCCATCGCGCCAGGCACCGGGTCGGAACGACTCATTCCTTACCGCCAGTCAGCGCCCGGATGTAGAAGTAGCCGAGGCCCGAGATGATGAGCGTGAGCCCGAAGCCCATGGCGCTCGCGTACCCCATCCTCTGGAACGTGAACGCATTGTTGTAGATGAGGAACTCCGTCACGTAGGTATCGAACCCAGGTCCGCCGTTCGTGATCGTGTAGATGTAGGTGAACATGTAGGCGAAGGCGGTGATGGTATTGGTGATGAGAACGATCTCCATGACCCGCCGGAGCCCGGGCACGTAGACGTACCGGAGGACCTGCCAGCGTCCCGCGCCGTCGATCTTCGCAGCGTCAGGCAGGTCGGGTTCGATGCCGCTCATTCCCGCCAGATACATGACGACGTTGTAGCCGAAGTTCGCCCACACGACGATCAGGAGGATGGCCGGGATCGACGTCTGGGGTCTCAGCAGCCAATCCTGGGCGAAGCCCTGGAGCCCGAGCGAGTTGAGCCCCTCGTTCAACGGTCCATTGACGTTGAGGATGATCTTCGCAAGCAGGCCGACGACGACCGTCGAATAGACCGCCGGAATGAAGTACGTCCATCGGTAGAACCGCCAGCCCGCGATCCGCTCGTTGATGAGGAACGCGAGAACCAGCGGCACCGTCAGCTGGATCGGGACTGAGACCGCGAACAGGAAGTTGTTCCGCAGCGCGGTGAAGAACTGGGGGTCCTGGAGCAGGTACTGGAAGTTGGTGAGCCCAATCCAGGTCGGCTCCGAGTAGCCGTTCCATCGCGTGAACGCGTGATAGGCGATGCTGACGGCCGGGTAGCCGATGAACACGACCACCGTGAGGACGGCCGGCAACGCATAGAGCGGCCCCCACCACGCCTCGGCGCGGCGGGGGCTGCTGCGAGCGATGGAAAGCGACGGGCGGGTCACGTAGCTACGGTTTGCCGCCCTGCTGATCGACGTACTGCTGGACTGCCGCCATCGCCTGCTCGGCCGTCTCTTGACCCGCGAATGCGAGCTGGAGGTGCTTGTACAGGAACAGCGCCGTCGACTGCGACATGACGATGTCCATCTCGGGCAGCGTTGCGTTCTGGATCAACTGAAACGCTTCCTTGACGTGAACGTCGTCGATGTTGCCCTGGGCAGCGATGTTGCACGGCGGCGAGCCCAGGAGGCTGATCATCGAGTTGCCGGCGGTCTCGTCGGAGAACATCTTGATCAGCTCCCACGCTAGATCGGGGTTCTTGGCCCCGGCGGGGATCATCCAGTCGTCACCCGACGAGCCGATGACGCCACTCGAGAGAGGACCGTTCCCGGAGCGTGGCAACTTTGTCACGCCGATCTTGTCGTAGATCGACTTGAAGTACGGCAGGAACTGCGGCTGACCCTCGAACATCGAGCCCTTTTCGCTCGTGAACAGGTCGGCCGAGTGGAGCTGCTCAAGCGTAGATGCGTCGTTATTCACGCAATTGTGGGTCCGCATCTCGAGGATCGGCTTCAGTGCGTCGACCCACTTTGGGTCGGTGAACTTGAGCTGGCCTTGCTCGAACTTCTGAACGTCGCCCGGCTCCCAGTAGGAGATGATGTTGTCAACGAGCAGGTTGACGGTCGTGTAGCCGTCCTGATCCCCGTAGACGAAGGGCACGATGCCCTGGGCATCAAGCTTGGTGCAGTCAGCGTACAGCTCATCATAGGTGGTGGGAGGTGCTGCGATCCCGGCCTTTGCCAGCAGATCCTTGTTGTAGTACATGAGGAACGAGTACGCGTCGCTCGGGACAGCGTAGATCGTCCCTTGACCGCCCTGGCAGTCGTAGTCCTGGCAGGACAGGTCCCACAGCGACATCGAGTCGTAGAAGCCAGGGGTGGCGTCGACGTACGAGTTGAGAGGCATCAAGCCCGACTGGTACGCCAGCGTGTACGAGCCCGAATACAGCATCATGACATCGGGCACGTTGTGCGCCGCGAGGGCTGCCTGGACCTGTGCCGCCAGCTGGTCGTTGTTGGAGGGCAGCAGGCTGATGTTGACGTCTGACCCCGGGAAGGCTGCCTTGAAGCGCGCGATCTGCTGATCCACCCAATTGCGCGCGTCCGAGCCAGGCGTGGCCGTAGTCAGGATGCCGCCCAGCCACAGCTCGAGCGTGGCCGGCGCAATCGTCGGCGACGGCGCGGCTGTGGCAGCCTCGCTTCCGGACGGGGTGGCCGCTGCCGGAGTGGCGGTGGGGGCGGGCGAGGGCGTCGCTGACGCCGAGCATGCTCCAGCCATGATGACGGTGGCGATCAGTAAGGCACCGAACCGACCACTCGATCCGGCACGGTGAGTCTGGAGTCCAAGCATTCAGCTCCTCCTGCGTCCCGTGACCAAGAGTCCACGCGCTGAGACGGAGGACGCGCCCCAAGGAGGGAAGGTGGACCGGTCAACCAGTCGAACCATAGCCAGCGGCACAGCCGTTGTCAATCGGCGTTCCTGACATCCTGCATGCGTGCCGTCACCCGGTTTCGGAGAGCGTCGATCTCCGCCGTGCCCTGCAGCGCGCGCATCTCCAGGTCGTATGTTCGAGACTCGCCCGGGTCCAGCTCGATCAGCTCTCCGCGCTCCCGCGCGTCCCATCGCCCGGCGTCGCGGTTGGTCGACGGCTCGAGCGCGACGGTGTAGGTGTCCTCGCCCATCATCCGCCACGCCTGATGACGTGGCAGCTGATCGCGGCGATACCGCTGGGCCACACCGATTCCGCGGACCGCGTTGATCACGCCGCATTCCACCCAGCCAGAGTCATCCGCGATCATCTCGTGCTCGTAGCAGGCCTCGGTGAAGCCAGGGGTCGGGTCGGTCAGGAGGCGGTAATCGTCGACGGCGGCGGCATAGGTCGACGAGTAGCCAACAGACGGGACGACGATCTCGGCTCCCGCGTCCACGATCGGCCAGCCGATGTTGCAGTGATAGAGGTACATGTGCGGCGTCCGCGCGTGACCGACGTTCTCGACCGTGTCGTGGATGCGCAGCGAACGGCCGCCGAGGTCAGCCTCGATCCGACGCCGGAGCAGCAGGTGCTCCTGGAACACCGCGGCCTGCAGAACCTCGCCCTCGGCCCACAGGACGCAGTCGTCGCCGTCCCAGCGCTCCCCGTAGCCGATCAGGCGTGCGGGCAGGCCGCCGACGCGACCATGCAGCCCGAACGACTGGCGTTCGAGGAAGTGGGGCTGGCTGAACTGGGTGGCTGTGTCGTCGCCCGGCCCCTGGACGTGGTCGAGGCCGGCCGTCACGACCAGCCCGCCTGCGAACGTGCGAGCCCAGCCGAAGCCTTCCGGCTCGTAGTACCAGGGACCGCGCACCCCGACCGGCGAGGTCCAGGCCAGCGGCACGCCCCGCAGCGCCGCTCGCGAGACGTCGAATGTCCTGTCCACCAGGACGTCGAACTCGAGCCCTCCGCCCGTGCGGAACTCAAGGACGCGCACCCCCCGTCCATCGCCATCCCCCAGCTCGACGAGCCGCACTCCGGCGAGTTGCTCCAGCCGACCGACGCGCCGTTGAAGCTCGACGCGCGTGATCGGCTCGTTCCACAGGTGAGGCATGTTCGAGGCTCCTTGTGCTCAGCCAACGACACGGGACCATAATCCGATGCTGCCCATCATCCGATGCTGCCGGTCGGGGCGAGCGGGCAGTGCGCCGCCGTTCGATCAGCGCCCAGGACTCCCCTGCCGTGTCGGCTGGTGGCAGGATCCCGGAGCACGAGCACCCAGTCCTCATTCGATGGCCCCGTGAGCTGGCGGAAGTCACGGCCCGCGGCACACCGGGTTCGACCCACTCTCCGCTGATCGGGTCGAAACCGCGAGCCATCCTGCCCCGTCCGGCCACTTGGTCGAGCCAGACCGTGATCGTCCGCTCGACCGGCGGGTAGACGACCCCGATCGATCCTGTCGCGGACCGGTTGGGCCGATCGTCAGCACGCGACCCCCGCCACCGCTCATGCGGGCATTCCCTTTCGTTGCCATTGACGGTCGCGCCTTACTGACATCCTACAAGTGGCCGACCGATTGGTCACACACGCCGACGAGAACTTCGGCGACGTCACTCCCGGCCCGCAGGTCAAGCTCACCGTCAGCGACGCGGGGCATGGCCGTCGGTTCAGGAGCCATCGGGACCTCTCAGGCCAGGAGCATCCACGATGGATCCGGGGGCAACCGTCCGCCGCCACTCAGGCTCCGGGGAGTCGCACCGTGAACGTGGCGCCCCGCCCGGGACCTTCGCTCGTGACAGCGATCGTCCCGCCCATCGCTTCGACCAGCGACCTCGTGATCGTGAGACCCAGGCCGCTGCCGCCGGCCTCACGTGAGCGTGACGGGTCGGCGCGGTAGAAGCGCTCGAACACGCGAGCGGCCTGCTCGGGTGCGAGCCCCGGGCCGTCGTCCCGGACCGAGATGGCAACCGACGGTCCCGCGGCAGCCAGGCCCAGCGCGATGTGGCCGCCGGCCGGCGTATAGCGGATCGCGTTTCCGATCAGGTTGTCGAGGACCTGGCCGATCCTCGTCCGGTCGGCGCGGACCGCTACCGGCCCGACGGTCCCGAGATCGAGGTTGACGGAGCGCTCGGCCGCGAGCGGACGGTGGCGCTCCACCGCGTCGGCGAGCAGCGTCGGGCCATCGATCGCCTCGGGCTCGAGGCGCAGGTCGCGCGACTCGGCCCGCCACAGCACCGCCAGATCGTCGACCAGGTGCGCCAGCCTGGACGTCTGCTCGCCGAGGATCCGCCAGGCCTCCGGGCCTGGCTCGAACACCCCCGCCTCGAGACCCTCGACGTAGCCGCGGACCGATGCGATCGGCGTGCGCAGTTCGTGCGCCACGTCGCCCATGAGATCGAGCCGGCGCTGCTCGGTCGCCCCGAGCGTTGCCGCCATCTCGTTGAACGAGGCCGCCAGCTCGCCGAACTCGCCCGGGGCCGGCGGCACCCGCTCCGCATAGTGGCCGTCCGCGACGCGCCGGCTGGCCGAGGCAAGCGCGCTGAGCGGGCGTGAGATGTAGGCCGCCAGGAGCACGGCGATGACGGCCGCGACGACGACCGCCGCGACGAGGCCCAACAGAAGCGCGGTCCCGATCGCATCCCCGAAGGCCGTCCGGAGCACCGGATCCATCATCCCGCCGCCCATGCCGCCACCCATCCCGTCGCCCACGCCCATCGCGTTCTCGAAAGCGGCCGGCGCAGCGAGCCAGACGCCCGCAGCGACGGCGACGACACCTGCGCCCGCGACCGCAAGATTGGCTGCGAGCAGGCGCCAGCGGATGCGGCCGAGATCGGGGCGCATCATCGATCCGCGGCCCGGAGACGGTACCCCACACCACGCACCGTCTCGACGTAGCGAGGGCTCGCGGGCTCGTCGCCCAGCTTGCGCCGCAGGTTGCCGACATGGACCTCGAGGACGTGGTCGTCGCCGACGAAGTCGAGGCCCCACGCCGCGTCCAGCAGCTGCTGGCGGGTCAGCACGACGCCAGGGTCGCGCGCGAGCGCCTCCAGGAGGGCAAACTCGAGGGTCGTGAGCTCGACCTGCCTGCCGCTCACCGTAACCTCCCGTCGCGGCCGATCGACAACGAGATCGGCGGCGCGCAGGATGGTGTCGCCCTGGGCCGGCGGGGCCCCACGCCGGCGGCGGAGCAGCGCCTGGACGCGGGCGACGAGCTCGCGCGGGGAGAAGGGCTTGGTCAGGTAGTCGTCCGCCCCTACGGTCAGCCCGACAATGCGATCCACCTCCTCGGTGCGTGCCGTGAGCAGGAGCACGTACGGATCGGAGAACGTCCGGATCCGGCGCAGCACCTCGAGCCCGTCGAAGCCCGGCAGCATGATGTCGAGGACGACGACGTCCGGAACGAACGCCTGTGCCTGCTCGACCGCGCTCGGGCCGTCAGCCGCCTCTGCAACCTGCATGTCCGCGCGCTCCAGGAACCCCCGCACCACGTTCCGGATCGGAGGCTCGTCGTCGACGACGAGCACGCGAATGGGACTCGACGGGAATGTCATGCGCTCCTCGTGCCCGCCGGCGCCGCGGGATCCGTGCCGCGGCGCACATCAGGCTCCTGTTCAATCGTACCGGCGGGGGCGCCGTCGCCGGTTCGATCCGGTCAGCCGACCAGGGTGATCGTGCCCCTCATGCCGTTCTGGTAGTGGTCGTCGGCGTGGCAGGCGAACGCGTACGGTCCGCTGCCGTCGAAGGTGTATGTCAGCGACTTGGTTTCCATCATCCCGATGTCGGCGACCTCGGGGGTGCCCTCGGCGTCGGCAGCGACCGCATCGGCGGGCCCGACCATGAACTCGTGGACCAGCGGGCCTACGGCGGTGACCTGGAAGGTCACGGTCTCGCCGCGCTGAACTCTGATCTCCGAGGGCGTGAACGTGTAGCCGGGACCTGCGACGACCTGGATCACCCGGGGGGCGTCGGGCGTACCGGCCACGAAGCCCGCATCGCCGGGCTGGGGTGCCGTCTGGGCGTAGCCCGGGCCGTAGCCGCCCATGCGGGCGCCGCCCATCATGCCCGGGCCCTGGCCGATGCCGGGCCCCTGCGAGCCGGCGCCCAGCATGTCGCCAAACATGTCGCCGAACCAGCCCGAGCCCAGGCCGCCGGGACCGGACGCCAGCACCGTGCTGGCCCCGATCAGGACGACCCCGACGATCACCAGCCCCGCGCCAGCCAGGACGGTTCGTCGCCCCCTCATCGCTCCGACTCCAGGACCTGCCTGGCCGCGAGATACTCGTCCTTCGTGATCTCGCCACGGGCGAACCGCATCCGCAGCAGCTCGAGCGCGTCCTGCCCGGCGGGCCGGGCCGTCGGGGCCTGAGCCTGGCCGGCGCCGGCTCGACCGACGAGCCAGACGATCAGGACGATGACCCCGACCACGATTGCGATCATCCCGAGGATCCCCAGCCAGCCACCGAGGCCGACCCCGGCTCCGTATCCGTACATCATCTTGACAACTCCATCGACTGCACCCCCGCCGCCGGGGTCACTGATCACGATGGAGGAGCTGTGTCTGGCTGGCCGCTGGACTGGCTCAAGAACGCCTCAAGATTCCGTGGCAGCGCCGGCCGCGCCGGCACGATGCCTCGGCGTCACCGCACGGCGTGCCCACCGCCGGCGAGCTCGCGACGCGTCAGATGAGCCAGCCAGGCGTGCGCGCCCTCACCCGGGAGGCGAGCCGCGAACTGCTCGGCCACGATCGAGTCGACCGCCCAGCCCTCGCCGAAGGTCGTGCGGATCTCTGCCTGGGTGACCCGGCGCGGGCCCATGGCGCCCACCTCGTGCTCGCTGGAGCACAGCAGGACGTATCGGCCGCCGGCTCGCAGGGCGCCGTGGAGACCGCGCTCGAAGCCGCGGCGGTCGTCGTCGGAGAAGGTGTGGAACAGGCCGCAGTCGATCGCGGTGTCGAACGTGCGCCCCAGGCGGTCGAGCGCGCAGGCATCGGCGACCCGGAACGTGGCGCGACTCCCGTCGCGTCGTGCCTTCTCCTCCGCCCGGGCGATAGCCGTGGGCGCCGCGTCCACACCCATGACGACGAGTCCGCGAGCCGCCAGATAGAGGGCGTTCTCCCCATGCCAACCCGACGTCGATGGCGGTCCCCTTGATCAGCCCCCCGTTCAGCCAGCCGCACGATGGCGGGCTGCGGTCCGTCGATGTCCCAGGGAGGGTCACCATTCCGATACGCCCATTCGAAGCCCATGACGTGGACGATAGGCCAGCGCAGGCGCGGCGTCAGCCGCATTGGGTCACCCTACGTTGAGCTCGTCCGTTGCAGGCGCTGAGCTCAACGCCAGTCGACGTTCACGACCTCGATCGGCTCGGAGAGGCCCTTGAGCGTCGCGCTCCGGAGGTTGGAGGTCCGGTGCGACTCCCCGACCGTCGCGACGCTCGCGACGATCTCACCGGCGCCGCCAAGCGCCGCGATCCGAGCCGCCTCATGGACGCCCTTGCCGTGGAAGTCGCCGGCGACCTGCGTCGCATCGGAGGCATGGAGCCCGATCCGGACGCCGGGCGCGAAGCCCTGGGTGGAGCGATGCTCGGCGAGTCGTCGCTGGATCGCGATCGCGGCCGCCACCGCAAGATCCGGCGAGTCGAAGCTGACGAAGAACCCGTCGCCGGTCGTCGAGATCTCCTCGCCGCTGTGGGCCGTGAACACCTCGCGAAGGGCAGTGTTGTGCCAGCGGAGCATCGTCTCCCAGGCCTCGTCGCCCAGCACCTCGACGAGGTTCGTGGAGCCGACGATGTCGGTGAACATGAACGTCTTGAGCACCCGCCGAGCAGGGCCGGTCTTGCCGCGCAGCTGCCACGGCAGCAGCTCCGCGACATCCTCGAGGATGACCGCGGCGGTGGGGCACGAGAATGCCGCCGCACGGAGGGCCTCCTCGTCCACGCTGTCGGCGCCGACGACATCGCTCTTGCCGTAGTCACCGGCCAGCCAGTCGAAGGCGGTCGGGGCGAGAGTGATGCAGTTGCCGGCCCCGATGCATTTGTGGCGGTCGATCCGCGCCCTGATCGCCATCAGTAGGAACCAACCGAGGCAAGGCCACGGAACGCCAGTGACGTCGCTTCGGCACGACTCGTGGTCCCGAGCCGGGCCTGGAGTCTCACAAGGCGCTCGGCGACATCTTCCTCGGTCACCTCGAGCTCGGCGGCGATCTCTGCGTTGGTATGCCCCTCGGTCAGCAGCTGCAGCAGGAGACGCTCGCTCCGGTCGAGGCTCGGGCCGGCTGGTTGCGCCTCGCCTTCTCCCGCGGCTGCCGCGTCGCCCGGAACGGTCATCGGACCCGCAAGCTCGACCAGCTCGCGCCCGACGGGGCCGGTGAGCCAGCGGACGCGGATCGCCTCATCGGCCGTGCCCTGCGCGATCTTGGACAGCGTCGACTGGAGATACGCGCGGACGAACGCCTGCACCTCGGGCGGCCCTCCGGCGAACAGCGCCCGCGCCGCCGGGACCATGATCTCCAGGCTGACGTCCTCGTGGAGCGCCGCCTGGAGGGCCTGGAGCGCCGACCCGCCGGCCATGGCGGCAGCCGGAATGTCGCCGCGGGCGAGGGCGATGGTGGCAAGCGCGGCGTCGGCCTGCGCGCCCCATGGCGCGTGCCCCGGCAAGAGCGGCAGCAGCTCCTTCACCTGCGCCGCCGATCGCTCTACGAGGTCGACGAGCGACGGATCCTGCTCACCCGGAGCATCGCCCGCCTCTGCAGCGGGGCCGACCGCGGGACCGCTTGCCGCGAGCCTTGAGGCCTCGACCGCGACGCGCGCAAGCGCTTCGCACCGAGCAGATGCCCGGCCGCCTTCGGTTGCCATGACCACCGCCCGCTCGAGGTGGCGGCGCATGCCCTGTGCGTCGCCCGCCCGCGCGCGCACGATCCCGCGCCACGTTTCGAGCTGCTGGGCACGAGACCGGGACGGGGCCACCGAGGCGGCGGCAGCAGCGAGCCCGAGCCACCGCTCGGCACCCTCGATGTCGCCCAGGTCGGCGAGGCTCAATGCAACGCCGCCGGCGGCAAGGAACTCGATCGCCCGGTCGCCCTGGAGCTTCGCCTCGCGATGGGCGTCCTCGCCACGAGACAGCGCCAGGTCCGGGACGACCTTGGCCCGGGAAAACACGTGAACCCCGTACAGCATCTGGAGGTCGAGGCGGGCGCGCTCACTCTCGGTAACGAGCTCGGACAGGCGACTCGTCACGCGCCGGATCTCCTCGAGGTGCCGCGCGGAGGACGAGAAGTGGACCACCAACCCGTACCTTGCGTAGGCCATCGCGATCACGGTCGACATGACGCCGGTTCGGTCGCCGATCCGCTCGAAGATGCCGAGCGCCCGCTCCAGGACCTCGCCCGTCTCCTTGAACAGCGGGCCGGCGGGCGACGCCATGATGAGCGCCTCGGGATCGGCGCCCGCAGCCACCTGAGCGAGCAGCTCGTTGGCGCGCCCGGCCACCACCTCGGCCGAGAACCAGCCCCGTCCCTTGGCGAAGTTGACCGTCCCAACCTCGCGCAGGGCGGCGGCCAGGCTGCGGTCGTCGTGGAGCTGCTCGGCCAGCTCGATGGCCCGGCGGTATGCCTCATCGGCGGCATCGAGGTCGACCTCGATCGCCGCGCCCCCAAACGACTCGCCGAGCGGGCTGCGCAGGATCGCCTGACCGAGCTCGAGGGTCGCGCGAAGCTCCATGGCCGCGTCGCCCCGCTCTGCCGCGCGTGCGCGGACGCGTCGCGCCAGCTCCGCCGCGGCATCCTCGTCGTGGCTCATCCGCAGCGCCGACGCCCGCCGGAGCTGCACGTCGAGCTCGATCTCTGGGTCGTGCATCGCCTCGGCAAGCGCAGCGAGCTCCGTCAGACCGTCGAGCCGCTCCCCGGTCCGGCGGAGGACCGCGTACGCGTCGTCGCGAGTCGCGAGGAGAACCCGCCGGTCGGCGGGGGTGGAGACGACGAGCAGAGCCTGCTCGACGAGCCGCAGCGCCTCCTCGGGAGCATTGGAGGTAAGGGCGGCAGCCGCCGCATTGATCGAGAATCGCGCGGCCCGCGCGGTGTCACCGGCGGCGAGGGCGTGCTGCGCCAGCATCGGCAGGCCCGCGGGTGCCGGGTCGCCGCCTTCCAGCAGGAGGTCGACGATCGCCGCGTGAACCTGTCGGCGACGAGCTGCCGAGAGCTGGTTCGCGGCGAACTGGCGGACCTGCTCGTGGGTGAACGTGTAGTCCGCTGGCTGGCTCTGGGCCTGCGGAAGCAGAAGGCCTGCCCGGACCGCGGGAAGGAGGTCATCGGCCAAAGGGTCGGCGCCGTCGCCGGGATCGTGGGCCTCGCCCTCGACCGTTTCGCCTTGCCCCACCTCCCCCTCGCCTACCCTGGCGCGGATCGCCAGGAGATCGCGCAGGCTGAAGCTGCGGCCCAGGATCGCGGCGTCACCGAGCGCTGCCCGCGTTCGGGCCGGAAGGCGCGCAGCGCGGCGGTCGATGAGCGTTCTCACCGCCGACGGCACGAGCCGGGCCGCGTTGCGACCCAGCCGCCATTCGCCATCGATCTGCTGGAGCGTGCCCGCGTCGCGGTGGGTCCGGGCCAGCTCCTCGATGATGAACGGAACGCCCTCGGACTGGACATGCATCGCGCCCGCCGATCCCGCCTCGACCGGACCACCGAGGACGCGCTTCAGGAGCTCCGCGGATTCAATCGAGCTGAACCGTCCCGGCCGCAGCCGACGGACGAGGCCCATCCGCTCCATGTCCGCGACGAAGTTCACCGCCTCGGTCACCGAGGCGAACTCGTCCGGACGGATCGTCAGGAACAGGAAGACCGGCCGATCGGCGTCACTGCGGACCACGTATCGGAGGAGCCGGAGGGTGTCGTCGTCGGCCCATTGGACGTCGTCGATGAGCAAAGCGAGCGGACGGATCCCGGCCAGTGTCGAGATCGCCATGCCCGCGAGATCGAAGGCACGGAGGAGCTTCGCGTCGGGTGACAGGGTCTCGAACCCCGGCTCGTCGCGCCCGGAGATCGCCTCCATCACCCGATCGACCGCCGCCTCGGCCGGCGTCCCTGCGACCGCGCTGCGGATCGCACTCGACGCGAACAGGCTCCGGGCGACGAGGAACGGCCCTCGGATCTCCTCGTCGGCCGTGATCGCGACGCACGCGAACCCGCTTGCCGACGCGAGCTCGGCGGCAGCGAGCAGGAGCCGCGTCTTGCCGATGCCCGGCTCGCCCTCCAGGGTCACCGCGGCGAGACGGCCGGTAGCCTCGCGAAGCTCCTGAGCGATCGCGTCGAGCTCCGCGCTCCGCCCGATGACCGCGCCGCTCGCCCGGCGCAACTGGACCGCAAGCGAGCACTGGGGCCCCACGAGCGGGTCGAGCGCACCGCCATCGGCCGGCCGAACGAGCGTGCCATGCTCGACCGACGTCCCTTCGCCCTGCATGTGGCGGATTATGACGCCACGGCGCGCAAACGGGCCGCAGCGGCCCGGATCAACACGAGCCCCGGGCGAGGGCTGGAGCCTCGTGCCGGCTCCACCTGCCCGTCGCTCAGTCGACGGCGGGCACGTCCGAGGGCTGCCGGACGCGCGGGAGCGGCGAGAGGACGAGCAGCAGGATCGAGACGGCCATGCCGGCCCAGCCGATGGCGATCCCGCCGCGGACGCCGATCCAGCCGGCGACCACGGCGGCGGTGAGGGCGCCGATCGGGTAGGCGATGCCGTGAGAGAACACCTCGAGAGTCGCGTTGACCCGGCCCAGGATTCGGTCCGGTATGACGCCCTGGATGAGCGACAGCTCGGCCACGCCCTCGATCGTCTGGAGGCCGTCGCCGATCAGCTGCGGCAGGAACACCATCAGCGTCGCGAGCAGCAATGGCCCGCCCGCCAGCGGTGTCAGCACGCCGACGATCGATGCGCCCGTCGCCGTCCAGATGAGGGCTGGGCCGAACCCGAGCCGGGCGATGACCCTCGAGGCGAAGAACGAGCCGATGAGGGAGCCGACGCCGCCGGCCGAGACGACCACGCCGAGCAGGAACGGGCTGAGGTGCAGGTCGTCGATGAGATAGATCGTGTAGAGAACGCCGTAGAACGAGCCGGCAACGTGGGCGATGACCGACCGGAGGGTCAGCGGGACGAGGACGGGGTGCCGGCGCACGAGCTGCAGGCCCTCCAGGATCTCGTGTCGCATGGGCGTGGGCGAGGCCCTGGTCGGGCGAGGCGGCTCGGGGCTGCGGATCAGGACCAGCGAGATCGCCGAGAACACGAAGGAGATGGCGTCGATCAGGATCGCGAACGGCGCGCCAATCAGCTGAACGAGGCCGCCCCCCAGCCCCGGACCGCCGATCTCGGCCAGCGATGAGCTCGTGGCCAGCTTGCTGTTGCCCTCGACCACGCGATCGACGCCGATGAGCGACGGCACATAGGCCGGGTAGGCGGCATCGAACAGCGCCCCGAGGCAACCCTCGAGGAACACGACGACGTACAGCTGCTCGAGCCGGAGCACGCCGGCCAGATAGGCCGCCGGGATCGAGAACAGCAGGACGGCCCGGATCGCGTCGGCCCAGATGAGCAGCGGCCGTCGCCGCAGCCGGTCGACCCAGGCGCCGGCGAGGAAGCCGACGAGGAGCACCGCGAGGCTGGCCGAGACGACGATCCATGCCATCTCCGTCGGGCCTGCTCCCAGCACGAGCAGGGCGACCAGCGGGACGGCCGTCCGGGTCACCACGGAACCGAGCTCGGACACCGTCTGGCCGGCCCAGAGCTTCATGAAATCGGCGTGTCGCCACAGGGACACTGTCACCACAGCGAGAGAGCGTACTGGAGCGTCTCTCGTCTCTGCTCTCGCTCAGCGGCATCGGCGGACCGAGTACCAGAGCCAGGTGAGGACGAGGAGGGACGCGGCATACGCCGCCGCGAACGCCGCCCCACCCTGTCCGGCGGCATCCGGGGTGAACACAGCGAGCAGGGCGAGAATCGCCATCTGGAGGAAGACAAAGGTCCGCGTCCGGCCGTCCTCGCGGCCGTGGAGCTCATAGTGCAGCGTGCCGTTGAGCCATGCCAGCCAGACGAGCCCGAACACACCCGCGAGCTCCCCACTCCGGGTCGATCTCGCCGTGGGCACGCGGCGGCCGCCAGAACCAGCTCCGAAAGCGGGCGAGGGCGAGACGCATGGCCCATGATGCGTCACCGGATTGCCGGCAACCCGACGGGTGGCGCGGGTGGTGGTGCGAGGGCGGCAGCGGGATGGAGATCAGCGCCAACGACGTCGGCGCGACGAACGTGACCGACCACGTCGCGGCTCGAACGACACCCAACTCGCGCGACCGTCTAAGGTAGGCGAAAGTTGCGCGAGGAGGCCCAGGACAACGTGCGAATGGGAGACATCAAGTCCGGCTGGGCAGTGGTCGGAAACGACGATCGTCGCGTGGGGACGGTCCGGGAGGTGGGTCAGAACTACATCCTCACCTCGACAACCGGCCTGTCGAGCCACATCTACCTCCCGGCATCGGCCATCGCCAACGTCGAGCACGAGGTGGTGCACCTGTCAATCCCCCAACGTCAGGTGGGCGAGATGGGATGGGAGCGGCCGCCGCGGGACGACGACGCTCCGGCGACGTCCCCCGAGACGGACCTGCACAGGCACGTCTGACGCTCGCCCTGGCTCGAACCGTTCGTTGCTGGGAGGGTGCCCACTCCCGGGAGCCGCCTGAGCGTGAGCGTGCCACGCTGCAATCGAGAGCTGCAATCGGTGCCCACGCCTGGACGCGGTTACACTCTGCCGGGCGTGGCCCGAGCGTGTCCCATCGGACGCCCCGCGCAGGAGTTCGTCCATGCCGAAGTACCTGTTCACCGGCAGCTACACCGCGGAAGGTGCCCACGGCCTGCTCAGGGAAGGCGGCACCGCCAGACGAGCCGCGACCGCGAAGCTCGTCGCTTCGCTCGGCGGGAAGCTCGAGGAGTACTACTTTGGGTTCGGGAGCGACGACTTCTACCTGATCGCCGACCTGCCCGGCAACGAGGCAGCCGCGGCCGCTGCGTTGACGGCGGGGGCGACCGGCGCCATCAGCACCCGGACGATCGTGCTCATCACGCCTGAGGAGGTCGACGCCGCGACGAAGCTCTCGCCGACCTACCGAGCGCCAGGCGCCTGAGCGAGCGCAACCCCCGGGCCTCGCGTCCAGCATTCGGTGCTGAGGAGAGGGCCGAAGCAGGTCTTCTCGCCGGTGCGAGAGGACCTGCTTCCCGGCGCCGGCTGAGGGCCGCGGCGGCTACGCTCGCTGGTCCGTGCTGGGCTTCTCCCACAGGTTGACGTCACCCTCAACCGCGTACCGGTCGATCTCGGCCAGCTCGTCCGCGGAGAAGTCGAGGTTCGAGAGCGTGCCGACGTTCTCGCGGATCTGGTCAGGGGAGCTCGCTCCAATCAGGGTGGTCGTGACGCGCGGGTCGCGCAGGACCCACGCGTAGGCCATCTGGGCCAGCGACTGGCCGCGTCGCCGGGCGATCTCGTTGAGCGCCCGGACCCGGGCGAGGTTCGCGTCGGAGAGCATGTCGCGCTGGAACGAGTCGCCGCCCGGGCGGTTGATGCGTGCCTCGGCCGGGATCCCGTTGAGGTACTTGTCGGTCAGCAGCCCCTGGGCAAGGGCGGTGAACGCAATCATGCCCGCGCCCAGCTCCTCGAGCGCGTCGAGAAGGTCCGGCTCCACCCACCGGTTGAACAGGTTGTAGCTGGGTTGGTGGATGAGGAGGGGCACGCCCTGTGCGCGCAGGATGGCGGCCGCCTCGCGGGTCTTCCCCGCCGAGTACGACGAGATACCGACGTAGAGCGCCTTTCCCTGGTGGACGGCGGTCGCGAGCGCCCCCATCGTCTCCTCGAGCGGAACGTCGGCATCGAAGCGATGCGAGTAGAAGATGTCGAAGTAGTCGACGCCCACCCGCCCCAGGCTCTGGTCCAGGCTCGCGAGCACGTACTTGCGTGAGCCACCGTCACCGTAGGGGCCCGGCCACATGTCCCAGCCGGCCTTGCTCGAGATGATCAGCTCGTCGCGATGACCGGCGAGGTCCTCGCGGAGGATCCGACCGAAGTTGGCCTCGGCACTCCCGTACGGCGGACCGTAGTTGTTGGCAAGATCGAAGTGGGTGATGCCGAGGTCGAATGCGGTCCGGACCATCTCCCGCTGCGTGGCCAACGGCGTCGTGTCCCCGAAGTTGTGCCACAGTCCAAGCGAGAGCAACGGGAGCCGCAGCCCGCTGCGCCCGCATGTGCGGTAGCGCATGGATTCGTAGCGATCGGCTGCAGGCAGCGAGAGCACCGTTCGGCCTCCAGGGTGGCGCGTAAACCCGTTTCCCTTCAATGATGCGGGTTCGGCGCTCCACAGACACGGCGACCGCACGCCAGGCGATGCAGCGTCGCTTGGAGCCGGTCCCTGCATCTGCCGAGCCGGCGGGGGCGGCCCGTCGGCCCCCGGACCAACCGGGCCCTGGGCGGGATCGGGTGCAGCCGATCCCGCTGCTGTGTTCTCGTCCCCTGGGTAGACAAACGCGTTCCTCGGCGGCGCGGAACGACCTCGGCCGGGTGCGGTTCAGGAGCTGCGCCGGGACGACCTCTCGGATCTCCTCCCCGCCCAGCTGATACTGATCGTGGCTTCGGTCAGGGGGATGAAGGCAGGCCTGCGCAGCACCGTGCGTTCGCACCCGGGTCGCACCCACCGCCTTGGGCTCCCCGGCGAGCGGTGGCAACCTGTGAGAAGTCCGGCCAGCTGCGGCTGGATGGCCACCGACCCGGGCCCGCCGCTAGCTTGTGACGAGGCGTCCGATCAGTACACCGGCGAGCGCGGCGGCTCCTGCGATACCCATGGTCTGGAGCGCCGTCCGCCATACCGGCTCGTGCCCAACCCAACCTCGGGCGATCCCGAGCGCGGCCATCAGGCCGCCAGTCACGATGAGCGAGACAAGGCGGGCCAGCTCGATGTCGAACAGCACGAACGGCACGACGGGGATGCTCGCCGCCACCAGGTCGGCGACGAACATCCAGGCGGCATGGCTCCAGGGCGATGCGGCCAAGCCGCGCGGCACCCCGAGCTCGAACGCCGCGACGTAGTCGAGGAGGGCAGCCGGGTTCCGCTCGAGCGCGGCCGTCACGCCGTTCGCTTCGAGATCGGTGAACCCGGCGGCGCGCAGCTGCCGGGCAACGCGGTCGCGCGTGCCCGCCGGGTCGGCGACGATCCCGCGGCGCGCCTGCTCGACCAGGGCAGCTGCGCGGCTGTGCTCCGACTGCACGTCGAGATACGTGCCCGCCATCATCGACACCGCGCCGGCGATCGCGCCCGTGGCGCCGGCGAGCAGGACGATCTGGCTGTCGTTGGTGCTCGCCGCGACCCCGAACACGAGGCCGGCAACCGAGACGGCGCCGTCCTCCATCCCGAATGCCACGTCCCCGATCGAGATGAGCAGCGAGGCCCGGACGCGGCGGACGAGATCGAGGATCGAGCGCACGGGTGAGCCGCCTCCCTGATACCGGGACGGCCCAGTCTACCGATGCCGGGCCCGAGAGAGCCGCCAGGCACCTCCAATGGCGGGGCCCGAAGCGACACAGCACTGGTCGGGACGCTGAAGCGCGCTGCTACGAAGCGTTCCGGACGGGGCTATACCCCGAAGAACTCGCGCATGTCGTTCGAGGAGCAGCTTTGGCGGAGGCAGCCCAGGTCCCAGGCGGCCTCGATCGTCCGCAGCAGCGAATAGTGTGTGTGAGCCACGCTGGACGTGAAGCCGGCCTTCACCAAGGGGCTCACGACGATGGTCGCGACCCTGCCGCCGCCCCCTGATCCGCCCGTCCCCTCGTCCCAGGTGATGAACAGGACGCTGTCGGCGAAGGCCGCGCTACCGGTGATCCGCGGCACGAACGAGCGCAGGAAATCGTCGCCGGTCGAGACCGAGCAGTCGTGCATGTCGTTGCACATGTTGGGCACGATCAGCTCGAAGTCCGCGGCAGTGGGATCGAAGTGGCTGAAGTCCGTGATATTCCGGCAGCGGGCGGGATCGGACGCGATGTCTGTGAAGCTGATCGCGGGCTCGTGCTTGCGCGCGTAGGTTCCGCTGCCGTCGGCGCCGCCTGAGGCCACCGCGCCGGCAAAGCAGCCCGGCGGGACGTTCTGGGCGAACACCCGCCAGGTTCGGCCGTGGTCCTCGAGCTGGTCGGCGAGGTTCGTGGCTGCGAGGTCGTGGACCCCGTCGTCATTCACGCCCTGGGTCGCGCCTGAGAAGAGCGCGATGTAGTTCGGCTCGGACGGGTGGGCCACCGCGTCGTAGCGGGTCGCAAGGCCGTAGCGCTGGATGAGGTCGTTGAGGTACGGCGCGGCGCTGTTGCCAACGATCGATCCGTACTCCTTGTTCTCCATCACGATGAGATACACATGGCGGAACGCCGGCATGCCCGATCCGCCCTGGGTGCCGGCCGTGGGACCGGAGGACGGCGTCACCGACGGCGAGATGCCCTGCGATGGCGCGGCTGTCGGCGACGCCCCGGGAGCGACAGCTGGCCCAGTCGGGCTGGGCGTGCTCGTGGGCGAGGACGCGGACGGTCCAACCTGGCCGCCTCCGGTAGGGACGCGCGGCTCATTGCCGGGCCGCGTCACCATCGCGAGCATTGCCAGGGCGACGAGGCCGATGATGAGGGCGCCGACGAGTCCCCGAGTCCGTGTCACCCGACGGTCCGCCTCGCGACCGCCAGCCAGGCGTGGACCTGAGCCGACTCCAAGCCCGTGTCCAGCGTCTCGGCCGTCACAGCCTCGATCACCCAGCCAGCCCGGAAGGTCGCCAGGATGTCGCGCCGCCGGATCCGGGCGGGCCCGTAGCCGAACGGGTTGCGATCGCTCCAGCACAGGAGCAGCAGCTGGCCGCCGGGCCGAAGCACCCGGTGGACGCTGGCCGCGTACGCCCCGCGGTCGTCCGGCTGGAGGGTGTGGAAGCAGCCCACGTCCAGGATGGTGTCGAAGCTGCCGTCGAGATCGGCCAGGGCGCGGACATCGGCGACGGCGAACTCCGGCTCCGGCGTCATGTCCGATATCGGCGCCGCCTTCGACGCCTGCTTGCCGCTCGGCTCCCGAACCCGTGAGCGGCGGCGAGCCAGCGCAACGGCGCGGGCCGAGAAGTCGACCCCCCGCACGCGGTGGCCGCGTGCCGCCACGAGGCGCGCGTGCTCTCCGGTGCCGCAACCCACGTCCAGGACGTCCCCGACGACGAGACCGGCGTCGAGCAGGCGAAGCACGGCCGGCTGCGGGCGGCCGATCTCCCAGGTGGGGGTGCCCGCATAGGCATTGTCGAACGCGCGAGCCTGCGGCAACACGCGAGCAGGGTACGCCGACGACACCAACTAGACGCGCCCTTCCTGGGCCAGTCTGGCCACCAGCCGGTCGATGAACACGATCTGTGACGCCTTGATGCTGACTCGTGCG
>Ga0307440_1000158_pt1 | contig 30309 bp, 23 predicted proteins | sample SalMarWE160410MG_FD_202150 | JGI IMG/M metagenome (GOLD analysis project Ga0307440, IMG submission 202150) | Salt marsh sediment microbial communities from the Plum Island Ecosystem LTER, Massachusetts, United States - WE1604-10 | ecosystem: Environmental > Aquatic > Marine > Intertidal zone >...
CCGGTATGGAGCTCGGCAACGCCTTCAGCGAGCTGAACGACCCGCTCGACCAGCGCCGCCGCTTCGAGCGGCAGCAGGCGCTACGCGAGGCGGGCGACGAGGAGGCCCAGATGCTGGACGAGGACTTTCTGGCGGCCCTCGAGTACGGCATGCCGCCCACCGGCGGCCTGGGCCTGGGCATCGACCGGCTGGCGATGCTGCTCGCCGACACGCCCAGCATCCGCGACGTCATCCTGTTCCCGCTGCTCAGGCCGGAGTAGGCGGGAGGCCGGATCGCTCTGGCGGGAGCGCCGCCTGCTCGTCAGGCGCTCGCCAGTGCCTCGCGCAGGCGTTCGCCGAGAGGCGGGTAGAGCACGCCGCGTTCGGTCACGATGCCGGTGACGAGGGTGTGCGGCGTGACGTCGAACGCCGGGTGTCGCGCCGGGAAGCCGGTGGGCGCGACCGCCACGCCGCGGAAGCTGGTCACCTCCTCGGCGGCACGCTCTTCGATGGGTATGCCGGAGCCGTCGGCGAGCTCGGGGTCGACCGAGGCCAGCGGAAGCGCGGGGTAGAAGGGGATCCCGTGATGGTGTGCCAGGACGGCGAGCGCGTAGGTGCCGATCTTGTTGGCGAAGTCGCCGTTGAGGGCCATGCGGTCCACGCCGACGATGACGGCATCGACCTCGCCACGAGCCATGAAGTGCCCCGCCATCGAGTCGGTGATGATGGCGCCGGGCACGCCGGCCTTCTGTAGCTCGAAGGCGGTCAGGCGCGCGCCTTGCAGGTAGGGGCGCGTCTCGTCCACCCACACGTGGCTGATCCGCTTCTGGGCGTACGCCTCGAGGATGGCGCCGAGTGCCGTCCCGGTGGCGCCCGTCGCCAGGGCGCCGGTGTTGCAGTGGGTGAGGATGCGCCCCCGGAGAACGGCGGCCCCGGCCAGGTCGATGGCGCGATCGGTCGCCTCGATCTCGGACCTGACCTCGAGCGCCAGCGCCCGCACCCGCGTGGTGTCGCCCCAGGCGGTGCGGATCTTGTCGAGTGCGTAGGTGAGGTTCACGGCCGTGGGCCGGCTACCGCGCAACACGGCGTCGGCGGCGGCGGGATCCTCCCCTCCGAGATGCGCGAGCACCATGCCGTACGCCGCCGCCATGCCGATGGCAGGTGCGCCCCGCACGCGCATCTCTCGGATGGCCGCCGCGGTCTCGGCGGCGGTCCGAGCGGGCTCCCAGATCTCTTCCTGCGGTAGCCGGCGCTGGTCGAGTACCCAGAGCGTACGGTCGGCCTCGTCGAAGCGGAGCGGAGAGAAGCTCATGATCAGAACTCCAGCGCTTCCTGCGCGGCCGTGAGGATGTCGTCGAGGCAGGTGACGTGCCGGTGCAGCGAGATGAGGCGCCGCCCGATGGCGAGCACCTGCCGCTGAACGGCCCCGCGAACGCCCGGGTCGTCGATGGCGTCGACGTCCTGTACGTGAGCGAAGCCGATCGTTCGGCGGATCATCTCGGTGCCCGCGAAGCCGCAGGTGTCGCGGAGCACCTGGTCGAGGAACGCATCGAGGAAGCCGGCGGCCGACCAGGATGGGCTCGAGACCGCCTCGAAGGCGGCCCGCATGCCGCCGGCATAGCTCTCCCAGACGGTCACGATCTCGCCGCGCAGGTAGTCGCGGTAGTGGTGCCGGGCGGCATCGGACGGGGCATGGGCAGTCTGAGCGGCGGCGTTGATCAGCAGGTTGCCGACGAACAGCCCCAGATCGAAGCCCATGGGGCCGTAGAAGGCGAACTCGCTGTCGATCATACGGATGTGGTCTGCGTCGGCCATGATGCTGCCGCTGTGGAGGTCGCCGTGCAACAGCGCCTCGGCCCGGGTCATGAAGGCGAGCTTGAGACGCGCGACCTCGCGCTTGAGGCCGTCGTCGGCCTGGAGGCGGGCGACGTCGGCGGCCACCTCGGGTACCCAGCTATTGCGCTCCTGATCCCGATGGAATGGCTCCGTGAGGATCAGGTCCTCGGTGATCCTGCAGAGCTCCGTGTTCTCCGTGTACGGCGCCAGGGCGCGCTTCTTGTCGGCGGAGTCGAGTCCGAAGTCGGAGGTTCCGAAGTGGACCCGCGCCATCACCGATCCGACGAAGTGGCCGAGCCCGGCGATCTCCCGCCCGGCGATCATCGGTTGGCGGATGACCCGGTAGCCGACCAGGTTCTCCATGCCGATGGTGTACTGCTCGGGGTCGTACCACAGTGGCCGCGGCACGCTGCCGGGCGCGAGCTCGTGGAACGCCTCCAGCGACAGCGCCTCGAAGCGGCCACGGATGGGCGAGAGCTTCCAGTCCTCGGCCACCCGCACGTGCGGCAGAGCCTGCTTCACGAGGACCGTCCGCTCCGGCCGGCCGCGCTCTCTGACCTTGAACACCAGGTTGAGGTTCCCATCGCCCACCTCGGTGGCTTCGAGCTCCCGGGCGCGGTCCAGGGAGCCATCGACCTCCGAGCGACCGCGAACGTAGTCGAGAACCGACTCGACGTCGAGGATCCGGTACGGCATCTGTCTCGCGCTCCCTTCAGCCACGTAGCCGGCGGCTCGCCTCTGCCATCGCGCGCTCGGGCGTCATGTCGCCGCGGAACCCCGCCGTCAGGGCTTCGGTCATGACCGCGAGCGAGGCGCCGAGCGCAGGGACGGCGGGCAGCGGGCGGGCACGCGCCAGCATGGCGCGCTGAGCCGCGAGCCACGGGTGGGCCGCAGCGCGGTGATAGGTTGCCTCCAGCACGGGGCTGCCCGCTTCATCCAGGACCAGCCGGTCGACCGCCTCGGTGAGCACCGACGCCAGGGCCGCCAGCCCGGCGCGGCGGCGATCGGCCGTCAGGCCGCCGGGAAGGGCCAGCCCCCAGGTCCCGTTCCAGGCGTGCCGGAGTGCGGTGGCGGCCAGCGTGCCGCCGCGGTCACCTGAGAACACCGTCGCCGCCTGACCACCCCAGATCGTGGCCATCGCCACCTTCCCCTGCCTGACGGCGTCCGTGACCTCCTCGTTGCCGTAGTCGGTGACGTCGGGCGGCGCGTAGGCGGCCATCTCGCGGTAGAGCCACAGTGCCGCCACCGCCACGCGCGCGTCGATCGCCAGGCGCCCGCCGCGCTCCGCGATGGTGCCTCCGAGGGTGCGATAGTAGGGCAACCAGTCCAGGAAGATCTCGGAGGGGCGGGCCTTGAGGGCGATGCCGAAGACGTCGGGCGGTCGGTGGGCGGCGCGCGCCAGCGCCAGCACCTGGCGCATGTCGGGGGGTGCGGCGGGCGCGGTCGCCAGGTCGCGGCGCACGACCAGGATGTGGCCGTCCGTGAACAGCGGCAGCAGGTAGTCGCGATCCCGGTAGCGGCAATCGACGGCCAGCGAGGGCACCACCCCCTGGCGGACGGCGGTTGCCTCGAGCGGGTGCAGCAGGCCGGCCTCCGCCAGCTCGGGGAGCCATACGTGTCCCGGCACGGCGACGGCCTCGAAGCATGGCTCGCTGGCGCTCAAGACGGCGTCGAGCCGGGTGCGGTAATCGTCCCAGGGGGCGAGCTCGAGCTCGGCGGTCGGTGGGGCCTGCGCGGCCAGGTGGCGCGCCAGCGCCGCCAGGGCCGGGTCCGCGGGGCCCAGCAGCCGGATCATGGCTGCCTGGCGGAGCGCTCCACGAGCAGGTCGCGGAAGCGCGTGGCGTTGGCCGTGACGTCCGGGCCGGCGCGGTAGAGATCGCCTCCGATGAGCAGCATGACGTCGTTGCCGTAGAGCGCCAGCAGCTCGGGGACGCGCGACAGCACCATGCCGCCGCCAGGTGTCGGGAAGATGGGGCGCAGATCGCCGAGCGGCGCGCGCGCGGCCCCTGCGATCGCGAGGCACTCGTCCTTGCTGAACGCGAAGCGACCGCCGTAGTTGGGGAAGATGGTGGCGTCCGCTCCGGCGAGCCGGGCGAAGGTTCCGAACAGCACGTCGTGCGCCACGCCGGTGGCGGGGTGCGCCACGAAGCTGCCGAGGAAGGCGGGGTGCATCAGCAGCGGCAGGTTCACGGTGTCGTTCCTCGCCAGCTCCAGCATGGAGCCGAAGCCGACCAGTCCGGGCATGACCAGCGCGGCGCCGGCGCCGGCGCTCGCCGCCAGGCGCGCGCGGGCCAGGGTGGCGGAGCCCGGCGCCGAGACGTTGGGGGCGTAGACCGCGTGCAACCCCGTCTCCCGGTTGGCGCGGTCCACGGCCTCCACGCAGCGCCCGACGCGCTCCTCGAACGGGGCATAGGCCTGGTCGGCGAGGCCGTGATCGTCCTTGACGATGTCGATGCCTCCGAGCGCGAACCGGTAGGCCAGCTCGGCCAGCGCGTCGGCGCTGAGCCCCATCGGCTTGAGGGCGGTGCACAGCAGCGGTCGGTCGGGTACGGCGAGCCGCTCGCGGAGGCCCGCGCTGCCGAAGCGGGTACCGGAGAGCCGCCTCAGCAGGGTCTCGGGTAGGGCCACCGCCTCTACCCGCAGTCCGGGCTGAATGCTGGAGTTGCCGAAGATCACGTTGAGGAGCTGGGTCAGATCGGCTCCCGCGGTGCCCACCTCGTAGCTGATGGTGGCCCGGGCCGATCCCTGGTCGACCGGCTCGAGCCGCTCCAGCCGCCCGATGACGTGCTCGCGGATGTCGGCGTCCACCACCACCGGGTCGGGAAGCTCGACCGTCTGCTCCAGGGCGATGGTGCGGGCGCGCGCCTCCGCCTCCTCCGGCGGGCCGGCCATGCGGTAGGTGACCTCGAACCGGTCGGCGGTGGCGCGCCGCGCTGTCGACGGGGTCGTCACAGGGCCTCGGCCTTGGCCGCGCTGTGGACGTTCTCCAGACGTACGGCCGCCAGATCGCCCTCGCCGATAGCCAGATCTTCGTGGAGCAACGTCTCGACCGCACGCACCAGGGCCGCTGCGTCGAGCCCGTACTCCTTCATCAGGTAGGGCCTGCTGGCCCCGTGAAGGAACTCGTCCTGGATCCCCACGCGGATCAGGGGCCGGCCCGCCCCCAGGCCCGCCATCAGCTCCGCGGTGGCGGTGCCGAGCCCACCCAGCACGGTGTGGTTCTCCATGGTGATGACGCCCTTGCTCGCCGAGGTGACGGCGTGCGCCACGGTCTCGTCGTCGAACGGCTTGAGGGTGCTCACGTGCAGGTGCTGGATCGACACGCCGCGGCGCTCGAGCGCCGCCGCTGCGCGCAGCGCCTCCTCGGTGCAGAGGCCGCTCGACAGCAGCGTCACGTCGCTGCCATGCGTCAGCACCCGCGCCTGGCCGACGCGGAAGGGCTCGTTCTCGGGGAACAGCCTCGGGATCTCACCGCGCAGCATGCGCACGTAGACGGGCCCCTGCACCGCCTGCACGGGGTCCAGCAGCGTCTCCACGTCGGTGGCGTCTCCCACCTCCAGAACCGTGAGGTTGGGCAGCGAGCGCATGACCGAGAGGTCCTCGATGGCCTGGTGAGTGGCGCCGCCCGGCGTGGTCACGCCCGGGAGGAAGCCGAACATTCTCACCGGCAAGTTGGGGTAGGCGATGGAATCGGCGATCTGGTCGTAGGCGCGGCGATAGATGAAGACCGCGAAGGTGTGAACGAACGGGAACATGCCCTCGCGGGCGAGGCCGCCCGCGAAGCTCATCATGTTCTGCTCCGCCATGCCCATGCTGAAGAAGCGCTCCGGGTAGGCGTCGCGGAACAGATCGACCTCGGTGGAGCTGGTGAGGTCGGCGGAGAGGACGACGACCTGCGGCTTGTCGGCCGCCCACGACACCAGGTTGCGAGCGTGGACCTTGCTCAGGATCTCCATGATGGACCTCCGCCCCTAGCGGGGCATCTCCCGGAGCATATCGGCGAACGAGCTGCGTTCGGCCTCGTCCTTGAAGCGAACGTAGTGCAGCTTGGGACGGCGGGCCTCCATCAGCGGCATGCCCCGGCAAGGGTCGGTGTAGGCGAGCACCACCGTGGGCCGCCCATCCGGCGGCTGCTCCGCGGGGGCGGCGAGCTGCTCGGGGTCGTGCCCGTCGACCGAGAACACCCTGGCGCCGAAGGCCTCCAGGCGCGCATGGAGCGGCTCGACGGCCATCACGTCGGTCATCTTGCCGTCGCACTGCTGACCGTTGACGTCCACGTAGGCGATGACGCCGTCGAGCCGGTGGTACACCAGCGCCTGCACGGCCTCCCAGGTCTGGCCCGACTGCATCTCACCGTCGGACATGTAGACCCAGTTGCGGCCGCTCTCGCCTCGAAGGCGGCGTGCCAGGGCCACGCCGCCGGCCTGGCTCAGCGTCTGGCCCAGCGACCCGCCGGTGAGCTCGAGCCCCGGGGAGTGCTCGGCTCCGATCATCTCCACCGTAGAACCGTCCTGGTTGAACTGCCTCAGACCGTCCTCGGCCATGCGGCCGGTTTCTATCAGGGTGGCGTACAGCGGCAGGGCGTAGTGCACCGCCGAGAAGTACAGGCGGTCCCCGTCGGGCGCGTGCTCGCCGTTGTAGCCGGCACCGTTGGTCGCCTTGCGACCCGCCTTCGGCACTCCCTGGAACGGCGGCGGCACCGGCGACGCGACGCTGGGTCCGAGCTTCATCAGCCGCAGGTAGAGCGTGGCCAGCGTCTCGGCCGACGAGCAGGCCTGGCTGAGGTAGCCGCCGTTGTTGCGGATGGTGTGGTCCAGGACGCGCCGGCGGACGCCGCGCGCCACGCGGCGGACGTCGTCGACCCAGGCCTTGGTGGATGGTGTCGCGGATTGCATGGAATGCCTCCTCGGGAGCGACCTCAGCGCTTCCGTACGACGAAGCTGAGGCCCAGCGCGACCAGCGTGAGGACGCCGAAGATAGTCTGCTGCGTGTAGTACGGGACGTTCAGCATGGTGAAGCCGTTGGAGATCACGGCCATCATGAGGGCGCCGACGACCGTGCCCAGGGCGTTCGCGCGGCCCACGCCCAGGACGGCGAAGCCGATCATGGTCGCAGCGACGCCGCTCAGCATGTAGCTGTCTCCTGCGAGCTGCGTGCCGATGCCCAGACGGGAGGAGAGGAGCAGGCCGCCCAGGGCCGCCAACACCCCGGACGCGAGGTAGGCGACGGTACGGTACCAGCCAACGCTGGCGCCGGCCAGGCGGGCCGCTTCCGGGTTGCTGCCCACCGCGTAGAGGATGCGCCCCCAGCGCGTCTTCTCCAAGAAGAGCCACAGCGCCAGGGCGATCGCCACCATGATCCACACGGGGTTGGGAACGTCCAGGAAGGAGCCCCGGCTGATCGCCAGGAAGGCGGCGTGGATCTTGCCGGGGGCGAGCTCGCCGTTGGCGAGCGTCATGTTCTGGCTGATGGTCTGCCCCCCTGCCAGGATCTGCTGGCCGCCGTCGAGGACGAACAACATCGCTAGCGTCGCCAGCAGGTCGGGCAGCCGCAGCCTGACGACCAGGCCCGAGTTGACCAGACCCACCAGCAGGCCGGTCGCGACGGCCAGCAGCACCACCAGGGCGGTGGGGAGCTGCCAGAAGACCATCGACATGATGGTGACGACGACCACCAACCCGGCGTTGGCGCCCACCGAGACGTCGAAACCATTGACCACCACCGAGATGGTCACCCCCAGGGCCACCAGCGTGGCGACCGACATGTCCTGCAGCAGGTAGCGCCAGTTGGCGAAGGTCAGGAACGCCGGCGCGGCGATCGCCAGGAACACGATCAGCAGCAGCAGGATGCCAAGCACCCCGTACTTGACGAGCAGCGTTCCGAGCGCGAGCCCTCGTTTCCTGGGCGCCGTCCCGGGGCGCGGGACGTCTCCGGCATCGTGCACGCGGGTCCTCCTCATGCCGCGCCGACCGCGAGGCGCATCACGTCCCCGCGCGTCGCCTCCCGGTGGCCCAGCTCGGCCATCACCCGGCCGCCGAACATGACGATGATGCGGTCGGCGATGCCGAGCGCCTCGTCGATGTCCGACGTCGCCACCACGACGGCCGCGTCGCTCGAGAGATCTCGGATCTGGTTGTAGATGTCGAGCCTGGCGCCGATGTCGACGCCGCGGGTGGGTTCGTCCATCAGGAGTGCCTTCGGCGTGCGCGCGAGCCACTTGCCGATCGCCACCTTCTGCTGGTTGCCGCCGCTCAGCACGGCGACCGGCTCGTCCAGGGGCCCCTTGACGCCCAGGTTTCCGGCGAGCCGGCGGCTCAAGGCTCGCTCGCGGCGCGCGCTGACGAAGCCTGATGGCGCCAGGGACGTCAGCGAGGGGAAGGCGAGATTCCAGCCGCCGGAGTAGTCGATGAACAGTCCTTGCGAGCGGCGTTCCTCGGGTACCAGGAAGATGCCGCGCGAGATAGCCTGCCGCGGGTGATGGATCCTCAGCGGCTTGCCGAGGAACGCCACCTTGCCGCCGCTCGGGCGCTCGAGCCCGTAGATGGCGCGCAGCAGCTCGGTCTTGCCCGCCCCAACGAGGCCGGTGATCGCCAGCACCTCGCCGGCATGGGCGCTGAAGCTCACGTCCTTCACCGCCGTGCCGACCTCGATTCCCTCGACGAGCAGCACGGGCTCCGCTGAGCGCGGCCTCTCGACGCGAGCGGGGAACTCCTGCTCGAGCGGCATTCCCAGGATCGCAGCGACCAGCGCTTCGGGCTCGAAGGGACGGGCGAAGATCCCGGCGAGCTCGCCGTCACGCAGTACCAGCGCCTGGTCGCACAGCCGCATGACCTCGGGGAGCTTGTGAGACACGAAGACGATGCCGGTTCCCTGGTGCCGGAGATCCTCCACGACGGTGAAGAGCTGGTCGACCTCCTTGAGGCTGAGCGATGCGGTCGGCTCGTCCAGGATCAGATAGCGAAGGTTCTGGTTCAAGGCCCGGGCGATCACGAGGAGCTGCTTGGAGTGCAGGCCCAGATCTCCGGCGCGTGCGCCCGGGTCGAGGTCGAGCCCGACGGGCGCCATGACCTCACGGGCCTGCTGGCGGATACGGCGCGAGCGGAGCACGTCGCGCGTGGTGACGCGTCCGGCCACGATGTCGTCGAGCAGCAGGTTCTCTGCGACGGAGAGGTCCGGCACGATCGAGGTGTCGACCTCCTGGTGGACGACGTGGATGCCCTGGGCCTTGGCATCCGAGGGGCGCGTGAGGGGCAGTGGCCGGCCATCGAGGCGGACCTCGCCCTGGTAGCCGGAGTAGTAGCCGGTGAGGACCTTGATGAGGGTACTCTTGCCGGCGCCGTTGGCGCCGATGAGCCCGCTGATAGCGCCGGCGGGGATCTCGCAAGAGACGCCCTCAAGGGCAGCGACGCCCGCGAAGCTCTTGCCGATCCGGTCGAGTTCGAGCACTGCGTGGTCTCCACGCGCCGGCACCGGGGTCGGCGCCGCCGGCGGCCCGTTCCGCAGAGCGGGCCGCCGGCTGGGGCGAAGCTACATGTTCTTCTGCTCGAGGGCGCTCATCCAGGGCGTCATCAGCTGGCTGGTGTTGGCGAAGGCCGGCATCTGCTTGGTGAGGTCCGCCATGTTGGTCACCTTGTTGGCGATCAGGAAGTCGCGCGTGACCAGGGTAGGCTCGATCAGCACGTAGCGGGGCAGGTTCTCCCCGGCGATCAGCCTGGCCGAAGCCCGCACCGCCACCCGGCCGATGTTGGCGGGATTGGTGGCGGCGGTGGCGACCCAGTGGCTGTCAGGCGCGATCATGGCCTGGATGTCGGCGGTGCTGATGTCGCAGCCATAGACTTGGACATCCTTGCCCTGGCGCTTCACGGCATTCAACGCGCCCAGCGCGAAGGCGTCGTAGGGAGCGAGGATGGCCTTGATGCCGGGGTGCGCGAGCAGGGCGGCCGAGGTCTGCGACTCGACCTCGCCGACGGTGTTGGAGGAGACGGTGCCCCAGGTCCCGTCGAGCTTGACGTTGGGGTAGAACTTGCGCACCGCGTCGAAGACGGCCTTGCGCTTGTCGAGCGGATCGAAGCCTCCCACGTACACCAGCCCGACCTCGCCCGCACCGTTCAGGTCGCTGAACATCTTCATGGTGACGTCGAGGCCGATCAGGAAGTCGTTCTGCGCGATCTGCACGACGGCGGGGTCGGTGGTGGAGAGGTCGAAGGTGACCACCTTGATGCCGGCCTTGGTCGCCTGCTCCACGAGTGGGGCCATGGTGGCGTCGCGACCGTGGTCGATGATGATGCCGTCGACCTTCTGGGTGATGGCGATCTGCATGTCCGAGGCCATCTTGGCGTCGTCGCCGTTGGCGCAGTACGTCACCAGCTTGGCGCCGATTGCCTTCGCCTCGGTCTGCGCGCCGTTCAGCCACTGCGAGAAGAAGTCCCCGGTGCAGAGCTGCCGCACCAGCGCCACGGTGGGCTGGCTGCCCCCGCTGAACGCGGGCGGGATGGTCTGGGCGGCGGCGCACATGAGCGCCGACACGGCCAGAAGGGTGAGGAGGAGCTTCAACGTCTTCATGGATCACCTCGCTGTTGGTGAGCCGCACGCCCGACGGTGGCTGCCGGGGGCGATGTGCCGGCTTCCGAGATCAGGTGGTCGGCGGTGCCCTGGTCCGTGATGAGCACGGACATCAGGCGTGCCCTCAAGGCGCCGAGGACGGCGGCGTGCTTGTCCGGACCGCCTGCGACGCCGATGACGTTCGGGATGCGCCTGAGATCCTCGAGCGTGAGGCCGACGCCGTTCTCACTCAGCCGCCAGGCCACGGGCTCGCCGCTCGCGTCGTAGAACTGACCCAGTACGTCGCCGACCGCTCCCCGGTCGGCCAGGACCTCCATTTCCCGGGGCGTCACGAACCCCGCCTTGCAGAATGTCGACTCCGACGTGGTGTTGCCGACGCCGATGATGGCGCAATCGGCCCTGCGGGCGAGTGCGAGGGTCTCGGCGATCGCGCTCTCGCCGAGCAGCGTGGCGCGCGTGCTCGCCGACTCCAGGAAGGCCGGCGCGTGGAGGGGGAACGTCTCGGCCGACAGAGCGCGGCCGAGCTTCCGGCAGGCGTCGAACGGGTTCGCGCGGTTGGCGCTCATGGTGAGCGCGCCGACCATCTGGACCACGCGGATGTGATGGTCCCTGGTGGTGGGCAGCAGGTCCGCCGTGGCCGCCACGGTGGCGCTCCATGCCACCGCCAGCGTGGTGCGAGGTGTCAGGTGTGCCACGAGGTACTGCGCGGCGGCGTGGGCGATCGACTGCCCTTGCCCCTCGGCCCTGGCGTCGAGGACGACGGCCTCGTCGAGGCCCCAGGCGCTGGCGAGCGCGTCGGAGCGCTCGTGGTCGATCGCCAACGGGTAGTGCACGCGGATCTCGACGATGCCTCGCTCGAGCGCGCGTCGCAGCAGGCGCGAGACCTGCATCTTGGAGATGCCGAGGCGCCCGGCGATGTCGGCCTGCTTGAGGCCCTTGTGGTAGTACAGCTCGGCGATGCGAGCCAACTCGATCGCCTCGGCCTCGGCGCGTTCGCGTACGTCCGGCGTCACCATGCCACCACCCGCTCGGTTACAAGTAACCATGCATGTTACATGTTTTCGGCTCATGGTACGAGCGGACGGCCGGGCAGTCAAGGGCTCGACGCGCCCTGCGAGCGGCGAGCGCGGATTCCGACGGCGGGCGCGATCCGGCGCCCCGTACAATGGTCGTCATGCCCGACGCCCCCATCGACGTGCCGAGCTGGGTGCAGGACGCCGTCTTCTACCAGATCTTCCCGGACCGTTTCGCCAAGAGCCCGCGGCTGGCCAAGCCGTCGGGGATCGAACCCTGGGCAACGCCGCCCAGCGTGCACGGCTACAAGGGCGGCGACCTGCTGGGGGTGGTGGAGCGCCTGGATCACCTGGAGGCGCTGGGCGTCACCGCGCTCTACCTCAACCCGGTCTTCCGATCCGCGTCGAACCACCGCTACCACACCCACGACTACCACCACGTCGACCCCATGCTGGGCGGCGACGCGGCGCTCCGAAGCCTGTTGGACGCCGCCCATGAGCGCGGCATGCGGGTGGTGCTGGACGGGGTGTTCAACCACGCCTCGCGGGGCTTCCTGCAGTTCAACGACATCCTCGAGAACGGCGCGCACAGCGCCTATCTGGACTGGTTCCGGGTGCGCGACCTGCCGCTCAATGCCTACGGCGGCGGCGAGCTCAACTACGACGCCTGGTGGAACCTGCCGGCGCTACCCAAGCTCAACACGGCCACGCCGGCCGTGCGCGAGTTCCTGTGGCAGGTCGGGGAGCGGTGGCTGGCGTTCGGCGCCGACGGCTGGCGCCTGGACGTGCCCAACGAGATCGACGACGACGCCTTCTGGCGGGAGTTCCGCCGCCGCTGCCGGGCGGTCAAGGACGACTGCTACCTGGTCGGCGAGATCTGGGGGGACGCGGGCCGCTGGCTGGCGGGAGATCAGTTCGACGCCGTCATGAACTACCCGCTCACCCGCGCCATCTTCGGCTACGTGGGAGGAGCTGGCGAGGGGCGTGGCCTGGCCGACGCCGAGCTGGCGCGGAGCGGGCTGCGGCACATCCGCCCGCTCGACGCCGCCGGCTTCGCCGACGCCGTTCTGGCCCTGCTGCGGCGGCACCCGCGCGAGGCCGTCCACGCACAGCTCAACCTCCTCGGCTCGCACGACACCCCCCGCGCGCGCACCGTGCTGCTCGAGGACGATGCCGCCTTGCGGCTCGCCTACCTGTTGCTGTTCTCGCTGCCGGGTGCCCCGTGCATCTACTACGGCGACGAGCTGGGTCTCACCGGCGGCCACGACCCGGGCTGCCGCAACACCGTTCCCTGGGACGACCAGGATGCCTGGGACGCGGAGCTACTCGCCTTCCTCGGCCGCTTGAGCGCGCTGCGCGCCGAGCGCGCCTGCCTGCGGCGCGGCGAGCTCGGGGTGCTCGCCGCGGAGGACGAGGTGTTGGTGTTCGCCCGCGAGCACCTCGGCGAGGGCGTCGTGGTGGCCGTCAACGCCGGTGACGCGGCGGCGGTGCTGCCGGCGGCGAGCGGGGTCTCGGGACGCAGGCGGGAGCTGCTCGGCGGGGCCGAGGTGGAGCTGGTGCCGGGAAGCACGGTCCTGCCGCCGCGGGCCGGGTGGCTGCTGGGACCGCCGGCCGGCTGAGTGCCGGCAGCGTCGCCGGCCGGTCGGCTAGAAGACGAAGGGGTTGGTGCCGGGCTGCTGAAGCGTCACGACCTTGCGGTAGGTGTCGTAGGGGTAGAGGCAGCGCATGAAGTCGGGCAGCCGCTGGTAGCTCACGTTCGGGTCGGAGGTGATGGAGAGCCTGAGCACGTCTCGCACGAGCTTGTAGGTGGCGATGGGGCCCTCGATCACGATGTCCTTGGTGCGATCCTCGAAGAGGTTGAGCTGACGCGTGAAGCCCGGGCAGCGACGATTGACGAGCGCCTTCACCACCCGCGTGAAGTCGGCGGTGGCGACGTCCGCGTTGGCCTTCAGGAAGCGCCGGGCGCGGTACGCCGCGCGGCATGGCGAGCTGGCGAGGGTCTCGGGCCCGCATGCTTCCGGGGTGTACTTCTCGAAGGGTGCCAGGTCGCTCTGACGTGCCGCCAGGTAGCCGGCTCGGTAGGCGGCCGCCCAGGCGTCGTAGGCGAAGGTCGGGTGGAGGTCGTAGCTCAGGCTCGTTTCGTCGGTAGCCCCTCCCGCGGCCTTCGCCCCCGGCGCGAAGATGCCGTGCAGCCCGGTGCCGGGGGCGGGGAGATGACCGCGGGCGACGACCTCGACGCCCTCGGCGTCGCTCTGGGAGCTGTGGAAGGAGTGGCTGTAGTGCGGCGTGGTGACGGTGGCGTGACCGCTGGTGGTGAGCCTGTCGCAGCGCGCCATCGTGCAGGTGCCGAGCGCAACGGCGAAGGTCTTCTTGACGGCGTCGATGGTGACGCCGTTGTCGGCGGGCATGGTGTCGAGGTGGACCACGCCGTGGGCCTTGGCGCCCTGATTGACGGTGGCCTGGCCGCCGGCCGCCATATACGTGGCTGCGGCGTAGTCCACCGTGGCGGTGTTGTCCTTCCCCTGCCAGGTCTCGGTGAAGCCGCCGCCGTTGAAGGTGCCGAAGCGCACGGTGGCCGCTGCCTTGGTGGTGATGCCCATGTGGACGGTGGCGCCATGCATGGTGACGTCGCGCTGCACCACGTCGCGCCCGTGGAGCGTGCCGGCCCAGGCGTCGGGCCACAGGAAGTAGGGCGCCACGTCGCCGAGCAGCTGCGCGTGAGCGCTGGGAGCTGCTCCGAGAACGGGGATGGCGAGCAGGGTCGCCAGCAGCGCGCGATGCAGGTCGCGGGGGAGGATGTGGCCCCGGCGGCGGCGTGAGCGGACGCTGGCGTCGCCGGCTGGGCGTTCGACGGGGTGGAGGACGCGGCGACGTGGCATGACCGAGGCTAGTCGGCCCGGCGTTATCGAAGCGTTATCGGCCTCTCGCCGTCCTGCTGCGGGTGCTCGCGGCGGCCCGCAGCCGGGCGCCGGGCCCGGGCCGCCGCGCGCCTTGCTGGCGGGCCGTCAGCCCGGCAGCGGCTCGGGCGTCACCGCCGCGCTATCGGTCTCGCCGGTGCGGATGCGCACCACCCGGTCCACCGGGATGACGAAGATCTTGCCGTCGCCCACGCTGCCGGTGCGCGCCCCGGTCTGGATGGCCTCCACGGCGGGCTCCACGAACGCCTCGGTGACGCCGATGTCGAGGCGTACCTTCTCGACGAGCTCCATCTTCACGGTCATGCCACGGTAGGTCTGCACCGCCTCTCGCTCGCCGCCGTGGCCGCGGACCGGCGTCACCGTCACGCCGTAGACCTCGGCCTGGAAGAGAGCCGAGAGCACGTCGTTGAGCCGCTCCTTGCGGATCACCGCGGTGATCAGCTTCATGCCTCGCCCCGCGCGGGGCCGCCGACCGCCGCCGGGCCGGGCTCGAGCCGCGAGACCGGCACCAGCAACGCGCCCTCGCCGTCGGTGTAGGCTTCCTCGCCGTGCAGCGCGACGTCGAGGCCTTCGGCCTCGTGCTGGGCTCCGGCGCGCAGGGGCGTGAGGACGCCGATGAGCTTGGCGATCAGGAAGGTCCCGGCGGCGCTGGCGCCGATCGCGCACGCTACCGCGAGCGCCTGCACGCCGAGCTGCGCCAGGCCGCCGTCGACCGGCGCGCCCCACGCCTTGCTGGCGAACAGGCCCGTGAGCAGGGCCCCGCTGATGCCGCCGATGCCGTGGGCGGCGAACACGTCGAGGGAGTCGTCGAGCCGGCTGCGCGCGCGCCACAGGATCAGCGCGTAGCTGGGCAGGGCGGCGACCGCGCCGATCGCCAGGGCGCCGGCGGGGGAGACGAAGCCCGCGGCCGGGGTGATGGCCACCAGCCCCACCACGATGCCCGTCGCCAGGCCGACGGCGGTGGCGCGCCCGTCCCGCGACAGGTCGAGCAGGGCCCACACCACCAGCGTGGCGGCCGGCGCCAGCAGCGTGTTGACGAAGGCCACCACGGCGCCGGCGTTGGCGGCCTGGGCGCTGCCGGCGTTGAAGCCGAACCAGCCGAACCACAGCAGACCCGCCCCGAGCAGCGTGAAGGGAACCTGGTGCGGGAGCATGGCCTTGTGGCCGTAGTCGCGGCGGCGGCCGAGCATCAGGGCCAGCACCGCGGCGGCCACCCCGGCGTTGATGTGCACGACCGTGCCGCCTGCGAAGTCGAGGGCGCCGAGCTGTTGCAGGAAGCCGCCGCCCCACACCCACTTGGCGAGCGGCGCGTAGACGACCACGCTCCAGATGGCGATGAAGAGCATGTAGGCGCCGAAGCGCATGCGCTCCACCACGGCTCCGGAGATGAGCGCCGCGGTGATCATGGCGAAGGTCGCCTGGAAGGCGAAGCCGAGCAGCCCTGGCACCCCGCCGTGGCCGACGGGTGACAGCCCGCGCAGGCCGGCGTGCGCCAGCCCGCCGAGGACGGCGGACCCGCCCGAGAAGGCCAGCGAGTAGCCTACGGCGGCGAACGTGAGGCCCACCACGCCGAGCGACACGAAGCTCATCATCATGCTGTTGAGGACGTTCTTGCGACGCACCAGGCCGCCATAGAAGAAGGCCAGCCCCACCACCATGAGCAGCACCAGCGCGGTGGCGACCATCATCCAGGCGATGTCGCCGGCGGGGGTGACCCCGGGCCCGGCGGCGCTCGCCTGGGCGCCGGCCGCCGGCAGGGCCGCCAGCGTCAGGATGCCGAACGCGGACGACGTCACCCGCACGGGCGCGCGGCCGGGAGCGGCACCGCGCGCCCCGCTGGACGGCGGCCGACGAGCTGCCTGGCGCGGTGCGTGGCTTGGTGCGGGGGGCGACGCGCGGCGGCTCGCGTCCGCCGGAACGTGCGTGGCTCGGCTCGAGCGGCGTGTCATCCGGACCTCCCGGCGGCACGTGGCCGCGCGATGCCCGAGGCTAGCACGCCCACGTACCACCGTCAAAGGCAGAGTGACCTGCTGTCACGTATCGTCCTGACACCGTGCGACACAGTCGCCGTTCTTTGGTCAGATGTAACGGTCAGGGCGGCAGACTACCGCACACTTGGTGACAGGCGTTCAAGTCGCGCGCCCGGCGATCCGAGCGACGGCGCCGCGCGACCGCTGCGGAAGCCGGTCGCGCGGCGCGTCAAGGGGCAGAAGCGAGCGATCTCGAGTCGGAGGCTCAGGCCGGTGCCAGCTCGGGCGGGACGCCCACGGGTGTCAGCGCGTCGCCGTCGCGCTCCTCGGTGCGGATGCGCACCACCTGCTCGAGCGGCTGGACGAAGATCTTGCCGTCGCCCACCTCACCGGTGCGCGCGGCGCGCACGATGGCGGCGATGGTGGGCTCGACGAACGGGTCGGACACGGCGATGGTGAGCTGCACCTTGTCGTGGAACTCCACCAGGTAGGTGCTGCCGCGGTACTGCTCGTGGACGGCCGCCTGGCCGCCGTGGCCGCTGACGCGCTGCAGGGTCATGCCCTGGACGCCGGCCTTGAAGAGGGCCTCCTTGACGGCAGCGAGGCGTTCGGGACGGACGATGGCGGTGATCAGCTTCATGGTCGCTCCTCGAGTCGCCGGCACGGCGTCAATCGCCCGCGCCCACCAGCACGGGCTCGGCCAGCGCGTCGGCGGGGACGTAGGCCTCGGCTCCGTGCTCGGCCACATCGAGCCCGCCGATCTCGTCGCGGGCGTCGACGCGGATGCCGACGGTGGCCTTGAGCACCAGCCACAGCACCAGCACGCCGACGAAGGCGGTGGCGCTCATGGAGAGGGTGCCGAGGGTCTGGATCAGGAAGGAGTGGATGCCTCCGCCGGCGAACAGCCCGGCCGCGCCCAACGCGGGCAGGCCGAAGAGGCCGACGGACATCGTGCCCCACACCCCGGCCACGCCGTGCACCGAGACGGCGCCGACGGGATCGTCCACGCCCAGAGCGTCGAACATGGGGATGGCCAGAACTACCAGGACGCCCGCCACCAGGCCGATGATGACGGCGGCGATGGGGCTGACGAAGGCGCATGGCGCGGTGATCGCGACCAGGCCGGCGAGCAGGCCGTTCATGGTCATCGAGAAGTCCGGCCGGCCGAAGCGGATCCAGGACACCGCCATGGCGGCGATGCCCGCCGCCGCGGCGGCGATGTTGGTGGTGAGGAAGATGCGGGCCACCAGCCCCGGGTCGCCCACGATGCCCATGGTCGAGCCGGGGTTGAAGCCGAACCAGCCCAGCCACAGGATGAACACTCCCAGAGCGGCGAAGGTCATGTTGTGGCCGGGGAAGGCGTTCACCCTGCCGTTGCTGTAGCGCCCGATGCGCGGCCCCAGCACCATCGCCGCGGCCAGGGCGGAGAAGCCGCCTACGGCGTGCACGACCGTCGAGCCGGCGAAGTCGATGAAGCCCAGCTGCGACAGCCAGCCGCCGCCCCAGGCCCAGTGGCCGACGATCGAGTAGACGAAGGTGGTCATCACCACGGAGAAGATGAGGTACGACGAGAACTTCACCCGCCCGCCGATGGCGCCGGACACGATGGTGGCTGCGGTGCCGGCGAAAACGAGCTGGAAGAAGAACTTGGCGAACAGCGGCACGCCCGTCCAGGACAGCGAGGCGAAGATGCCGTGGTAGGCGCTGCCGGTGAGCGGGCTGGTGTCGGGGCCCTGCAGGAACCAGCCGTGCAGGCCGAGCAGGCCGGTGCCGTTGCCGAACATGAAGGCGAAGCCGAACGCCCAGAAGGCGATCGAGGCCACCATGAAGTCCGAGGCGTTCTTCATCAGGATGTTGACGACGTTCTTGGCGCTCTGGAAGCCGGCCTCGACCAGCGCGAAGCCCGCCTGCATGAAGAACACCAGCGCGCCCGTGACGAGCACCCAGATGGTGTCCACCGCCACGGTGATCTTGCTGGTGGCATCGGCGGCCTGGGCCCCCGCGAGGCCGATGGCGGCGAGGAAGGCCAGAGCCGCCAGCATCCTGAGGAGGGCGGGCACGGCGGAGCGGCGGCCGGGGCGGAGCGGTCGGCGGGCCGCCGGCCGCGCCGCCGGCGCCGTCCGGGTGCCCCGGCGGCCGCCCGGCGTGGTGCGCCTGGCCAGCGCGGTAGGGGTCGCCGTCCGGTTGGCGGCGGCCGTGGCATGTGCCGCGTCGGTCGGGGTGCAGCGCGTCATCATCACCTCCACGGGTGTGGGTCGCTGGCGGGCCCCCTTGGGAAGGCCCGTCGGGCGCGGCGGGTCCGGTCGCGGCGTTGGGCGGGCTGCAGCCGGCAGCGCGCGTCGAGCCGGGTACCACACCGGTGCCGCCGAGGCGGCGGCATGGGCAAGCATAGGTGCGGGTGTGCATGATGTCAAGCGCTACATGATCAGTTGTCAACTTGCAGTGGTACACTTGGCTATCAGATCCGCTAACAGATGCTCAGTGTAAATTGATATGTGGCCGTATGGTGAAGATTCATGTGACACTGAGCCTCACAGCCTGGCGCTGTGCCGGATGTCTGCGGCGACGCTGGCTCGCCAGGGATGGCCCGAGCCCTCGTGATACGGTCCGCGGATGACGGTGGAGCGGGCCGGGCTCGCCCTGGAAGCGACCCTTCGTGCCGCCAGGACCGGGGTGGATGGAACGCCCACGGATACCCGGTGTACGCCAAGGTGCGAGGGCACGAGTTCTGATCCCATGGCGGTCGAGGGGGCAAGGTCTTGCCGGGCCGGCGTCCAGGCACCTGGCGGCAACGAACGCGCCCTGCGCGCGGCGCTGCCGGCGCGCCGGCCTCCGCCCAGCGGGCCACGCTATCGTGACCGGCATGAACGCGTCGCGTGACGTGATCGCAGCGTACTGGGCGGCGGCCGAGCGGCGGGATTGGCAGGCGTTCGCTTCCCTGGCTACAGCTCCTGCAGGTGCGGCTCCTGCAGCTACAGCTCCTGCAGCATGATCCTGCTCTCGTCCCCGACGATCAAGCGGTGCGTGCTGGGACGCCCGTCGTGGCCTTCCACGTGGACGTCCTCGCCGATGAGGCTGCCCTGGATGCGGGGGCCGACCCCGCGGATGGTGGAGCGCGCCCCCACGACGGCATACTCCAGCTCGGCGTTCACCACCACCACATCGTCGCCGATGCTGGTGAAGGGCCCGATGTAGGCATTCTCCACGCGCGCCCCGCGCCCGACGATGGCGGGCCCGAAGATGGTGGTGTTGCGCACCACCGCGCCCTCTTGCACGACCACCTCGCCGACCAGGTCGGCCTCCTCCAGGGTGCCGCGAACCTCGCCCTTGAGGCGCATGAGCTGCAGGCGATTGGCATCCAGGATGTCCTCGGGCTTGCCGGTGTCCTTCCACCAGCCGCGCACCTCCACCGGCACCACCTCGTGGCCGGAGGTGATGAGCATCTGGATGGCGTCGGTGATCTGGTACTCGCCCTTGGCGCCCGGCTGCAGATCGTCGATCATGGCGTGGATGGTCTTGTCGAAGACGTACACCCCCGCCACCGCCAGGGTGCTGGGCGGGTCGGCGGGTTTCTCCACCAGCCGGGTGATGCGGCCGTCCTCGACCACCGCCACCCCCAACGAGCGCGCCGCCCCCTCGGACACGGGCACCAGCGCGCAGACGGCGTTGGTGCCGCGGCTCGGGTCGAAGGCGGCGACGAACTCCTTGATGCCGTACTCGAAGAGGTTGTCCGACAGGTACATCACGAAGGGATCGTCGGCGAGGAAGCCGTGGGCTACCTTGACGGCGTGCGCCAGCCCCTGCGGCGGGTTCTGCAGGATGTAGGTGAAGCGAGCACCCTGGTACTCGGCGAGCGTTGCCTTGATGGTCTCGACGGTCAGGAAGCTGACCACGACGCCGATGTCGCTGACCCCGGCCTCCACCAGGTTGTCGACGGCGTAGTGGATGAGCGGCTTGTTCGCCACGCTGATGGTGGGCTTCGGCCGCAGGCTGGTGATGGGGCGCAGTCGCGTCCCCAGGCCGGCGGCCAGGATCAGTCCCTTCATCGACGCTCCTCTCTCACGGTGGTGCGATCGTACCGTAGGGAAGGCGTTGCCGCGGTTCGCGAGCTGCGCGCGTCACGCAGGCGGCCGCGGCCGGGCGCCGTGATATCTTGGACTCAGTTCAAGTCGGATGGTGCCGCCGGCCCGCTGGCTGGTGGTGCCGCCCTCGCGGGCTCGCCACCTTCCCGTGGCCTCGCGGTGCGCGCCCGTCGCCAGGAGCGCGAGCCATGACCGTTCGCATCGTCAAGCCTCCGCCGAACTCAGGGACGGTCGCGCTGGGGCGGACCCTCCCCTCGCTGCTCGACGAGGCCGCCGCGGAGCGGCCCAATCCTCGTGCGCTCAATCAACGCGTCGCCGGCGGTTGGGAGCCCCTGAGCACCGACGCCTTCCGGCGCCGCGCCGAGCGTCTGGCGCTCGGCCTGCGGGCGGCGGGCCTGGCCCCCGGCGACCGCGTCGCCGTCTACACCCACAGCGACGTCTCCTTCGTGGTCGGCGACATGGCCTGCCTGCTGGCCCGCCTGGTCACCGTGCCCATCTACCTCACCCATGCCGAGACCGCCGTCAGGCACATCCTGCGCGAGTCCGGGGCGCGGGCCATGCTGATCTCGGACGCGGAGCTGCTGGCCTCGGTGCAGCAGCACCTGGCGGCGGCCGACGACATGACGCTGGTGGCGCTGTGGCAAGAGGCGGCCGCAGCCGTGGACCTCGGCAACGCGCGGCTCACCAGCTACGCCGCCCTGGAGGCGGCCGGCGCTCGCGAGCTGGAGGCGTCGCCCGGCGCCGCCGAGGCGCTCCGGCGGGAGCTCCAGGCCGGCCAGGTGGCGACCGTGATCTACACCTCCGGCACCACCGGGCTTCCCAAGGGCGTCATGCTCACCCACGAGAACCTCAGCTCCAACGTGGTGGCGGCCTTCACCGGCCTGTTCACCTTCCGGCCCGGCGCCTCCGAGGTCGTGCTGTCGTTCCTGCCGCTCACCCACATCTTCGCGCGCACCCTGCAGTACGGGGTGATGTGGTACGGCTCGAGCGTCTACTTCGGCGACCCGGCGACGGTCGGCGAGGACCTTCGCGCCCTGCGACCCACCTTCTTCGCCTCGGTGCCGCGGGTGCTCGAGAAGGCGTTCGACCGCATCCTGGCGGCCGGCGCCGGCCTGCGCGGGCCCCGGCGCCGGTTGTTCGACTGGGCGCTGGCGCGAGCGCGCGCCTTCGACGTCGAGCGCCCGCCCTCGGGCCTGGCGGCGCTGGCGCACCGTCTCGCGGACGCGCTGGTCTACGCCCGTTGGCGCGACGCTCTCGGCGGACGGCTGAGGACGGTCATCGTCGGCGGGGCCGCCTTGCGCGCCGAGCTGGCGACCGTCTTCAAGGCGGCCGGGATCGACGTGCTGCAGGGCTACGGCCTCACCGAGACCAGCCCCGTCATCGCCTTCAACCGGCCCGACCGCAACCGCCCCGGCACCGTGGGGCTGCCGCTCGCCGGGACCGAGGTGGGTGTGGCCGAGGACGGGGAGGTCCTCACGCGCGGGCCGCACGTGATGGAGGGGTACTACCGCCGCGCCGGGCTCACCGCCCAGACCATCGACGAGGATCGCTGGCTCCACACCGGCGACCTGGGCGCCCTCGACGACGACGGCTTCCTGCGCATCACCGGGCGCATCAAGCATCTGTTCAAGCTCTCCACCGGCAAGTTCGTGATGCCGCAGCCGCTCGAGGAGCGCCTGATGACCAGCCGGCTGGTGGACACGGCGCTGGTGGTGGGGGAGGGCGAGAAGTACTGTGCGGCGCTGTTGTTCGTCGACGCCGACGAGCTGTCCCGGCTGCTGGGGGAGCCGGCGGGCCCGGAGCTGCTGGCGCGTCCGCGCGTTCCGGGCATCTACCGCGATCTGGCGGCGGCGGCGAACCGCGACATGCCGCACTGGTCCTCCGTCAAGCGCGTCGCGCTGATCACCGACACGCTCACCATGGCCGGCGGCGCGGTCACGCCCAAGCTGAGCATTCGCCGCGAGGTGGTGCTGGACGACTACCGAGCGGTGGTGGAGGCGCTCTACCGCGGCGGGCCGGTTCCAGACGGAGTGGTGGTCACGGAGGTCTAGGATCGCCCGCCGGGGCGGTCGCGGCCGGCCCCGGCGCGCCGGTCCTGCCTGCCCGTCCGGGGCCGCGACGGCGGCGCCCCGCGGTCACGGGTCACGAACCGAGGCGGTAGACCCTGGCACCCCCGCCTGCCTCGACATCGGCAGCCTGCCGCACGGCCTCGAGCACCTGCGCGGCGCTCGGCAGGTCCAGGCTCGCCAACGGGGCGGGGCGCGCGATGAAGTACCCCTGTGCCATGTCGCAGCCGATGCCGGTGACGCTCTCGAACTGGCCGCGGGTCTCCACGCCCTCCGCCACCACGACCTTGCCGAGCGCATGACCCAGCGACACGACCGCCCGCACCACGTCGTCGGCGCCCTCCTCGGGCGTGGCGTCGAGCGCCTGAATGAACACCCGGTCGAGCTTGAGGACGTCGGCGGGCAGCTCGCGGAGGTAGGCGAGCGAGGAGTACCCCACGCCGAAGTCGTCGATGGCGATCCTCACGCCCAGCTCCTTCAGCCGGGCGAGCTCCGTCAGCGCCGCGTCGCGGTGCTGCAGCAAGGCTTCCTCGGTGAGCTCGAGGCCGAGGCGCTGGGGGCGTAGGCCAGTCTCGGCGAGCACCTGCTGGACCACGTCGGCGAATCCAGGTTGCGCCACGTGGGTCGGCGATACGTTGACGCTGACGATCGGGGCCCGACCGTCGACGCGCGGCCATTCCGCTGCGTCGCGACAAGCGCGGGCGAGCACGACCCGTCCCAGGGCCGCCGTCAGGCCCAGCTCCGCCGCAAGCTCGATCGCCGTCGGCGGCGCCACCGGGCCGACCTCAGGATGGGTCCAGCGGAGCAGCGCCTCGACCGCTGCCACCTTCCCGCTGGCCAGATCGATGATCGGCTGGTAGGCGAGGGTGACCTCCTCGTGCTCGATGGCCGACCGCAGGCTGCGGTAGAGGATGAGCCGGCGCGCCTCCTCACGGCCGCCCTCGCCGAAGAAGCGCGCCCCGTTCTTGCCCTGCCACTTGACGCGATACATGGCGTTGTCCGCCCGGCTGATGAGATCTTCCGCCGTGTGGCCGTCGCGCGGGTACAGGCTGATGCCGATGCTGGCTTGGAGCTTCACCGCCTCGTTGCCGACGTCGTGCGGCGTGGCCAGGGCAGTCAGAAGGTGGTGCGCTACGGTCATGGCGCCTTCGGCCTTGGCGGTCCCCTTCAGCACAGCGACGAACTCGTCGCCTCCGAGGCGCCCGAGCAGATCCCCGCCACGCGTGTGCTCGGTCATGCGGCTCGCGACCGAACGCAACAGCTGGTCGCCCGCCGCGTGGCCGAGCGTGTCGTTGATCACCTTGAAGCGGTCGAGGTCTAGGAAGAGCACCCCGAACACGTCGCTGGTCGTGTCGGAGAGCTCGATCAGCTTCTCGAGCTCGCGCATCAACGACACCCGGTTCAGCAGGCCAGTGAGGCCGTCGCGGTCGGCATGGTGGCGGATGGTCGCGTTCTGCTCGACCAGCTGGTAGCGCAGATCGCGCAGGTAGCCCACCAACACACCCAGACCTATCGCCACCACGATGGGCGCGCCGGCGTTGCCCACGGTTGGGGCGGTCTGCTGCACGTAGGCGTAGAGGAAGGGACTCGCCGCCCCCATCAGCAGGCCGCCGAGCGCGCCGATCCAGGCGCCCCACAACCAGGCCACGACGGCGACGGCCGCGAAGCCAACCACCGCCGCGGAAGGGCCCATCACCGAGGTCAGTAGCCCGAAGCCGCCGATGTAGAAGGCGAGCGGAAGCATGGCGGCAACGACCCTCAAAGGCCGCCGCTCGAGCGAGTAGCCGGGGAGCTTGAACCTCATGGCGGCCACGGTAGCGGTGCCCGCCTGACGGTGTTCTGAGCCCGGAGGTCGGAGGCTGTCCGCGAATCAGGGCTCGCTGCCGTCGAGGGCGAGCGACGGACAGCTCCGGACGGCGAGCGGCGCCCGCCCCCGTGTCAGGGCTCGGAGCCGTCCAGCGAGAGCAGGGCGCCGTACAGCTCCGGACGTCGGTCGCGGAAGAAGCCGAAGCCGGCGCGCGCGCGACGGGCCGCGGCCAGCTCGAGGTCGGCGTAGATGACGGTCTCCGAGGCGCGGTCGGCCTGCGCCAGCACCTCGCCCTGGTAGTCGCAGATGAAGGAGCTGCCGTAGAACACGGCGTCGCCCTCCGTGCCGACGCGGTTGGCGGCGGCGAGGTAGACGCTGTTGCAGACCGCATGCCCGAGCATGGCGCGCTGCCATAGCGGGTGCGTGTCCAGGCCGCCGGCCTCCGGCGGCTCCGAGCCGATGGCGGTGGGGTAGAGCAGGAGATCGGCGCCCTTCAGGGCCATGATCCTGGCCGCCTCGGGGAACCACTGGTCCCAGCAGATGCCGGCGCCGATGACGCCGTAGTCGGTGCGCCACGCCCTGAAGCCGCTGTCGCCGGGGGTGAAGTAGAACTTCTCCTCGTAGCCGGGGCCGTCGGGGATGTGGCTCTTGCGGTAGATGCCGAGGCGGTGGCCGTCGGCGCCCAGCATCGCCAGGCTGTTGAAGTACGCCTGGCCCGCGCGCTCGAAGAAGGACACGGGCAGCACCAGCTCGAGCTCCTCGGCCAGGGCGCCGAACCGCTGCAGGAAGGGGTGATCGTCGGCGGGGCGGGCGAGCTCGAAGAGCTCCTCGCGCTCGAGCTGCGGGAAGTAGAGGCTCTCGAAGAGCTCCTGCAGGAGCACCACCTGGGCGCCGCCAGCGGCGGCCTCCCGCACGAATCCCTCGGCCTTGGCGAGGTTCTCCTCGAGGCGGTCGGAGCAGGCCATCTGCACCACCGCCAGCCGGATGCTGCCCGCTGTCATCCCGCCTCCTCCCCGCGCTCGTGCGCGCGGCGCCCGCCGCCGCTCTCGGCACTGCTCTCGGCACTGCTCTCGGCACTGCTCTCGGCACTGCGCGCGGCGCCCGCCGCCGCTCTCGGCACTGCTCTCGGCACTGCTCAGGGCGCCGCTCACGGCGCGGCCGTCTCCCCGGCCGGCTGCTGCTGCGTCACGCAGTGGAAGGCGCCCCCACCGGTGATGAGCGCGGCGGCACCGAGCCCCACGACCTCGCGGTGGGGGAACAGCGGCCGCAGCGTCGCCAGCGCCTCGGCGTCGTTCTCGTCATCATAGTGCGGCACCGCCACGAAGCCGTTGCCGACGTAGAAGTTGGCGTAGCTCGGGGGCAGCCGGCGCCCGGCCAGCTCCAGGCGGCGCCGCGGCAGCGGCAGCGGCACCACCCGGTACGGCCGCCCCTCGGGCGAGCGCAGCGCCCGCAAGGCGTCCAGGTTGTGACGGGTGGGAGCGCGGTTGGGGTCGTCCGCGTCCTCGGCCAGCGCGCACACGATGGTGGCGTCGTCGACGAAGCGCGCCAGGGTATCGATGTGCCCGTCGGTGTGGTCGCCCTCCAGCGAGCCCTCGAGCCACACCACCCGCCTCACGCCGAGATGGTCTCGGAGCAGGGCCTCGACGTCGCGTTCGGAGAGGCCGGGGTTGCGTTCGGGCGAGAGCAGGCAGGAGCGGGTGGTGAGGCACACGCCGCGGCCGTTGACCTCCACGGCTCCGCCTTCCAGAACGTGAGGCACGCTGAAGCGCCGCATGCCGAGATGGCGCGCCACCGCCGCCGGAGCGCGGTCGTCGTCGTCCCAGGGAGGGTACTTCCCTCCCCAGGCGTTGAAGCGCCAGTCGGTCAGCGCGACCTCGCCGCCGGGCCCGGCCACGAAGATAGGGCCGTTGTCGCGGAACCAGGCGTCGTTCAGTGGCAGTCGGTGGAAGGTGACACGGTCCAGCGGCGCGTCCAGGGCGATCAGGCGCCGCCGGGCATCGGCCTCGGCCTCCGCGTCGCGGACGTTCAGCACCGCCGGCTCGAAGCGCAGCACGGTCGCCACTAGGCCCGCCACGTCGTCGCGGACGCCCTCGAGCCGACCCTCCCAGAGGTCGTCGTCGAAAGGCCAGCTGACCCAGGTGGCGGCATGCGGCGCCCATTCCGGCGGCATGGCGAAGCCGAGTTCGCGTGGCGTGAGCATGGCCTCCTCCCGGGCGGGCCGCCGCCGGCGCCACCCGCGGCGGCACCTCGGCGCCACCTGCGGCGGAGCCGGGCGCTGCCCGAGTCCCGATGCTAGCAGACCCGGCCGCGCCGCCGGGCCGCTGGCGTGCGGGCCTCCGAGCACGCCTTCGAGCCCGCCGGAACCGTACCGGTACGGCTTTATCCGGCCGGTCCCGCGTGCTAACATGCGCCCGCTCAGGAGGGTGCGGCGCGGCGGGCGTCGGCGGCCGGCGCGGCCCGCACAGCCCGTACAGCGGCACCGCCGAGCCGTCGCCAGGGTGTCGCCGCGGGTGTCCCCGTAGGCGCCGCCCGCCCCGGGAGGGCCGAGTTGAACCACCCCGTCAGGCCGAGCGAGCCGATCTTCAAGACCAGCGACGCCGAGGAGCTCTACGGCGTTCGAACCTGGTCGAACGGCTACTTCGACATCTCCGCGAACGGCGAGCTGACGGTGTCCGTGCGGGGGTCCGGTTCGGTGTCGCTCAAGCGCATCATCGACGACCTGCTGGCGGCCGGCCACGAGCTGCCCGTGATCCTGCGCTTCCCAGACGTGCTCGAGGACCGTATCGACCGCATCAACGCCGCCTTCGAGGATGCCATCGCCGAGGCCGGCTACCGGGGTCGCTACCAGGGCGTGTTCCCCATCAAGGTCAACCAGCGCCGGGTGGTGGTGGAGACCGTCGCCACCTGGGGCGAGCACTACCGCACCGGCCTGGAGGCCGGCAGCAAGGCGGAGCTGGCGCTGGCGCTGGCGCAGGAATGCCATCCCGAGGCTTTGATCTGCTGCAACGGCTTCAAGGACGACGATTTCATCCGCCTGGCCCTCTGGGGCCGCCGGCTGGGCCGCAACGTCGTCATCACGCTGGAGAAGTACAGCGAGCTGGAGCGGGTGCTGCGCATCAGCCGCACGATGGGCGTGCGCCCTGCGCTGGGCGCGCGCTTCAAGCTGCACGCCCGCGGCAGCGGCCAGTGGGAGGCCTCGGGAGGCGACGACGCCAAGTTCGGCCTCACTGCCGCCGAGCTCCTGAACGTCGCCCGGCAACTGCAGGACGAGGGGCTCGGCGATGCCCTGGAGCTGCTCCACTGTCACGTGGGCAGCCAGCTCACCGACATCCGCCGCATCCGGGCGGCGGTGCGCGAGGTGGCGCAGGCCTACGTGGAGCTCGCCGAGATGGGCGTGGGCGTGCGCTACCTCGACGTCGGCGGCGGCCTGGCGGTCGACTACGACGGCAGCAAGACCACCTTCTACGTGTCCGCCAACTACGGTCTGCGCGAGTACGCCGACACGGTGGTGTACACCGTGCTGGAAGCGTGCGAGGAGTGGGGCGTGCCGCAGCCGACGCTGGTCACCGAGTCCGGCCGCGCCCTCACCGCCCATCACGCGGTGCTGGTGATGCCCGTGATCGACGCCATCGGGCCGACCCGCGACACCCTGGTGCTGCCCGAGCTGGAGGGCGAGATCCACACCCTGATCCGCGACATGCGCGACCTGCTCGCGGGCGTGACCGTCAAGACCTATCGCGAGGTGTACAACGAGGCAGTCAGCAACAAGGACACCATGCACAGCCTCTTCGACCTCGGCTACCTCAGCCTCCTCGAGCGCGGCCACTTCGAGCAGCTCTTCAACCGCATCATGGTGAAGGTGGCCAAGGTGGTGGAGAACCTGGAGTACGTTCCCGAGGAGTTCGAGGCGCTGCCCCGGCACCTCGCCGACAAGTACGTGGTGAACCTCAGCGTGTTCCAGAGCATGCCCGACCACTGGGCGATCAAGCAGCTGTTCCCCATCATGCCGCTGCACCGCCTCGACGAGCGGCCCAGCCGCAACGCCACGCTGGTGGACATCAGCTGCGACTCGGACGGCAAGATCGACAAATTCATCGACCTGCGCGACGTCAAGAGCACCCTGCCGGTGCACGAGCTGCGCGCGGGCGAGGCCTACTACCTGGGCGCCTTCCTGACGGGCGCGTACCAGGACGTGCTGGCCAACGCCCACAACCTCTTCGGCCGCGTCAACGAGGCGCACGTGCGGCTCGACGGCGACGGCTACCGCCTGGAGCGCTTCATCAACGGGCAGAAGGCGCGCCGCGTCATCGAGAACATGGGCTACGAGACGCCGCTGCTGCACGGCAAGGTGGCCGACGTGGCCGGCGAGCGCACCCGGGCCGGCGCGATGAGCGAGGCGGAGCGCCGCGAGCTGCTCGAGCTCTACGACGCCGAGCTGGTGGGGTACACCTACCTCGAGGAGCTGTGAGCGACGCGCCGCGGCAGATCGCCGGTGCGTTGCTGTGGCACCCGGCCGGCACCGTGCTGCTACAGCACCGCGACGATGCCGCGGGCATCGAGGACGCGGGCAAGTGGTCGCTCTTCGGCGGCGGCATGGAGGCCGGCGAGGACGCCGAGGCCGCCATGCTGCGGGAGCTGGACGAGGAGCTGGGCTTCGTTCCCGAGCGCTACCAGGCGTTCTTGACGCTGCACGCCGGGGACGCGGTGTTCCACCTGTTCCTGGCGCACATCGCGGCGCCGATCGAGGCGCTCGAGCTTCGCGAGGGACAGGGGTTCGCCTACCTGGATCCGGCGGCGGCGCTCGCGGAGTTCGATCTCTCGGACACCGCGCGCATGGCGCTGGAGGTGCTCGAGCTCTACCGCCGCTTCCGGCGCGGCCGCGGGCGCGACGCCGTGATCGACCCCGCGTGACGGCAGCGGCGGCGCAACGAGCGGCCGCGCGGCGGCGAGGCCCGCCGATAACGCTCCAGTAACGCCCCCGTACGTAGGCTCCGGGCGTCCTCGGACGAAAGGAGCCACCATGAAGCTGAGGTACCTCACCCTTCTGTCGGCCGGCGCCGTGCTGGCGGCACTCCTTGCCGCCTGCAGCACCACCGCGCCAGGCACCGGCGGCGGCCCCCCGCCCACGTCCGCCAGCTGCGCCGTCCCGGCCACGCTGCCGGGCAGCATCAGCACGCCGATGACCCTGCAGGCGGGCTGCTACGCGCCCAGCGGCGACGTCTCGGTCGACGCCGCCTTGACGCTGGATGCAGGCGTCACCATCGTGATGCCGGCCGGGGCCTACCTCGACATCGGCTACGCCGGCACCGGCGGCAGACTGGTCGCCCAGGGCACCGCCGCGACCCCGGTGACGATCGAGGGCGCCCAGGCGTCCAAAGGCTACTGGGTGGGCATCGAGTTCTACTCCAAGACCTCGAGCGGGGCCCCCAACCTCCTCAGCCACACCATCGTGCGTGACGGCGGCGCCAGCACCGACACCGGCGACGTGAGCCTCTACGACGCCAGCGTGACGATCGCGGACAGCCAGTTCCTGAACAGTCAGAACTACGGCATCACGGCGGACGGGTCCTCGCGGCTCCCCGGCTTCAGCAGCAACACGATCACCGGCAACACCCAGGGGGCCATGGAGATCCCCGCCGAGGCGATGTCCGACCTGGACGTGGGAACTACCTACACCGGCAACGGCACGGATCGCGTGAGCGTCAGCGGCACGGTGGACAACGGCGCCAGCAGCAGCGTGCACTGGCCGGGCATCGACGTGCCCTTCTACGGCAGCGACTCGATCGACGTCAGCAGCCCGGTGACCGTCGACCCCGGCTTCGTCCTGGAGATGGCTCCAGGCATCGGCGCCTGGCTGGACGTCGGCTACAGCACCCCGGCCGGAACGCTGAACGTGCAAGGCACCTCGGCCGACCCGGCGGTCTTCGAGAGCTCGAGCGGACAGCCGGGAGACTGGATCGGCATCGAGTTCTACTCCAAGGGAACGGTCTCCTATCCCAATGTGCTGAACCACGCCGAGGTGAACGACGCCGGGGCGAACGCCGATACCGGCAACGTCAGCCTCTACGGGGCCAGC
>Ga0307440_1000159_pt1 | contig 30248 bp, 29 predicted proteins | sample SalMarWE160410MG_FD_202150 | JGI IMG/M metagenome (GOLD analysis project Ga0307440, IMG submission 202150) | Salt marsh sediment microbial communities from the Plum Island Ecosystem LTER, Massachusetts, United States - WE1604-10 | ecosystem: Environmental > Aquatic > Marine > Intertidal zone >...
CGAGCACCCGGAAACGACCGGTGGCCCAGATGCCGAGATGGCGGGCCCGGGCGGTATCCTCTTCGTGCAACAGGGAGACCGCATGGGCGAAATTCGGGGGAAAGATGTAGACGTGGGCCAGGCCCTCTCGCACGAGCAGGCCGTTGATCCAGGTGCCGTCGCGCAGATAGACATGGGCGAGCAGGCGTCCGTATATGTCGTGCTGCTGTGCATCGGTCATCAGCCGTACCTCGCGGTCGAGTACCAGACCCCTCAGGCGGGCGCCGGCCCTTTTCCCCAGCGGCTGGCCGGGTTCGTCATCGTGCGCCACCTCCGGGGCGTTGATGCCGACCAGGCGCACCTTCTCGCCGCCGTCGGTGCGGAAGGTATCGCCGTCGTAGACATGGGCCACATGCACCCAGCGGTCGGGGCTGACGACGGACAGGGTGCCGGCATACGCGGCATGGGAAGCGAGGATCGCCAGCAGCAGCCCAACGGGGAGAAGACGGGTGAGCCGGCGTATCCGCATCAGGCGAGGCTCAGGCTGCCGACGAGCTCGGGGTACGACAGGCCGTGTCGGCCGAGGTATTCCCTGAGTCCGTCCAGCACCTTGGTGCACAGCAGCGGATCGTAGAACAGGCCGGTGCCGAGGCCGAGGGCATCGGAGCCGGCGATGGCGAATTCGACGGCATCACCCGGCGCGGTCAGGCCGCCCTGGCCGAGGATGGGGATGGCATGCCGGGCGGCGACCTGGCGCACCTGGTGGATCTTCCACAGCGCCACCGGCTTGATCGCGGGTCCCGACAGCCCGCCGGAGATATTGCCCAGCACCGGCCGGCGCGTCTCGGGATCCACGGCCATGCCGACCAGGGTGTTGATCACCGAGAAGCCGTCGGTGCCGGCCTCGATGCAGGCCTTGGCGATGCCCTGGATATCGGCGTTGTTCGGCGACAGCTTGGTGATCAGCGGTTTCTTCGTCGCTCCCCGCATGGCCTCGACGACCCTGGCGCTCATGGTCGCATCGTTGCCGAAATGCACGCCGCCGGCCTTGACGTTCGGGCAGGAGATGTTGATCTCCATGGCGGTGACCGGCGAGTCGTCGAAGATCCTGGCCACCTCGGCGTATTCCTCGACGGAGGCGCCGTTGACGTTGGCCCAGAATTGGGTTTCGTCGTGCGGCAGGCGGGGCAACACCGTATCGACCACGTAGCGCGTGCCCGGATTCTGCAGGCCGATGGCGTTGAGCATGCCGGACGGGGTTTCAAAGACGCGGTGCGGGGCATTGCCCAGGCGCGGCTCCAGCGTCGTGCCCTTCAGGATCACGGCACCGACATCGCGGTTCGAGAAGCCGGTGACGCGGGTGTATTCCTCGCCGAAGCCGACACAGCCGGACAGCAGCACCAACGGGCTCTGCAGCGAGAGCCCTGCGAAGGTGATGGAAAGATCGGCTTGGGGGGATGCGGACATGGGCGGAAGCATAGCGTCGCCCCCGTCGCCGCGACAGGGGGAGGGCCTGGATAGGGCCTGTCTGGCCCTAAGTGATGGGCACGCGCGGCTTGACCACCAGCACCGGGCACTTGGCATGACGCACCACCTGCTCGGCGGTGGAGCCCAGCAGCAGGTGCATCAGCCCCGTATGGCCGTGGCTACCGATGACGATCAGGTCGGCACCCATGCTGTCGGCGAATTCGCAGATGGCGCCATCCGCATTCCTGACGCTTTCGATGGCATGCGTCTGCACACCGAGGCTCGCCGGAATGCCCTGCTGCCAGTCTTGCAGGCGCCTGCGGGCCGCCTCCAGCCTGTCCTCCGTGACATCTTCCATGGGCGGCATCATCATTTCCGGCATCTCTTGCTGGTAGACCTGCGGCACGATCACATGCAGCGCATGCAACTCCGCCTTGAATGCCCGGGCCTGTTCCACCGCCGCCGCCAGCGCCACGCCGCCGTACGGCGACAGGTCGGTGGCAGCGACAATGCGTTTGATCGTTGGCATGATTCTCTCCTTGGCGTGATAGCGTAGACCAAGCGCTGCATTTTTATCTACACTTCGGCACCAAACCGTGCATCAGGAGGCAACGATGCGAAGACTGACGTTGGCAATGGGTATGCTGGTGACATCGATGGGCCTGGTACTGGCGCCGTTGGCGCATGCCGAATCGGACAAGGCCAAGGCGGCGCACAAGGTGCACGTGGCGGCGGAGGTGCTGAAGGAGATCATGGATACCCCGGACAAGGGCATCCCGCGCGACCTGCTGAGTCAGGCCGCAGCCGTGGCCATTTTCCCGGATGTCATCAAGGCCGGCTTCGTCATCGGCGGCAAATACGGTCGGGGCGTGATCCTCAGGCATGAGCCGTCGACCAACCGCTGGTCCGCACCGGCCTTCTATTCGATCGGTGCCGGTTCCGTGGGCTGGCAGATCGGTGCCGAGTCGACCGACCTGGTGCTGGTGATCCGCCACCAGCGCGGGGTGGAGAGCCTGCTGCACAACGAGCTGACGCTCGGCGGCGATGCCTCGGTGGCGGCGGGGCCGGTCGGGCGCAGTGCCCAGGCGGGTACGGACGTGGCGTTGAAGAGCGAGGTGTTGTCCTATTCGCGCAGTCGCGGCCTGTTCGCCGGCATCTCCCTGGAGGGCGCCAAGATCAACCAGCTCAACGATTACAACCGGGCCTACTATGGCCGCAAGCTGACCTCGCGGGAGATCCTGATCGAGCACAAGGTGTCGCCGCCGGCATCGGCCAGGGAACTGATCAGGGAACTGGAGCGCTACAGCAGGCCGTTACCCAAGACGGAACACAAGCACAACAAGCACTGACGCATCCGGCAGACCGGCGTTGTTCAGTGCGCCTGCAGCCAAGCTCTGGCATCCAGCGTCTTGCCCCGGTCCTCGTCGCCGTCCCCGGTTAACAGCCGGGCGAAGGCCTCGGCCGCCACGGATGGCAGCGGGACGTCCTCGGCCGGTTTGCCCGGATAGGCTCGCTGGAACAGGGCGGTGCGCATGTCACCGGGATTGACCGTGAAGAAGCGCAGTGCCGGTTCCGGGTGCTCGGCCTGCCACATGGCGGCGGCAAGCCCCAGCGCCCGCTTGGCCAGGCCGTAGCCCTGCCAGTTGGGGATGTCCTGCTTGATCATGTCGCAGGTGGTGAAAATCACCGAGGCCTTGTCGGCGCGCGCCAACAGCGGCAGCAGGGTGCGGGTCAGCAGGTTCGGGGCTGTCAGGTGCAGGTCCAGCATCTGGCGGAAATCGTCTGTCTTGACGTACTGCATCGGCGTGCAGTAGCGCAGGCTGCCGGCGATATGGGCGATGCCGTCCAGGTGCGGGATGTGCACCGTCAGCGCCTCGAACAGCTTGTCGTATTCGTCGAACTGCACGAGATCCAGCGGCACGCACAGGCAGCGGCCGCCGGCTTTCTCCACCAGATCCCTGGTTTCGGCCAGCCGGGTTTCGTTGCGTGCCAGCGCCACCACGTTGGCGCCACCGGCCCCGAGGCGCACGGCCACCTCGCGCCCGAGACCGGATGAGGCCCCGGTGACCAGGTAGATGCGATCTTTTTGTGCTTTTGCCATCGGTATTCCTCCCCCGCAGAGCTTGGGGTCGGGCGAACCCTAGCAGGCGTCGGAGCTCCTGTGGCATAGAGTTTTGCCTCGCCCCCCAGTAGGCTGCGGTCCACTTTCGATGCGGGGGTGGCCGATGGCCGATTACCAGTACATCTATTCGATGCAGGGCGTGGGCAAGATCGTCGGCCAGAAGGAGATCCTGAAGAACATCTGGCTGTCGTTCTTCCCGGGCGCCAAGATCGGCGTACTCGGCCTGAACGGCGCCGGCAAGTCCACGCTGCTCCGGATCATGGCCGGCCTCGACCAGGATATCCGCGGCGAGGCGCGCCCGGCCCCGGGCATCCGCATCGGTTTCCTGCCGCAGGAGCCGGCGCTTGATGCAGCCAAGGATGTGCGTGGCAACGTCGAGGAGGGGGTGGCCGAAACCAAGGCGCTGATCGACCGCTTCAACGCCGTCAGCGAGGCCTTCACCGATCCCGATGCCGATTTCGACGCGCTCTTGGCCGAGCAGGGGGAGTTGCAGGACAAGATCGATGCCGCCGACGCCTGGGATCTGGAGCGCAAGCTGGAGGTGGCGGCCGACGCGCTGCGCCTGCCGGACTGGGATGCCGACGTGACCAAGCTCTCGGGCGGCGAGCGCCGGCGCGTGGCCCTGTGCCGCCTGCTGTTGTCCAACCCGGACATGCTGCTGCTGGACGAGCCGACCAACCATCTCGACGCCGAGTCGGTGGCCTGGCTGGAGCGCTTCCTGCACGACTATCCGGGCACCGTGGTGGCGGTGACCCACGATCGCTATTTCCTGGACAACGTCGCCGGCTGGATTCTCGAGCTGGACCGCGGCCAGGGCATCCCGTTCGAGGGCAACTACTCGGCCTGGCTCGAGGCCAAGGAAAAGCGCCTGGCGGTGGAGGAGAAGCAGGAGGATGCCCGCCAGCGCGCGATCAAGGACGAGCTGGAGTGGGTGCGCTCCTCTGCCAAGGGGCGCCATGCCAAGTCCAAGGCCAGGCTCAAGGCCTTCGACGAGCTGGCCAGCAAAGAGGTGCAGCAGCAGAACGCCACCAAGCAGATCTTCATTCCGGCCGGCGAAAGATTGGGCGACATCGTCGTCAAGGCCGAGGATGTGTCGAAGGGCTACGGCGATCGCCTCTTGATCGACCAGCTCAACTTCAACCTGCCCCGGGGCGGCATCGTCGGCATCATCGGGCCGAACGGTGCCGGCAAGACGACGCTGTTCCGCATGATCACCGGCCAGGAGCAGCCCGATTCCGGCACCCTGACCATCGGCGATACGGTGCAGTTCTCCTATGTCGACCAGTCGCGCGATGCGCTGGATGGCGAGAAGACCGTGTGGGAGGAGATCTCCGGCGGGGCGGATTCGATTTATCTCGGCAAGATCGAGGTGTCGAGCCGCGCCTATTGCGGGCGCTTCAACTTCAAGGGCGGCGACCAGCAGAAGAAGATCAAGGTGCTCTCAGGTGGCGAGCGCAACCGCGTGCATCTGGCGAAGATGTTGATGAGCGGCGGCAACGTGCTGCTCCTGGACGAGCCGACCAACGACCTGGACGTCGAGACCCTGCGCGCGCTGGAGGAGGCGCTGCTCGATTTCGCCGGCTGCGCCGTGATCATCAGCCATGACCGCTGGTTTCTGGACCGTGTGGCCACCCATATCCTGGCCTACGAGGGCGAGGGGCATGTCGAGTGGTTCGAGGGCAACTTCGCCGACTACGAGGCCGACAAGAAGAAGCGCCTCGGCGAGGAGGCCGTGCAGCCGCACCGCATGAAGTACAAGCGCCTGGCCTGACCACCCATCACAAAAAGGGCGGCCATCTGCCGCCCTTAATGTGTTAGGGTGTATGGCGGATCATCTGCCAGAAAACTCAACCGATGAACCGTCGCTGATGAGGGGAAGCTTACGAGCTCGTCTGATGCCGGGTAAACGACCTCATTCTTCGTAATCCAGCGGCACGGTCGCATCACGGATATTCGCCATGCCCAGTGAACGGATCAACACGGTGGCGACAATGGCAACCGCGAAATTGAGGATAAGGGCATACAAACCGATATAAGCCGGAATGACCATCCCGCCCAGATGCAATGCATAGGCGGTCTTTTTGAAGCCGGTTAACGAAGCTGCCCAGACGCCCCAGCCGAGTCCAACCCCCCAGCCCAGAAGCAATGCCTTCGGATCAAACCAACGCGTGTAAATTCCTGAAACGATCGCCGGAAAGGTTTGCAGGATGAGCACACCCCCGAGCAATTGGAGCTGGATGGCATAGTGCTGCGGCAGGTAGACGATGAACAGCAGGGCTCCGAATTTGACGATCAGCGACACCAGCTTGGCGATATGGGTTTCTTTTTGCACGGAACAGTGCGGGTTGATGTACGTCTTGTAGATGTTCCGGGTGAATAGATTGGCGGCCGCGATGGACATGATGGCAGCCGGAACCAGTGCGCCGATCGCCACTGCGGCGAATCCCACGCCGACGAACCAGCCCGGGAAATAATGCAGCAGCAGTCCCGGCATGGCGAACTGGGGCCCGTACTGCTTGAAGTAGGGTGCCAAGCTCGGCTCGGTGGCGATGCCCGAGCTATACGCCACGTAACCCAGCAACGCGATCAACCCCAGTACGAAGGAATAGGCCGGCAGGAACACCCAGTTGGAACGCAAGGTTTTGGGGCCCTTGGCAGCCAGGACGGCCGTGGTGGCATGCGGATAGAGCATCAACGCCAGTGCGGAACCGAAAGCCAGGGTGGCGTAGAAAGACATGAGCCCGGTATTGCCGTCCTTGACCGGTGGAAGCAGCAGTTTGTCGTGCGGGATCGACGCGAAGATATGAGCAAACCCGCCCACCTTGATGGGAACGATCACGATCAGGGCAATGACCGTGACGTACACCAGCAGGTCTTTGACGATGGCAATCGAGGCCGGTGCCCGTAGTCCGCTGGTGTAGGTGAATGCCGCCAGGATCACGAAGGCGATGATGAGCGGCATGTCACTGAGCAGGCCGTGGTTTGCAGGAAATCCCAGGCCCCCGATGACCACTTGCAGGCCAACCAGCTGCAAGGCGATATAGGGCATCGTGGCGACGATCCCGGTCATGGCAATCGCAAAAGCGAGGGCTGGACTGCCGTAACGGCCTGCAACGAAATCCGCCGCCGTGATGTAATTGTGCTTACGTGCGACGACCCACAGCCTGGGCAGGATCGCGAACACCAGGGGATAAACCAGAACGGTATACGGCAGTGCGAAGAAGCCCAATGCCCCTGCTCCGAACACCAAAGCGGGCACGGCGATGAAGGTATAGGCGGTGTAGAGGTCACCCCCGATCAGGAACCAGGTGATCCAGCCGCCGAATCTTCGACCGCCCAATCCCCACTCATGCAAGTGCGTCAAATCGCCCTTCTTCCAATGGGCGGAGATGAAACCAAGTACGGTGATAAGGATGAAAAGGCTTATGAAGACAATGGTGGCGACGGTGTTCACAGCCTCAATCTCCACCGCCAGGACGTGTCACCATCTTATAAACGATGGCGATGAACACGCTGGACAGCGGCACCCATAGCAATTGCCACCAATAAAAGAACGGGAAACCGAACAAGCGTGGTTCAACGGTGTTGAACCAAGGCACGACGAGTATGGCAACGCAGGGGATAGCCAGCAGAATCATGTGTATGGGCCGGAGCTTGCGTACTGCGTTTGACATGGCCTGCTCCGAGGAAAGGGAGTGATACCGATCTGATGTCGGCCGAACGCTACCAGATATTTTCGCGATCAGAAATCTTGCCAAGCCCATCGTTCTTTTGTCTTTGTCGCTCTTGTTCCCCGTGTCGCATGAAGTACAAGCGCCTGGCCTGAGCGCGGGGCAGGTGATCAAAGGCAGCCGGCGGCCTTCCTTGATCTATATGTCCAGGCGGAAACTAAAATTGTCCCAAATGTAGAATCGATTTGTAGAGGGGTGGTGTAGAATGGTTACGTGAATTCATGAAAGTATTTCTCATTATTGACTATTTATTCATATGGTATAAAATGAGAAACATTATGCCAGCACCTGCGCCTATCATTGCAAATGCCGTAGCTGACAAGCTCATTGAACTGGGAAAGCAGATTCGTGAGCATCGAAAAAAGCTGCGAATTACCGCCACTGCGGTAGCAGAGGCAGCCGGGATGTCTCGCGTAACCTTATTTCGAATCGAAAAAGGTGAACCATCGGTTACCATGGGTGCATACCTAAACGCCATGGAAGTCTTAAAGATGGATTTTGGCATCATCAAACCAGCCAAATTGGCTACAGATGACCTACATGGCGACCATCAAGGTTGGATTCCTGCTCGTATCCATCTGGCCGACTATCCGCAACTTAAACAGCTTGCTTGGCAAGTACATGGCACCGACGAGTTGACTCCGATGGAAGCCCTAAATATTTACGAACGAAACTGGCGTCATATGGACGTGCAATCGTTAGAGCCACATGAGAAACAGTTGGTCGACGCTTTGCGCATTGGACTTGGCGGATCGACAAAGAATGTTTGAACGACCGCATCATCGGCAGATTGCTCATGTATTGAGCTCGCTCGATGGCGCCTTGTTGAGAGAAAATAACTGCCTGTTTGGCGGCGGAACGGTCATCGCGTTGCGATATGGCGAATATCGCCAATCTGTTGATATTGATTTCTTGATATCGGATATTGCGAGCTATCGGCACCTACGCCAGCTGCTGACAGGAGCAAATAATATCTCTGCCATTGTCCGCGCAGGTGCCGTTCCATTAGAGCAGACCCAGGATATAAGAGCTGATCAATATGGCATCCGAACCAAGCTGCAAATTGAAAGTCAGCCGGTCAAATTTGAGATCCTTCTTGAAGGACGCATCGGAATTGCACATCCAGGAACCGACGATGTCATTTGCGGCATTGCAACTTTAACTCCGTTGGATATGGCTACGAGTAAGCTCCTAGCCAATTCGGATCGATGGAAAGACGATGGTGTTTTTAATCGGGACATCATTGATTTGGCCATGATGAATCCTTCTCTAAGTCTGTTGCGTTCCGCTATTGCAAAAGCTGAGACTGCATATGGTTCGGCAATACGCCAAGACATGGATAAGGCGATCAATCGTATGCAAAACCGTGAGGGTTGGCTTGAACGGTGTATGCAAACCATGGCGATGGATTTACCCAAAGCGGTTGTATGGCAGCAACTTCGTAAATTGCGCAGGGCGTTGAAATAAGTGGGTGCGATACTTAATTAAGTGCTTCGAGGGCAACTTCGCCGACGATGAGACCGACAAGAGGAAGCCCTCGGCGAGGAGGCCACTCAGCCCCATCGCATGAAGTACAAGCGCCCGGCCTGAGCGCCTGCCATGAAAAGGGCGGCTACTAGCCGCCCTATGAAGTTTTCAACGCTTATCAATCGAGTCTGACACCATTGATTGTTTGTGTTAGTTACCGATCTCCCTGAGAAGTTTGTTTGCCAGTTGCTCCATTCTTTCCAATCCCACATCGGCTTTCTTGAGATAGTCTTTGTCACTGTCATCTGGATCGGACCAGTGTTTCCCTTTTATTCTGCAACGCTTTGCAAGCTTATCGAGGCCAAGATCATCGAGATCAAAGCTGAGTTCGGTCCAAAGCAGCGACAATTCCTCTTCTGTCACGAGTGATCTATCGCCTCCCTTCGCTAGTTTTGAGGTGTACATTCCAGTCTTCCTTGCCGCTAAGATGACCTTTCGTAATGCCGCTTTTGACTCCTTCTTTCGTTCGTCCTTAGCATTCTGAAGATTCCTTATCCAGCTACTTGCGTGCTTTACTAACTCCCATAGCGATACGGCGGTGACGATTTCAAAGACTGGCATTGGCGTTTACTATTAATTAGACGGTATATTTTCCAGGGGACCGGGAGGTGCGCAAACGGTGCGGTGCGTTACGCGGGCAGCATCAGTTGCCAGGTCAGGCCGAAGCGGTCGGTGAGCCATGCGAATTTCCTGGCGAAGGGGTATTCCTTCAGCGGCATGATCACCTTGCCGTCCTCGGAGAGCCCGGCGAAGGCGCGCTCGATCTCTTCTTCGTCCGCCACGTCCACGAACAGGGACATGGCGGGGGAGAAGGGGAAGCTGGCGTGGTCCGACGGGCTGTCGGCGCAGGCGAAATCGCGGCCGCACAGCACGAATGACGCCTCCTTGACCGTGCCCTCGGCGCCGGGACCTTCACTGGTATAACGATCGATCTTGTCGATCTTCGAGTCGCCGAACAGCGACACGTACAGATTCATCGCCGCCTCGGCCTTGCCGGTGAACATCAGAAATGGTGTGACGGATCGCGTCATGGTTGTCTCCTTGCAGCGCTGCCGGTCAGGGGCCCTGCGTGTTGTCGTCCGTGGTGTCCGACGGCATGTCTGTGGTGTCCGACGTCTTCGTAGAGGATTCGGTCTGGATGTATTCCGGATTCAGGATCTGCACGTGCGCATGGCTGACGGCGTTGCTGATCCAGCGGTCCATCGCCTGCTGAGTCAGGATGCTGACGATCTCGTCGTGGGCCTCGTCCAGGGTTTTCAGGGTGGAGGGGCGTCGCCCGAGTAGCTGGATGATGTGCCAGCCGAACTGGGTCTTCACAGGCTTGCTGATATCCCCGGGTTTCTTCAGGGCGAAGGCGGCATCCTCGAACGACGACACCATGGTGCCGCGCGAGAACCAGTTCAGATCGCCGCCGCGCGCCTTGGTGTTGTCATCCAGCGAATACTGGGCGGCCAGTTCGGCGAAGTCCTTGCCGTGCTTGAGCAGCCTGTAGATTTTCATCGCCTGGTCCTTGTTGCTGACAAGGATATGCCGGGCATGGATCTGCTCCGGAATCGTGAAATCGGCCTTGTGCTTGTTGTAGTAGTCCTCGATGGCCTTTTCGCTCGGCGGCTTCTGCGACGCCAGTTCCTGATCCTTCAGCGCCTGCACCAGGATGTTTTCGCGGGCGCGTTCGATCTGTTGGCGCACCACCGGATCCTTGTTCAGGCCCATGGCGATCGCCTGCCTGCTCAGGATCTTGCGGCGGATCAGCGTCTGCAGGATCGCGGCCCGGGCTCGGGGATCGGTAGCGAGATCGTGCATGGATGCAGGCAGGGCGTTGATCTCCGCGTCGATATCCGATTCGCGCAGGTTCTGGTTATCGAGTTTGGCCACGATGGGGCTCGTCGACGTGGTGGTGGAAGCCGTGGCGTTGTCGTGCTGCTGGTTGCAGGCGATCAGCAGCACGGGAATCAGCAGCAGGATCAGGCGCATGGATGCTCCGGAATATTTGCCAAACTTCATGGGCCTCCTAGAGTAGCGGCAGTCCGGCACAAATGCACCGTCTTCTACGGCTGTTGTCGCCGTTCCGCGGAGGGGGTTTGATGTCACCTGTCGTCATGGCGATCCTGGTTCTGAGCCTCTATCTGGTGGTCTACCGCTTCTACACCAAGGGCGCGCTGGCGGCCGTGAACATCCGCCGTGAGCAGGGAAGCCAGCCCGCCTGATGTCCCTGCTGGAACTGAGCAAGATGGTCGGCCAGCTGCTGCTGCCGCCGGCCGATCTGGTGCTGCTGGGCGTGGTCGGTGTGCTGGCCTGGCGCCGTCGCTGGGGGAAGGCGCTGGTGGTGTTCAGCCTCGCCCTGCTGTGGCTGCTGTCGACCGAGCCGGTGCGCGATGGCCTGATGGCGCCGCTGGAGGATCAGTATCCGCCCCTGTCGGTCACCGCCGCACTCGGTTCGCCCGCCAACACCGCCATCGTGCTGTTCGGCGGGGGTATCGATGCCAGGGCACCGGAGTATGGCGGTGCCGACACCCTCAGTACGAGTTCGTTGTCCCGCACGGTGTATGCCGCCGATCTGGCCCTGCGCTCGGGGCTGACCGTCTATCCCAGTGGTGGGCCGCCGCTGACCGGAAAGGCGGAGCCCGAGGGCAGCATCATGCGCCGCCGGCTGGTGCGCCTTGGGGTGCCGCCCGACCATATCGTGGCGGAGAACGCGGCGACCACGACCTGGGGGAATGCCCGCCGCTTGCGGATACTGCTGGAGGCGCACGGCATCCGCCGCGCCGTACTCGTCACCAGTGCCTGGCATATGCCGCGCTCGGTGTGGAGCCTGAAAGCCCAGGGTATCCTGGTGATTCCCGCTCCCTGTGATTACCGCCGCGAAAGCCTGCCGTACGACATGCTCAGCTTTGTGCCGGACGGGGATGTGCTGGCGGATTCCTGCCGGGCCCTGCACGAATATCTGGGCCTGCTGTGGTACCACATCCGCTACGGGTTGTTTGGTGCGTAATCCGTGCACGTGCCTTTACGCGTCAATTGGGCTATAAAGCGCCTGTGCAGAAAGCATCTTTTCGCGAGGTTGGTGTGATACAGGGTGTGCCGAATGTGACGGCCGTGGCTGAGCCGGATATGCATACGCTGAACAGCGATTACATCAACCAGCTCTACGACGAGTTTCTGAAGAACCCCTCGTCGGTGCCCGAGGCGTGGGCCCGCTATTTCGAATCCGTCGAATCGGCGCTGGAGCATACCGCCGCCTCGCATTCGACGATGCTGCAGCGCATGCATATGCCGCAGCATGCGGGCGGAGTATCACCGGTAACCCGAGCCGGGCCTGTTGTGCCGGGGCTGGTCGAGTTCCCGTCCCGGGCGATTTACCTGATCCATGCCTACCGCGTGCACGGGCATCTGCATGCCGATCTGGATCCGCTGCGCCTGAATCCGCAGCACTTCAGCCCCGAGCTCGAGCTCAGCTATTACGGGCTGTCCGAGGCGAACCTCGACGACGAGTTCCTGACCGGCGATCTGGGCGACTCCCCGCGCATGCCGCTGCGCGACATCCTGGCGCTGATGCAGGATACCTATTGCGGCCATATCGGCCCCGAGTTCATGCACATCACCGATTCGGCGCCGAAGCACTGGCTGCAGGAGCGGCTGGAGCATGCGCGCGGCAGGCCGAACATGGATGCGGACACCCGCCGGCATGTGTTCAGCCGCATCATGCAGGCCGAGGAGTTCGAGCACTTCCTGCATACCCGCTATGCCGGCCAGAAGCGCTTCTCGCTGGAGGGGGCGGAAAGCCTGGTGCCGATGATGAGCGCCCTGATCCAGAATGCCGGCAGCCACGGCGTCAAGGAGATCATCCTCGGCATGGCCCATCGCGGCCGGCTGAATTTACTGGCCAATGTCATGGGCAAATCGCTGTCCGATATCTTTTCCGAGTTCGAGGGTGAGCGCATCGATGACGCCAACGGCTCCGGCGACGTCAAATATCACATGGGCTTTTCCTCGGACATCCGGACACCGGGCGGCATCGTGCATCTGTCGCTGGGCTTCAATCCCTCGCACCTGGAGATCATTACGCCGGTGGTACTCGGCTCCGTGCGCGCCCGCCAGTGCCGGCGCAACGACCGCGACCGGCGCGAGGTGATGAGCGTGATGATCCACGGCGATGCCGCCTTCGCCGGCCAGGGCGTGGTGGCCGAATCGCTGAACCTGTCGAAGCTGCAGGGGTTCCGCACCGGCGGCACCGTGCACATCGTCGTCAACAACCAGATCGGGTTCACCGTCAATCCCTTCGATGCCCGATCCTCCACCTATTGCACCGATATCGCCAAGATGGTGCAGGCGCCGATCCTGCACGTGAATGGCGACGATCCGGAGGCCGCATGCTTTGCCATCGAGCTGGCGGTGGAATTCCGGCGCCGCTTCCGCTCGGATATCGTCATCGATCTGGTCTGCTACCGGCGTCACGGCCACAACGAGGCCGATTCGCCGGAGGTGACGCAACCGGTGATGTACCGCCGCATCAATGAGCATCCAACGGTGGAGCAGCGCTACCGGCAGCAACTGGTGGACGAGGGCGTGCTGACCGACGAGCAGGTCGACGACATGGTCAGTCGGTATCACGAGCGTCTGGAAGAGGGGCGCCGCAACCGCCACTCGCCCAGCGCCCCGAACAGCCTGCAGGGCCGGTGGGAAGGCTTCCTGGCCAATGCGGAAGAGCCGGATACCGCGGTAGGCATCGATGAACTGCGCACCCTGGTGCACCGGGCGCACCAGGTTCCCGACAGCTTCGAACTCAATCGCAGGGTGAAGCGGATCTTCGACGCCCGTGTCGAGATGATCGATGGCAAGCAGGGCGTGGACTGGGGCTGCGCCGAGATCATGGCCTATGCCACGCTGGTCCATCAGGGTCACTGGGTGCGCCTGAGCGGGCAGGACAGTGGCCGCGGCACATTCTTCCACCGCCATGCCGCGGTCTACGACCAGGCCACCGGCAAAAAATTCATCCCTCTCAGGCAACTGGAGACGGGGGGTCTTTCCCATTTCATCGTCGTGGACTCGATGCTCTCCGAACTGGCCGTGATGGCCTTCGAATACGGCTACACGATCGCCGAACCGCGGGCGTTGGTGATCTGGGAGGCACAGTACGGCGATTTCGCCAACAACGCCCAGGTGGTGATCGACCAGTTCATCTCCTCGGGCGCCTCGAAATGGAACCGCATGAGCGGGCTGGTGCTGTGGCTGCCACACGGCTACGAGGGGCAGGGCGCTGAGCATTCGTCGGCGCGCCTGGAGCGCTATCTGCAATTGTGCGCCGAGCGCAACATGATGGTGACCTACCCGACCACACCGGCCCAGCTGTTCCATCTGCTGCGCCGGCAGTTGTTGATCCGCAGCCGCCAGCCGCTGGTCATCATGGGGCCGAAGAGCATGCTCAGGCAGAAGCTGTCGTTCTCGCCGGTTGAGGCACTGGCCGGGGGCCGGTTCGAGCCGGTGCTGGATGAGGTGGAGGCCGCCATCGAGCCATCACGGGTACATCGCCTGCTGCTGTGCTCCGGCAAGGTTTACTACGACCTTCTGGCCGCCCGCCAGCAAGAGAAGATCACCGATGTGGCCATCGTGCGTCTGGAGTGCCTGTATCCGTTCCCCGGCAATGAGCTGAAGATGGAACTGGCCCGCTTTGCCGCCACCACGCAGATCATCTGGGTGCAGGAGGAGCCTGAGAACCAGGGCGCATGGTATCAGGTCCGGCATCGCATCGAGCGCTGCCTGCATGCCGGGCAAAGGCTTTCCCATATGTCGCGGCCGGCCTCGGCGGCGGCGGCGGTCGGTTCGCATCAGCGGCACGATGAGGAGCAGCACAAGCTGGTGATGACGGCCTTGAAGGTATAGGCCCGGGGGAGGGAATATGGCGAATTTGGAGATCAAGGTGCCGGCACTGGGGGAATCCGAGACCGAGGCGACGCTGGTATCGTGGCTGAAGAAGAAGGGCGATGCCATCGACGTGGACGAGGTCATTGCCGAGATCGAAAGCGACAAGATCACCATGGAGGTCACGGCCTTCGAGGCCGGGGTGCTGAAGCAGGTGCGGCACAAGGCCGGCGATACCGTGACTCCGGGTGAGGTCATCGGCGTCATCGATACCGCTGCCAAGCCGAAGAAGGCGGCGAAACCGGCCAAAAAGGCACCGCCTGCCGAAACGGCACCAGCCAAGTCCAAGGCAAAGCCGGCCCCCACGCCGGAGAAACCTGCTGCTGAGTCCAGGCCGGCGGTGAAGCCCGCACCGGTGGCCCGCATGGCGCCTCCCCCGAGGCCCCCGGCCACCGCCGGCGATGCCGGAGAACGGCGTGAGGAGCGCCTGCCGCTCAGCGGCCTGCGCCGCCGCACCGCCACACGCCTGAAACAGGCGCAAAACACCGCGGCGATGCTGACCACCTTCAACGAGGTCAACATGCAGCCGGTGATGGATCTCAGGGCACGCTACCGCGAGGCATTCAAGGCCAGGCACGGTGTGGATCTGGGCTTCATGTCCTTCTTCGTGCAGGCCTGTGCGGAGGCGGCCCGGCGTTTTCCGGCGGTCAACGCCTATATCGACGGCGAAGAGGTCGTCTACCACAACTACATGGACATCGGTGTGGCCGTTTCCACCGACAAGGGGCTGGTGGTGCCGGTGCTACGCGATGCGGGCAGCATCGGCATGGCCGAGATCGAGCGCCGGATTGCCGATTTCGCACTGCGGGCGCGCGAGGGTGGCCTGTCCCCGGATGATCTGAAGGGTGGCACGTTCTCGATCACCAACGGCGGTGTGTTCGGCTCACTGATGTCCACGCCCATTCTCAATCCGCCGCAGAGCGCCATTCTCGGCATGCACGCGATCAAGAAACGGCCGGTGGTCGAGAACGATGCGATCGTCATCCGCCCGATGATGTATCTGGCCCTGACCTACGACCATCGCCTGATCGATGGCCGCGATGCCGTGCAGTTCCTGGTGGCGGTCAAGGATTTCCTCGAATATCCGGGGGGAGCCCTGCTCGATCTTTAGGCCGTGCGGTAAGATGCGGTCCGGCCGGCCGACAAAGCATCCATAGGGGGATGCCGATGTATCGATGCCGATCGCTGACCGCCATATAGCCGTGATCCGCCGTATCGTACCGCTGTTGATCCTGATCACCGGCCTGGTTCTGTTCTTCGCGCTCGGGCTGGAGCGCTACCTGAGCTTCGAGGCCTTGCGCCTGCACCGGCTGGAGTTGACTGGCTGGGTGCAGGGCCATCCATGGACCGCACCGCTGGGCTATATGCTCGTGTATATCGCCGTCGTGGTGTTCTCGCTGCCGGTGGCCACGGTGATGACGGTTTCCGGCGGTTTCCTGTTCGGCGCCGTGGCCGGCACCCTGTATGCCGTCATCGGTGCCACCCTGGGGGCGACGCTGCTGTTCCTGATCGCCAAGACATCATTGGGCGATGTTCTGCTGGCCAGGGCGGGCGGGCGTTTTGATCGCATGCGCCGGGGTTTTGCCGACGATGCCCTGAGCTACCTGCTGGTGTTGCGGCTGATCCCCATTTTCCCGTTCTTTCTGGTCAACCTGGCGCCGGCGTTTCTCGGTGTGCCCCTGCGCGTGTATGTGATCGCCACCTTTTTCGGCATCATGCCGGGTGGTTTCGTTTATGCCCTGGCCGGTGCCGGTATCGGCAGCGTGCTGGATCGCGGGGGTGCCGTGACCGTTGGCGGCATCCTGACGCCGCAGATCCTCGGAGCCCTGTTCGGTCTGGCGCTGCTGGCGATGCTTCCGGTCATCTACAGGCGTTTCCATCGCGGCCGTGACGGCGGCGGGGAGTCGGCATGAGCGGGTTGCTGCATGTGGATGTCTGCGTCATCGGTGCCGGCTCCGGGGGACTAACGGTGGCGGCCGTCGCCGCCCGCATGGGGGCAAGGGTGGCCCTGGTCGAAAAGGGCGAGATGGGCGGGGACTGCCTGAACAGCGGCTGCGTGCCCTCCAAGAGCCTGCTGGCCGCCGCGTCCAGGGCTGCGCATGCGCGTCAGGCGCGCAGCTTCGGCATCCTGCTGCCGGAGCCGAATGTGGACTGGGCGGCGGTGCACCGCCATGTGCGTCAGGTGATCGACGGCATTGCACCCAACGATTCCGAGGAGCGTTTCGAGGCGATGGGGGTGACGGTGATCCGCGCCGCCGGGCGCTTTGTCGACCGCCGCACGCTGCAGGCAGGGGATCGGCGGATCAGGGCCAGGTATTTCGTATTGGCCACCGGCTCGTCTCCCGCCATTCCGGATATTCCGGGGCTCGATGGGGTCGCTTACTGGACGAACGAGACGATTTTTGCCAACACCGGGCCGGTTGGGCATCTGCTGGTGATCGGCGGCGGTCCGATCGGCCTGGAGATGGCACAGGCACATCGCCGCCTGGGTGCGGCAGTGACGGTGATCGAGGCGGTCCGCTGCCTGCCGAGGGATGATCCGGAACTGGCGGAGATCGTGCTGGCGCGCCTGCGTAGCGAGGGCATCACGCTGCACGAGGGGATCAGGGACCTGCGCGTTTCCGGGACGGATGCCGGCATCGTGGCGGATTTCGCAACAGCGGATGGGCCGCAGCGGGTTGCCGGCACCCATTTGCTGGTCGCCGCCGGACGGCGGGCCAACGTCGACGGCTTGGATCTGGAAGCCGCCGGCGTACGCTACTCGGCCAAAGGCGTGCAAACGGATGCCCGGCTGCGTACGAGCAACCGGCGCATCTATGCCGTCGGTGACGTGGCGGGGCCCTACCCGTTCACGCACATGGCCGCCTACCAGGCGGGCATCGCCATCCGCAACATGCTGTTCCGCTGGCCGGCAAGGGTGGACTACGCGGCGGTGCCGTGGGTCACCTATACCGATCCGGAGCTTGCGCATGTCGGGCTGTCCGAGGCCGGGGCAGCAGAGAAGGGGATCGATGTGAGGGTGGTGCGCTGGGATTTTTCCGACAACGACCGGGCCATCGCCGAGCGGTGCACCGAGGGTGGCATCAAGGTCGTGGTGTCGCCACGCGGGCGGGTGCTGGGCGCCACCATTGTAGGGGCACAGGCCGGCGAGCTAATTCTCCCCTGGGTATTGGCCGTCAACGAACGCATGCGCATCGGCAACATGGCGCGGGTGATCGCTCCCTATCCGACCCTGGCGGAGATCAGCAAGCGCGCCGCCGGGCGCTATTTCGAGCCGGCGCTGTTCTCCGGGCGGATGCGCCGCCTGGTACGCCTGCTGCTGCGTTTGGGATGAGGCGCGCACTGATGTACTGTAAGCAGTCGATGCCCGGCGGTAGTCTAGACTGGCGTATGGCATGCGCACCCATGTTCGGGATGTAGCTGGGAGGTAAATATGCAGTGGCTGATCTGGATTGGCATCGTCGCGGTCATGGCCGTGCTGCTGGCGAAGACCCGGTGGGGCTACCGGGTATGGCTGGCCGGCGTGGCGGTCGCGCTGGGGGTGCTGACGGCGGTCGGCCTGCTGCATGGCATCGGCATCGTGCTCGTCTGGCTGCTGTACCTGCTGGTAGCAGTGGTGCTGTTGTGGACGCCGTTCCGCCGCCCATGGATCAGCCAGCCGGTGATGCAGGCCATCGCCAAGGCACTGCCACCGATGTCCGATACCGAGAAGGCGGCCATCGAGGCCGGTACCGTCGGCTGGGAGGCGGAGTTGTTCCGCGGCCGCCCCGACTGGTCCAGGCTGTCGGCCGTGGCGGCGCCGACGCTCAGCGACGACGAGCAGGCCTTCCTCGACGGGCCGGCGGAAACGTTGTGCCGGATGCTCGACGACTGGGACATCACGCACGAGCGCAACGATTTGCCGCCCGAGGTCTGGGATTTCATCAAGTCCAACGGTTTCTTCGGCATGATCATTCCAAAGAGCTATGGCGGGCTGGAGTTCTCGGCCTATGCCCATTCCCAGGTGGTGATGAAAATCGCCAGCCGCAGCGTGGCGGCGGCGGTGACGGTGATGGTGCCCAACTCGCTGGGGCCGGCCGAGCTGCTTTTGGCCTACGGCACCGAGGAGCAGAAGAGCCATTACCTGCCACGCCTGGCCAGGGGAGAGGAGGTGCCGTGCTTCGCCCTGACCGGGCCGCTGGCCGGTTCGGATGCCAGTTCACTGCCGGATACCGGCATCGTGTGCAAGGGAAGCTTCGAGGGACGCCAAGTGCTGGGCTTCCGCGTCAACTGGGACAAGCGCTATATCACGCTGGGCCCGGTGGCCACGCTGCTGGGGCTGGCCTTTCACGCCCACGATCCGGACCATCTGCTGGGCGAGGTCGAGGATCTGGGCATCACCTGCGCCCTGATTCCGACGGGTACGCCGGGTATCGACATCGGCCGTCGCCACAACCCCTCGGGCGCGGCCTTCCAGAACGGCCCGAACAGCGGCCGAGACGTGTTCATCCCGATGGCGTGGCTGATCGGCGGTGAGGCACAGATCGGCAATGGATGGCGCATGCTGGTCGAGCGGCTTTCGGTCGGGCGCGGTGTATCGCTGCCGGCGCTGAGCACCGGTGGCGGCAAGCTGGCCAGTTTTGCCACGGGCGCCTATGCGCGGGTACGCCGCCAGTTCCATTTGCCCATCGGCCGGTTCGAAGGGGTGGAGGAGGCGCTGGCGCGTATCGGCGGCCTGACCTATCTGATGGATGGTGGCCGTCGCCTGACCGTGGCCGCCCTGGATGCCGGCGAACGGCCATCGGTGATCACGGCCATGGTCAAGTACTACCTGACCGAATCGATGCGCCAGGTCATCAACGATGCCATGGACGTGCATGGCGGGCGCGGCATCTGCATGGGTCCTTCCAACTATCTCGGGGGCACCTACCAGACCCTGCCGGTGGCCATCACCGTGGAGGGCGCCAACATCCTGACCCGCACCCTGATGATCTTCGGGCAGGGGGCGATACGCTGCCATCCCTATCTGCTCGATGAGATGGCCGCCGCCCGCCAGGGTGATGTCGTCCGTTTCGACACCCTGCTGCTGGATCATGTGGGCCATGCCGTGCGCAACGGTGCCCGCGCCTTTGTCTATGCCATCGCCGGGCGCTGGCTGGCACCGTCGCCAGCCTCCGGGGCCGAGGCGGAGTATTACCGGGCGTTGTCCCGTTTCTCCGCCGCTTTCGCCGTGCTGGCCGATATGGCCTTCCTGGTGCTGGGCGGGCAGCTCAAGCGCAAGGAGAAGCTTTCCGGCCGCTTTGCCGATGCGCTTGGCTATATGTATTTGTGTTCAGCGGTGCTCAAGCGCTTTGCCGACGACGGCCGCCCCAAGGAGGATCTGCCGCTGCTGCACTGGAGCTGCCGCTATGCCCTGCACCGGATCGAGCAGGCCCTGGACGGCGTTCTGCGCAATTTCCCGCTGCGCCTGCCGGCCTGGCTGGCGCGGGTAGTGCTGTTTCCGCTCGGCCGCCGCTGGCATGGCCCGTCCGACCGACTCGGGCATCAGGTGGCCGGGCTGCTGTTGGCACCAAACGACAGTCGCGACCGCCTGACCGCCGGTGTGTTCACGCCGGACGATCCGGACGATCCGGTCGGGTGTCTGGAGCATGCGCTGAAGTTGGCCATACAGGCCGAGGTCGTGGAGGCCCGCCTGCGCCGGGAGGGCATTCGCCCCGACGCCCAGATGCCGCATGACGACTGGTTGCAGGCGATCGAGAAAGAAGGGCATATCGTGGCGGACGAACGCAAGCTGCTGAACGATTTCCGGGAGGCGGCGATGCGGGTGATCCGGGTCGATGATTTCGCGCCGGCTACTTCGGTAGCAGAGGCACCGGTGGCGAAGGCTCCGGCGGCGAAGGCTCCGGCGGCGAAGGCTCCGGCGGCGAAGAAGCCCGCGGCGAAGCCTGCTACGAAAAAAACCTCGGCAAAAGAGTCAGCGAAAACGGAGACGAAGCGAAAGCAGACTACAATCCGGCGCTGATCTTCCAGCCGTTTGAAGTTTTCTGCAGCTGCAGTTGCTCCTGCTCGACGATCGTGCGCCATGTTTGATGTTGGCGCACGCGCAGGCGGTAGCTCTGCTCGCACTGGGCATGGGAGGCATCCAGCACCCGGATGACGCGGTCGAAGGAGTGCATGTCCAGCTGATCGAAGCGCTTGAACAGGCGCCTCATCTGTGCCACGACCATGGCCTTGGTCTGACCATGATCATGGTAGCCGGCCAGCAGCAGGCTGCCGTAGGCATGGATATCCTTGTCGCAGATGGCCTTGTCGCGAGCATCCATGACCGACCGGATCTCGATTTTCTGCACTTCCGTGCAGCCCGCGAGCGGCATAGCGATCGCCAGCATCAGGCAGGCGACAATGAAGCGGGGATTACTGGAAAGCCTTAGCCTTCGCACTCCACTTGCTCCGCGGGTAATTGGACTGCAGCAGCACGGCCGTCTGGTGTGCGTGGGTCTTCAGGCCGAGCGCCGCATAGGAGGCGGCGAGGTAGTACAACGCCTCCTTGATCGAGGGCGTGGTCTGGTAGGTACGGATCACCGTCTGGAAACGGTTGGCGGCGGCCACGTACTGTTTGTGGGCGAAATAGAATTTCCCCACCGTCACCTCGTGGCCGGCCAGGCTGTTGTACAGATGCTGTAGGTGGCGACTGGCATCCTTGGCATAGATGGTGTCCGGGTGTTCCCGGATGACGCGCTTGAACGCCTTGATGGCCTTCATGGTCATCGACTGATCATTTTCTGGAGGCGATCTTTCCCGGAAAAAGGTCATGCCCAGCAGGTATTCCGCATAAACGACGTCGGGACTCTGAGGGTGCATGCGGATGAAATCCTCGCAGACGACCTCGGCCAGCGGCAGCTCATCACCCGCGTAGGCGGCATAGGCGCGCAGCAGCTCGGCCTGGGCGGTGTAACGGCTGTACGGATGGTGCGAGGCGTACTTCTGCAGGAAATTAGCCGCCACGTCGTAATTCTTTTCTTCCATCACCATCTTCCTGGCCTTCTCGTAGTCGGCCTTGGGCGTGGTCATCGGGATGTCTTTCTTGGCGCAGGCCGCGAGGACAAGCGCCATCACGGCAAAGACGAGCCAGTGCGGAAAGCGGGGAGTATGCATGGAGCGGCAGTCTAGGGTCAGCTCGCCCATGCGGCAACGGCAAGGTGCCGTCCGGTCCGGCCATGGTCGCGCCGGTGGGAGAAGAAGCGCTGCGGCTGGCAGGCCGTGCAGGCGGCGAGGTGCTCGACCGAATCCGAAGGAATGCCGCATCCGGAAAGCTGAAAGGCGTTGAGCATGGCGAGATCGGCATGGATGACGCCATCGACCCGACGGAATGCCTCGGCCGGAAGCGGGTAACCGAGCCGGCCGGCGGTTTCGTCACCGATGGCATAGCAGCATGGACCGATCGCCGGGCCGATGGATACCAGCAATTCGGATGGCCGGGAGCCGGCGGCCTGCATGGCGCGTACGGCGTGAACGATCACACCGGCAGCGGTGCCGCGCCAGCCGGCATGCACCGCCGCCAGCCGGCGTTGACGAGGATCGGCGAGCAGGATGGGCACGCAGTCGGCCACGCGGATGCCGATGGCCGTGTGCGCGTCATCGGTGAGCAGGATGTCCGCCTGTTCGTCGTGGTGCCTGCCTTGGCCATGGCAGTTCAGGGCGGCCATACCGTGGCATTGCCGTGCCGTATGCGGCCACGGCAGCGAGGCAGCCTCGACGAAACGGCGCAGGTTGTCGTCCACGTGCGCGTCATGATCGCCGAGGCCGTAACCGAGGTTCAGGGTGTCGAACGGTGGTTTGCTGGTTCCTCCGCTGCGCAGCGAGAAGATGCCATGCGCCCCGTGCCGGGCGAACAGCGCAGAGCTCAGAAAAAGCGGTTCGGGGGATGGCTCAGGCATAAGCCCGCTCCAAGGCATCCGACAATTGCTGCAGATCGGCAGGCAGCGGGGCAACGCAACGCAGCGGCTTGCCGCTGAGCGGATGCGCAAAGGCGAGGATCTCGGCGTGCAGGGCCTGGCGGTGCAGGGCGGCGATGGCGCGGCGTGCCGGCTCCGGCACGCCCTTACCCGGATGGAAGCTGCGGGCATAGGTCGGATCCTTCAGCACCGGGATGCCCTCATGGGCCAGGTGCACCCGGATCTGGTGGGTACGACCGGTATGCAGGGTCAGGCGCAGGCGACAGAAGTCTTGGGCGTAGCGACGCTCGACGGCAGCCTCAGTGACTGCCGTCCTGCCGCCCTCGCGTACGGCAATCTTCTGGCGATGCTGCGGATGGCGCCCCAGTGGCCATTCGATGCGCTTGTGCTGCCAGCGCGGTACGCCCCGGCCCCAGGCCAGGTACTGCCGGTCCAGCGCATGTGATGCGAACATGGCGGTCAGCCGCTGGTGAACGGCCTCGGTCTTGGCGATGACCAGGCTGCCCGAGGTGTCCTTGTCCAGCCGGTGCACGATGCCGGGGCGTTCGACGCCGTTGATTCCCGGCAAATCCTTGCAATGGTGGAGCAGGGCATGGACCAGCGTTCCCGTATCGTGGCCATGGCTGGGATGCACCACCATGCCAGGCGGCTTGTTGATGACGATCAGGTGCGCATCCTCGTACAGGATGTCCAGCTCGATCGCCTCCGGCGTCAGGGAAAGCGGTGCAGCCGGGGGGATGTCGATGCTGTAGGTCTCGCCGGCACCGGCGCGGTCCGAGCCCTTGCACGGATGCCCATCTCTGTGGATATGCGTCTCGTCGAGCAGGGACTGGATGCGGCTGCGCGACAGGCCGGTCAGGGCGGCCAGGGCCTGATCCAGGCGCCGGCCGTGCAGGCTGTCCGGGATGACGATTTCGGTCATCCCGGTGGCGGCGATCATTCTCCGGCCGGTACCGCCGGCTGACTGTCCGCAGGCCGGACCTCTCCGTTTGCCGCCTGGGCCTGAGAGGTGGACGGCTCTCCGGTGCGATTGCTCGGCCGGCGTCGGCGCCGGCGCCGACGTTTCTTCTGAACGTCGCCATCACCGCCGTTCTCATCCTTTTCCGCCCCTTCCTTGGCTGCAGCCGGTTTCTCAGGGCGTTCGCGCTTCGGCTTCTGGTGTTCGGCCTGCTCTTGTCCGGCCTGGGCACCGCCTGTCTGCTGCGGCTTACGGCCGCCACGTCGGTTGCGACCGCCACGCCGGCCCCGGCGTGCACCCTGTCCGGAGGCGCGACGGGCCTTCTTCGCTTCTTCCTCGGCTGCTGCAGCGGCTTCCGCGGCCTCTTCTTCCTTGCTCTTGCGGCCGAGCAGCTTGCCGATCAGGGAGCCGATCAGCGAGGGCTTCTCGTTGGATGCGGGCTCCTCCGGTGCCTGCGGCACGCCGACGATCGGCTCCAGCGGCTTGAGCTTGCGGCCAGGGCGCGGCGGCTTCTTGCCCTTGGTCGTGTCTTCCAGCACCTCGATCTTCTGCTGGTTGTTGTCCGACCATTGGCGCTCGATGCGGAAATGCGGGATCTCCAGTTCCTGGCGGATCTGTAGCGTCACCTGAATCTCGTACAGGGACTCGATGCGCGCTACGTCGGCGCGCTTGTTGTTCATCAGGTACTCGCCGGTATCCGACGGCACCTGTACCACCAGTGTCGGTTTGTTGCCTGTTTCGGCCAGGTCCTCGATACGGTTGAGCACGTGCAGCGCCATCGATTCTGTGGTCAGCACATAGCCCCGTCCCTGACAGCGCGGGCACATCTCGGTCGTCGATTCGCGCACCGACGGGTGCAGGCGCTGGCGGGACATCTCCAGAAGCCCGAAGCGGGAGATGCGGGCCATCTGGATGCGGGCCTTGTCCCCTTTGCAGGCATCACGCAGCGTTTCTTCGACCTGCTGTGCGTGCTTGCGCGAGGCCATGTCGATGAAGTCGATAACGATCAAGCCGCCGATATCGCGGATGCGCAACTGGCGGGCGATCTCGCGCGCCGCCTCGAGGTTGGTGGCAACCGCCGTGTCGTCGATGTGTTTGCCACCGGTCGAGCGCGAGGAATTGACGTCGATCGAGGTCAGTGCCTCGGTCGGATCGAACACGATCGAGCCGCCGGAGGGCAGCCGGATCTCACGTTCGTGGATCTCCTCGCACTGGTCCTCGATCTTGTAGTGGCGGAACAGCGGTTTCTTGGCGCGGTACAGCTTGACGAGCTTCTCCTTGCCCGGCAGTACGGCATGCACGAACTGCTTGGTACGCTCGTAGAGCTCGTAGTTGTCGACCCAGATCTCGCCGATGTCGTCGGTGAAGTGGTCGCGGATGGCACGCGTGGCCAGATCTCCCTCCAGATAGATCAAGGAGGGTAGCGGCGCGTTCTGGCTCTTGATGCGGATCTCGTCCCACAGCCGTGACAGGTAGGCATAGTCGCGCTGCAGCGCCTCGAGCGTCTGGTCCTTGCCGGCGGTGCGCAGGATCAGGCCCATATTCTCGGGCACGTTCAGCTGGGACAGAATCTGCTTCATGGCCTGGCGATCCGCCTCGTCGAGCTTGCGCGAGATACCGCCGCGCTCGGTATTCGGGCTCAGAACCAGATAGCGGCCGGCCAGCGAGATGTAGGTAGTCAGCGCCGCACCCTTGGTGCCGCGCTCCTCCTTCACCACCTGGACCAGGATCGGCTGCTTGTGCTCCAGTACATTCTGGATGCTGACGTTGCGGGCGTCGGCCGTCTTGTCGGCACCCTCTTTCCAGTATTCCGGATGAATCTCGTTCAGTGGCAAAAAGCCCTGACGGGTCGATCCGTATTCGACGAAGGCCGCCTGCAGGCTCGGTTCGATCTTGGTGATCGTCCCTTTGTAGATATTGCTCTTGGTCTGGATTTTCTGGGCGGACTCGATGTCGAGTTCCTGTAGATAATCGCCGTCTACGATTGCAACACGGCTTTCCTCCTCATGGGAGGCATTGATCAGCATGCGCTTGCTCATTCACCACTTCCTGGTGGTCGCCTGAGGATTTGCTGATATGCAACACACGCTCTCGGAACCTTGCCGGTCCGGGAAGCACGCTGATCCAGTTGTCGACCGCCCTGCGGAATCTTTCCGCCCTGCGGCACAAATCGCCAGGCAAGACCTTTTTATTGCAGGGGCTCGACACGGCGGCATCGGACGGAAGCGCATGGCGGGGATCCGGTCGGTGCAAGCGACCCGGACCCGACAAAATCAACGGTGCAACCCGGCTGCTCTTTATCCGCCTCGGCGGAGGGATTATCGTGCCCGGGTCGGTGCACATGCTTGGTCCATCGCGGCATGTCGCCAGCGGAGCATCACTGCATCGGTCTAGGCTAGAGATCGGAGGGTTTTTTGGCAAGCGCACTTTCCCGGGAAGCATACCTGGATATCGACGAACGGGAGGCCGGCAGTCGCCTGGATCGGGCGCTGCTGCGTCTTGCCGGAGAGGGGCAGCGGGCATTGGTTTTGCGCCTGATCCGCAAGGGCAACGTGCGCGTCAACGGCCGCCGCGCCAAGCCGGAACAGCGATTGAGTGCGGGCGACCGCATCTTCCTGCCGGCCAGCCTGCGTCCGGGTGCCGTCGCCGTATCCGAGCCCATGGTCATGCCGGCGGGAATGCTGCAACGCGCCAGGGCGGTGCCGGTCCTGTACGAGGACGACTGGCTGCTTGTGGTGGACAAACCGGCGGGTATGGTGGTACACGGGGGTTCCGGCCATGGCGCCGGCCTGATCGAAGCCATGAAGCAGCTGCGTGAATTGCCCGATCTCAGGCTGGCGCACCGGCTGGACCGCGACACCTCCGGCGCGCTGATGCTGGCCAAGCATATCGGGGCACTGCGCCGGCTGACCGCCTTGTTCCGGGAACGGGACATGCAGAAAACCTATTTTGCGTTGGTGAGCGGTCATCCGTATCCGCACGCCGGGCGCCTGCGCTCGCATCTGGCCAAGGGCGTGGTGCGCGGCGGCGAGCGCATGGTCGTGGATGCGTCAGATGGCAAGGAGGCCGTCACCGATTTGCAGGTGATGCTGGAACGGCGGAACCATGATTTCGCCTGGGCCATGGTGGCGCTGCATCCGCATAGCGGCCGCACGCATCAGCTCAGGGTGCAGTTGCAGGCCGAGGGACATTCGATCCTCGGCGATGCCAAGTATGGCGGCAGGGATGCGCTGACGGCGTTCCGGGCCATGGGGGGCAAGGGGCTGATGTTGCATGCCTGGCGCCTGCGCTTCGTGCATCCTGTGACGCACCAGGCCATGGAGATCCGGGCACCGCTGCCCGAGGGCTGGCGGAAGATTCTGGGCGAAGCGGAGACAAGGAGAGGATGATGAAGGGAAGCTGTCTGTGCGGGGCGGTAGCCTACGAGATCGACCAGCTGGATGGACCGGTGCGGCATTGCCACTGTCGCACCTGCCAGAAGGCGCAGGGGGCTGCATTCGCGCCCACCGCTCGCGTCAACCGCGAGCATTTCCGCTGGCTCAAGGGAGAGGATAAGCTATCGGCCTTCGCATCCTCTCCCGGCAAGCTGCGTCGTTTCTGCTCCATATGCGGCTCGCACCTGCTGGCGGAGTGGCTGGATCAGCCGCAGGTGATCGTGCGTGTGGTCACGCTGGATGAGGATCCGCAGCCGACCGGGTTCGCCCATATCTGGACTGCACACGATCTGCCGTGGCTGGATTTCGGCGAGAATGTTCCGGCCTTTCCCGAGTTTCCCCCGCAAAGGAGTTGATCATGGTTGAAGAGGTGTTGGGTTTCTGGTTCGACGAGCTGATGCCAGGGGAATGGTGGATGAAGGATACCGCACTCGATCAGCAAATCCGCGAGCGATTCTCGGATATCCATGCGCAGGCCTGCCGCTGTGAGTTGTTTGCATGGAGGTCCAGTGCAAAAGGACGACTGGCGGAAATCCTGGTGCTGGACCAGTTCTCGCGCAATATGCATCGGGATTCGCCGTTGGCGTTTGCCAACGACCCGTTGGCTTTGGCTCTGGCCCAGGAGGCCATCGACCGGAAATCGGATCAGGAGTTGGAGCAGGTCCAGCGCACTTTCATGTACATGCCGTTCATGCACAGCGAATCGCCTCAGATCCACGAGATCGCCGTCGGCCTGTTCGAGCAGAATGGGCTGGAAGCGAATCTCGACTTCGAGCTGAAGCACAAGCGGATCATCGACCGCTTCGGCCGCTATCCGCATCGCAATGCCATTCTGGGCCGCGTGTCCACACCGGAGGAGATCGCATTCCTGAGCGAGCCGGGCTCGAGCTTCTGAGGATGCGCAAACCTGCCATGGGCCGAGGACGGGGGGAGCGTTGATCGCAAAACTGATCACCACGCTGGCCTCTGCCATCACCGCCGTGATCTCCGGGCTCGGCTACGGCGGTATCGTGCTGCTGATGGGCATCGAGAGCGCCTGCATCCCGTTGCCATCCGAGATCATCATGCCGTTCTCCGGCTATCTCGTGTTCAAGGGAACCCTGAACCTGGCGGGCGTGGCCGTGGCGGGCGCCACAGGCTGCCTGCTCGGCTCCTGGCTTGCCTATGCCCTCGGGGCCTGGGGCGGGCGGCCGCTGATCGAGAAATACGGCCGCTATGTGCTGATCTCGCACCATGATCTCGACCTTGCCGACCGCTGGTTCGTCCACCACGGTGACATCACCGTGTTCACCGCCCGCCTGCTGCCGGTGGTGCGCACCTTCATCGCCTTTCCCGCCGGCGTGTCGCGCATGCCGCTGGGGCGCTTCAGCCTCTACACTTTCGCCGGTTCACTGATCTGGTGCTGGGTTCTCGCCTGGATCGGCATGAAACTGGGTGAGAACTGGGATACGCTCGGGGTCTACTTCCATCGCTTCGACGCCCTGATTGGCCTGGTGCTGCTGGCGGGTATCGTCTGGTACGTACGCCGGCATCTGCGATCCGTGCGTGAGGGGAGTAAGGGCTAAGCCATCCGGATCTATGCCTTGTCCCGCCCGAGCTTTTTTTGCAATGCACGCTCGATGCGGCGGTCAGGAACCAGCCATATCAGGGCGACGAAGACATAGATGGCCCCGGCGATCCATTGATGCCAGAAGGCCAGCGGGATCGCCACCAGGTAAAGGGTGGGTGACAGCTTTCCCTTCAGATCGCTGCCGACAGCAAAGGCCAGCAGGGATGCACGCCCCTGTTTGGCGATGATGGCCCGTTGCAGTAGCCAGTAGGCGATGGCGGCCATCAGCAGCGGCACGCCGTACAGTGCCGTGGGTGCCGGCGCGAAGTGGTTCTCGCCCATCCAGGCGGTGGCGAACGGAAACAGCGACAGCCAGAACAGCAGGTGCAGATTGGCCCACAGGATCGGACCGCTGACGCTTTGCGTGGCATGCAGCATGTGGTGGTGGTTGTTCCAGTAGATACCGAGATAGACGAAGCTCAGCACATAGCTGAGGAATACAGGAATCAGTGGGCGCAATGCCGAGAGGTCGGATCCGTGCGGAACCTTCATCTCCAACACCATGATCGTGATGATGATGGCGAGCACGCCATCGCTGAATGCTTCGAGCCGGTTTCTCCCCATTTTCCTGCCGCCTCTATCCGGCCATCGAGGATATCATCATACAATCATGCAAGGTATTTGCGCGGCGCTTGTGCGCAAGCGCAATGCCCGGTGGGTATTGTGTCAGGTATCCCCGCACAGGAGATCCACGCGGATCGGCATGCGGAAATGCGCCCCGTCCGCATCCATGTGCGCCTCGAATTTCCGCCGCACCTGCGCGTGCAGCTCGTCCGACAACTGGTGGTTGGTGTGTGTGGCCTTCAGTATTTTGCCCTCGAAATCGGCGAAATCCTCGAAATGCATCGGGGAGTTGAAAAACTGCTCCTGCATCAGGCTCAGCGTGCCCGCATCGACGGCGCGGCGGATCGCCTCGAAGGCGGCGCGGCGGACCTTCTCCTCGTCATGGAACAGGCGCAGGACCTCGTTGAATTCCCCGGCAAACAGCGGTTCGGAGATATAGGCCAGGCCGCCGGGCCTGAGCACGCGCCGGATCTCGGCCAGCGCCCGGTCCATCCGATCCAGCGGCACATGGTGCAGGGATTTGAACATCAGCACGACATCGAACGAGGCATCCGGCGCCGGGATGGCCTCGGCACCGGCCAGCATGAAGCGTACGTTTGGCAGATCGTCGATGGTCAGGTGATAACGGTGCTGAATCTCATCGACCTCGAGCGCCGTGATGCGCCGGTCGATGCCCTCATTGGCGATGGCGCGGGTGATCTCCGCACGGCCACAGCCGAGTTCGAGGATGTCCTTGCCGTCGAGCGACAGCAGTTCCTCATAGATGTCCCGTTCCGGGCAGGTTCTGGGGATGTCGGTGGCGATCAGTTGCATGGTGCTGCAAGCGTAGGCACGGCTGCACGGGTCGGCAACCATGCGCAAGGCGTGGTAATCTGTCACCGGCCGATGCCCGCGATGCATGGCATCGCTGCGAAGGAGTTGCGCCATGAGCCATGATGCAAAACGGTTGCCGACACTGTTCATCTCGCACGGGGGCGGCCCCTGGCCGTTCATGGAGTCCGCAT
>Ga0307440_1000160_pt1 | contig 30197 bp, 41 predicted proteins | sample SalMarWE160410MG_FD_202150 | JGI IMG/M metagenome (GOLD analysis project Ga0307440, IMG submission 202150) | Salt marsh sediment microbial communities from the Plum Island Ecosystem LTER, Massachusetts, United States - WE1604-10 | ecosystem: Environmental > Aquatic > Marine > Intertidal zone >...
CCGTCTGCCCCATCTCCTCGTAATAGTCCAGGCCCGGTCCACCCTTTCGACCCACGCGCGACGCGATGTGGTCGGGGAACAGGCCCGACAGCCACAGGGCGAAGTTCCCGAGATGCGCCTCCAGCAGGAAGGCGCGGCGCCCCCGGGCCCTGGACATGTCGGCCAGGATGTCGACCAGGTAGTGGTACTCCCGGTCGTCGTGGTCGGCGATCCTGTACGATCGTCCGCGGAACCCGAACTCGAGCACCAGCGCCGAGACGTAGTCGGCTATGACCCGGCTCTCCACGCCGCACTCCAGGAGCGCGTGGCGCACGAGGACGTACAGAACGAGCCCCAGGGGGAGGTCCTCGACGCCCCCGCCGCCGGTCAGGAGCGCCGGGAGGTCGGGGTCGTCCAGCAGGGGGTCCAGTCCGCGCTCGGCCAGCGCGGCCTCCAGGTCCCGGGCCCGGCCCTCGTCCCCGCGGGCCAGCGTACGCACCACGCGTCCGGCCTCGTCCCGATCGAAGGAAGATCGCACGTTGGGAAGGATCATCCTCACCTCCTCGTCCCCGGCGGCGTGCCTCCGCCGCCACCCATTCCTACCCCTTACGGTTCTTCTGGATCTCTCCGAGGATCTTGCGGGCCATGTCCTTGTCCCACGTCACGGCACCCGTCTTCACCGACACCTCGACCTTGGTGGCCACGTCCGTCCGCTCCTCCAGGTCCACCGTGACGTCGTCGTCCCCCGATTTTCCCCAGATCTCGCGGTTCTTGTCGTCGTCCGAGTCCTTCTGGCCCTTGTACTCGACCCCCAGCGTGGTGAAGGCCTTGCGAGCGGCGTCGGTGACGGGCCCGAAACCGCCCTCCACCACCTGTCCGACGCCGCGCGTGGTGAAATAGAGGCCGCCCCCGGCGGCGCCAGCGGCCGCCGCCAGGCACCCGGAGGCCAGCAGCGGCAGGACCAGGAGGAGCGCGGCGGGCAGAGGTCGTCTACGCATGACCATCCTTCTCGTGAGCGTCCGCGGGCCGGGGCGGGCGGCGGGCCGGTCCCGGCCCGCTGTGGCGACGCGCGTCGCACCCCACCATCCTTATAGGCCGCGAGCGCCCCCCGCGCCACCGATCACAGGTCGAGCACCACCGTCGCCTCCCAGCGTCCCTCTCGCTCGCGCACCTCCAGCCCGTGGTAGGTGACACCCTTGATCTCGCGCACGGGATCGGTAGCGCGGCGGTGCCAGGCGACCCGGGCGTCGAGCCTGGCGGCGCCGGACGCCTCCCGGTCCAGCTCCAGCGAAATCGGCGCGGGACCCGCGCCGCGGCGCTCGCCGCCCTCGTGGAGGGTCAGGAGCCACGCCACCAGGAGACGCTCCGTGTCGGGGCGCTCCAGGCGGATCGCCTCCTCCTCCAGGACGTCCGGCGCCGCCTCGTGGCCCAGGACCTGTCTCAACCCCTCCGCGGCCAGCCGGAACAGGCAGGATGGGGCATCGGCCGCCAGACGGAAACCGACGTCGGCCGTGTGCGAGAGCTCCTCGATGGGCTCCAGGGTCACCTCCGGCTCGTGGGGGCGGGCCGCCGCGTCGGCGTCGGCCTTGCAGTGCTTGCATGAGGGGGCCGGTGAAAGGAATATGCCGCCGGAGTCGGCCGGACTTCCAGCGGCCGAAGTGGGCCCGCACCTTCCGGACGAGGAGGACCCGTGCTCGATCGCTCGAACCGATCACCGGCGTGGCTGGCGGTCCTGGCCGGCGTGGCCTTCCTGGCCGCCTGCGGCGGGAGCTCGAGCTCGGCCGACGCCGCGCCCGCGGGTTCCGCGAGCGGATCGCCAGCCGGGGCCGGGGCGACCCGGTCGGCCGCCACGTCCGGTTCGACGGGCGCGTCGGCCGCGGCCGACACGGTGGCCCCGACCGGCATGCAGGTGGCGCATCTCACCGTGGGCGGACACGCCGTCACGGCCGAGGTGGCCGACAACGACCAGACGCGCACGCGCGGGCTCATGAGCCGCGACTCGCTGCCGCCCGACCACGGCATGCTGTTCGTGTACCCGGAGGAGCAGACCCTGTCCTTCTGGATGCGCAACACGAAGATCCCCCTGGACATCGCCTTCGTGAACCAGAAGGGCGTGATCGTCGACATCCAGCACATGCAGGCCGAGAGCGACGATCTCCACACGTCGAGCCGCCCCGCCATGTACGCGCTCGAGATGGCGGAGGGCTGGTTCGCGGCACACGACGTGAAGGCGGGAGACAACGTCACCTTCTGAGGGCGACCCGATCGAACGGCGCCGGCCCGCGAGGCGCGGCCGCCGCGCAGGCATAGACAGGGATAGAACCGAAGGCACGAGGCGGAGCCATGGCCGAGACGAGGACCGAGCGCGATTCGATGGGCGAGGTGGAGATTCCGACCGGAATGCTCTACGGCGCCCAGACGGAGCGGGCCCGCCGGAACTTTCCGATCAGCGGTCTGCGCTTCGACCGCCGCTTCCTGCGCGCCCTGGGATTCATCAAGCTGGCCGCGGCGCGCGTGAACCGGGAGCTGGGCCTGCTGGACGGGCGGCGCGCCGGGGCGATCGAGCAGGCTGCGGCCGAGGTGATGGAGGGGAAGCTGGATGACCAGTTCGTGGTCGACATCTTCCAGACCGGCTCGGGGACCTCGACGAACATGAACGCGAACGAGGTGATCGCCAATCGGGCCATCCAGATCCTGGGCGGCCAGGTGGGCTCCCGCGACCCGGTCCACCCCAACGACCACGTGAACCTGGGGCAGTCGTCCAACGACGTGATCCCCACGGCCTCCCACGTATCGGCCCTGGTGGCCATCGAGGAGGAGCTCCTGCCTTCGCTCGAGCACCTGCGCGGGGCGCTCGAGGACAAGGCCGGGGAGTTCGACGGGATCCCGAAGGCCGGCCGCACCCACCTGCAGGACGCGACGCCGGTGCGGTTGGGCCAGGAGTTCGGGGGCTATGCCAGCCAGGTGGCGCACGGCATCCGCCGCGTGGAGGGGCTGCGGGACGCTCTCGGCGAGCTGGCCATCGGCGGCACGGCGGTCGGCACCGGCATCAACACGCACCCCCAGTTCGGCCGCCGGATGGCCGCCGAGCTCAGTGACATGACCGGCGCGGCCTTCCGGGAGGCCGACAACCACTTCGAGGCGCAGGGAGGCCGGGACGCGCTGGTCGAGGCGAGCGGCGCGCTCAAGACGCTGGCCGTGAGCCTCATGAAGATCGCCAACGACCTGCGCTGGCTCTCGTCGGGCCCGCGGACCGGGATCGGCGAGATCTCGCTCCCGGCGGTGCAGCCCGGCTCCTCGATCATGCCGGGCAAGGTGAACCCGGTCATGGCGGAGTCGGTGTGCCAGGTGGCGGCGAAGGTGATCGGCAACGATGCGGCCATCACCATCGGTGGGCAGTCGGGCAACTTCGAGCTCAACGTGATGATCCCCGTCATGATCCACGGGCTGCTCGAGTCCATCGAGATCCTCGCTTCCGTGTGCCGCGAGTTCACCGACCGCTGCGTGGTCGGGATCGAGGCCAACGGGGCGCGCTGCCGCCGGAACGCCGAGTCCACGGCCGCGCTGGCCACGGCGCTCGCGCCCGAGATTGGGTACGACCGGGCCGCGAAGGTCGCCAAGAAGTCTCTGGCGGAGGACAGGACGCTCCGGGACATCGTCCTGGAGGAGGGCCTCCTCGGAGAGGAGGAGCTGGACCGGATTCTGGACTTCCGCGCCATGACGGAGCCGGGCATCCCCTAGGGCGCCCGCCGTCCCGTCACGCTCGCGCAGTTCATAGCAGGATGCATCCGTACATCAACGAACCAGGGGACGTCGCATGCGGCTGATCGTGGGGACGCCCGAGGGAGTGCGGGTCTACAGGTGGCTGGCCGGCGAGCGCCGGGCCCAGCTCAAGGTGGAGGCGATGCAGGGGCATTCGGTGACCTGCGCCTGGGCCACCGAGGGTGCCGTGTTCTGCGGGACCGAGACCGGGAGACTATACGTGTCGCGGGACCGGGGCGAGAGCTGGGCGCCCCGCTTCCGCGTTCCGGAGCAGCGGCCCGTCCGGGCCGTCTCGGGTCGGCATCGGGGCGAGGTGCTGTACGTCGGCGTCGAGCCGGCGGGCGTGTTCATCTCGACCGACGGAGGCGGGAGTTGGGAGGCGATGGAGCGCTTCGCCGCTCTCCAGCAGGGCGAGGCCTGGAAGGCGTATGGCGACCGTCAGCCGCACGTGCAGACGCTGGCTCCCGATCCGCTCGACGAGGAGCGCCTGTACGCCGGAGTCGAGGTGGGCGGCGCCTACCGCAGCGAGGACGGCGGTCGCACGTGGCGGCCCATCCACGACGGCCTCTACGAGGACGTCCACGTGCTCGAGGCCGACCCGATTCGTACCGGGCGCCTGTACGCGGCCACGGGCGGCGGGCTGTACGTGAGCCAGGAGCGCGGCGAGGAGTGGATCGCGCCGCGGCCCCCGATCGGCCCCGCCTACTGCACGACCATGCGGCTGTCGCCCGAGGACCCCGAGCGCGACGGCCCGGCGATGCTGCTGGCCACCGCCGCGGGTCCGGCCGGCTCGTGGGGAGAGGGCGAGGCCGGGGCCGCGCCGCAGCTGTTCGTGAGTCAGGACGGCGCCAACAGCTGGTCGGAGCGGCCGCTGTGGGATCACCGCGGCGTGCGGCATGGAATCACGGCGCTCGCCTTCGACCTCGAGGGGCCGGGGCGCTTCTTCGCCGGTACCAGCGGCGGCGAGATCCACTACGCGCTGGAGGACGACGGCGGGTGGGTGTACGTGGCGGGGGCGCTGCCCCCGGTGCGGACGCTCTCCGTCGTCTGAGCGCTGGACCGCGCCCGGTGCCGCTCCAGCGTGATCTCGTCCGCCTGGGCCAGATCCGGGCGGAACAGCGAGTCGAGCACCGCGCCCACGCGGCCGGCACCAGGACGATCAGGCTGAGAGCATCCTGGAAGACCTGGATTCGGCGCGCGACCGCGACGACCTGATCCTCAAGGACGACCTCGATCTTCACGCCTCAGATCTCCCGCGCCTCGCTCGTCAGGGGACCGCCGGCGTCGCCGGTGTTCACGGTGTCCTCGGGCTCGATGAGCAGGACGGAGGCCCCCTCGGCGCTGACCGGTCGGTGCTCCACCCCGCGCGGAACCACGAACAGCTCGCCCGGCCCCAGCTCGATGTCGCGGTCGCGGAGCTGGATCGTCAGGTGGCCGTCGATCACCAGGAAGAAGTCGTCCGTCTCCTCGTGACGGTGCCACACGAACTCGCCCCTTATCTTGACGACCATGACCTTGTAGTCGTTCAGGCGGGCCACGATGCGAGGCTGCCACGGCTCGTCGAACAGGGCCAGCTTCGCCGCCAGGTCGATCTTCTCCGACACGCGTCCTCCTCAGCTCCCGAACTTCGCGACCAGTCGCCGCACCGTGTTCAGGTTCCTCATGGTGTTCTCCGGCCCGCCCAGCGCCTGTTCCAGCTCCCGCGTGGTGATGGCCGAGTCCGTCATGCGGCCCCGCCTCAGCCAGACCACCTCGGCGCCCGTCACGTGGAAACGGTCGTCGGGCCCCTCCAGCGCGGCGAGCGCCGTACGGACCTCCTCGCTCGCCTCGCGCCGCAGGAACGCGACGTGGGGCGTGAAGCCCGCCTCGTCGGCGCCGATCACCGGCTCGATCCGGGTGAGCGCCTCCAGCCGAGCCAGGGGGCGGAGGAAGACGCGGACCGGGAAGCCGAGCGCGCCCTCAAGGTGCGCCTCCAGCGCTCCCTCGAGCGCGTCCCGGTCCGAGTCCGGATCGGCGAACACGACATTGCCGCTGGCCAGGAAGGTGGCCACCTTCTCGAGGCCATAGTCCTCGAACGCCTCGCCGAGCGCGTCGTTGTTCACCCGTCGGCCGCCCAGGTTGATGCCGCGCAGGAACGCCGCGATACGGGACACCTCAGCGTCCTTCCGGACGCGGCGCGGACGGCCCCCCGATCTCGATGAACTCCACGGGGGCGCCGTTCTCGACCACGAAGGCGACGCGCACGCCGTCGGAGGGGGAGTTGGGCTCGATGAGGACCTCCCGGCCCTCGATCGCGGCCTCCAGGTCCTCGACCTCGAAGGCCACGTGCGGCACGGTGCGGACCAGGAGGGGCACCGGGCTGTCGGCCTCGAACCGCATCCACTCGACGCCGAACTCGCTGGTCTCGTAACCCGAGACGTACATCCCCAGCTCCGGAAGGTGCGTCTCTCCTGGCCGGACCTCTGAGGTCGGGATGCCCACGTGGTGGTATCTCACGCCGGCCCCCTCACCATCTCGGGTGCGCCACCCCGTCCTCGACCTCGTAGAAGCCCAGGTCGGTGCCGGTCCGCAGCTTCGTGATGTAGGCGATCTGACCCGTGTGCATGCCGAAGTGCTCGACCACGTGATAGACGGCGCCGAGTACCGTCGTGCGGGTCCCCTGGATCACGCGACGCTCGAGGAGCTCTTCGGGTTCCAGCTTGGACAGGACACGGTCGGCTTCCGTCACGGTGCGTTCCAGCAGGGCCAGCAGCTCCGCCCGGTCCCGGCCCCCTTCGGCCTCGAACTCGGCGTGGCGCTCCCGCTCGTCGGGCTCGCCCCCGACTCCGCTCACGATCCACTGGCGGACGTTGCCGGACAGGTGGAGGAGGAGGTTGCCGACGCTGTTGGACTGTGCGTTCGGACGCCACCAGAGGTCTCCCTCCGGGAGCTCGCGGAGGCAGCCGCGGATCCTGGGGATGTACTCCGAAGTAAGGAACGCCCTGGATCGCTCGATGAACGCCCGGCCGACCGTATCCATGCTCATCTCCCTGTCTTCGGTGTGAAGCCATCGGCGCTCCACGCCTCGCTCCCCACGCCGTGATGGATGAAGAAGAGCCCCTCGGGATCGTACCTGCGCTTCGCCGCGGCGAAGCGGGGATAGTTGGCACCCCAGAACGCCGTCTGCCAGTCGCGCTGGAAGAAGTCGCTCTCGGAATCGTGCAGGGCGATGTCGCGCATCTCGCGCGTCCAAACGAGGAGCGAGTCCGGCGAGCACGAACGATCCTGGTAGCTGTGGCCGCCTCCCTTCACCACCAGGCGCAGTCTGTGGTTCCGCGCGAAGTCGACCGCCGCGACCACGTCCGAGGTCTCCTCTGCGGCTTCTCCGGGGAGGGACACGGCGCCGCCCAGCACGGCCGCCAGCCCTCCCGTGAGCGGCACGGAGTCCTGCATGACCAGGTCGAAGGCGAGGAAGGTGACCAGGCAGCCCACCGCCAGCGCGAAGATCACCGGGCGGGGGCCCGGCCACCACTTCGCCCGGTCGTCAGTCGCCCGCGCCACTCGATCTGCTCCGGCGGGCCGTCGGGTCGCGCGCCGGGACGGGCCCGATGCCCTTCACACTATATCTCCGGCGGTGCCCGCAGCACCTCCCAGTGGTCGATATGCTCGTCCTTCTCAACCAGAAAGGCGTCGTCGTCGGGGTAGAACACGGCCCGCTCCGGGTCGGGGCCGGCGAAGCCCTTCACGGCCTCGAGCGAGTCCCACAGGCTCGTGAACAGGAACTCGGTACGGCCACCCACCTCCCGGCGCACGAGCAGCACGCCCCGGTTGCCGGGCGTGGTCTCGATGTCCCTCACGCCCGTGTTCGCCAGGTACTCGAAGTAGCGATCGGCGTCATCGCGCCGGGTCCAGCCACGCCACGTCCTCAGGATCACGCGTCCTCCGCGGTCTCGGCGTCCGGGGGCTCGACCTCCTCGAGCCCGGTGACCCTATGGACCTGCGGGGTCGCCCGCCCGTGAAACCGGAGCTCGAACACGTCGGGGCGCGAGTAATGACCGGCCACGTCGAGTTGCCAGCGGGGAGCCACGAGCTGGTCGGCTTCGACGTCCGCGTACAGGATCGTCTCCTCCGCGTGGGCCGGGCCCGCCAGGAGCTTGCCGTCCGGGTCCACGATCACGCTGTCCCCGGGGTTGATCCACCCGTCGTCGTCGGCCGGGATGTCCTCGTCGAGCCCCAGCCGATCGGGGATGTCCTCGGCCCGCAGGGCCTGGCAGCAGCCGACCACCACGCAGCGGGACTCCTTGGCGATGTGCCGCATGCTGGACAGCCAGGGCTCCCCGTGGTCCCAGGTCGGGGCGAGGTGGACCTGCTCGCCCCATGCGTACAGGGTTTGCCGGGCCAGCGGCATGTAGTTCTCCCAGCAGATGAGCCCCCCGATGCGCGCGAAGCCCGCGTCCACCACCTCCAGGTCGCTCCCGTCGCCCCTTCCCCACACGAGCCGCTCGCCCGACGTCGGGATGAGCTTCCGGTGCCGGCCCAGGATGGAGCCGTCCCTGCCCAGCAGGAGCAGCGTGTTGTAGAGCGTTCCCGCGCCGGCCTCCGGGTCCCGCTCGTTCACGCCGATCGCCACGATCACACCGGCCTGTGCGGCCGCCTCCCCCAGACGGCGGGTGGCCGGACCGGGGATCGTGATCGAGTTGCGGTGAAGCTCGGCGTAGAGTGCCCGGAGCCGATGGGTCTTACCCGACGGGATGAACCATACCCACACGGGGTAGGCCGGGACGAAGGCCTCCGGGAACACGACCAGGTCGGCGCCCTCCGCGGCGGTCCGATCGATCAGGGCGCAGGCCTTGTCGATCGTTCGCTCGAGGTCCAAGAACACCGGGGCCGCCTGGACGGCGGCGATCCTGAACGATGGGGCTCCGTTCATGTTGCCTCCCTTTAGCGCGTCGTCTTCCAGCACGCCTTCATCAGCGCGACGAACGCGTCGGGCTTCTCGGCGTACAGTCGGGCACCCGCCCCGAACGCCTTCTTCCAGCGCGTCTCGCGCAGCTCCGCCAGCCGGTCGAGGAGGGCACCGCGCACCGGCTCCTCGTCGGGGGACACGGGCATCGCCTCGACCGCCCTCGCCAGCACGGCCAGGTCGTTGGCGTCGCCCAGGTGGTCGGTGAGACGGTGCAGGTCCGCCTCCAGGGCCGGCAGGACGCCGGGCCAGATCGAGGAGAGGAACTCGAGATGATGGCGGAGGTCCTTGGCCCGTTTCCGCCACTCGTGGAAGGAAGCCGCCCGCCCGTCCTCGCGTGCCGTGCGCATGGCCTTCCGGCCTCCGCCGTAGCTCCCCCGCAGTCCCCGTCCCGGAAAGCCATCATCGGCGGCCTCCGTGAAGGTGAGGGCGCCCCGCGTCTCCGCGAGGAGGTGGGCCGCCGCCACGACGTCGTCGGGCTCGCCCGCCGCCGCCTCGTCCCGGCTCTCCATCTCGCCGGCCACGCGCTGCATAAACCCGCTGGACGCCACTCCCTCGGTGACGAGCCGCCGGGAGGTTCGCGCCAGCACCTTCCGGTCCCGGGGCGCCGACAGCAGCTGCGCTGCCTCGCGCAGCCGGGCGTTCTCGGAGCGGCGCAGCTCCGCGGGGAGGTGCCCCCGGGCCAGTCGCAGGAGCGCCCGCGCGCGCTTGATGCGCTTGCGGGCCTCGTGGACGGCTTCCCCGCTCCCGTCGTTGCCACCGGAGACGAGGGCGGCCGCGGCCGCGCCCGCCTCGGCCGCGGCCGCGCGCCGTACGCCTTCAGCCAGGGTCTCGTCCTCGGCCAGCTCGAACCGCGTGCCCGTGTCCACGGGGGTCTCCTCGCCGGGTGGTCCCTCGACCTCGTTGCGCCGCCGGCGCCGCTTCGCGTTCGGCTCGACCGGGGGGTCGAGGACCACGAGGCCGAGCGCGAGGACGCCGAGCCCGAGGATCAGCCTCTTCATCGCATGGACGGGACAGGCCCGCAATCGGCGGGCCGGCCGACGTTCACGCGGGTCCCGCCCCGCCGAGGTCGAAAGCCGGCCCGTGCCCCGGGTGGACACGCCGGGCGCCCAGGGTCCGGAGCCGCCGCCAGCTCGCCTGAACCACCGCGGCGTCCTGCCCGAAGCCCAGGTCCGGCCGCGTGAGGTCGCCCGTGAACGCCGAGCCGTCGTCCAGGACCAGGGAGACGCTGTCGTCCGAGTGCCCCGGCGTCGGCACGATCTCCCCCGCGAGGCCCAGGGAGCCCAGCAAAGCACGACTCTCGTCGAAGGAGATCACCACGTTTCCGTCCGCACGGATCTCGAGGTAGCCGTCCACCGGCTTCACGTGACGCTGCATGAGCGCAATGGCGGGCGCCTGGGGCTCGAGCACCAGGAGCGGCACCCCGACCCGCTTGAGCTCCTCGGCCAGTCCCGCGTGGTCCATGTGGTAGTGCGTGGCCAGGCCGTAGCGGATTTCCGCCAGGGGCACGTCCGCTCGTCTCAGCCGGGCCCGCAGGCGCCCGAACGTGCCCGGCCACCCGAGGTCCACCAGGAGCCGGGAGCGCCCGGCGCTCACCACCCAGTAGTTGGTCGAGCGGTACCCCACGTTGACGATCGTGACGGGGGACGTAGGGGACACGGGAACGTCCGGCATCCGATGCGGTGACCCGGGATGGCCGGACGTGCCGCCCGGTTCCGGCGTCAGGTGCGGTCCAGCGCCGGACCTTCGCCCGGAGCCGGGACCTCGTCGCCCTCCGGATCCTCGCCCGGAGGAAGGTCTCTCGGCCTCCCGGAGACCATGGCGGCGACCCGGGAGAGAACTCCGTCCATCTGCCGTCCCCGCAGACGGGCCCAGCCGGGAAGCCGGATGGCGCCCAGGCCCAGAAGCCCGAGGCCGATCATGAGCAGCGGGCTCACGCGTGCCAGGACCGCCGGGTCGAGCCCCGCGGTCAGAAAGCGCGCGATAGCGGCGGCCGTGCCGAGGCCGCCCAGGCCCAGCCCGGCCAGCATGAGCATGCGCGAGTTCTCCCGGTAGGTGCGGAGCCGAAGCCGCTGGCCCCCGGGCGTCGGTTCGAGGAGGGCCTGGAGGTTGCCGTTCGTCCACTGCCGGAAATTGCCGTCGATCTGGACCCGGCCGCGCGCGTCGAACGTGTCACGCAGGTCCACGACAAGCCGCTCCCACTCCTCCTCGGTGAGGCGCCGCCCGAGCTCGAGGGACCGCCCGACACCGATCGGGAAGCCGAGGAAGGTCCGCCGGGCGGGGCGCTCGGACCGATCCAGGGAGGCCGCAGCTTGCGCCACCGCTTCGGGCGCGATCCCGACCTCTCGGCCGATCTCCTGGAGGTCGGAGAGCGTGAGCCCCTCCTGCCCGGAGGCCAGGCGGCGGCGTCCCTCCGGGCGGGCCTCGGCGGCCCGCTCGAAGATCGTCGTGACCTCGTCCTCGGTGTAGCGTCGCTGACCCATGGCAAAAAGATAGGGCTTCCGCGCCAGAAATGCCCGCCGCAGGACCGAGCGGCCGGCGGCTCGTGCGGGTCTCGGGGCGCGTGCTCTCAGATGGCGTAGAAGGCGTACAAGATCACCGCGCTGGCCCACAGCGCCAGGAAGACGTTGAACACGAGGAAGAGCCCGAATCCCTTGAGCACCGTCCACGCCCACGCCTGGCCGTACACGCGCCGCAGCGCGGCCACCAGGTACACCAGGGCCACGGCGGAGAGAAGGAAGCTCACGAGGGACCGAGAGCCCGGCAGACCGCCCGGCAGCCGCTCCAGGATCATGAGGAGCAGGAAGAACGCCGTCCAGTGCAGGGCGAAGATGGCCCCGCCCAGGAGCGGTCGGGGCGAGCGGGGGTGGAACGCGGCGATGGCCAGCGCGAACAGCACGACCGCTCCGATGAGGAAGAGCGGGAGAAGGCTCCCTGCTATCGTCCGAAACCGCTCGGCGAACAGGGCGGGAGAGATGCCCCGGGCCGCGAGAGCCGCGAGCTGCGCCTCGTCGATCGAGCCGCCCGTGGCCATCGCTCCGAGGGAGCTCCGGACCGCGTGGTGGGCCGCGTCGACGACCAGGAAGGGATGGTAGGAGTTCACGAGGAAGAAAAGGGCGGCGGCGATCAGGTAGAGCTGGACCGGCTGGACGTAGCGGACGCGGTGTCCTCCCAGGAAGTCGGACGTGAGCTTCCCCGGCCTGAAGAGCAGGTCCCGCACGCTGCGCAGCGTGAGACCGTCCAGGTGCAGCAGTCCGGAGACGCCGTGGCGGAGGAAGCTCCCCAGCGAGTCCAGCCGGTGCGACGCCTCCTGTCCGCACTGGTGGCAGAAGGGACCGGCGAGCAGCGTCCCGCAGTTGGCGCAGCGGCCGGTCAGGGGGTCCCCGGCTCGATCAGCCACGCCGCCGCCGACGGCTGAGTGTGGTCATCGTAGCCGCCGAGGACGAGGACGTCGCCCGACGGGAGGGGCGTGGCGGTCGCGAACATCTGCGGCCCGCGGATGTCGCCGTCCACGGGCACGAACGCGTGGCGCGCGTGGTCGTAGACTTCGGGCCGCGCGGCTCCTCCCGCCACCACCACGTCGCCCGAGGGAAGCACCGCGACGGCGTCCCGTATCTTGTGCCGGCCCCGGTGCAGGTCCGGGCCCGGCGAGAAGGTTCCCGATCCGGGGTCGTAGAGCTCGGTGCTCGCGAAGCGAGCCGCGAAGCCGCGCAGGTCCGACCCGCCGATCACCAGGACCCGGCCGTCCGGGAGGAGCGCCGCGGCGTGCTTCACGCGGGCCGTCGCCATGGCGCCGCCGGCCGTGAAGATCCCGGTGGCGGGATCCAGGATCTCGGACGTGGCCAGGATCGAGCCGTCGGCGCCCTCGCCTCCCGTCAGCAGCACGCGGCCGTCGGCGAGTCGAGTGGCCAGGTAGTGGTTGGTCGCCGCGCTCCCCACTGCCGAGAAGGTCGAGGTCGCCGGATCGAAGGCCTCGACTGAGGCCAGGTTCCCGAGCCGACCCTGGCCTCCTCCCACCAAGAGCACGCGGCCGCCGGGGAGGGGAACCGCGATCCCGCTGGCGCGGGCCGTCGTCATGTCGCCCACGCGGGTCCATGCGTCGGTCCGCGGGTCGTAGACCTCGGCCGTAGCTGTCGGGCCGCTGCCGTCCCATCCCCCGGCCACCAGCACGCGGCCGTCCGGGAGGCGCACCGCCGCGTGGCTGGCGCGCGGAAGGTGCATGGAGGCCGCGGGATGGAATCGATGCGTGGCGGGATCGTACAGCTCCGCCGACGCCAGCGTGCGGCCGCAGTGGTCGCCCGCGCAGCCGCCGGTGACCAGGACCTCGCCGTTCCCGAGCAGCGTGGCCTGGTGCGCGGCGCGATCGGTGGACATGGACCCGACCGGCACGACCCGGTAGCCGTGCACCTCGGCGTGTCCCCGCTCGGGGCCCCATACCACGGCCACCGCCAGCGCGGCCAGTCCCAGTCCTCCCACGACCGCCGCCTTCAGCCACCTCATGCGTACCTCGGCGCTTCGGGTGGACCCGGCAGGACCGCGCTCAGCCCGTCACTGGACCGAGCGTCGTCACCACGAGGTCGTGCACGCCCCCCTGGAGCGTGCCGGCCTCGAACTCCGCCTGGAGCCGGTACGCCATGCGCTCGAGAGGAATGTCACGGTAGGAGAAGCCGCCCGCGGCCCACCCGCCCACGTACAGGCGGGTGAACTCGTCCACGCCGAGCACGTCGTACTGGACCACGTGCACGAGCTCGTGGAACAGGAGCCCTGCGGGCGCGGGCCCCTCCACGAACCGGCGGTTGAGGACCACGGTGTCCGCGAAGGTGATGGCGGTCATCCCCGTGAAGTCGAGCACGACCCTTCCAATCTCCCGGTAGAAGGGCGGGTTGTCGATGCCGGGGACCCGGGCGACGCGCACGCTCCGGCGGGTGGCCTCGTCGAAGAACGGGGACAGGCGAACGTCGTCCTCCGCGCCCAGGGGGCGTCCCTCCGGGCGGTAGCGCTCACGCTGGCTCCGGATCCAGCCCGCTCCCCTGCGGGAGAGGAAGTCGAGCAGGGCCTCCGGTCTCAGGGCCGGTGCGACGCCGACCAGCGTCCCGCCCAGCGCACGCCCACGTAGAGGAGCGCGGCGTTGAGCACCATGGCGCCGAACAGGAACAGCAGTCGTGCCGCCCCGGCCAGGCCGGGCGCCGTCTCGCTCACGACGTCCATGGGGAAGATCGCGCTCCAGGGAAGCGTGAGGAGGATGGTCCATACGCCGGCCAGGTTCGACCGCGTCAGGATGGGGAGCGCCAGGGTCAGGACAGCCACGAGCAGGTAGAGCGCGGCGACGACCACGGCGCTCCGGGATTCGAACAGCTTGGTCGGGGATCGAGGCATGGCTTCTCCGGGGTCTGGGCTTCGCCTCCGGCCCGCCCTGTGGATACCTCTCTACGTTACGACGATCCGAGCGGCGCTCCAAGCTCGGGCGCGCCCCGGAGCGCGTCCGGCACCGCGTCCCGGGACCATGGTCGAGGTCCTTAGGAGGCGCCGGAGGCGCTGTCCGACCCGGACGGCACGCTCCCGCCTTGCGAGAGGAACCCGAGAATCTCGCGCATCAGGCGCGGTCCCTGGTCCGTGCCGAACAGGAACTGCGCGTGGGCGGCGGCCCATCCGCCCATGCTCGCCCCGACGAGGGTGATACGGGATGCGCCGTGGGCGCGCAGGTAGTCGACGGAGGCCAGGACGTCCAGGGGATAGCCGATCCGCGGGGGCGTGGAGGAGGGGCCGCGGGAGAGGCCGTGCCCCCGGAGGTCGACCGCCAGCACGTGGAACCCGGCGCTGTCGAGGCGGACCGCCTGCGCCTTCCAGCTCGTGCGGTCAAACCGGGCGCCGTGCACCAGGATGACGCCGTTCGTACCCGCCCCGTACTCGTCGGCGTACACGACCCCGCTGTCCTTCGCCGGGAAGGACACCAGGGTCTGCGCGGCCAGGGACGCGGTCAGCAGGGAGAGCCCGGTCAGCGCCGTCGCCACGACCGCGGCGAAGCGAGGCATCGAAGACCGGTCAGGGTGTGGCGACATGCATCCTCCACGTTCGATTCTGCATCCAAGGTCTCCAACTCGTTCGAGAGCTCGAGCCGGCGTCCGGCCCCCGAGGGGCCTCGGGCGGCCCCGGAGTACTCTAGCCGGGCACGGCGTCGCCAGCCGCCCGGACCAGGCCGACCCCGGGAACGGCCAGCCTGGAGCGCTCCCGCGGCCGGCGCCACTCCTGGAGCAGCAGGAGGATCGCCCAGGCCATGACGCACGTGGTGGTCACGGCCCCGATCATCCCTCGGCCGGCCGCCGTCGCCGCGGTCAGGTTGTACGACGTGTGCCACAGGGCCGCGGCCAGCACGCTGCCACCGGTCTGGTTGACCACCCGGGCCAGCACGACCGCCCCGGCGCACAGCCCCAGCCCGAAGCCCCCCAGCAGCCCCGCGGGTCCCATGGCCCGGTACGTCTCCACCACTCCGAACATGGGCAGGTGCCAGCCGGCCCAGATCAGGGCGAGGACCAGCGTGCCCCGGACCGGGCCGTACCGCTGCTGCAGCCGGCCGAGGGCGAAGCCGCGCCAGCCCGTCTCTTCCCCGAGCCCGTTGCACAGGAACACGAGGACGAGGACGATCGGCACGGGCAGGACGGGCAGCCCGGAGTACACCCCGAAGTCCCGGAGCGCGGGGAGGGGACGCGCCGCGATCAGCGACTCCCCGAGCGCCAGGAGCAGGAAGCCCACGGGGCTGAGCGAGTAGGCCAGGAACTGGAGCCGGGGCCGCGAGACGCGTCCCAGCTTCCCGAGCAGACGCCGGAGACCGGCGCGACCCTCGGCCAGGGCCGAGACCACGAGCGCCGCCACGGCCGGGCCGACGAGTCCCGGGAAGTGCGTCACCGGTCCGCCCGGGACCACGCGCTCTCCCCGGAGGAGGAGCGGGATCCAGTCGGCCCACGATAGCGCGTAGGCCAGGACCACGAACGAGCCGACCGGGTGACGGCGGACGAGGGAGCGCATCGGGAGACTCCGGCCGCGACCGACGGAGCGAAGGAGGCATGAAGCGGGCGCCTCCACCGGGCTGGGGCACGACAGACATCATAACATCGAATCGCGCGGGCTCCGAAACAGCTCCGCTCCGGGGTCCTCGATGCCTCCACTCCGGAATTCTCGCTCCGTTGAACGAACGGACCCGTGCCCCTATGCTGCGGGCCATGCCCGGACTCACGCGATGGTGCGTCACGCTCCTCGCGGGCACCGCCTGTCTGTCGTCGGCGGCCCGCGGCCTCCCGGCCCAGCAGCCCTCGTCTTCCGTCGCGGACGGCGGCGGACGTCTGCGCTTCGTGGCCGACGCCCGCCAGGCGGGACCGGTCGGGTACCGGGACCCGCGGGGCGCGATCAGCCCCGATGGGATGTGGCTCGCCTACACGTCCGGCGACCGGCTCCGGCTGGTCCGCGTGGCGGGCGGCCCGGACCACGCGCTCGGTCGACCGGCCCGCGCCATCCGCGCCCTGGCCTGGCTCCCGGACGGCCGTAGCGTGACAGCGCTCGAGGTGGACTCGGTGGGCCGGTCGCGCTGGTGGCGCTTCTCGGTCCCCACCGGGGAGGCGAGCCGCCTGTGGTCCGGTCCGGTCCCGGCGGTCATCCCGGGGGGCGACACGGTCCTGCTCGATCCCGACCGCGCCCGGGAGGTCGCCTGGTCGGCCGGCGGCAATCGGGTCGCCGCCACCCTCCCGTGGAAGGACGGCTCCGCGCTGTGGACGGCGCGCGCCGACGGCTCGGGGGGGAAGCTGCGCCCGTCCGCGGCGGAGGTCTCTTTCCCTGCCTGGTCTCCCGACGGCCGCACCGTGGCCTGCCTGAAGCTCGCCGGCCGCCAGCCGCGCCTCAGTCTTCCGTGCGGCGCCGGTCCCGGGCCGGACTCTCCGATCGCCTACGGTCCGATCGCCTTCTCCCCGGACGGGAGCACGCTCTACTACGGCGCCCCCAACGACCATGGAACCCTGGACCTGCGCGCCCGGCCCATCGAGCGCGGATCGTCACGGGTCCTCACCCGGTTCGCCCGGGACGCGTACGCGCCATCCGTGACGCGGGACGGCCGGGTGCTGTTCGGCACGCAGGACTATCGGGTGACGATCGCGGTCGTGCCCGCGGGTGGGGGAGAGGCCCGCGAGCTCACGGCCTTCCAATCGGAGACGCCGTCCTGGAGCCCGGACGGCTCCGCCGTGGCCTTCACGTTCGGCTCGTGGCGACGGGTGGTGGACGACTTCGACTACCCGAACATCGCCCAGGACCTGGGTACCGTGCGCGTCGGGCGGCCCGAAGCCGCGATTCGACCGGACGCCGTCATCCGGGCCTCTCCCTCGGAGGACCAGAGCCTGGACTGGTCCCCCGACGGCCGGTGGATCGTCCTGCATTCGCACGCCGACGGCCTCGACGACGTGTGGCTGAAGCCGGCCGACGGGTCCGAGCCCGCCCACCCGATCACGCACGGAGGCCACGAGACCGGGTGGCCGCGCTGGTCGCCCGACGGCCGCTGGATCGCGTACGAGACCGGTGTGCGCGAGGATGGCCGCTGGCGGGGCGTGCCGATGGTGCTGGGGATCGACCCCGCGACGGGGCGGGTGACGCGTCCGGCGCGCCGGGTGCCGATCGAGGGGTTCCCCGGGGTCGTGGACGAGGTGGCCTGGGCCGGGAGCGCCGACAGCCTGGCCTTTGATGCCTCCGAGGGCCCGGGCCGGCGAGCCCTCTACGTGGTGGCGCGCGAGGGCGGTCGCCCCCGCCTCGTCCACCGCTTCACCAGCGAGCAGGACTACTCGGGCCTCGGCGTCGCTCCCGACTTCGGCTGGCTGGCGTTCATCGCTCCCGGGCCGAAGGGGCGTTTCCAGGTCTTCCGGGTGCCGGCGGCCGGCGGGAGGCCCGCGCAGGTGACGACGGACCCCACCGACAAGACGCAGCCGGCCGTCTCTCCGGATGGCCGGTCCATCGCGTTCACGGTCGTGTCGTACCGGACCCTGTTCTGGCTGATGGAGCCACCGTCCCCATGACCACGGGAGGAGCGTCGTTCCGGCCGACGGCAGCCTGACCATCTGGGTCGATGCGGACGCGGCACCGCGGGACGTGAAGGAGATCGTCTACCGGGCCGCCCGGCGCCTGGAGATCCGGACCGTGCTGGTCGCCAACCGCCGCCTGTGGACGCCTCCCGGCAACCCTCACGTGAGCACGGAATGGGTGCAGGGCGGTCCGGACGTGGCGGACAGCCATATAGCCGGGCACGCGACGGAAGGGGACCTGGCGATCACCGCCGACATCCCGCTGGCGGCGACGCTGGTCGAGAAAGGCGTCCTGGTGCTGGACCACCGGGGAGAAGTCTACACGGAGGCCAATGTCCGGGAGCGGCTGTCGGTGCGTGACTTCATGGCGTCGCTTCGGGACGCGGGGGTCGACACCGGCGGGCCGAAGGCATACGGACCCCAGGACAAGCGGGCCTTCGCCAACGCGCTGGATCGGACGCTCACCCGAATACTGAACGGATAGTCGGCCGGCCGACCTCTGGTCCCCGGCCGCAACCGAGTCGACCCGCATCGCGCGGCGCGCGGCCGTGGAGCGATGCGGGCCGGTCGATTTGGAGCCCGGAGCCGCTTCGTCAGTGCCCCAGGTACCTCACGTGCACGTACCGCCCGAGCCGCAGGTCCCATAGCAGGTACCAGCCGGGGTGGTACGGGTCGACGTAGATCGCGAACTGGTCGCACTGCCAGCACCAGGGCTGGGCGTAGGGCCAGTCCCAGGCCGCGATCTCGAACGAGAATCCGCTTCCCAGCCACACCCGGCGCGCCCCGATCTCAATGCGGACGACCGGGTAACGGTAGCGCGGACCCAGGAACCGGAAGCGGCCGTGCTCGAACGGTCGGGCCAGACGGTAGCGCCCGTCGTCCCGGTCGCGGTCGCGATCGCGGAACCGGCGCCAGATGCCATCCCGGTCGGCGTACCGCGTGCGGTCGCGCTCCCATGCCCGGTTCCGATCGTAGCTGCGGTCGCGCGCGCGGGCTCGCCGGTAGCGGTCGTCCTGGCTCCGGGCCCTTGCGGTGGTTCTGCGCTGCGGCTCCCGGCGGGGCGCGGCCTGCCTGCGCTGCGGCTCCCGGCGGGGCGCGGCCTGCCTACGGTGCGGCGCCGACCGCGGCGTGGCTCGTTGCACGACCTGACGGTGCGGTTGCCGATGGACCCGGGGCCGCGCCTTGCTCTGGGCCGTGAGCGGCGTGGCGACGACCAGGGACATGGCTGCGATGACCAGACTCGATCTCATGCGCGTCCTCCCGCGTTACCCGGGAACGGGCCGCGCCGCCCGCCCATGCGGGTCGGCGTGCGCTCCCTGATGGGATACACTCCGGGTGTCCATTTCGTTGGACGAATCGAGAGAGATTGAAGTCACATGCTCCAGCGCGGGCGAGGGCCGGCGATCGGGCGCCGGCGGCCGTCGGCGCCGCTTCGTCACCCTACCACGTCAACTCCAGGACCCGGCCCTCCCACTCGATCGTCAACCACTCCGCAAGCCGCGCCGCGTCACGGGCGTGGAAGGTGAGGCAGGGCGAAGGGGGACCGGGGGCGCCGGCCTCCTCGCCCAGGAACTCCACCGCGTGCACGGGATGCTCGAAGGCCTGCTCCTCGTCCTCCAGCCGGGCCGTCATCCCGGCGCTGGCCGTGCCCTCCCGAACCGTCCCCGTGAGCGCGAGCAGCTCGCGGTCGGGGAGGGCCAGGGCTCGCCGGACCTCGAAGTGTGCTGACATGGGCTAGCTCTCTCCGACTCGGGTTCCGGGCTGCCCGGCTCGGACCGGCCGATCCGCTCCGGGGATCCGGGCGCCGCTCGACCCGGCGCCGCCCGCCGGCGTCGGATCGCCCCCGGGACTCACGGACGAGACCGTGGGGGCGTCGAACGGGTGGGCGACCAGGAACGAGACCAGCCGCGCGTTCACGGCTCCCGCCTGCTCGATCATGGACACGTGGCCGGCCGAGTCCACCGGGAAGAACTCGGCCGAGGGAATGTCGCGGCGTACGCTCTCCGACCACCGGAACGGGACCGTTCGGTCCTGCCGCCCCCAGACGAGCAGCACCGGCACGCCTGTCCTCTCGACCCCGGCGTACACGGAATCGAAGTCCACGTGGCTCATCGACTTCATCGTGGACAGGAGGGCCCGGCCGAAGCCGCGGTAGCCCATCTGCGGGCGGTACCGATCCATCCAGGTCGGGTGGCGCTCGGGGTGGAGAAAATCCGTCATCTGTCCTTCGGGGAGGCGGGGCTCCCCGAACGCCTTCCACACCCAGGGTCCGATCACGGGCGCGCGCAGGGTCCAAGGAAGTCGGACCCGGCCGGCGGCCGGATCGATGAGGGTGAGCGTGTGCACGCGCCCCGGATGCGTCGTGGTGAAGTGGGCGGTAGCCAGTCCCCCGAACGAGACCCCGACCAGGTCCACGGGACCGGGGATCCGGAGGGAGTCGAGCAGGGCGGCGAGCTGGCCGTCGTACAGCGCCCCGTCATAGCGCACGTCGGGCCGGTCGGAGAGGCCGCGGCCGTACAGGTCGTAGCGGAGCACGCGGTAGCCCGATCGTGTCAGTCCCGCGGCGGTCGAGTCCCAGATATAGTAGGGGACCGAGAATCCGTGAACGAGGACGACGACCCGGCTTGAGTCCGGTCCGGAGAGGTCGTAGTGCGTGACGCCGTTCGGGAGGTCGATGAAGCGGCCGGGCGCCCCGGCGCGGGCCGCGGCGTCGAGCGTGGCGTGCTCGGGACTCCGGATCTCGCCGTAGACGATCGCGCCGACGAAGAGGAGCGCGAGCAGCGAAGCGAGCGCGAGGAGCGACCGGCGCATGGGATGCGACTCCGGGAAGCGGGGATCTCGCCTGGGGCCGACCCTGCAGGCTAGCTCGCGGCGGCCGCGGTGGCCATGGGCCGCGCCGGGTCCTCACATTGGCGAAGCGGGCCTCGACGTCCCGGGAGGGCTCGCAGGCCGGCGCTTCACGCGTCGCCAGTACACCAGGCCGCCGAGCAGGCCGACGAGGAAGCCCGCCGGCCCCGTGATGAGCAGGCCGAGCAGCGGGCCCTGGTTCGCTCCGGGCGCGAAGATCATCGGTCCGAAGAATCCCGCGCAGAACGCCACGCCCCCGACGATGAAGCCGCTGGACAGCACGGTGGAGGCGCCGGTCGCTCCCGCCGCGCCCAGTCTCCTCCACAGGTAGAGGCCGACACCGATCGCGCCGGCCAGTGCCAGGAGGGCGGGGAGCCAGCGCTGGTCCCAGAAAGGCAGGAGTGCGAAGGGGATCCAGTACAGAAAGAGGCAGGTCGCCGGGAGGACGAACAGCAGGACCAAAACTCTCGTGAACCTGGACATCGACGCGTGCCTCCGCGGTTCGGGCCGAGGTCTGCAGGTTGGTCGTCCGGGGCGGTCGCCGCTAGTCCCGCTTGCCGGCGGGGCGGCCCCCGGCCGGCTCGGCCGCGCCGAGCTGCCTCCACATCCCAAGGAGGTCGAGCTGCTCCCACGCCTCGACGATCACTCCGCCCGACAGCCGGTAGATCGTGATGCCCCCGATCGAGATCCCTCGTCCCGTGGGAGAGCGGTCGCCGAAGGCGCCCGTGTGCGTGCCGGTGGCGCTCCAGCGGCCCACGACGAGGTCTCCGCAGGGGACGAGCGCCTCGAAGGTGACGTGAGAGTCGGGGAAGGCGGCGCGCACCCGCGCGATGTGCTCGCGCCAGTCCCGGCGGGTGCCGACGCCGTCGGGCATGTGCGGCCCGTGGTAGACGGCGTCGGCGGCCATCACCTCCGCGGTGGCGTCCAGGTCCCCCCTGTTCCAGATGTCGTCGGCGATCCGTGACACGAGGGCCAGGCGGGCGTCTTCCATCACGTGGCCCCGTCCGGTCCTTCCGGGGCCCCCAGCTGCCGCATGAGGCCCATTATGTCGGCCTGCTCCCACTCCTCGCCCGTGGGTGCGATGCCCTGGAACGGCCCCTCCTGCTTGCCGCGCAAGGTCCAGCGCGTCACCACCTCGTCCCCCGATGCGATCATGTCGTCGGCGGTGATCGTGAGGTTTGTGAAGGCGGCCAGCACCATGGCGTGCATCGCCTTGAAGCCGTCGGCGTCCAGCTCGCTCGCGTCCCCCCGATTCATCGCGTCGATGTAGCCATGCGCCACTTCGAGGTTTCGCTCCCCGCCCGTGTCCCGGTCGGGCGCCCGCGCGCAACCGAGGACGAGGGCGACGAAGACCACGAGGAGGAAGGGTGGGGCCAGGATGGGGGTGCGTCGTCTCCGTTTCATGGCGTGTCCCTCCATGACCGAAACCGGACGGAAGCGTGATCCTGATAGAAGGGTCGACGGGAGGCCGGAGGGTGTCAATGTCGGCGCCTGGCGGGTGTCGGCGGCTGTGCGATCCGCCGCCCCGCCGCCTTCGGCCCGGAGACGCCGCGCCTGTGGGACGGGGCGTCCGTCAGGCCTCGTGGCCCTCCAGGGGAATGCGCTCGTAGTACATGTCCTGCGCCAGGAGGTCGTTCCACGGGACGTCGGCCACCCGGTTCTGGAGCAGCACGGCGTCCCGGATGTCCGACAGGTCCAGGAGGTACGCCACCAGGCGCTCCAGCCCCATGCCGATGCTGGCCGAATGGGCCCGAGGCAGGTCGACGTCCGAGAAACGGTAGGCCTCCCGTATCAGCGCCATGTTCCTCTCTCCTCCGGACATGACCTCCCCGACGCCCGGCAACAGGAGGTCGAAGCCCACCTCGAGGTTGGGCCGCTCGCGGTAGGATCGATGGGCGTAGGGGGGCGTGGCGTGTGGCTTGTTGAGGGCGACCAGCGGCCGGGTGGCGTCTCGCTTCCACGCTTCGCACCAGGCATCGAACGCCTCGTCCGTCTGGATGTCGTGCTCGGCCGCGAGGTCGACCGTCTCGAACTCGGGCAAGTCTCTGCCCACGCCCCGGCTCACGCTCCGAACCAGGTCGCACGCGATCGGGACGACATCGTGCAGTCGTAGATCGAGGAATTCGGCCGTAATTTGATAATACCACCTGAGGTGGTCGTCGCCCTCGTCCTGCCTGTAGCAGGGCGCGGCCATCCACACGCTGCGTCCCAGGAGGAGGGATGCCACGGGCTTGGCGAACGTCTGCGAGTAGGGGAGGATCAGGTTGCAGGAAGGCGCCGTCATCTGCTCCTCCGGCTCCGTGATGAGCCGGGGCATGGCGCACGACGGCAGGAACTCCACGACGTCCCGCTCGCGGAAGAACTCCCGAATCAGAGTCAGTACACGCAGGTAGTGCTCGTAGAGGTCAGGCATAGGCAGGAATCTCATGTTCGGGATATCGTCATGAGGTCCGGGATCCCGCACGAAGGAGTGGAAATCGGAAGCGCTCGGTAGCGGGGTGGCCGGCGAGGACGAACGTTGCCCTCGGGACGCCGTTTCTCCGCCGCCGGCATCTCGTTCCCCTGACGAGAGTCTCGGTCCGGTCGAGTCCACGAAGGCCGCCCGGCGTTCGGCGTCCAGCTTCTGTATACGGAAAGTCGTCCGGCGCCGAAACCCCCTACGCGCGACGACTCGTATGTCACGGGGTAGGTCCGCGGCCAGCGAACGGGCTGGACACGCACCCCCCCGAAGGAGAACGATATGGAAGACGCCGTCGACCGGCTTCACGCTCGCGCGCGGCGCGTTCCGGCCCTGCGCCGGCTGGCCATCGTCTCTCGCATCCTGCTCGCGCTCGCCTTCATCCCGACCGGCACGGTGAAGCTCCTCGGCCACCGCTTCACGGCGCTCGGCGTTGACACGCCGGTCGGGGGTTTCTTCGAGGCCCTGTACAGGGCGGGCTGGTACTGGAACTTCCTGGGGGCGGGGCAGCTGACGGCGGGCATCCTGCTGCTCATTCCGGCCGCCTCCCTGCTCGGGGCGATCGTCGCCTTCCCGATCGCGCTCAACATCTTCGTGATCACGGTCGCGGTGGGCTTCCGTGGGACGCCGTTCGTGACCGGGCCGATGCTCCTTGCGGTCACCTTCCTCCTGTGCTGGGACTGGGACCGGCTGAAGCCGATCCTGTTCGAGCCCGTGGTAAGGCCCGCCGTCCCCCCGTACCCGCCCCTGCCCATGGTCGAGCGGGCCGGCTACGTGCTCGGGACGCTGGCGGGGCTCGGGCTCCTGTGGCGCACGCGCTTCCCCGAAGCCGCGCTCGTGATCTGGCTGTGGCTGGGGGCCGGCGTCGTCGCCGCCCTCCTGGTGCTGGCGGGCTGGATCCAGGCGGCGCGGCCGAGCGTCAGGTCGGCGGTCCCGGCGCCGCCGACCGGGTGATCCGGCGTCCGAGGAGGAAGAGGGTAACCCCGATCCCGGCGAACAGGAGACCCGCGAACAGGATGGCGAGCCCCCAGAACAGCCACGATCGGTCCGACGAGCCCAGCACGCTCACGGCACGCGCCACGTAAGCGCCGATCATCCAGACTCCCGCTGCGGCGACCGCGACGCCGATTCCACTGAGGATCCGGCCCACGCCGCGCCGCCGGCGGGATCTGCCCTCGGATGCCGGCCGCTTCATGCTGGGTTCCCCATGGTGGGCCACATCTCCCGATGTCGTCATTTGAAGCAAGGCCGTCCGACGAACTCGCGAGGCCGTCGAACGGTTCCCGACCGGAGACTTGTGCTACCCCAATCATCACTGTAGATGGGCTGTCTTGCCACGTCGTCCACCGACGACTGTCCCGCATAGAGGGTCGTGAACGGGAGTCACAGGACCTTTCCCAAGATGGAGGGACGGTCATGCCAGGTCGTATCACCCGAAGTCATGTAGTCGTGCTGGGCGCGGCGCTGCTGGGCGCGTGCGCCGGCAAGCCGCAGGTCACCGAGGTGAAGGGGGCGTGCGCGGACGTATACGGCGCCCAGGTGTGCACGCTGGCCCACGTCCAGGGGGACAGCGTGATCGACGTCCAGGCTACCATCCCGCTGGCCAGCATCGCGGGCGCGCCCGCCGAGATGCCCGAGGCATGGCCACCGGTCGCGCTCGCCAGGCTCGCCACGCCGGCCTCGGTGCAGGGGAAGAGCGGGATCCACGAGCTCACCATGTACTGGGAGGCGCACGGTCATCCGCCGGGGCCCTACCTGACGCCGCACTTCGACTTCCATTTCTACCTGGAGCCGCCGCCGGCGATCGCGGCGATCGACTGCAAGGACCTGAGCAAGCCGGCCTCCCTTCCGGAGGGATACACCCTGCCGGACATCGCGCTGCCCCCGGAGATGGCCAAGGTGGTGGGCGTCGACACGCTGGTCGGGCTGTGTGTGCCCCAGATGGGCATGCACGCCGTGCCGACCGCGGAGCTGGAGAGCGACCATCTGTTCACGGGCGACATGATCGTCGGCTACTTCGCCGGCAAGCCGATCTTCATGGAGCCCATGCTCACGAAGGAGCTGCTCATGAAGAAGCAGTCCTTCTCCTACCCGATTCCGGACGTCCCCGGCATGACCGGACGGCATCCGACGTCCTTCCGGGCCGAATGGGACGCGAACGCGCAGGCGTACCACTTCGTGTTCTCCGGCTTCGCCGGGACGTGACCCGGGCGGCATGACCCCACGGCACGGAGCGCCGGGCCCCCGCGATCGGGAGTCCGGCGCCCTCCCCTACGGGGTGCCCCCTCCCGGCTGTCGCCTGCCGCCCGGCACGCGGCCGGGCCGCGTGCGGCTCCGGGTCTCGGACCTGGAGCGCTCCGTGGACTACTACGAGCGCGTCCTCGGGCTGAGGGTGCTCGGGCGCTCGGGGGAGGGCGCCTCCCTGGGCGCGGAGGCCTCCGGCGCCCCTTCGCCCCTGGTCGAGCTCCAGGAGCGGCGCGGTGCGACGCCGTCCCCGCCCCGGGGCCGGCCCGGGCTCTACCACTTCGCCCTCCTTCTCCCCGACCGCGCCGCCCTGGGTCGCTTCCTGGGGCACCTGGCCGAGCTCCGCGAGCGCGCCGGCTCGGCCGACCACCTGGTGAGCGAGGCCCTCTACCTGCGGGATCCGGACGGCCTCGGGATCGAGGTGTACGCGGACCGGCCGCGGTCGGAATGGCGCTGGCGGGACCGTCAGCTCCTCATGGCCACCGAGCCCCTGGACCTGGCGGGCCTGGCACGGGCGGCGGCGACCGAGGCGTGGAACGGCGCGCCCGCGGGCACCCGGATGGGCCACGTCCACCTGCACGTCGGGGAGCTGGGCCGGGCCGCGGCGTTCTACCACGAGGCGCTGGGGCTGGACCAGACGGTCTGGAGTTATCCGGGAGCCCTCTTCCTGTCGGCGGGCGGCTACCACCACCACCTGGGGCTCAACAGCTGGGCGGCCCTGGCCGCGCCTCCGTCCGAAGACGAGGCACAGCTCCTCGAGTGGGAGCTCCGGGTCCCGTCGGCCGACGCCGCAGAGAGCGCGCTGACCAGCCTCGAGACGGCCGGGCACGCCGCCGAGCGTTCCGCGGACGGCGGGCTCGTCCGGGATCCGTGGGGGACGGCGCTGCGGATTCGCGCGGAGGACGCGGCGTCGGCGTAACCGCACCCGCCGCGCGGCTCAGTCCTTCAGGAGTCTGCCCCCCGTCAGGTACACCAGCGCGTGGTGGACCACCGACACGGCGCCCAGCGCCCAGCCGAGCGCGCGCGCCCCGGCCACGTACAGGGCCACGGCCGCCAGGCCGGAGACGGCCAGCTCCTGCGCGAGCCGCAGGCCCTCGGCGGCCCTCCCCGCGCCCCGGAAGTCCACCGCCCCCCAGAACCCGAAGCCCGCCGTCGGCACGGCCAGGGCCAGGAGCACTCGCGTGAAGGTCGATCGGCCCTCGTGCCATCCCCAGTAGCCCAGGCCGAGCACGATCCCCGCCTCCATGAGCGCGCGCAGGGCCAGGTTGATGCGCTCGAGTGCGGTCATCCGTGGCGGGTCCGGTGCTTCATCGGGCCCCGGTCCCGAGCTCGTGTCCGGCCCCATCCAGGCGTCGCCGCGTGGCCGCCAGCTCCACGACCGCGGCGTCCGTCTCTTCGCGCAGCTCCTCGACCAGCCGATGTGCGGCCTCTTCCTCGCCGCAGCAGTTCACGTAGAAATCCACGGCCGGCTCCGCCTGCCGGAGCCTGTTCCGGAGCGCCGTCGTCGTCTGGAGGGTCGTGAGGATCGCCCGTTCCAGCTCGGGAGAGAGCTGGCGGTGGTAGCCGGAGCGGATCAGGTCGGCCTGCGCGTCGAAGGCCAGCGCCTCGGCGATGCTCCCGGCCCAGCGGAGCAGGTCCGCCCGCGGCGTCGAGCCCCTGGTGAACACGCGCCGGAGCTCGGTCACCAGCTCCTCGTTCTCCCGGAGCTCCAGCCGGAGCCACTCGACGCTCGAGGCCAGGTGCTCCCGCGTGCGCCTACGCTCCGTGGCCGACTGGTGCCGGAGCTGCCAGCGGGCCAGCGCCAGGGCGCCGAGGCCGCCGAGCAGGACGCCGGCGGTCGTGACCAGGAGCTCGCGCCACAGGCTCAGGCGGTCCTCCGTCCGTTCGGGCGGGGGGCCGGCGACCTCACCCCTCCTCCCTCAGAGCCCGAGCTCCTCTCGGAAGTTGTACACGGCCGTCTTGCACTGGCCGTAGCCGAACCCCAGGCTCTCGAGGTACTCGACGCAGTCCCTCGGACTCTTGTCGCGGGCCCCGAACGCGTGCAGGAGGCGGTCGTACTCCGACTGGGAGCCGCGGCGGGTCGAGGTGTGGTGCGGACCGAGGTGCAGATAGTTGTACGCGCCGTTCTTGGCCTGCTGGTCGTCCGCGCCGTGCTCCACGAGAATGGCCTCGCAAGCGCCCTGACTCAGCCCGCAGGCGCGGGCTCTGTGGCTGTCCAGGACCCGAGCGTACTCGTCCTGGTCGAATTGTCGAATGGCTTCACACATAGTCGGCTCCCGTGAGCGGACGGCGCCGGTCGATTCGTGTCCCGGCGACGGCTACAAGATCGCCGTTCCAGCACTTCGCTGACAGACCGCCTCTCGCGGCGGCGCTCGCCTCGGCCATGTGAAGCCGCGCCGCCGGATGCGTGCGCAGGCTCATCTCCAGGCGGTAATCGAACCCGTCCGCCGCGATCACCAACCTCCGGACCGAGGCCAGCACCCGGTCATCGTTGACGATCCACACGCTCTCCAGGTCGAGCGCGATCGTCGGGTGCCGGTGTCGTGGAGTCCGGGGGGAGCGCCCCGAGCCGCACCCGCTCCGCGTCCAGCGCCCGCTTCAGGGCGCGGGCCTGCTCGAGCATGGACTCGTCGGACTGGCGCGATACCGACGCCGTCGTCATGCGCGTCAGGAGGACGGAGCGGGCCCGGGCCCACGCCGGGTCCTCTCGGGGCAGGCTCCACAGGGGATCGGGCTCGTCGTCGTAGCCTCCCCGGAGCCCCGCGACGAGGAGGGAGTCGGCGAGGCTCAGGCCCCGGCCGCCGAGCGAGCCGGGCAGCACCTTCGGCAGGATGAGCCCGCTCGCCAGCAGGGTCCGGTTGTAGAGTCCATCCACGAAGGCCGTGTTGTTCCGGTTGAGGATGTCGGTCAGGGTCGTCGACGCGTCGTAGAAGCGGACGATGCGGTCACGCAGGGCCCGGTTCCCGATCAGACCCAGGCTCCCGGTGCTGAGCAGGTCCTCGTAGGTCGCCTTGGACAGCGTGGCCGTGCGCCGGACGAGAAGGTTCGTGAGCGCCACGCGAACCGAGTCGGGCTCGGGCCCGGCGCGTCTTGAGCTGAAGGCCCGATAGGCCATGAGGCCGTTCAGCTCCTGCGACCGCTCCCACGCGGCGGCCTCCCGGAGGTCGGCCATGGTGTGCTCGACGTCCCGGGACAGGAGCGCCAGGTAGGTCGCCTCGGTGGCCGCGTCGCGGCGGCCCTGGTACCAGGCGTTCAGCGCGACCGCGACCAGCACGCCGCTCACGACGACCAGGAACTCGGCCCCGAACCAGCGCAGGCGGCGTCCCCAGATCCAGGTGGAGCGGTCGGCCCGGTTCGCTTCCATGGACGAAGCGGCGTCGGACACGGGCGGGTCCTTTCGCGAGGCCTGGACGGTGAGCGGGAGGTTCCGAGTCGGCGGCGAACCCGAGGAGGTTACGACGAGGACCCCCGTCGCGGCCACCCCGCTGCCAGTGCGTCAGAGCCGCGCCGCCCACGCCCGCACGGTCGCGTGGTGTGGGCTCCATGCCTCCCACACCGCCCGGGCCCAGACGTGGACGCGGGCCTCGTGCTCGGCGGCGTCGGCCGCGCCCTCCACGTCCAGCACGGTGAGCGCGCCGAGCGAGGGCGGCGGCTCGAGCCACGTGAACCGGTCCCGGATCCGCTCCACGGCTCGCTGCCGGAAGCGGGCGGCCTCCACCACGCCCCGTCCGCCCTCCAGCACCAGGTGCAGGGCCACCAGGTGCACGCCGGCCGAGTGGATGGTCTGGGGCGACGGCGAGCCGGGATGCTGCACGGCGTAGGCGTCCACCGTGAGGCCGTGCACGGCCATGAACGCCGGGTCCGAGTACTCGCGGGCCAGCACCCGGCCGAACGCCGCCCAGCAGCCCGGGGAGGCGCCCAGGTAGCGGTGGGTGGGTCCGTCGCCCCTCGGGACGAGGGCTCCGCAGCCCGGGCACGGCTCCGTGCCGCCGGCTGCGGCGCTCCCGTCGCCGAGCGTCTCGCTCTCCGTCAGCGGCCCGTCCTCCCCGAGAGTCCTTCCGCCGCCCGTCAGGCGCCGATCGACCCGCGGATGCGGTCGATTTGCTGAAGATGCAGGAGGTCGTGTCCGGCGTACAGCCTGGTCATGAACCGGACGCTCTCCTCGCCCCGCTCCTCGTGCGCCGCGAACCGGTCCAGCGCCTCGTCCGGGACGCCGCGCAGGAGGCGGACGTTCTCTCGCCGAAGACCCTCGAACGTGGCGAGCGCTTCCCCGGCGTCCGCCGTGGCGTAGAGGAGGGCGTCGGCCCACGCGTCCTGGTCCCAGCCGGTGAGGCGCGGCCGGTCCTGCGCCAGCGTCATCCGAAGGCGCCAGCTCCACGCGATCTCCGAGTCCGCCAGGTGCCGGAGCACGTCCCGGATCGACCACTTCTCCGCCGCCTCGGGCACGACGAGGCTGACGGCCGGGACCTCGCTCAACACCCGCCGGAGAGCCGGCGGCGTCGACGCCAGGGCGTCGACCGGGTCGCGGTCGCCCAGGAGGTCGAGGATGGCGTCGATGTAGGCCTGCGTCTCCTCCGCGGTCGCGGAGGCCGGATTGCTGAACACGGACATGTTGCGCTCCTCGTGGCTCTCGCGGGGAATGGGTGTGTTCGTTCGCCGCCGTCGTTCCGTGGACGCCTCGAGCGCGGCGCCCGTGAAATCCGCCGAGCCGCGGCCCCCGGCGCCGCGGCGCCCGAACGCGTCGGGAAGGTCGGCTCCGGCGCCGACCGTGGCCGTGGCGTGCGTCGAGGAGGTCGTCGCGTCGAACGCGTACATCGGGAGGGGGGCACCCGAGGCGTCCACCGCGTGGATGCGATCCCGGGAGCGGGCCACGCCCACCCCTCCTCCGCCCACGACGTACGGCCGGAAGCGC
>Ga0307440_1000161_pt1 | contig 30181 bp, 27 predicted proteins | sample SalMarWE160410MG_FD_202150 | JGI IMG/M metagenome (GOLD analysis project Ga0307440, IMG submission 202150) | Salt marsh sediment microbial communities from the Plum Island Ecosystem LTER, Massachusetts, United States - WE1604-10 | ecosystem: Environmental > Aquatic > Marine > Intertidal zone >...
CTTGACGGCCGCGGCAACAGCACGGATCTCGTCCATCAGGGCGTCGTCGATCGTCAGCCGCCCCGCGGTGTCGATGATCACGACATCGCGCCCCGTACGCTTCGCGGCCTCGATCCCGCCTCGCGCGATGTCCACCGTCGGCGTTCCAACCGGCGATCGATGGACCGGGATACCGAGCTGACGCCCGAGGGTCTCGAGCTGGTCGACCGCAGCCGGCCTGTACGGATCGGCGGCGACGAGCATCGGCTGGCGCCCGAGCTTGACGACGTGCTTCGCGAGCTTCGCCGCGGACGTGGTCTTACCCGAGCCCTGGAGGCCGACCAGCGCTACCACTGCCGGGCTGCCGGCGAGATGGAAGGTCCGGTCGCCGGTCGACAGCAGCGCTGTCAGCTCCTCGTTGACGATCTTGACCACCTGTTGACCGGCCGTGAGGCTGTCCAGGACCTCCGCGCCGACGGCCCGCTCTCGGACGCGGGCGACGAACTCCTTGACGACCTTGAAGTTGACGTCAGCCTCCAGCAACGCCAGCCGCACCTCGCGCATGGCGGCGTCCACATCCGCCTCGGACACGCGTCCACGACCGGTAAGCGCACCGAGTGTTCGGCGGAGGCGATCGCTGAGGCTGTCGAACATGCGCGGACGGCGACCCTTGCTGTCGAATGAGATCAGCCGCGCGGCGAGGCCGGGCGGGTGGTGCGCGGGTTCTGGCGACACCTGAGGGCACGGAGTGTACGTCATGCCCTGCGGCCACGCCCCCAAACCTGCGTCCCGCGGGGTCCGGGCCTCGGTCCGGCGCGGACGACCCGCGCGTGGCTTCGCGCCCGGGAACGGGCGGAGGTCTCAGTCCAGCAGGGCGGCGACGAACGCCTCGGGATCGAACGGCAGCAGATCATCCGCCTGCTCACCCACCCCCACGAACCTAACGGGCACCTGCAGCGCCTGCTCGATCGCGAACACGATGCCGCCCTTGGCGGTCGAGTCCAGCTTGGTCAGGACCACGCCCGTCAGCCCGACCACCTCGTGGAATGCCTTCGCCTGCGCCAGACCGTTCTGACCGGTCGTGGCATCAAGGACGAAGAACGTCTCAGGCGCGGCGCCGGGCAGACGCTTGTCGATGACGCGCCGCACCTTTGACAGCTCGTCCATGAGGTTCGACTTCGTGTGCAGCCGGCCGGCGGTGTCGACGATGACGACGTCCGCGCCGCGGGCGATGGCCGCGTCAAGGGCATCGAACACGACCGCGGCGGGGTCCGCATTGGGAGCATGCGCCACGATGTCGGCACCGGTCCGCTGCGCCCAGATGCGAAGCTGGTCGATGGCCGCGGCGCGGAACGTATCGGCGGCCGCCAGGAGGACCCGGCGGCCGCTCGCTCGCTCGCGTGCCGCGAGCTTGCCGATGGTGGTGGTCTTGCCGGTCCCATTGACGCCCACCACCAGCACGATCGCGGGGCCGCCGTCGACGGCCGGCCTGAGCTCCCACTGGGCTGCATCACGCGGAGCGAGGAGCGCCGCGAGCTCTGAGCGGACGGCGGCCTCCGGGCTGATGTCCCGACGCCGCCGGGCCCGCTCGACGAGGCCCATCGCGATCTCGGCGCCGACATCGCCGGCGATCAGGGTCTCCTCGATCTCGTCCCAGTCCACCGAGCCGCCGGATCCGAACGCACCCAGCAGCCTTGTCCCGAAGCCGATCCGCGAACGCTCGACGCCGAGGGCGAGCTGCGCCTGCTCCCGCTCCCGGCGGACCGCGTCGGCCCTCTCTGGCGTCCAGTCGGCGCCCCAAGCCCACGCGGCGCCGGCCGCGGCCCCGGCTCCGGAATCCTCGGGGAAGGTCGGCTCCGTTGCGGGCGCCTCCGGCTCGGGCTGCAGATCGGTCTCGGCCGGCGCCTGAGCCTCGTCAGACGCGAGATCCGCGCCGTGCTCGAGATCGGGCGCCTCCTGCTCCGCACCTTCCGGTTCCTGCTCCGCACCTGGTGACTGCGGCTCCGAGCCGCGGCGAAAGAAGCGCACGTGCCCTCCGGTCAGCCGCTCGCATCGCCGGAGAAGACCGCCCGGGCCTCGGACCGGCGATGGTCGGCGATGGCCTGCGCCTCATCGAGCCGCAGGCTGATCACGCGACTGACCGAATCGTCTCCGACCGTGACGCCGTACAGCGCGTCGGCGACCTCGATCGTGCCACGATTGTGGGTGATGACGATGAACTGAGTCTGCTCGGCCAGCGATCGCAGCGCCTCGGTGAACCGTCCGACGTTCGCCTCGTCGAGCGCCGCGTCGACCTCATCCAGCACACAGAAGGGTGCGGGACGCACCTCGAGCATGGCGAACAGCAGGGCGACGGCCGTCAGCGCCCGCTCGCCACCCGACAGCATCGAGAGAGCCTGCGGCTTCTTGCCCGGAGGGCGGGCGGTGATCTCGATCCCGGTCGCTGCGAGATCGGTCGGGTCGGTCAGGGACAGCCTGGCGAAGCCACCACCGAACAGCTGCTGGAACCGACCGTTGAACGCGACCTCCAACGCGGCGAACGTGGTCCGGAACTGGGTCGCGATGAGCGTGTCCAGGTCCTCGATCAGGGCCCTCGTCCGGGCAATCGCCTCGTGCAGATCGCGATGCTGAGCCTCGAGCGCGTCGAGCCGCTCGCGAACGGCCCGATACTCGTCGACAGCGAACGGGTTCGCCGCTCCGAGCTCGTGGTACCGGCGCCGCAGCACGCCCAGCCGGGCGGAGGTCGGTGCCTCCGTCAGCGGAGCCTGCGACGCCCATCGCGGCGCCAGCGCGTCCAGGGCCGCCTCGAGGGCCGCGCTCTCCACCGACGCGTCCATGGAGCCGGCCGCATCGTCCGAGGCGGCGGCCCCGGTCGGGCCGGGCGAGCCCGCCGAGGCGGCGCCGAGCACCGCCGGATCGATTCCCGACGCGTGCGCGAGGTGCCGGATGCCGAGCTCGCCCAGGCCGGCCAGCTCGACCAGCACCTGCTCCCGGAGCGAGTCCAGGGCCATCCGTGCCTCCATCGCCGCGACGTCTGACGTCCTCGCCCGCTCGTCGGCGACCCGGAGCCGTTCCCGGGCGCTGACGGCCGCCCGTTCCGCGTCGGCCAGGCGGGTCCGCTCGGCACGATCGTCGGCAAGCAGGCTCTCGAGTGCCTCACGCGCCGCCACCTCGCGGGCGCTCGCGACGGCCAGGGCGTCAGCGACCGTCTGCTGCTCGCCGATGGCCACCCGCTCGCGCTCGGCCATCGTCACCATGTCACGCTCGGCGTCGGCCCGGCGCGCGTCCAGCATCGCGACGGTCGCCTCCGCGCGCGCGCGCCTCGCCTCCGCCTCTCGCCGGGTGGCCTCGACAGACCCGGCGTCGGCCGCGAGCCGGTCGCGCCGGATCCGGAGCTCCTCGACCCGCAGCTCCCAGGCTGCCAGGGCCTCGCGCTCCGGACCGGACGCGCCTCCGCCGGACGGGCCGGGGGCAGTGGATGCCTCGAGGGCTGCCAGCGAGGCCCGGGTCCGGTCCCCCTCCGTGGACTGGCGAGCGAGCTGGGCGACCAGCCATTCCGCCTCGCGGACCGAGGCCTCGAGCTCCCGTCCGGCCGTCCGCTCGATCTCCTCGACGCGCCGCCGCTCGTGGGACGCGGCCGCCTCCGCGCTGCGGGCCCGTTCGAGATCGCCCCTGGCCGCCGATGCTTCGGCCGTCGCAGCGGTCAGGGCCACTTCGGATCCATGGGCATCGGTCTCGAGCGCCCCGAACTCGCGCGTCAGGCGCTCCGCGTCCGCTCGTCGCTCGAGCACGGCATCGCCCCGTCCGAGGCGGACGGCGAGCGCGTCGACCACGCTTCCACCGTCCCGCGTCACCGCGATCCAGCCCGCCGGCAGGACCCCCTGGAGGCGCAGCGCGGCCGCCAGGTCGGGCGTCCAGACTGCCCGCCCGAGGAGGGTTCGCACGGCACCGCCCGGGTCACTCCGGACCGCCGTCCCCAGGCGGCCGCCACCCGCGGCCTCCAGGGCCTCCTCCAGGCGCCGGATCTCGCCCGCGGTCCCGCCACCGGGGATCCGAGCCGCCTCGCCGAGCTGCTCGCTGACCACGAGGTGGCCCCGCTCGCCGTCGAGGGCCGGTGCCGATCCCCGGTTCACCACGTAGGCACGCAGCAGCTCGCCCAGCGCGGTCTCGACGGCTGCTCGCAGCTCCGGATCCACCGCCAGGCCCTCATCCACACGGCGCCCGCCCAGTCGCTTCGCGGCCCGCGCGATCCCGCGCTCCTGGTCCTCCGCCAGGCGTCGCTCCAGGGCCTCCAGCCGTCCGCGCGCAGCCGCCAGCACCGACCCGGCGCGGGCGGCTCGCTCGCCGGCGGCCCGGAGCGTTCCCTCTGCAGCGTCCAGCCGCGTCCGCATGGCCTCGCGCGACGCCACGGCCCCGACTTCAGTCTCGCGCGCGGTCGCCACCTGCTGCCGCACAGCCGTGAGGGAGCCGTCCAGCCGGGACCGCCGCTCGTCTGCCTCGTCGGCCCGGCGGCGAAGATCCATGGCCCGGCGCTCCACGTCCGCAAGCTGCCGCCGGGCGGTCTCCGTCTCGGCGGCCCGAGCCGCCTCCGCCCGGCGCAGGGCGGCGAGCTCGTCGCCCCGAGCCCTGCTGGCAGCCCGCAGCGAACCGAGCTCGCCCAGCGCCTCGGCCAGCGCCCGATCGGCCGCGTCGCGTTCGGATTCGAGTGGCAGGTCGCGCTCCGGAACGCCCTCGGCGAGGATCCGCCGTTGTGCGGCGAGCTCGGCCTCACGGGCCGCCTGATCGCCGGCGAACCGCTCCCGATCCCGGGCCACGGCAGCCAGCTCGGCCGCCGAGCGCGCCTCACGCAGGCCGAGGGTCGTCACCTCGGCGCGCGCGGCCTCGTGGTGCGCTCGAAGCTCTCGCTCCTGGTCCGCGCGCGCAGCCATCGAGCCCGCGATCTCGCCCACGGCGGTTTCAGCGACCTCGAGCTCCGCCAGGGCGCGCGCCGTCTCCTCGCGCTGCGCGGCCAGGCGCGCCTCGACCTCACGAGCCCGACTCGATGCGTCGTGCCATCGTCCGTGAGCCGCAGCGATCAGAGCCGCCGCGAGCTCCTCCCCCGCCGTGACCCTGGTTGCCTGCTGCTCCGCCAGCTGGCCAAGGCGCCTGGCCTGGGGCCGGAGCTCGGCCAGGATGTCGTCGACGCGGGACAGGTTGACCTCTGCCTCGGCGAGCTGCGCTTCGGCCCGCCGCCGGCGGCGCTCATGGCGCCGGACGCCGGCGACCTCCTCGAACAGCGGGCGTCGCTCCTCGGGTCGGAGGGCCAGCGCCTGATCGACCATGCCCTGACCGATGAACAGGAACGCGTTCTCCGCCAGGTTCGCGGCGTCCAGCAGGTCCACGAGATCGCGAAGCCGGACGCGCTGCCGGTTAAGGAGATAGTCGTTCTCACCCGAGCGGTACAGGCGGCGGCCGAGCTCCACGACCGAGTACTCGACCGGCAGCAGGGCGTCCGCGTTGTCGAGGACGATCGTCACGTCCGCCATCCCCTGTGCGGCCCGTCGCTCCGAGCCGGCCCAGATCACGTCCTCGCTACGCCGGATCCGCAGCGAGCGGCCCTGCTCCCCGAGTGCCCAGCGGAGCGAGTCCGCGAGGTTCGACTTTCCCGAGCCGTTGGGACCCACGACAGCGCTGATGCCGGGGCCGAACTCGACCAGGGTGCGCTCCGCGAACGACTTGAAGCCCTGGACACGGAGGCCGAGCAGGCGGGCCGGAGCGGTCACCCGGCGTCGCTGGCCCCGGCCGGCTCCGCTCGCACTTCAGCCGGCTCCGGCCTCGTGGTCGCGTGTGACGAGCGCCGCGCGCCGCGGAGCGCCTCGAGCGCCTGGGCGGCCGCCGACGTCTCGGCAGTCCGCCGGGACGATCCCTCGCCGACGCCGAGGATGCGCCCATCGACCTCGACCTCGATCCGGAACCGTTTCTCATGATCCGGACCCACCGCCTCGATGAGGTGGTACAGGGGCCGGTCGCCCGTCGTCCGCTGCGTGTGCTCTTGGAGGCGGCTCTTGGGGCTCTTGAGGCTGGCGATCGCAAGGTCCGCCGCAATCTCCTCCTCGGCCTGATGACGGATCCAGGTCGACGCCGCCTCCCAGCCGAGATCCAGGTAGATGGCCCCGGCGACGGCCTCGAAGGCCGACGCGAGGAGCGAAGGGCGCACCCTGCCGCCGCGTTGCGCCTCACCCTCGCCCAGCAGCAGGAATGATCCGAGGTCGAGACGGCCGGCCAGCCTGGCAAGGCCCGAGGTGCTCACGATCGCGGCTCGTCGCGCGGACAGCACACCCTCGTCATCGCCCGGATGGCGCCGGAACAGCGCCTCCGACACGGCCAGGTTGACGACGGCGTCACCCAGCAGCTCGAGGCGCTCGTTGTGACCGGGAGCCTCATCCGGGTGCTCGTGGAGCCAGCTGCTGTGGACGACCGCCTGTCCCAGCAGGGACCGGTCGCCGACCGGCAGCCGGAGGCGTTCGATCAGGGCATCGGCCGGGTGCATCGCACCCCTGGCGTCGAGAGGGCTAGGACGAGTGCTCGTCGATATAGTCGACGGCGTCCTGCACGGTCCGGATCTTCTCCGCGTCCTCATCGGAGATCTCGGTTCCGAACTCCTCTTCGAGGCTCATGATCAGCTCGACGAGGTCAAGGGAGTCCGCGTTGAGGTCGTCGACGAACGAGGCCTCGGGCGTGACCTCGGCCTCATCCGCTCCAAGCTGCTCGATGACGATCTTCTTGAGCCGCTCGTACGTGCTGGCCACTGACTCCTCCAGGTACCGGATCCCTAACGGGTTGCGTCCTTGTCGCGGGCTACTCGCCCGAGCACGCCGTTCATGAGCCGTCGCATGGGTTCACCGGAGTAGATCCGTGCGAGCTCGACCCACTCGGCGATCGCCACCCGGGCCGGCGTTGCGGGCGAGTGTAGCATCTCGCACAGGCCGCAACGCAGCAGTGCGCGGTCCATTCGGGCCAGTTGCACGACTGGGTATTGGGGCGCCAGCTGGCCGATCCTCGCATCGAGAGCGTCGCGCTGAGCGCGGACGTTGGCCACGATCTCACGGGCCAGGTCGGCAGGCGCCTCGCTCCCCTCCAGCGCCAGGTGCCGTTCGAGGATCGCGTCCGCGGTCCGCTGGCCGAACTCGGCCTCGAACACGCTTACCAGGGCCAGTCGCCGACCCTCCCGGCGGTTCCTGGCGCGCGCGTCGACGGGCCGGCTGCCGCTGGTCGGGTGGTCGCCTCGGTGCTGTCGACCGGCGCCCGGTGCGTCAGGCTCCGACGCCATCGACCAGGACCGTCACCCCGCCGAGCTCGAGGCCCAGCAGCCGCACGACCGCGGCCCCGACCGCGTCGCGGACCTGCGAGGCGAGCGGCACCAACTGCTGCCGCGGCCGCGCCACCAGCCACACGGTCACATGGACCCGGCCGTCGCGGATGCGCACCCGGATCGGCGACCCGGTCAGCGCATCGCGCAATCGAGATCCGCCTCGACCCACGCGCAGCACGCCGGGCACCTCGAGCGCGGCCAGGCGCACCGTGTCCCGGATCACCCCGGACCCGACGGAGAGGGTGGGCATCACGTCATCGCCTCCGAGATCACGGCCGGCGCGGCTGTGATGTCCGTATCGTCGTACGGTCCGATGCCCAGCGCGTCGGCGATCCGCTGATCGACATGCTCACGAGCCGTGGTGGCGCCGACGCGCACAGCGTGCTCGATCATCCGCCGCCGTGCCCGACCATGCGTGATGATCACGGTACCCCGGACGCCGAGCAGCGGTGAGCCGCCCACGACCTCGTAGTCGAACACGTCCCGGATCCGGGCGATCCCGGGTCGCAGCAGGAGGTACGCGAGCCGGCCCCGCAGCGACCGCCGGAACTCGACCCGGAACTGGTCGAAGATGAAGCTCGACAACCCTTCGAAGAACTTGATCACGACGTTCCCCAGCACCGCGTCACAGACGACCACGTCCGCCATCTGGCGCGTGAGGTCCTTGCCCTCGACGTTGCCGATGAACTGAAGGTCCGTCTCGTCCAGGAGCTCGGTGGCGCGCTGGATCCGCGTGTCGCCCTTGCCCTTCTCCTCGCCGATCGAGAGCAGCGCGACGCGGGGTCGCGCGACGCCCAGAACCCGCTCGCTGAAGATGGCGCCCATGCGCGCGTACTGGGCCAGATTCTCGGCTGTGGAGTCGGGATTGGCGCCGATGTCGAGCAGCACGAACGGGCGCCCGGCGCTGACCATCTGGACCGCGAGCGCCGGCCGGTCGATGCCCGGCAGACTGCCCAGGATCAGCTTGGCGGCGGCCATCCCCGCGCCGGTGTGACCGGCCGTCACCACGGCGTCGGCCTCGCCGGCCTTCACGAGCTCGGTCGCGACGACGATCGAGCTCCGGCGCTTGCGGACCAGCGCCCGGGCCGGATGCTCGTCCATCCCGATCAGCTCGGGCGCATGGACGATCCGCACGTTGGTGGGCAACGGTGCCGCCAGCGAGCCGATCGTGGCCTCGTCTCCGACGAGGAGCACGGTGTCCTCGGGATGCGATCGCGCGTAGGCCAGCGACCCGGGCACGACCTCGGTCTCGCCATGGTCACCGCCCATGGCGTCCACGGCTACGCGGACGCCTGCCGTTCGATCCTGTGCGTCCTCTGCCGGGCCGGACCGCTCGGCGGGCGCCGGGGTCGCAGGGCTGGCGGCAGGGCTGTCGTTCGCGCTCACGAGCCGGTCGCGGTTACGCGGACTCCTCGGGCCCGGACGACGTGCCGGCGGGCTTCAGCTCGATCGCCTGCCGGCCGTTGTACCAGCCGCAGGCGGGGCAGACCCGGTGCGGCAACTTCGGCTCGTGGCAGTGCGGGCACTCCACCAGCTTCGGCAGGGTGAGGGCGAGGTGGCTCCGCCGCTCCATCTGCCGGGCGTGAGCGACCTTTCGCTTCGGCACACCCATGTCGTTCTCCAGCTCCTTCGGAACGCGTCCCGGGCACGTCCCGGCGCGACGCTGCGTTGCTCTGATGCGGCACCTGCGGCGCGGGCGTGTCGAAGCGCGGGCGCAAGGCGTGGGGCCGAGCGGGGAGTCTACTCGGTCTCGGCGTCCTCGTCGAACCGGAACGCCCGCAGCGCCTCCAGACGCGGGTCGATCGGCCCCTCGCCGTGCCCGTGACCGGCCTCGATCCGGGTTCCGCATTCGGGGCACAGGCCGGGACAGTCGGGCTCGCACAGCGGCGCGACCGGCTCTTCGAGGCTGATCGCCTCCCGCACCAAGGGGCGCAGCTCCAGCTCGTGATGGTTGGTCAGGCGGGGCGCCTCCGGATCCTCGCCCTCCTCGTGCGGAACCGGCAGCCCGGTCCCAAGATCGATCGCGGGCAGCACCTCCTCCGAGACCCGCAGGTCCACCGGGGTCAGGACCGGGCGCAGGCACCGGACGCATTCACCTGCCACGGCGGTCGTGAGCCGGGCATCGACCACGATCCCCCGGTTGGTGCGGGACAGGTGGATGGCACCGGCGACGGGCTGTGCCACGCCCACCCCATCGAAGGGTGCGAACTCGACACCGTCGACGGCGTAGTCGCGGACGCTCCCCGGTGGCTCGGCCAGGAACCCCGACAGGGCGAACGTGAGCGGATCCCCGTGCTGGTCGACCGGGTGCACCCGGTCCGGGATCCCGCGCCGGTCGGGCGGCGTCATCGCCGTGCGGGCGAGGCACCCTCCGCCAGCCCCTCGAGCTCACCCTCGGGCGGCCGCGGGTACGTGTCCGGGTCCTCGGCCCCATCGCCCTCGGCCACCGGGACACCACGACGCTCGTCGAGCATCGCGATCCCCCGCCCGATGCTGTGGAGGGTTCGGGTGACCTCCTCCTCGAGCGCTGTCAGCACACCGGCGGCGTAATCGTCGGAACCACGCCGAACGGCCGCCGCATCCTCCTCGGCGACCGCGATGATCCGCCGGCTCTCGTCCTCGGCGGCCTCGGTCAGCCCGCGCTCCTCGATCAGGAACGCCGCCTGCTCCTGGGCGCGTGCGACGATGCGCTCGGCCTCCTCCTGGGCCTTCTCGATGATCCGCTCGCCCTCGGAGTTGATCCGCTTCGCGGCCCGCACCTCCTCCGGCACGGCGACGCGCAGCTCGTCGATCAGGTTCAGCGCGGCGTCCCGGTCGATGATCGCGTTGCGCGTCAGCGGCAGCGGCTTGCCGTTCGCGATCAGCGATTCCAGTCGCTCGACGAGGAAGATGATGTCCAGAGGACGGCCTCCCGTGCGGCTCGTCGTCCCGGTGGGGCGTATCGCCCGGATTATGGCACGCTCCGGGACCCTAGCCGGAGCCCCTCCGCATCGCATCCCGCATCGCGGCCACCGCCGGCGGCGGCACCATGCCGGACACGTCCCCCTCGAACAGGGCGATCTCCTTGACCAGGCTCGAGCTGACATAGGAGTGCTCGAGCGAGGTCATGAAGAACACGGTGTCCACCTCGGGCGCCAGCTGGTGGTTGTTGTGGGCAAGCTGGAGCTCGGCTTCGAAGTCGGCGATCGCCCGCAGCCCGCGAACCAGGAATCCCGCACCGACCGTGCGACAGAAGTCGACGGTGAGGCCATCGAACGTGCGCACCTCGACCCGTTCGGACAGCCCGGTGTCGGCCGCGATGGATGCCTCGATGATCGCGACCCTGGTATCGACGTCGAGCAGCGGGGACTTGCGCGGGTTGCCCAGGACCGCAACCACCACCCGGTCGAACACGCGGGCCGCCCGGCGCACGACGTCGATGTGACCGTTCGTGATCGGATCGAACGACCCCGGATAGACCGCGACGTTCACCCCTCGAGCGCCTCCTCCGCAGACTGGCCGGACGCGGCCGGTTGGCTGGTCTCGGCGGGATGGTCGCCCTCGCCCGGCTCATCCGATGGCGCCCGGGGGCGCCGGTAGAAGGTGAGCGAGGTCTCGCCGAACCGCCGTTCGCGGTCCGATGCTAGCAGCCCGACCTCGGCCGGCGGGGGCCGTCGCCAGAAGTGCTTGGCCACGACACGGCCGCCGGGCCGAACCCGGTCGCCCACCAGCTCGAGTGACCGCAGCAGCGCATCCGTGGCGTCGTACGGGGGGTCGATGAGGACGAGATCGAACGGTCCGACGCCGGTACCCGCCGCCGGCTCCGCCGCGAGCCAGGCGACGGCATCCGCGCGGACCACGCGGCCGAGCGATCCGAGCCCCGCCCGCGCCAGGTTGGCGGCGATGACCCGGCAAGCACCCACGTCCCGCTCCACGAACACCACGGCGGCGGCGCCACGCGAGAGTGCCTCGATGCCGCCGGCGCCGCTGCCGGCGAACAGGTCGAGCACGATCGAGCCTTCGAGCCCAGGGGCGAGGATGCCGAACAGGGTCTGCTTGACCCGGTCGGTCAGGGGCCGGGTGCCCGCTCCGGGCGCGGCGAGCCGAACCCCCTTCGCGCTGCCGGCGATCACCCGCCCGGCGTCGGCCATGATCGCCTCCGTCCCTGCCGCGCTGCCCGGGCCGCGACCTACGCCGCGCTCGCCGGGTCGCCGGCGAACACGCGCGCCAGCCAGCCATGCTCGAGCTCGGCGACGAGCGCCGGCCGATCCGGCGGCAGCTGCCCATCCTCGCCCACCAGCAGCTCGGCGTGGGCGCGGGCACGCGCCGCCAGCTCGCGATGCTCCGCATTCGCCAGCGTCGCGACGCGCAGCCGCGGGAGGCCGCTCTGGGCGAGACCCAGCACGTCACCCTCGCGGCGAAGCTCGAAGTCGCGCTCGGCGAGGGCGAAGCCGTCCGTGGTGGCCGCCACCGCCCGCAGCCGCTCGTGCTCGGTGGTGCCCTCGGCAGCATCGCTTGCCAGCACGCAGAAGGATGGCGCGTTCCCCCGGCCGACCCGGCCACGCAGCTGGTGGAGCTGGGCCAGCCCGAAGCGCTCGGCACCCTCGATCACCATCAACGTCGCGTCCGGCACATCGACGCCGACCTCGACCACGGTCGTACCGACCAGAACGTCGAGATCGCCGTCCCGGAAGCGGGCCATCCCGGCATCGCGGTCGGCGGACTTGAGCCGCCCGTGGACCAGGCCAACCCGGAGCGGGGCCAGCAGCCCGGTGAGGCGATCGAACTCCGCCTCGGCGGCCGCCGCCCATGTCGCCTCGACGTCCTCGTCGGTCAGCTCCTCATCCTCGAACAGCCGGCCGCTCTCCCCGTCGTCCCCGTCCTCCCCCTGGCCTCCCCTGCCCGCCTGGTCCACCGCCGGCCCGATCCGGGGGACGACGACGAACGTCCTGTGGCCCGCGGCGGCCTCCTGTCTGACCCGCTGCCAGGTGCCGTCGAGCTCCGCCGGCCGGCGGATCCCGGTCCGTACCGGCAACCGGCCGGCCGGGACACCATGGAGCGTGGACACGTCGAGGTCCGCGTACAGGACCTGGCCCAGCGTCCGCGGGATGGGCGTGGCGGTCATGAGCAGGACGTGCGGAGCGCCGCGGGTCGCCTTCGCCTCGAGCGCTCCGCGCTGCTCCACGCCGAACCGATGCTGCTCGTCGACGACCGCCAGCGCGAGGTCCGCGAACGTGAGCGTCTCCTGGAGCAGGGCGTGGGTTCCAACCACGATCGCCGCCTGGCCCGAGCCGATCGCCTCGATCGCCCTGCGCCGGGCGTCCGCAGGCAGCGATCCGGTGAGCAGCGTGACCGGCAACCCGAGATCCTCGAGCAGCCCGGCGACCGTGGCGAGGTGCTGGCGCGCGAGGAGGTCGGTGGGCGCCAGCAGGGCGGCCTGGCGTCCGTCGAGCGCGGCGACCGCGAGCGCCCATGCGGCGACCGCGGTCTTTCCCGAACCGACGTCCCCCTGCACGAGCCTGAGCATGGGGACCGACCGCCCCAGGTCCGCACGGATCTCGCCGATCGCCGTGTCCTGGTCGTCGGTCAGGGTCACCGTCCTGCCCACCGTTCGCGACAAGGAGGTGACCAGGGCGGCCCGGATCCTGCGGTCGTCCGCATCCCCTGCCGGGATCGGCTCGGTCCGGGCCCGCCCGCGCGCCCGCCGCCGGGCGACCATCCCCAGCTGGAGGGCGAGCAGCTCGTCGAACGCCAGCCGCCGGAGCGCGGCATCGCGCGCATCGAAGGTGACCGGGTAGTGCACCGCCTCCAGCGCTTCCGGGATGGGCGTCAGGCCCTCGTCGGTACGGATCGCATCGGGCAGGTACTCGGGATACGCGTGCCCGGCCCGATCCAGCGCCTCCCGCATCGCCTGGCGGAGCCGGGCCGCGGTGAGGCCTCGCGTGAGCCGGTACACGGGGACGATCCGGCCGACATGGAGCAGCGAGGCGGCGTCGGAGCGCTGGAACTCGGGATCGTCGAACACGAGGCCGAAGCCACGATGCTTCAGCCGGCCGGACACGATCAACTCGTCGCCCGCCCGCACCCGGCGCTCGATGAACCGCCGGCCGAACCAGGTCGCTTCGGCCGTCCCGGAGTCGTCCGCCAGGAACGCGGTCGTCACCTGCACCCGCCGACGCCACGTCTGCTGGACCCGGATGTCGGTGACCCGGACGCGCGCCGACACCACGGTGCCGTCCGCCACCGGCTGCAGATCTGCGAGCCGGCGCAGCTCGCGCAGATCGTCGTAGCGGCGTGGCAGATGGAACAACAGATCGCGGACCGTGACCAGGCCCAGGCGATGCCCGGCGCGCCGCAGCACACCCGAGGCCGCCAGGCCGGACAGGCCGAGCGGCAGGTCCAGCCGCTCGACGGGATCGGTGGTGACCGGGGTGGCAGCACGAGGCCGAAGCGCGCGACCGCCCCGCGGCTGCCGTGTGGAGGACCGCCGCTCACCGCCGCTCACCCGGACGGCACGCTCACTCGGCCGACACGAGATACCGATAGTACGGCTGCCCGCCGTGCACCACCTCGACGTCCACGCCGGGCCGCGTCTCGCGAACCCTGAGCGCCAGCGTCTCCGCCTCGTCGAGGGTCGCGGCGTCCCCGTAGTAGATGGTCATCAGGCAGTAACCTGGATCGAGCCGCGCCATGCCGGCGAGCACGGCACGTTGAGGATCGCCGTCCGCGGCGAGCAGGCCATCGTCCGGGTCGAGCACGATCGTCTGACCCTTCTTCACCTTGCGGCCTGACACCGTCGCGTCACGCACCGCCTCGGTCACCTGCATCGTCTGGACGGCCCGGCTGGCCTCGGTCATGGCCGCGGCGTTGGTCTGGCCGTCACAGGTCGGGTCGAGCTCGATCAGGGCCGCGACGCCCTCGGCAACGTTGCGGGTCGGCACGACGTGGACCGGTCGCTCGGTCATGGAGGCCACCTGGCGCGCGGCCAGGACGACGTTGGGGTTGTTGGGCAGGATCAGCAGCTCGTCGGCCTGGGTGGCCTGCACCGCCTCGAGCAGCTCGCCGGTAGAGGGGTTGGCTCCCTGGCCGCCGTGCACGACCCGGAAGGCACCGTACTCGCGGAACGCTGCGGCCATGTCGGTCAGGACCGCGGCCAGGCCCTTCGACGGTGCGACCGCCACGACCCCCAGCGGCAGCCGCGTGGCCGGGTCGGCACCGGCTGCCTCGGCCTCGTCGCGGATGTCGAGCGGGACCGCCACCGGAGCGCCGGCAGTCGTCCGCGCGCCACCCACGGACGTTCCGTCGGGCGGCAGCGGATCAGGGTGGCCGGTCGCATGGTGCCCGGCGCCGCCGACGAGGCCGTCGACGAAGGCGACCGCCTTCGCCTCGCGCACGTCGTGCGCCTGGTTGTCGAGGTTCTCGATGGTGATCCGGGACAGCGTCCCGACCGACAGGCCGTACGAGATCACCGCGTCGGGCCGGGCGCTGTGGACGTGCACCTTGGCCAGCGCGACGTCGCCCGCGACCAGCACCGAGTCGCCCATCGACTCGAGATGCGCCTGGATGGCGTCCACGTCGAGCGGCTGGCCCGGTCGCGCGCGGACCAGGTACACGGTCTCGTAGCCGAACAGGCCCTCCTCGGTGCCCGGGGCAGCGCCATGTGGGTGCGGCCCCGGCTCTCCGACGGCGACCACCGTCGGCCGGGTGTCCACGGCCGGCGCTCCCCGCGCCAGCGCGAGCGCACCCTGGAACAGCCGGAACAGACCCTGGCCGCCGGAATCGACGACGTGCGCCTCCTTCAGGATAGGGAGCAGCGAGGGAGTCCTGGCCACCGATCGCTCCGCCGCTTCGACGGTCGCGGCGAGCACGGTCTCGACGTTGTTGTCGCGCTCGGCGGCGGCGACGGCGGCAGCCGACGCCTCGCGCACGACCGTCAGGATGGTGCCCTCGACCGGCTTGGCCACCGCCTTGTAGGCCATCTTCGTGCCGGCATCAAGCGCGTGCGCCAGGTCGAGGCCTGTGAACCGGCGCTTGCCCGCGAGCCCGTGTGCCATGCCGGCCAGGATCTGGCTGGCGATGACCCCCGAGTTGCCACGGGCACCCATGAGCGCCCCGAAGCCGATGGCCTGGGCGACCCGCTCCGCGTCGGCGTCCGGGCCAACCTTGTCGGCCTCATCGAGCGCCGCCCGCACGGTGGCCAGCATGTTGGTGCCGGTATCGCCGTCGGGAACCGGGAACACGTTGAGCGCATTGATCTCGTCGACGTTCGCCTCGAGGGCCGCCACCGCGCTCCGGAATGCCGTCAGCAACCCGGCGCCATCACACGAGCGGCGTGGCATCAGGCGACATCCGTCCCGCTGTCGGCGAGCTCGGTCGGCCCGGGATGGCCGTGGCCACCGGAGTCCGGTGTCGGAGCGATGCCGTGCTCGTGCCGGAGACGGCCGATCCGGATCGAGACCCGATCGGGTTCGCGCTCGAGGGCGTGCGCCATCGTGTAGCGAACCGACGATTCGACCTGACGTGCGACCTCGGCGATCGGCAGACCGTAGGCGACGGTGAGCTGGAGGTCCACGCACAGCTCCTCGCCCACGTCCAGATGCAAGCCCGGGTGCGCCAGGCCCAGGCGCTCGAGCAGCCGGCCCACGGGGCCACCACCGGCAAACCCGGACACGCCGTACACCGACAGGGTGGCGGTACGGACCAGGTCCCGGATCGCGCGCCGGGTGACGAGAGATCGACCAGGGATGGGATCGGCGGTCACGCGGGCGACGTCCTCCTCGTGGCCTGGGCTACTCGTCACTGGCTCCTCGGCGCCCTGGGCCGCGCGTCTGGGGGCCGCTGGTCTGGGGGCCGCTGCCAGACGGGTCGATCGGGCGTGCCGGAGGGCTGTGCTACGATACCATCCCGTTTGCGCCGGACCAGCGTCCGCGCGTGCTCATCTCCGTTCGCATTCAAGGGAGCCAAGCAGACCATGGCTCGCACCTGCGCCATCTGCGGCAAGGCATCGATGGGTGGGTTCAACCCCCAGTCCTCTGGCATGAACCGCGTCCGCGCCCACCGTCGCTACCAGCCGAACCTCCAGGTCACGACGCTCGTGAGCAACGGGGCATCGACCAAGGTCCTCGCCTGCACGCGCTGCCGCCGCACCCTGATCAAGAAGGCTCGCTGACCCACGGGACCGGGTGGCTCCCAGGGAGCCGGCCCGACCTACGGTTCGCCTCGGAAGCCGGTCGCCGTCGAAGCGACCGGCTTCGTCATGTCCGGGGTGTAGCGGTGACGTGCGAGGCCGGCGGGGCCTGGGGGATGGTGCCCGTCCGGCCTCCGAGGGCGTTCAGCGGTCCTCCGTGTCGAGCCAGATCGTGAACGGGCCGTCGTTGACGAGCTCTACCGCCATCTCCGCCCCGAACTCGCCCACGGCGACCCGGACGCCCTGCGCCTGGATCCCCGTCGCCACGCGCTGCCACAGCGCCCGGGCTACGTCGGGCGGCGCAGCGGCCGTGAACCCCGGACGTCTCCCGCGGCGCGTGTCCGCATACAGCGTGAACTGGCTGACCACGAGCGCCGCTCCCCCGACGTCGAGCAGGGAACGGTTGGTCTTGCCGGCCTCGTCCTCGAAGATCCGCAGCTCGCAGATCCGGCGCGCCAGCGAGTCGGCCGTCGCCGCGTCATCGCCGCTGCCCACGCCCAGCAGCACCAGCAGCCCGGGGCCGATCGCACCGACGGGCGCGTCATCGACCCTGACCTCGGCCCGGGTCACGCGCTGGAGGAGGGCACGCACGGCCGCTCCCGCTACGGAACAGGCGACGCGGCCCGGGCCGCAGTCGCGATCGCCCGGATCCGGGCCACCTCCCGGGCCATGTCGTCCGCACGGTAGAGCGCCGACCCGGCAACGATCACGTCGGTGCCGCCCTGGCCGATGATCTCCGCGGTCTCGGCCCGACCACCGCCGTCGACCTGGACCTCGCATGCGCCGCCGGGAGCCAGCCACGCGCGCGCCGGGCCGAGCTTGGCCCGGGCGACGTCGTCCATGAACGACTGGCCGCCGAAGCCGGGCTCCACAGTCATGACCAGCACGATGTCCAGCAGGTCGCGGTAGGGATCGAGCATCGCCAGCGGCGTGGCGGGCTTGACCGACAGCCCGGCGGACCGACCAGCTTCCCGGATCCTCGCCAGCGCCGGCCGGATCTGCGACGAGGCCACCTCCACGTGGAACGTGATGGAGTCGCAGCCGGCATCGAGGAACTGCTCGATCCAGCGACCCGGCTCGGCGATCATCAGGTGGGCGTCGAACGGCAGGGTCGTGACCCGGCGAACCGCCTCGATCGTCTTCCAGCCGAAGGTGATGTTGGGCACGAAATGGCCGTCCATGACGTCGAGGTGGATGCGGTCCGCGCCGGCCTGCTCGGCCCGCCGAATCTCATCGGCGAGGGCCCCGAGATCCGAGTCGAGGATGCTGGCGGCGATCAGGACAGCCGACGGGCGCCGATCCATGTCGGTCACCGCTCCCCCACCCCGGCCGGGACCGGTTCCTGGCTACGCTCGCCTCGGAGCGCCGCCGCGCTCTCCGCGACGATCCGTTCGCGCCGGCGGCGGACGACCGCCGGCGTGGGCTGGCCCGCGTGCTCGGCGGCAAGCTGTCCGCAGGCGGCACCGATCTCCGTGCCACGGTTGTAGCGGATCGTGGTCTGGACCCTGGCTTCGAGCAGGTGCGCGGCAAATCGCTCGACGGCGGGCAACGCCGTGCCGGTCCAGGGCGTGTGGGCGACCTGGTTCATCGGGATCAGGTTGACGTGGGCGTGATCGTCCCGCAGCAGGTCTGCGAGCGCGGCAGCATCGGCGTCGGTGTCGTTGATGCCCTCGATCATGGTGATCTCGTAGGTCACCCGCCGGCCCGTGACCTGGGCGTGCTCGCGAGCCGCCGCCACCACCTCCTCCACGGGCCACCGCCGGTTGAGCGGGACCAGCACGTCGCGCAGCGGGTTGCGGGCGGCATGGAGGCTGACGGCGAGGGTGAGCTGCGGTCCGAGCGCGGTCAGCCGACGGATCCCGGGCACCACCCCGGAGGTCGAGATCGTGATGTGCCGGGCCCCCAGGCCGAAGCGCCTGGGATCGTTGAGGGCGGCGATCGCCTCCAGCACGCGATCGAGGTTGAGCAGCGGCTCGCCCATGCCCATGAACACGACGTTCGTCAGACGCTTCCCGCCGGCTGCCAGCAACCGAGCCGCATGGCGGACCTGGTCGACGATCTCGGCCGTCTCGAGATCGCGCTCCATGCCCAGCTCACCGGTCGCGCAGAACGGGCATCCAACGGCGCACCCAGCCTGGGAGCTGATACACAGCGTGTGGCGCTCGCGAGCCCCGGGCCGGGCCGGATAGTGCATGAGCACCGATTCGATCAGCAGCCCGTCCGACAGCCGGTGGAGCACCTTCTCGGTGAGTCCGCCGTCGGTTGCCCGTATCTCGCGCTCGGTGGCGGTGTCGAAGCGGTACGCCTGGTCGAGAGGCACGCGCAGCTCGGCGGGCAGGGTGAGCACCCCGGCGAAGGTCGCCTGACGTCCGCGCCAGACCGCGTCAAGCACCTGGGTGGCCCGGTATGCCGGCAGGCCGCGCTCGGTGAGCCATCCGTCCAGGGCCGCCGGGTCGAACCCGGCGATGCCCGGTCGCTCGTCGCGGGGGCGCGTCGCGGACGGGGCGGGTCGCAGCCCCAGGAACGGGATCACGGCAGGCTTGGGCTCGGTCATCGGCACCGATTCTGACATGGGTGCGCCGATGACCACCAAGAGCGGAGCCCCTCACCCTCAGGCGAGCGCCGCACGGCGCCCTCGCAGATAGTCGGCCCCCGGCATCGACCGCCTTCCGGGCGGCGTCACGACGTCGAGCACGAGCCGTCCGTCCACGGTTGTGAGGGCCGGCATCGGCCCCTCCGCGACCAACCTCCCGGGAACGTCGCCCGGGTGCGTGGGGGCCATCGACGCCGAGCCCACCACGAGCCGTCCGTCATCGACCTCCAGGAACGAGCCCGGCCACGGCAGATAGGCTCGGATCTGCCGCTCCAGCTCTGCAGCCGGGCGATCGGGATCGAGGCGGCCGTCGGCGCGTTGCAGCGGGCGCGTCATCGAGACACCCTCGGTCGCCTGCGGCAACGCCTCGAGCTCGCCGTCGATCCAGGGCGAGAGCGATCGATCCAGCAGGTCGGCCGCGAGCCCGGCAAGCCTGGCCTCGAGCTCGGGGCGAGCCTCATCGCCGTGGAGCGGCACCCGCGTGTGCGCGACGATCGGGCCCGTGTCGAGCCCGGCGTCCATGCGCATCAGGGTGACCGCCGTCTCCCGGTCGCCGGCGAGGATCGTGGCCGGGATCGGCGATGCGCCGCGCCAGCGCGGCAGCGCCGATGGGTGGAGGTTGAGCGCGCCATGCGGGAGGTCGAGCAGCCGACCCGGGACGATCTGCCCGTAGTCGGCGAGCACGGCGAGCACGGGTTCCAGCGCCAGGACGGCGTTGATGGCCTCCGGCGCACGGAGCCGGGCCGGCGTCAGCAGGGGCTCGATCCCAAGCTCAGTGGCCAGGGACCCCACGGGCGTCGCTGTCAGCACCTGCCGGCGCCCCACCGGCCTCGCGGGCGCCGTCACGACGGCGACGAGCTCGATCCGCGGATGCAGGACCAGGCGCCGCAGGGCAGGCAGGCCGAAGGCACCGCTGCCCAGGAACACCGTCCGGACCCGCGTGACGGCGTCCGGCCGAGCCGTCATCCGCCCGTGGGCCTCCGCCGAGCGCTCATGCGAGGGCGCTCGTGGCCGCCCGGATCTCCGCGCTGTCCCCGTCCTCGTCATCCTCGTCGCCCTGGCCAACGGGGATGAGCTCCTCCATCGACTCGAGGTAGTCGATGTACAGCTTGCCGTCCAGATGATCGAGCTCGTGCTGGAGTGCGCGACCCAGGAGCCCGGAACCGGCGACCTTGAACTTCTTGCCGACCCGGTTCTGGGCGACGATCCACACCTTCTCGGGGCGCGTCACGTAGGCGACGTAGCCGGGAATCGACAGACACCCCTCGAGGTCGCGGTCCTCACCGTCGGCCCGCACGATCCTCGGGTTGACCAGCTCGTACAGGCGGCTCTCGACCTCGACCACGCAGGCGCGCTTGGCCTCGCCGAGCTGCGGTGCGGCCAGGCCGACGCCCGGCGCGGCGCGCATCGTTGCGGCCAGGTCGTCGAGCAGCTCGTGGAGGTACTTGCCGAAGCTGTCGACGGTCTGGCCGCGCAGCCGCAGCCGCGGGTCGCCGAGGAGCACGATGGGCCGGACTGACATGGTCGGCTGAGTATACGGAATGACCCGGCCTGCGCCGGGCGGCGGAGCTGCCCCCGTGGGGGCCGGGCGATCAGGCCTTTTCGGTCACCTCGTCGGCGCCACCGCTATCGGTGCCGCCGTCGGACGCGTCGGGTGACTCCGACGCCGACTCACCCGTGGGGGCCGGGGCCTGCTCCTCCGTCCCCGCATCCCCGGGCGCTCGCGCTCCCTCGCCCGACTCCGTCGAGTCCGGCGCCGACGCCCTGAGCTCGGCGGCCACCGACTGGGCACGCTCCGCGAACCGCTGGCTGTACCCGGCGGTGGCCGTGCCGGCCCGCTGCACCGCCGGACCAGCCTTCACCGCGGCCACGCCGGCGAGCTCTGCGGCCTTGGCCGCCACCTGGCGGGCCACCGGAGCGGCCTGCGTAGTGATCTCCTGGATCATGCTCTCGAGCTGCGCTAGCCACTCCTTCGTCCGTGTGCCGACGGTGCCGTCGGCCCCGGGCGTTCCCTCCGGGATCGGCTCGTCGGCGAGCGAGTCACCCGCCGGCGGCGTCGTGTCGTTCGGCTGCTGGTCGGTCATGGCTGCCTCCTTGCCCGCTGCCTGGGCGTCGTCGTGTCGCTCTCCATCGTCGTGTCGCTCTCCATTGTGCCCTTGGGGGCCAAACGCGCCCCGGACGGGTGGCCGACCCGGGCGGCGCCCGGCTACAGCAGGCTCTCGGGATCGACGTCCACGGACCACGGTGCGCCCGGCGGCGGATCGAGCAGGGTGACGGGATCGGCGCCACGAAGCACGACGTTGAACCGCCAGCGCCCGGCGCGCCGGGCGACGTAGGCGGGGGCCGGGCCTGCAACCGTCACCGGCGGCACGGCCGAACCCGCCCGCACCCGAAGGTCCGCGGCCATGCCCACCGCCACGCGCTCGGCCTCCGCGCGATCGGCCAGGCCCACGGTCAGCTTCACCAGCCGGCCGAAGGGTGGCGACCCGAACCGCTCGCGGAGCGCGAGCTCGTCGTCGTAGAACGACGACGGATCCCGGTCCACGACCGCCCTGATGGCGCGGTGGTCGGGGCGATAGGTCTGAATGAACGCGAGGCCGGGCCGGTCACCCCGTCCTGCCCGCCCAACGGCCTGCGCGAGCAGCTGGTAGGTCCGCTCCGCCGCTCGCTCATCGGGGAGGTTGAGCGCGATGTCGGCGGACACGACCCCGACCAGCGTGACCTCGGGTACATCGAGGCCCTTGGCCACCAGGCTGGTCCCGACCAGGACGTCGAGCCTGCCGGCCGCGAACGCGCCGAGAATCCGGTCGGCCGCGCCGCGCCGCTCGACGACGTCGCGGTCCAGACGGGCCACCCGCAGCTCCGGGAAGCGAGCGTGCATCTCGCGCTCGAGCCGCTCCGTGCCGCCTCCCAGGTACCGGATGCGCGGTGAGGAGCATTCGGGGCAGCGGCTGGCGAGCGGCCAGGCACGGCCGCAGTGATGGCAGCGCAGCGACGCCCCGGCCTGGTGATAGACCAGCGGCCGGTCGCAGTCGGGGCACGCCTGCACGTGGCCGCAGTCGCGACACAGCACGACCGACGCCGTTCCTCGCCGGTTGATCACCAGGATCGCGCGGTCGCCGTGAGCCGCGTCGAGCGCGTCGAGCGCGTCGGCGAGCGGCGCCGACACCAGGCCGCGGTTGCCCGCGGCCAGCTCGGCCCGCAGGTCCACCGCCATGACGTGGGGCTCCGTGCCCACCGGGCGGCTGGGCAGGGCAACCCGCCGGTATGCCCCGGATCGTGCGCGACCCAGGCTTTCGACCGAGGGGGTCGCGCTGCCCAGGACCACCGCAGCGCCCGCTCGTGCGGCCAGCACCAAGGCCGCGTCCCGGGCCTGGACACGCGGCGTGCGGTCGCTCTTGTAGGCCGCGTCGTGCTCCTCGTCGACCACGATCAGGCCTACATCGGCCAGCGGCGCCAGCAGCGCCGTGCGCGTGCCCACGACGACATCGACGTCGGCCGCCCGGATCCGGCGCCACTCGTCCGCACGCTCGCCGTCACCGAGGCCCGAGTGGAGGACCGCGATCCGGACCGGGAGCTCGGCGCGCAGGCGGTCGACGATGGGCATCGCCAGCGCGATCTCGGGCACCAGCAGGAGCGCCGGCCGGCCCGTGTCCAGCGACGCCGAGATGGCGTCCACGTAGATCGCGGTCTTGCCGCCGCCGGTCACCCCATCGAGCAGCACGGGCGTCGGGTCGCGGCGGGCGATCGCATCGAGCACCAGCTCGACGGCCGATGTCTGCGGCCCGGTCAGGGTGGCCCCGGCCGGGCGGGCGCCGCGGACGCCTGCTGGCCGGCCGGCCAGTGGGTGACGGGGTCGCTCGCGCACCTCGGCCCGGACGAGGCCCCGTCGCACCAGCCCGGCGAGGGACGACGATCCGTGCCGCTCCGAGAGCGCCGCGGCCGGGATCCCTGCCGCGGCCTCGGGATCCGGCACGGCAGCAAGCTCGAGGAGCGCCGCACGCTGACGCGGCCCCAGCGGACGGCCGCCGATGCGCGCGCCTGTCCGCACCAGCTCGGCCGTTGCCCGACCGGCCGGCGTGAGCCACAGCCGCCGCTCGTAGCGCGGTCCGGCGGCCGCAGCCAGGAGGGTCCAGGTGAGCTCGACCAGTCCCGAGTCGGCGAGGGCACGGAGGCGCCGCAGGAGGCTTGCGCGGCCCTCGGGGGTGGCCAGGTCGCGCACCGCACGGGCTCGATCCGCCACGTCATCGAGCAGGTCGAGATCGACCGGTGTGAGCCCGGCTTTGCCGGGTTCGAGGGCCAGCGCACGCTCGCCTTCCGGCGTGACCTCCACCACGAGCTCGAGCCGTTCGAGCATGCCGGGGGGCAGCATCGCCCTGATGACCATCGCGAGCGGGGCGAGGTACCGACCGGCGAGGTCGGCGGCGAACGCCAGCGTCAGGGGAGGCAGGAGTGGTCCGTCGCTGCGCACGCGGGCGGCAACCGGCCGCAGCGGGATCGTGTCAACGGCACCCGTCCTCGACGGGGCGAGCCCGATCGTCGCCTCGCCGCCCGGCCCACGGCCGACCACGATCCCGATGGCCTGGCGCCCGCCGCGGCCGAACGGCACCAGCACCGCCTCGCCGGGCTCGAGGACTCCGAGCGCTGCCGGCACCAGGTAGGTGTACGTCCGCGGCCCGGGGCCGGCCGGGGCATCGACCGCCACCTCCACCAGCCGGCCGTCGTTCTCGTCCGGTCCGGGCGCGACCGGGAGCGTCGGGAGCACCACGGTCGCCGGGCCGGCTCAGGTGATCCGGATCCGCCGGTCGCCGTTGCGCCGCTTCTCCTGGGCGATGATCGCCTCGATCTCGGCCGCCGTGCGCTCGATCTCACCCGTCTCGTTCACGACGACTCGGTCGTAGTCTCCCTGGCGAGCGAGCTCGATCGCGGCGTTGCGCTGCCGGAGCTCGAGCTCGTCCGCCGATTCGGTGGCCCGTGATCGGAGCCGCTGGAACAACGCCTCGAGCGAGGGCGGCACGATGAACACCAGCAGCGCGTCGGGGACCCGCTCCTTGACGACCTGGGCCCCCTGGACGTCGATCTTGAGGATGACATCGTGGCCGGCGGCGAGCGCCGCCGCGACATCGCGCCGGGGCGTCCCGTACCAGTTGCCGTGGACCTCGTTGGCCTCCAGCAGCTCGCCGGCATCCCTGAGCGCGTGAAACGCCTCGGGAGTGAGGAACTGGTAAGAGACGTCCGGCACCTCGCCGGGCCTCGGGCAGCGCGTCGTGCAGGTGACGACGTAGTGGTAGTCGGGGTCGCGCGGCCTCGCGCGGAGCGCGTCGATGATCGTGTCCTTGCCCACCCCGGAGGGTCCGCTGATGATCACCAGCTGGGCGCCGGCGGAGCCCAGCAGGTCGCCGGCCCGGGTCACGGCAGCACCTCGGCCCGGGTCACGCCGCCGCCCGGCAGACGCCGGCCGGCGGAGCTCTCCGCGGCGCGAAGGCCCTCGAGCACGGTCTCCAGCGAGGCCGGCAGCGGCGCCTCGGCCCGCACCAGGCGCGCCGACGATGGGGAGACCAGCTCGACCCGCCAGGCATGCAGGAACAGTCGGTCGAGGCCATCCGGCCCCCGGCGAGCCGTACCGGTCCCGTACACGGCATCGCCCGCCACCGGATGGCCCAGCGCGGCCAGATGGACGCGGATCTGATGCGTCCGCCCGGTCACGAGATCGAGCTCGAGCAACGTCCACCTTGCGAAGCGTTCGCGCACGCGGTAGCCGGTGACGGCACGCCGACCGTCGCGCACGACCGCCATCCGTTTGCGATCCTTGGGGTCGCGGCCGATCGGCGCCTCGATTCTGCCCACGGACGCGGCCACCGAGCCCTGGACCAGCGCCAGGTAGGTCTTGCGGACCCGGCGCGCCTTGAGCTGGCCCATCACCGAGGCCTGGGCTGCATCGTTGCGGGCCACGATCAGCAGACCCGACGTGTCGCGGTCGAGCCGGTGGACGATGCCGGGCCTGGCAACGCCCGCGATCCCTCCATAGTGGTCGTCTCGCGCGAGCAGCGCATTGACGAGCGTCCCGCGCCAGTGTCCCGGCGCCGGATGCACCACCAGCCCGGCCGGCTTGTCGACGATCAGCAGATCATCGTCCTCGTAGACGACCCGAACCTCGATCGTCGGGTCTGGCTCGAGATGGTACGGGACCTCGGGCGGCGGAACCTCGAGCGTGACGCTGCCGCCACGAACCTCGCTGTTCGCCCGCAGCCGGCGGCCCGCGTCGTCGACCAGGCGCCCGTCCGAGATCAGCCGCTGGACGTATGAGCGTGACAGGCCCGTGCGGTCGGCGACGAACCGGTCGACGCGCCGGACGATCTCGCCCTCGGGCACCTGGAGGCGTCGCGGGCCGGGCACCACGGACGGCGCCGCGGCCTCCGCAGGCGGACCAGCCTCGAGCTCGTCACCCGGCTCGGGCTCGTCGTCGGTGGCGCCCTGCGCAGCCGTGTCGTCAGGGTCAGCCATCCGCCGCCAGCTCCCCCAGCCGCGGGAACAGCGCCATCGCGATCAGCAGCACGAGCGAGGTTGAGATCGCGGCATCGGCCACGTTGTAGGTGTAGAAGCGCCAGGCGCCGATCCCCATGTCCACGAAGTCGATCACGGCGCCATAGTGGAGACGGTCGATCAGGTTGCCCAGCGCGCCGCCCAGCAGCAGGCCGAGGGCGATCGTCACCAGCAGGCCGCGACCGGCCTTCGCGTGGTAGGCGACGATCAGCGCCGCAACGACGATCGACACGATCGCGAACGCGGTCGCCGATTGGGGCAGCATCCCGAACAGGATGCCGGAGTTGCGCCCGTGGATGATCCGGATCCAGTCGCCGAGCACGTCAAACCCCTCGCCGACGGCGAGGTTGCTCACGATCCAGCCCTTCGCCAGCTGATCGAGGACCACGACGGCAGCCGCGATCGCGACGAACACGGCCCACCGCCCGGCCGACGGCCGCTTCCACGCCGTGGCCGTCGTTCCGGTCACCTGCGCAGCGTCCGACACCGTCTCGTCAGGCCCGCTCATCGACGCGCCGCAGCCCGATCCGCACGTCGCCGCCGTCGAGGTGCACGGCCGCCGACACGACGCCGTCCGGCGGAGCGGCGGATCGGACCTGGTCGGCCAGCGTGTCCGCGGCAACCGCATCGAGGAACGGCGACACCTCGGGCCCTACCCCATCGAGCCACAGCTCGATCCGGTCGTCCAGCTCCAGGCCGGCCTCCTTGCGCAGATCCTGGACCGCACGCTGGAGCTCCCGGGCGTCGCCCTCTGCCCGCAGCTCTGGGGTGAGCTTGGTGTCGATCACCGCCACCAGCCCACCGTCATGGGCCACCGCGGTGCCGGGCCGTGGCGTCGCCTGGATCTCGACCTCGTCGGGCGCCAGCGTCACGTCACCCAGGACGACCGATCCATCGGACCTGATCTCGAACCGGCCTTCGCGCGCGGCAGCCATGACACCCGGCGTCTTCGGTCCCAGGCGTCTGCCCACCCTGGGCAGCAGCACCTTGACGCCCCGGTCGACCAGCTCCGACTCATCGCCGATCAGCTCGACGGTCTTGACGTTGGTCTCGGCTCGAACGAGCTCGAGCAGCTCGTCCCGCTCGTCGAGGTCGCCGCCGGGGAGCGCGAGCCACAGGCGCGCCAGCGGCTGGCGGACCTTGAGACCCGCCTGGCCCCGCAGCGTGCGCACGAGATCGACCGCCCGGCGTGCCGTCGCCATCGCGCGCTCGAGCGCGGGGTCGCGGAACCCGGCCAGGTCCTCGGCCGGCCAGCGGGTGAGGTGGACGCTGTCCGGCAGCTGGGGCACGACCGTGCCGATCAGGTTGCCGTACATCGACTCCGAGAGGAACGGGAGGATGGGGGCCATCGTCCTTGCCAGCAGGACCAGCGCGGCGTGGAACGTGGCGAACGCTGCCTCCCGAGCGCCGGCCTCGGCCCCGGCGCGCATCCGGTCGCGCGACCGGCGCAGGTACCAGGTCGAGAGGTCGTCGATGAAGGTGCTGATGAGGCGAGTCGCGGACAGCACGTCGTAGTCCGCGAGCCGGGCCCCAACCTCCGCGGCGAGCCCCGCGGAACGCGACAGAATCCACCGATCGAGCGCGGGCCACGCGCTCTGTTCGCGGACGACCTCGTCGACCCCGGCCCGTGGCTCCCAGCCGGCGAGCCGGGCGTAGGTGACGAAGAACGCATACGTGTTCCACAGCACCAGCAGCTCGCGCCGCGCCTCGTCGGCCGCGTGCCAGCCGAACAGGATGTTGTCGTCGGGCCGGGCCGACGCGTACATCCAGCGCATGACGTCGACGCCCATGCGCTCGGCGGCCTCGTCGAACTCGATCGCGTTGCCCCAGCTCTTGTGCATCGGCCGGCCGTCCTCACCGAACAGCGTCGCGTAGCCGAAGATCGTCCGGAACGGAGCCTCGCGGCGGAGCACGGTGGACATCGCAAGCATCGCGTAGAACCAGTTGCGGAACTGGCCCGGGAAGCTTTCGGTGATGAAGTCGGCCGGGAACCATCTCGCCCAGAGCTCGGGGTCCTCCCGGAAGTGCATCGTGGAGAACGGGACGATCCCGGCGTCCAGCCACGGGTTGCCCACGTCCTCGATCCGGCTAACCGGCTTGCCGCACGAGGGGCAGGCGATCCTGACCGCGTCGACGAACGGCCGGTGGGGCGTATGGCCCTCGAACGCCTCCCAGCCCTCGATCGCCCGCTGCCGCAGCTCGTCGCGCCCGCCGACGACGTCGAAGGTCCCACACTCGCGGCAGTCGTAGATGGGGAGCGCGAGGCCGTAGTAGCGCTTCTTGGAGATCATCCAGTCGCGCATGTTGAGCAGCCAGTCCAGCTCCCGCTCGTAGCCGAAGCCTGGGATCCACCGGATCCGGTCGACGACCTCCATGATCTGGTAGCGCAGGCTGGCGTCGACCTCGGCCGGGGTGAGCTCGGAGCGCGGCTTGTCGTAGGTCTCGCCCATGCTGATGTACCACTCGTCGACCAGCCGGAACAGCAGCGGGGTGCCGCAGCGCCAGCAGTGCGGATAGCGGTGGCCGTACGCCTCGAGGTGGTAGAAGAAGCGGCGCTGCTCGAGGTCGTCGATGATGGCCTCGGTGATCGCGGGGGCCTCGCGGCCCGACAGCCACCCGAACCCCTCGTAGTAGCGGCCGTCCTCGTCGATCGGACCCACGATCGGGAGGCCGAGCTTCGTGCCCAGCTGGTAGTCCTCGGCTCCGCATCCGGGCGCGATGTGCACGATCCCCGTGCCCTCGTCCTCGCCCACCTCGTCCCAGACCACCACACGGTGCTCGTAGCCGGCGGCACCGAACGCGTCGCGGATCGCCCGGAGGTCGTCGAAGGGCCCTGTGTAGCGCCAGCCCTCCAGCACCGAGCCCCGTACCTCCTCGAGCACCTGGAACGGCCCGCGAAGCGCCTGCTTGAGCGTCCCCTTGCCCAGCCAGAACAGGTCGTCGCCCTGGCGAACCTTCACGTAGCTCAGGTCGGCGCCGACGGCCGCCGCGACGTTCGCAGCCAGAGTCCAGGGCGTCGTCGTCCAGACCAGCAGCGCCTCGCCCGGCCGATCGACCAGCGGAAGCCGGACAGTCAGGCCCGGGTCCTCGCGATCCTGGTAGCCCTCGTTCATCTCCATCTGGGACAGCCCGGTGCCACAGCGCGGGCACCATGGCATCGTGTCGTGGCCGCGGTAGATCCAGCCGCGCCGGTGGCACTCGGCGAGGAACCCCCAGATGAGGTCGTTGTTCTCGTTGCTGAACGTGAAGTAGCTGCCCCCGAGATCGGGCATCCCCAACCGGCCGACCAGCATCTCGACGGAGTCGGTGACAGGGCCATCGGGCCCGCCGATCGTGGCCTGCTGGGACGGGTCCGCGGCCAGCAGATCCCGGAGGCGCAGCAGCTCCGACGGCTCGTTCCAGTCCATCCAGTAGCCGAGCCGGATGCTCTGCTCCGTCTGGCGGGCCGCGAAGGTGAGCACCCGCTGCTTGCACAGGCTCACGAACGGTGCGATCCCGAACGCCTCGATGTCGCGCTTGGAGGTGAAGCCGAGATCGCGCTCGACGTTGACCTCGACCCACAGGCCCTGGCAGTCGAACCCGTTCTGGAACCGCTGGTCCTCGCCGAGCATGGCGTGGAACCGCTGGTACAGGTCCTTGTACGTGCGACCCCAGGCGTGGTGGACGCCCATCGGGTTGTTGGCCGTGATCGGGCCGTCGAGGAAGCTCCAGCGGGGCCCGCCATCGTTCTGGGCGCGCAGCCGGGCGAAGGTGCGGCGCTCGGCCCATTCGCGCAGGAGCGCATGCTCCTGGGCGACGAAGTCTGGTCGGGTGCTGACGGGTCGGAACATCGGGCCTCAGGTGGGTCGCCGGACGCGCGCCTCGGGCCCGGCGCCCGCGGCGGGCCACCAGTCTATCGGCAATGGGCCCCGTGGCACCGTGGTCGACCGGCGCCGTCATCGCGTTCCGCCCCGCCCGCGCGTCGCCACCGCGATCCACCGCCCGACGTCCTGCCGGCCGGTGCCGAATTCCCGGCCCGGCGTATCATTCCGCGCGATGTCGTCACCCCAGCGCGGACCGCGCTCGCGTTCGCCCTTCGCGGCGGCGTTCCTGTCTCTCCTGTTCCCGGGGCTCGGTCATGCGTACGCCGGCGCGTTCGGGCGGGCGCTGGCCTTCGCTGCGCTGCCGCTGCTCACGCTGGCGCTGCTGGCCGGGATCGTGCTGCGCATCGACAAGTACGACCTGCTGGGCTTCGTGATCCAGACGGACGTGCTGCGGGCGCTGCTCGTGGTCAACCTGATCGTCCTCGTCTACCGCATCATCGCGGCGATCGACGCCTGGCAGGTTGCCCGGTTCCTCAACGCGGTCGACGCGTCGGGTGACGGCCGGCTGGGTCGAGCGCGCCTGCCGCTGGGCCCGCTCTCGATCGCGGGACTCCTGGCGGTGATCCTGGTGATGGCCGGCGGTCACGTGGCCGTGGCTCGCTACAACGTGCTGGCGCTCGACCTGGTGGGCTGCGTGTTCTCCTCGGACGCCGATCCGAGCTGCGACCAGGCCGACGAGTCTCCGT
>Ga0307440_1000162_pt1 | contig 30135 bp, 28 predicted proteins | sample SalMarWE160410MG_FD_202150 | JGI IMG/M metagenome (GOLD analysis project Ga0307440, IMG submission 202150) | Salt marsh sediment microbial communities from the Plum Island Ecosystem LTER, Massachusetts, United States - WE1604-10 | ecosystem: Environmental > Aquatic > Marine > Intertidal zone >...
GGTCGGCCCACAGCGCCGCGCCGTACTCGCTGATGGCGAAGTCGAACGAGGCGTCCGGAAACGGGACGCGCTCGGCGTTGCCGAGGATCAGCGGGAAGTCGATCCGTTGCTCGCGCTGGAGCCGGGTTGCCGTGGCCAGCTGGGCGGGGGAGTTGTCGATCCCGACGACGCGGGCGCCTCGACGGGCCATCCAGGCCGACACGTAGGCGGTGCCGCAGCCGAGCTCGATGGCGTCCGTCCCGTGGAGGTTGTCGGGCAGCATCCGGACATTGGCCTCGGGAACTCCGAAGATGCCCCAGGTCTCGTCGCCGGGCTCGCGCGCCCAGGCGCGCTCGCCCGACGCGACGTACTCGGCGGCGATCTGGTCCCAGTGCGTCCGGTTCAGCGCGACGTGCTCGGGCAGGTCGGGCGGGTCGGGCGGACGCGATGGCCTGCCTGCCGCAGATCCGTCGGGGTCGACGGCCATGTCAGCTCATCCCGAGATGCCTGGCGCGTGCGCGGAGCAGCACCTCGACCGTCCGCTCGTCGGCCGGTTGGAGGCTCACCTGGACATGGCCCACGCCGAGCTCCCGCCAGGCGTCGAGCGCGCGCGCGATCTCGTCCACGTCGGGCCGCAGCGCCTGTTCCGGACCGGGGCGGGCGTCAGCCGCTGACTCGGCGTCGACGGTCAGCCCCACGGTGATCTCCATTGTGGCCGGGTCGCGAGCCTCCGCCTCGCACGCGCGACGCAGGTTGCCCACGCGCTCGTCGTAGCGATCGCCCGGAAACCCGAACCAGGCGGCATTCCAGGCATCCGCGTACCGCGCGGCCAGGCGCAGGACGCGATCGCCCCTGGCTGCGATCAGGATCGGGATCCGGCCCTCCATCCGGCTCGGCCGGGGCGGAGGCGGGATGAGGACCGCATCGTCCACGTCGTGCCAGCGACCATGGAACGTGACTCGTTCGCCGCGCGTCAGCGGGACGATGATCTGGAGTGCTTCCTCGAACCGGCCCGCCCGGTGATCGAATGGATACCCGAACGCCTTGTACTCGGGCTCGTGCCAGCCGGTCCCCAGGCCGAGGATCAGCCGGCCGTTGGCGATCTCGTCCGCGGTGGCGGCCATCTTCGCCAGCAGGGCCGGTGGCCGGAACCCGCTGCCCAGCACGATCGTGCCGATCTCCACCCGCTCGGTGACCGCCGCGACGGCGGCCAGGAGCGTCCACGCCTCGTGGATCCCGTCCTCGGGCTCGCCGGGGAGGCGGAAGATGAAATGGTCGTAGACCCACAGGCTGTCGATCCCCCCCGCCTCTGCCTGCTGGGCGAGCGCCCGGATCCGCGTCCACGTGGTGGCGCCGGGGCCGTCGGTCTCGTTCATCGGGAGCACGATGCCGATCTTCATCCGGCGATGGTACGCGGGGCGGAGGCATGCGGGCGGAGGCGCGCCGGCCGGGGCACTCGCTCACGGTCTGGTGCGGTGCGGGGATCTTGACCCGGTCCCCGATAGTCTGGGGCGGGGACGATGTGTCTCCGCACTCATCCCTCCTGCCCAGGATCCTCGTGTGGGCCGAAACCACTGACGGGGTCCGTGCGGGGCGAACGCGGACTGACGGCCGGTGACACGTCGCCGGCCGTCGGGATTCCCGGCCCGCCCAACGGCGCCGTCGCCTGGCCCGCGGCGCGCTTCATCGGGCCGTCACGGAGGCCCACGCTGCCCGGCGATGCGTGTTCCCCACGGCCGCTGGTCGGGGATGGCCCGGCGCAGCCCGATCCGCGACAATGGCCCGCGGCATGACCGTCCTCGCTCGCCGGCCGCCCGACCGCACTGCTGCGCTGCTCGCGGCCGGCATCATCGCGGCCATCGTAGTGTGGCTGCTCGCCATCGCCCTGTCCGACCCTTCGATCGACGTCAGCGAGCCGTTCAGCGGGCGCCTCGTCACCGCGCAGGACGCCCGCTCCTACTACGGGCTGGACCTGTCCGATCTGTATGCCGGGCGCACCAACTGGAACGCGATCGGGGCGTATCCGTACTCGCCCGCGTTCGCGCAGCTCGTCTATCCGCTCGACCTGCTTCCGTGGCCGGCGTTCGTGGCCGCATGGACGGCGATCCTGATCGTGGCCACGTTCCTGCTCACCGGTCCGGATCTGTTCCTGGTGGGCCTGGCGGTCGGGTTGATGGAGATCGCGGGCGGGAACATCTCGCTGCTGCTGGCGCTGGCGATCGTGGCCGGTTTCCGCTACCCGTGGACCTGGGCTTTGGTGCTGCTGACCAAGATCACGCCTGGGGTGGGACTGCTGTGGTTCGCCCTGCGCCGCGAATGGCGGCAACTGTCGATCGCGATCGGCGCCACGGCGGCGATCGTGGCCATCTCCTGGATTCAGCTGCCCGATGCGTGGCGGGCGTGGATCGACCTGCTGACCGCCAACAGCGGGAAGGGCGGGACCTGGGCGGCGATCCCGATTCCGCTGCTCGTGCGCGGCCCGATCGGAGCGCTGCTGATCGCCTGGGGCGCGCCACGGAACCAGCGCTGGGTCGTGCCAGTGGGCGCGATGCTCGCCCTCCCGGCCCTGTGGTACGGATCACTGTCGATGCTGCTGGGCGTGATCCCGCTCACGACGCCCGAGGAGCGGAGGCGCGGCCGGGAGCAGCTGCGGAGGCGGTTCGCGCGCCAGCCCGCAGCGAGCTAGGACGACGCCAGCACGGAGCCCAGCGCGTCGGCGAACGCACCCATGTTGGTGGACGAGAACCCGGCCACGTTGATCCGGCCGCGGCCCACCACGTACACGGCATGCTCCTCGCGAAGCCTGGCCACCTGTTGCGGGGTGAGGCCCAGCAGCGCGAACATCCCGCGCTGATCGGCGATCGCCCCCCAGTCACCGGGGATGTTGCGCTCCTCGAGCGCTGCCACGAGGGCCTTCCGGTTGTCGTTGATCCGGTCGCGCATTCCGGCCAGCTCGACCTCCCATTGCGACCGTAGATCGGAGTCGGACAGGATCGTGCGCACGATGTCCGCGCCATGGGCCGGAGGGTTCGAGTAGTTGACCCGGATAGCGGCCTTCACGTGGGTCTGGACCGCCGCCGCATCCTCGGCCGTCCGGGCGATCACGATCAGCGAGCCGACGCGCTCGGCATACAGCGAGAACGTCTTCGAGTAGGAGGTGGAGACGAGCAGCTCCATACCCGGCCGGATCAGCTCGAGCAGGCCCGCGGCGTCCTGCTCCAGGCCGTCGCCGAAACCCTGGTACGCAAGGTCGACCAGGGGCAGCACACCGAGCTCCTCGACCAGGTCGCCGAGCTGGCTCCACAGCGCCAGCGACGGATCCACGCCGGTGGGGTTGTGGCAGCAGCCATGGAGCAGGACGATGTCGCCCGGGGACGCGCCGCGGAGCGCGTCGAGCATGGCCGTTTCCTCGATCCGGCGCCCGGTCGTGTCCGTGTACGGATAGCTGCGGATCTTGAAGCCCGCCGCCTGGAACAGCTGCGGATGGTTGGGCCACGTCGGCTCGCTCATCCAGAGGGTCGATCCGGAGCCCGTCCGGCGAAGCAGGTCGGCGGCGACGCGCAGGCCACCGGTCCCGCCGGGTGTCTGCGTGGCGAGGGCTCGGCCCGAGCCGACCGCCTCGTGGTTGGAGCCGAGGACCAGCGCGCGAACCAGCTCCCGGTAGGCGACCTCGCCGTCGATCGGGCGGTATGACCTGCCGCCCCGAGCGGCGGCCAGGCGGTCCTCGGCCTCGATCACGGTGGGCAGCAGCGGCGTCTTGCCGGTTGCGTCGAGGAACACGCCGGCGGTGAGGTTGATCTTGTCCTCGCGGGGATCGGCGCGAAAGGCCTCGGCGAGGCCGAGGATGGCATCGGGCGGGGCGGGGATCCGGGCGAGCGACGGGAGAGACACGGGAAACCTCGACGGCTGATGAGCTAGAGGGCGCCACGGATGACGATACATGCCCGGCCGGGTTGCGGGTCGGTAGCACCCGGCTGGCCCGGCCCGCGAGCCACGGCTCGATGGTCAGCCGCGACGGGCTACCATCGCGCCCGTGACCGATTACGCATCCGTCTCATTCTGGCTCGAGACAGCGGAAGACGACCTCACGCCGCGACCGTCGCTCGACGGGTCCACCGATGCCGACGTCGCGATCCTGGGCGCCGGGCTGACCGGGCTCTGGACGGCCTGGTACCTCCGACGCCGGGACCCCTCGCTGCGGATCGTGATCGTGGAGCGAGAGATCGCGGGTTTCGGGGCGTCGGGCCGGAACGGTGCGTGGTGCGCGCCGGACCTCAACATCACGATGACCCGTCTGGCCCGGTTGCACGGCGACGATGCCGCCCGGCGGATGCAGCAGGCGACCTATGACGCGGTCGACGAGGCCGGGCGGGCGTGCACGGAGGCGGGGATCGACGCCGGGTTCCACAAGGGCGGCCAGATCACCGTTGCGCGCGGTCGGCACGGCGTGCCGGCGCTCGAGGCCGAGTACGAGGAGTACGCGCGGTTCGGGTTCGGCGATCGGTACCAGCTGGTGGATGGGGCCGGGCTTGCGGACCGGATCCGGATCGCCGGGGCGGTCCGGGGGCTGGTCGGCGACGGCGCGGCGGTCGTTCACCCGGGCCGCCTCGTCCGAGGGCTCGCGAGGGCCGTGGAGCGGGCGGGCGTGCGGATCCTCGAGACCACGCCGGTGACGAACTTCCGGCGGCGCGATGCGGGCGGCTGCGCGACGCTGGTCACGCCGAGGGGCGACGTCAGGGCCCGGGTCATCGTGCTGGCCGGCGAGGCCTACCTGTCGGAGCTGCCTGCGCTCCATCGGCAGCTCGTACCGCTGTGGTCGCTGATCGTGCTCACCGAGCCGCTCAGCGCTGCGCGATGGGCCGAGATCGGCTGGGCGGGTCGCGAGGTGGTCGCGTCGACTCGGCTGTCGGTCGACTATCTGTCACGCACGCAGGACGGGCGCATCCTGTTCGGCGGGCGGGGGGCGCCGTATCGTCTCGGGTCGCCCATCCGGCCCGGGTTCGATCAGCACGGTCCCACCCACGACCGTCTGCGGGCCTTCGTGCGCGAGTGGTTCCCATCGATCGGGGACGTGGCGTTCACGCACGCCTGGGGCGGCCCGTTGGGGATGCCCCGTGACTGGCACCCGACGATCGCGTTCGACCCGGAGACCGGGATCGCGACCGCCCGCGGCTACATCGGTCATGGCGTCTCGGCGACGAACCTGGCCGGCCGGACGCTGGCGGACCTCATCACCGGGACATCGAGCCCGCTGACCGAGCTGCCCATCGTCAATCACCGATCCCCCAACTGGGAGATCGAGCCGTTTCGCTGGATCGGCGTCCGGTACGCGCAATGGGCGCTCGGACGGCTGGATGACGAGTCGGCCCGCACCGGGCGGCCACCGACGGGCCGGAGCCTGGCAGAGCGGATCGCGGAGCACTGACGCGTCGCGACGCACGGATCGGTCGCGGCTCACCTGCGCATCGTGGCAAGGCCGGCGGCCCATTCCGGCTGGCGCCACCATCCCCCGGGCGGCTGGGCGATGTCAGCCGGGGACGTTCGATGTGGTGACGGCGGTGAGATCCGCCTCCAGCCGCTGCCCGGCGCGCTGGACGATCGCCTCGACAGACTCGCCGAGCTTCGGGCTCGCCCAGCCGAAGCAGAAGACCAGCCCGTCGCCGGTCTCGGGCATCAGCCCCGGACCGGACTCCCGGACGCGCTCGACGAAGTTGATCGCCGCGATCTCGCCGGTCTCCGTGAGCACGACTCCGAACCGCGTGGGTCCGATGCGGGTGCAGTGGTCGCTGCTGCGCGAGGTCCGTCGCAGGCGCCGGGCAGCCTCGCGGACGGCCAACCGCCCCACGTCCGGACCCCACTTCTCGATCAGCTCCGGGACCCCAGTCAGCTCGACCATGACCACGGTCAGCGGCCGGCGGTAGCGCAGGGCGCGAGTGATCTCGGCCACCAGCACGCGCTGCCAGTAGTCGGGGCCTTCGAGGCCGGTCAGAGGATCCAGCCAGCCATTGGGGCCGGTGATCCCGTCGCTGTCCACGTTTCCTGACGCTCCTCGCCACTCGGCCATCCGCGCTCGGCGATCGGGGATCGTGCGCCGTTTCGCTCGATTGCCCCAGACGACACCCCCGGTGCCCTCCATCGTCCGCCGCTTGCCTCACCGGTGCCACTCTGCGGGTGGTCCCGGGCGTCCCAGCCAAAGGTCCCATACCCACCCGAACGTCACCCGTCCACCTACATTCGGCCCGGTCAAGACAGGCAACTTGGTAATTTGCGCAATTACGCAACCAGGGATACGGTCAACCCGACGACCCGGCCGCACGGCGCCGGGCGCGACGGCATGGACGGCGAGACAACGGACACGATGCTGCCGCAAGCAGCGTGAAGGATGGAACGATGGCAGGCACCAGGGCGCGACGGAAGCAGTCGCCAGGTCGAGCGGCAAGGGGCCGGGCGGCGTCGGGTAGATCGTCGGCGACGTGGCCGTGGATCGTCGGCGGCCTCCTCGTCGCGGTGGTCGCGGTCGGGATCGCGCTTGCCCTGGCCGGCGGAGCCGGTTCGGGCGGGACCTCCGACGGCACGCTGGTCCGGGGCAACGGCGGTACCTGGACGAACATCTCGGCCGATACGCTCGCGACGAAGCTCGAGCACAAGGACTTCACCCTGCTCAACGTCAAGACGCCCTACATCGGGGAGATCAAGGGCACGGACCTGTACATCCCATACACGGACCTGTCCGCGCGGGTAGCAGAGCTGCCTGCCGACAAGGCGGCGCCGATCGTGGTCTACTGCCGCTCGGGCAACGAGAGCGCGATCGCGTCACAGACGCTGCTCGACCTCGGCTACGCGAACATCGAGAACCTCGACGGCGGCATGAACGCGTGGTCCGCCAGCGGACGCCAGATCGTCCAGGTCGCCAGATCATGACCCGCAACCGCTGATCCGATCGTGATCGACTGTCTCACCTCGCTCGGGCTCGACCGCCGATTCCTCGCCTGGGCCGGCGGCTGGTCCGTGCTCTCGCTGCTGGCGTTCGGCCTGGTCGCCGCGATCATCCCCAACCCGGTGTTCGGCCGGCAGATCCCGCCGGAGCCGTTCGCCATCGCCGTCTGGCTGCTGTCGGCCCCGTTGATGGGCCTGATCGGTGCGACCTACTCGGCTCCCAGGGTGTCCCCGCCGGCCATGGCCCAGCCGTTCATGGCCGTGCCGCTGACGCCCGTGGATCCGGTCGCCGAGCGACAGGCGGGACGGCTGGGCGCGGTCGCAGGGTTCGGAGCCTTCCTCGCGATCGGCTGTCCGGTGTGCAACAAGGTCGCCCTGGTCATGCTTGGTGCCGGCGGCGCGCTCTCGATCTGGGCACCGCTCCAGCCGGTCATCGGGGCCGCATCCCTGGGCCTGCTCGCCGGCACCGTGCTGTGGCGGTTCCGCCTCCGTCGTCTCGGAGGGGCCTGTCCCACCTGAGGGGTCACAGGTCGAGGAGGGGTCGCGCTCGGCGATCACCCGCCGCACCTCCTTCAACGCGCACGAGGCGCCCCGGCGCCTGTCGCCCCGAACATCCGCAGACGCTCCACCGGCGCTCCATCGCCGGTTCACCGGCGGCCTTGAGGATTGACCGTGGCACCCGAAACCGGGACCCGCCGGATCTCCGGCGCCACAGGACCCTCTGAGGCTCGACATGAAACGACTCACCATCTCGCTCGCGGTCGGCGCGCTCGCAGTCCTCGCGGTGGCGACCGTGGTATCGGCCGCCGGCCCGCGGACCCAGGCACGGGACCAGGTTCAGGCACAGACCACGCTCACCGAGACCCTGGGCCTCACGCAGGCCGAGATCGCGGATCTGCGCCAGGACGGAATGACGCTTGCCCAGATCGCGGATCGACAGGGCGTCGATGACCAGAAGCTGGTCGATGCCCTGGCCGCCCAGTGGCGCGTCCGGATCGACGACCGCGTCGCCAACGGCGCTCTCACCGCCGATCAGGCAACCAAGCTCAAGACGCAGCTCGAGCTCAAGGCCAAGGCCATGGTCAACCAGGCGGCCGTGGGCGGTATGCGCGGCGCGGCGGTCGGTGCGGGCCCGAACGCGGCCGGGGCCGGCCGTGGGGCAGGCAACGGCGCCGGCAATGCAGCCGGGGCCGGCCGTGGGGCAGGCAACGGTGTCTGCGACGGCACCGGGCCGAACGGCGCGACGTCCTCCTAACGCAGCGACATCAGTCGGGACGACCGGACCTGTCATCAGGCCCGGTCGTATCCGTATCCTCAGGCATCATGGCTCGCATCCTGGTGGTCGACGACGAGGTCCACATCCTCGACGTCGTCCGCGCCTACCTGACCCGCGACGGTCACGACGTCGTGACCGCGTCCGATGGCGACACGGCGATCGCGCTCGCGCTCGAGCAAACGCCCGACCTGATCGTGCTCGACGTGATGCTGCCTCGGCGCTCCGGGTTCGAGGTGCTGCGCGAGCTGCGCGCCCACGGCAGCGCCGCGGCCGTGGTCATGCTCACGGCCCGCGACGACGTGATCGATCGGGTCGCCGGCCTCGAGATCGGCGCCGACGACTACGTGACCAAGCCGTTCGAGCCGCGCGAGCTGGTGGCCCGCGTGGGGGCGGTCCTGCGCCGCACGGCGGCGCACCCGGCCGGTTCGGGCGACGCGGCATCTCCAGTGCCGGCCGCGGCCGCCGGTACACCGGATCGCTACGTCGACCTCGAGATTGACCAGGCGGCGCGCGAGGTCCGGCGCGACGGTGACGCACTGGCGCTCACCCGGGTCGAGTTCGACCTGCTGGTGGCGTTCGCCTCCCATCCCGGGCATGCGCTCACGCGCGAGCAGCTGGGCGCGGCCGTGTTCGGCGAGACGTTCGACGCGTACGACCGGACGATCGACTCGCACATCAAGAACCTGCGCCGCAAGCTCGGCTCGGGGCCGCGCGACCAGCCCTACGTGGAGACGGTGCGCGGGATCGGTTATCGCGGGGCTCGTACGTGACGCTTCGCGCGCGGCTTTCGGTCGCGTTCGCGACGCTGCGGGTGCGACTGGCCGTCGCGTTTGCGCTGGTCGCTTTGTTCACCGCGGCGGCCGTCGCGCTGACCGCACCGGCCATCGTCGGGCGGGGCTTCGCCGCGGTCGAGGCCGATGGATCCGGCCCGGGTGCCGGCCGCGGGCAGGGTCCGGGGTCGGGGGTCGGGCTCCACGCGCAGCAGGTGCAGCAGGAGACGACGCTGACGATCATCGTGGTCGCCATCGCCGCCGCCGGCGTGGCATCGCTGTTCGGGCTGGCGATTGCGGCGCGCATGACCAGGCCGCTGGGACGCCTCGAGGACTCGGCCGCGGCCGTCGCTCGGGGCCGGCTCGACGCCCGCTCGGGGCTCGATCGGCGAACGGACGAGATCGGCTCGCTCGCGAGGTCGTTCGACACGATGGCGGCCGAGCTGCAGACGACCGAGGTCGCGCGCCGGCGTTTCTTCCAGGACGCGGCCCACGAGCTCAAGACGCCGCTGGCCGTCATCGACGCGACGACGTCGGCTGTCATGGACCGGGTGTACCAGCACGACGACCGGCACCTGGAGACGATTCGCGATCAGGCTCGACTGCTCGGACGGATCGTCGACGACCTGCGGGTCGTGAGCCTCGCCGATGCCGGCGTGCTGCCGCTCCGACGCGAGGTGCTCGATGTCGCCGCGATCATGGCAACCACGACCCGCGATCTGGGAGCGCGGGCGGCGGCGTCCGGGGTCAGGATCGATATGGCTGACCCCGAGATCCCGACCGGATCCGGCCGGACCGGGGCGCTGGCCTCGCCGGCTGGGTCGCCACCGTTGACCGTGTCCGCCGACCCCGACCGGTTGCGCCAGGTCATCGCCGCCCTGCTCGACAACGCCCTCCGCCACACGCCGGAGGGCGGCCGCATCCGGCTGTCGGCCAGGCCCGCGGGTCTGGGCCGGACCCGGATCGAGGTGGTGGATTCGGGTCCCGGGATCGCCGCCGACGACCTGCCCCACGTGTTCGAGCGTTTCTACCAGGCAGACGCGGCGCGGGATCGGTCCACCGGCACGTCGGGCCTGGGCCTCGCGATCGTCCGGGCGCTGGTCGAGGCACATGGTGGGGCTGTTCGGGCGGCCAGCGAGCCGGGCGGCGGCGCGCGCTTCGAGGTCGAGCTGCCGAGCGGCTGAGGACGCCCGCCGGTCGGACCCGCGCAGGGGGGGGGCCGAAGAGGGGCCCTTTGGCTGGCGTGCTCCCGGGACCGTCCTTTGCAAAGGGTGACACACGGCTCACGTCAGATACATGTTTCTGACATACATATATGTATGGCAAATAGAAGAGGTCAGCATCTGTCGGGGCCTTCGGGCAACGAACCGGCGGGCTGGCAGCCACAGGAGCCTTGCGGGTGTTCGACCCGGTCAACGAGATCGACCTCATCCAGATCAGCCTGATCCGCGCGCTTGCGAGTCCGCATCGCCTCCGGATCCTCCACCTGCTGGGCGACCGGACGATGGAGGTCAACGAGCTCGCGCGCGAGCTGGAGCTCGGCCAGGCCGCCGTGTCCCAGCACCTGGCTGCGATGCGCGCGGCTGGCCTCGTGGAGGCGGCCCGCGACGGGCGCGTCGTTCGGTACCGCATCGCCGATCCCGAGATCCTCGCCGCCTGCGACCTCATGCGCAACGTCATCGTTCGCCGGTTGTCCGCGCTCGGAAGCCTCGCGGCCGCGGAGGGTGTCTCCGCCCCGCGCAGCGGTCCCAGCGAGGGCATCACCACCAACGGCACCTCGCGACCACTCGCCATGGACAACAGCCGGACCACCCACCACGGAGGCGCCCGGCGGGGCGCCCCTGCCGCACCCAACCAGATCAGGTGACCCCCCGATGAACGAGACCCTGTCCATCGTCATGTTCTCCGGCACGGCCGACAAGCTCCATGCCGCCGCCACCCTGGCGGCCGGTGCGGCGGCGATGGGTCGCCCGGTGAACATCCTGCTGCAGTACTGGGCGCTCGATGCGTTCCGGGCCGACCGCGTCGGCGTCGACCACGGCCTCGCCTACGAGGCGACGGCGCCCGGCGCCAGCAAGCCTGTCGACGGGACGAAGGCCATCCCCTGGCTGGACACGTTCCGCATGGCCAAGGAGCTGGGCGAGATGTCGATCGTGGCCTGCTCCGGGTCGCTCGACGTGCTGGGCATCGACGTCACCGACCTGGACCCGCTGGTCGACTCGTCGGGCGGGATCGCCACCTTCCTCATGACGGCCGAAGACGGCCAGGTCCTGTTCATCTGACAGCCGGTCGAGCGGGCTCCCAACGGAGCCGGCGACCGCAACCAGCCAGCAAGGAGCACGCATGGCGGACAACGAGAAGCTCGTGTTCATGGTGATGCACGGCGTGGAGTTTCCCGAGCACGCATCGATCCCGTTCGTGATGGCGGCCGCCGCGCTCGCCTCCGACGTCGAGGTCGTGATGGGGTTCCAGGGTCCGGGCGTGGATCTGGTCAAGGCGGGCGTCGCCGAGACCGTCCAGGCGCCGGAGTTTCCACCGCTGGCCAAGCTCCTGGCGGACGTCCGCGAGATGGGCGGGAAGCTGCTCGTCTGCGGGCCGTGCTGCAAGAGCCGCTCGATCACCCTCGACGACCTTGTCCCGGAGGCCGAGATCGTCGCCGCCGGCCGGTTCATCGCCGAGATCACCTCGGCCACCAGCACCCTCAACTACTAGGAGAACGACGTCATGACTGCAACGCTCGAACAGCTCGAAACCCTCACCGCCGACAAGGTGATCGACGCCCGTGGCGCCGCCTGCCCCGGTCCGCTCCTGGAGGCCAAGAAGGCCATGGGCAGCGTGACCGTCGGCTCAACGATCGAGATCTGGTCCACCGACCCGGTCACCAAGTCGGACATCGGTGCCTGGTCGGCCAAGGTCGGACACGACTTCCTCGGGTCGCTCGCCGCCGACGGCTACGACCGCGTGTTCGTCATCCGCCGCAAGTAACCGAGTCGGGCCGATCGGGACGCTGGACGCCGGCGTCCCGGATCGACCAAGGAGCTGTCAACCGATGTCTGCCCCCGTCGCCGTCGAACCCCAGGCCCCGGGCGACACGTTCGTCCCGCGGATCCTCGTGTTCTCCACGAACAACATCTCCGACCCGGGCATCGACTTGGCCGGCAGCGCCCACATGCACTACTCGCCCGGGGTTCGCGTGATCGGTCTGCCGTGTACCAGCGGCATCCGATCGTCCTGGATCCTGCACGCGCTCGAGGCCGGGTTCGACGGGGTGTTCGTGGCGTCGGACGGCGACGAGTGCGCGTATCTGCCCGACTGCGGCAAGCGCTCGGCCAATGCCGTCGGGGAAGCGCAGAAGCAGATGAAGGAGCGCGGCATCGACCCCAACCGGGTGCGCATGGCCGCCATCTGCTCCGTGTGCTCCGAACCGTTTACCAAGCATATGACGCAGTTCTCGAGCGCCCTGGCCGACCTCGGCCCGGCGCTGGCGAGGTGACTCCCATGACCGAATCGTGCGCGGTGCCCGCAGCGAGCAAGGTGGACTACGACGTCCTCGTGGTCGGCAGCGGGATCGGCGGCATGGAGTCCGCGCTCAAGCTCGGCGACATGGGCTACAAGGTCCTGCTGGTCGAGAAGGAGGCCAGCGTCGGCGGCAAGATGATCCTGCTGTCGAAGGTGTTCCCGACCCTCGACTGCGCGAGCTGCATCTCGACGCCCAAGATGGCGGCGACGATCCATCACCCGAACATCACCGCGCTGACCTACAGCGAGGTCGACGGGATCCGGAAGAGCGCGGACGGGAAGTTCCACGCCTCGGTCACCCGCAAGGCGCGGTTCGTCGACATCGACGCCTGCACCGGCTGCCAGAAGTGCGAGACCGCGTGCACGGTCGCGGTGCCCGACCAGTTCAACGCCGACCTGGTCGCGCGGCGCGCGGCCCATATCGCGTTCCCCCAGGCGGTGCCCAAGAAGGCGGTCATCGACCGCCAGGGCAGCTCGCCCTGCTCGTATGCCTGCCCGGCCGGGATCCAGGCACACGGCTACGTGTCGCTCATCCGGAGCGGCCTCGACGAGGAGGCCTACCGGCTGGTCCTCGAGGCGACGCCGCTCGTCGGCACCCTCGGCCGCGCGTGCTACGCGCCGTGCGAGGGCGAGTGCACCCGCGGGAGCCTCGAGGGCACGCTGCCCATCCGAAGGCTCAAGCGGTTCGCGTCCGATCAGCACGACGCCTCGGGCAACGACAACGGCATCGAGCTGCCGGCCCCGAACGGCCGGCGGGTCGCCATCGTCGGCTCCGGACCGACCGGCCTGACCGCCGCCTTCCAGCTCGCCCGGCTCGGCTACGGCGTCAAGATCTACGAGGCGTCACCGGTTGCCGGCGGCTTCCTCCGCCTGGGCATCCCGTCCTATCGCCTGCCCGAGGCGGTCGTCGAGCGCGACATCGAGAACGTGACCAGCCTGGGCGTCGAGATCGCGACCGGCACGACCGTGACCGATCCCGCGTCGCTCAAGGACGACGGCTTCGACGCCGTGCTGGTCGCAACCGGGACCCATCGCTCGATCGGGATGGGCGTCCCGGGCGAGGATCGCCTGGGGGTCATGGGCGGCACCGACTTCCTGCGCAAGGTCAACCTGCACCAGCCGCTGGAGGTTGCCGGCAAGCGCGTGGTCGTGGTCGGCGGCGGCAACGTCGCGATGGACGCCGCGCGAGTCGCCCGGCGCCTGGGCGCCGCCTCGGTGACCGTGGCTTACCGCCGCAGTCGCGAGCAGATGCCCGCGCATCACGTGGAGTCCGTGGATGCCGAGAAGGAAGGCGTACAGTTCCGGCTCCTGGTGGCCCCGGCCGAGGTCGTGGGCAACAGCCAGGGTGCCGTGGCGGGGCTCCGCTGCACCGAGATGCGGCTGGGCGCTCCTGACGCCTCCGGCCGCAAGTCGGCCGAGCCCATTCCGGGATCCTCGGTGACCATCGAGGCCGACCTGATCGTGACCGCCATCGGCATGCGGCCCGACACCACGCCGTTCGGCGACCGCGTGGCCGTGCTGCCCAATGGGCGGCTTGCCGGCGACAGGGCCACCTGCCAGACCGCGATCGCCCACGTCTTCGCGGCGGGCGACGCGGTCAACGGGCCGACCGACATCACCCGCGCGGTGGGCGAGGGCCGCAAGGCCGCCCACCAGATCGACGCCTGGCTCAACGGCCGCGCGTTCGAGGACTGGGACGATCGCCTTCCGGTCGTGGACAAGGAGCAGGTGCTCGCCCGCCAGAAGGGCTACACGGCCTCCGCCCCAACGCCCGACGGGATGGACCTCCAGCCGGCGCCCGCCGACTTCCACGAGATCGAGGCGCCACTCACCGAGGCCGAGGCGCGACGGGCCTCGGGGCGCTGCGTCGACTGCGCTGTGTGCTCCGAGTGTGAGGAATGCGTCAACGCGTGCCCCGTCGACGGCTGCATCGACCTCCGGGCCCGCGACCAGCATCTCGAGGCCGAGGTCGGCGCGGTGGTCGTCTCGACCGGGTTCAAGCTGTTCCCCGCCGACCTCAAGCCCGAATACGGCTTCGGGCGGTTCAAGAACGTCATCACCGGGATGCAGATGGACCGGCTGCTGGCTCCCACCCGGCCGTTCAACACGATCCTCCGGCCGGGCGACGGCAAGGTCCCCGAGCGGATCGCCTACATCCTGTGCACGGGCTCGCGTGACGAGACCGTCGGCAACCCGTTGTGCTCCCGGTTCTGCTGCATGTACTCGATCAAGCAGAACCAGCTGCTGATGGGGGCCCTCCCCCTGGCCGACGTGACGGTCCACTACATGGACATCCGGGCGCCCGGCAAGCGCTACGACGAGTTCTACGAGCAGGCCAAGGCGATGGGGGCCACGTACGTCAAGGGCCGCGTCGCCGACGTCACCGAGAAGGAGAACGGCGACCTCGTCCTCAAGTACGAGGACATCGAGAACGGCGGCGGCATCGTCGAAGCCGAGTACGACCTGGTCGTGCTGGCGGTGGGCGTGCAGCCCAACCACGACGCGGAGCAGCTGTTCGAGGTCGGTGAGCTCTCCGTCGACGAATGGAGTTATGTGGCCGAGCCCGAGGAGGATCTCAATCCCGGAGCGACCAGCATCCCCGGGGTGTTCGTCTCCGGCGCCGCGTCCGGCGCCAAGGACATCGCTGACTCGATCCTCCACGCGGGTGCGTCGGTCGCCCAGGTGGCCGCCCACCTCGAGCGGACGAAGCCCGCGCCCGAGCGCGAGATCGTGATGGTGCAGGCATGAGCGAACAGATGGAACCGACGGCCGCTCAGCCGGAGCCCGGCGGCAACGCCGGCCCGGACGGCCCGGACGGCCCGGCGGGTCGACGGATCGGGGTATATGTCTGCCACTGCGGCGGCAACATCAGCGACTACGTCGACGTCGAGAAGGTCGTCACCGACATCAAGGACGCGGGCGACGTCGTCGTGGCCAAGCACGAGATGTTCGCCTGCTCCGACGCGACCCAGACCGAGATGGTGGCCGACATCGAGGCCAACCAGCTCGATGGCCTGGTCGTCGCCTCGTGCTCGCCCAAGCTCCACACGTACACGTTCCGGGGCGTGGCGGGGCGGGCGGGCCTCAACCCCTACGAGTACACCCAGGTCAACATCCGGGAGCAGTGCTCCTGGGTCCACACCGACGACGAGGCCGCCGCGACCGACAAGGCGACGGCACTGGTCCGGGCCGGGATCGCCCGCACCCGGCTGACGACCCCACTCGAGCCGATGGTCGTCGAGACGGTTCCCCACACGCTCGTGATCGGCGGCGGGATCGCCGGCCTCCGGGCCGCCATCGGCCTGGCCGACATCGGCCTGCGGGTCACCCTGGTGGAGCGCGAGCTCGAGCTGGGTGGCTGGGTCGGCCGGTTCGGCCCGATGTACCCGCACAGGAGGGTCGGCCGCGAGCTCATCGACACGCTCGTGGCGGAGGTCCGCAAGCGGCCGTCGATCACGGTGCTCACGGGCGCCGAGGTGGTCGGCAAGGCCGGCAGCTTCGGCAACTACCGGGTCAGCGTCAGGGTCGGCGACCCGGGCGCGGCGGCGATCGAAGTCGCAGTCGGCACCATCATCGCGGCCACGGGCTTCGACACCTACCAGCCCGAGGCCGGCGAGCTCGGCTACGGGATCGAGGGCGTCGTCACGCTGCCCGAGTTCAAGGAGCTGGTTGACGGTTCGAAGGGTGGGCTCGCGTGGAAGGGCCGGCCGGTCCGGAGCATCGCCTACATGTACTGCGTCGGCAGCCGGAACACCGCCGGCTGCTCGAACGCGTACTGCTCGCGGTTCTGCTGCGCGGCCACCGTCCAGACGGCGGTGGACGTGGCCGGGCTCGACCCGTCGATCCGCCAGTTCCACCTGTACCGTGACATGCGGACGTACGGCAAGTTCGAGCCGCTGTACACCGAGGCCCGCAAGTCCGGCTCGGTGTTCCTCAAGTTCGATAATGACGAGCCGCCGTCGGTGGCCAGGGCCGACGATGGCAGCCTGACCGTCACCGTCCGCGACCTGCTGACCGAGCGAACCGAGCTCGCGATCCCCGTCGACCTCGTGGTGCTCGTCACGGGCATGGTCCCGCGCGAGAACCAGGACCTGGTGGACGTGCTCAAGCTGCCGGCCGGCAGCGACGGCTTCTTCAACGAGATCCACCCCAAGCTGCGGCCGGTCGAGACCGTGGTCGACGGCGTGCTGATCGCCGGTGCCTGCCAGGGTCCCAAGACCTCGGCTGAGAGCGTGGCTTCGGGGCTGGCTGCGGTCACCCAGAGCGCGGCGGTCCTCAAGAAGGGGTTCACCGAGCTCGACCCTCTGGTCGCGGTGGTCGACGCCGACGCCTGCACGGCGTGCGGCGACTGCCTGACCGCATGCCCCTATGACGCGATCTCGATGTCGGAGGAGAGCGACCGGCACTTCGCCGTGATCAGCCCCACCGGCTGCAAGGGGTGCGGCGGCTGCGTGCCGATGTGCCCCGAGAACGCGATCGACCTGCTTGGCTACACCGATGCCGAGATCACCTCGATGATCGAAAGCCTCGTGGAGGTGCCCGCCTGATGACCACGACCAACCGGGATGTCCGCGAGGTGATCCGCGAGGAGCCGGTGATGCGAACCCGGATCCTGGCTGCCCTGCGCGACGGCCCACTCACCGTGCCCGAGATCGCGAAGGCGATCGAGGCGCCCGCCCACGAGGTGGTGTTCTGGGTCATGGGCATGCGCCGCTACGGCTGGCTGGCCGAGATCAAGGGCAGCGAGGCGGACGGCTACTTCCAGTACGAGCCGACCGGGAGGACCTCCTGATGGCCGTCGTGACCGCGCCCGCGGACCTGCCGGTGGCGACGCCGGTTGACTTCGGGCTGTACCCCGACATCCAACGCTTCGGCGCCACCGACGTGTCCGCCTGCTTCAGCTGCGGCACCTGCACCGCCAGCTGCCCGCTGTCGGCGACCGACGCCACGTTCCCGCGGCGGATCATCCGCTACGCGCAGCTGGGCATGAGGGACGCGCTGCTCTCGTCCAAGGAGCTGTGGGCCTGCTACCAGTGCGGCCAGTGCGCCGAGACGTGTCCCACGCAGGCCGACCCATCCGAGTTCATGGCGGCGACCCGTCGCTACGCGATCGCGAGCTACGACCGGACCCGGATCGCCTGGACGATGTACACGCGGCCGCTGCTGGCGACCGTCATGGCCGTCGTGATCGCCGCCTTCTTCGCCCTGTTCATGTACTCGGCCCACGGACCGCAGAGCGGCGAATCGCTCGCGATCTTCGAGTTCATCCCCGAGGACCTGGTCCACAACACCGGGATCGTGGTGATGATCCTGGTGATGCTCGCGGGCCTGGCCGGCGTCATCTCGATGGCACGCTCGATCGGCCGGCGCGAGGGCGTTGGCTGGTCGACGGTGTTCGGCGGACGGGCCGCGCTCGGACGCTCGGCCCGTGCCGTCTGGGCCGCCGTCGCTCGAGAGTCGCTCGCTCAGGTCCAGTTCCGGAGCGAGTGTGAGGTCGACCAGGAGACCGTGCCCTGGTACCGCCAGCGATGGCTCGTCCACGCGGTCACCGTCTGGGGCTTCCTTGGCCTGCTCGCGGCGACCGGGCTCGACTACGGGCTCGCGCTGCTGGGCATCAAGGCGACCGGGACCCCGGTGCCCATCTGGTACCCGGTCCGGCTGCTCGGCACCGTCGCCGGCATGGCGCTGATCTATGGCGCCAGCATGCTCATCATCGACCGCTACCGAGCCGCGAACCGATCGGTCCGCAAGTCCACGACGGCCGACTGGCTGCTGCTCGCGATGCTGTGGGTCACGGGCGTGACCGGCTTCGTGCTCGAGCTCGCCCTCTACCTGCCGTCGGCTCCGGCCTGGGGCTACTGGGTGTTCCTGCTCCATGTCGCGGTGGCGATGGAGCTCGTCCTGCTCGCCCCGTTCATGAAGCTCGCCCACGCGGTCTACCGGCCAGTCGCGCTGTTCTTCGTGGCGCTCGCCAGGACCCCCGGGGAGGGCGCATGATGCATCCGGCGCGCGTGGCGAGGTCGCTCCATCGACACCGATCCACCGCAATCGCCGGCGACGGCTCGCCGGCGCTGCCCCAGGAGGCGTGACCATGACGCAGACCCTGCCGCAGGTGACGCACGAGCACCACGAGCGGATCCTGCACCACGTCGACCGGATTCCGGAGCTCGCCGACCGGCTGCTCACCGCGAAGGCCGATGACGTCCGTCCAGACCTGGCCGAGCTCAGCCAGTTCCTTACCGACTCCTTGCTGCCGCACATCGACGCCTCGGAGCAGACGATGTACCCGGAGCTCGAGCGGATGTTCCAGAACCGCCACTCGATGGCGCCGATGCGTCGCGAGCACGACGAGGTCCGCAAGCTGATCGCGACCTACGCGAAGCTGTCGGCCGAGCTGCAGACGGGCACCGTGACGCTGGGCAAGTCGCTGGCGCTGCGGCGGGTGATGTTCCAGCTGTATGCGCTGCTCAAGATCCACATGGCCGAAGAGGAGGCCTACCTGCGCATCGTCGATCGCGGGGTGACGGGCGACGTGGCCGACATGATGGCGGCCGCCATGGAGCATCCGATCGGCCCGACGGCCTGAGGCATGGCAAGCCCGAGGCGGCGGGCGGCCGGGCAAGCCTCTATGCTCGCCCCAGCCATGAGCCCATCTGGTCGAGATCACGCTGAGGATCAAAGCCGCCCGACGGCGCGGGTCGCGGCCGATGATGCCGCCACCGGCGATGACGGTGCGGCCGCCGACGGACCCGCCACGCCGGAGACCGCCGGCTCGTTCGTGATCGCGTCGGACCATGACGCCGCCGGGCTCCCGATCCATCGCGGCTGGTCGCCGATCGGCGCCCATCGCTGGATGGAGCCGTTCGTGCTGGCCTTCCTGGCCTCGGGCGCGGGGCACGGGTACGCGATCGTGGGCGAGCTCGCCCAGCTCGGCATCACCAACGGTCCGGTGGACGTGGGGCAGGTGTATCGCACCCTGCGCGACCTCGAGCAGGCGGGTCAGGTCGTCTCGTCGTGGACGACCGGCACGGGACCGGCGCGTCGGGATTACGAGCTGACGCCGGCGGGGTTCACGGCGCTCGACGAATGGGCGGCGGTCATGAAGGAGCGCAGCCGGCTCGTGGCCGAGTTCGATGCCCGCTACCTGGAGTGGACGGCGGGCCATCGGAAGCCGCGAGCCGTCTCCGCCTGACGCGCCAGGATGCGGGCGGCACCGTGAGTGCGGCGATCTGGTGGCGATGACCGCGAGCCATCCGTCCCAGGCCCGAGGGGTCGACCACGCCACCACGGCAGCGGCGGTCGCGGAGCGCCTCGGCGTGGACCCGGCAGTGGGGCTGTCCGACGAGGAGGCGGCACGGCGCGCCAGGACGGCGGGTCCCAACGCGCTTGACGAGGCGAGGCGCGAGCCGGTCTGGCGCATGGCCTGGGAGGCGTTCACCGAGCCGTTCGTCCTGATGCTGGCGGCGGCCGGCGTGCTCGCGATCGTGGTCGGTGAGGTCCGCGATGGGCTGCTCGTGCTCGTCGGCCTGCTGCCCATCGTGGGCGCCGACGTCGTCACCGAGTACCGCGGCGAGCGGGCCCTTGAGGCGCTGCGCGGGGCCACGGCCCCGATCGCCCGGGTCCGTCGCTCAGGTGTCGTGTCCGCCGTCCCGGCCGCAACGCTCGTGGCCGGTGATGTCGTCCTGCTGCATGGCGGCGACGTGGTGCCCGCGGACGTGCGCGTCGCCCGTGCGGAGCGGCTGCTCCTCGACCGTAGCGTGCTCACCGGGGAGTCGATCCCCGAGGAGCTGCGTGTCGCGCCCGACGATGCCGATTCGTCGCTCGCCGGCCGTCGCTCGGTGGCCTACTCGGGGACCAGCGTGGTCGGTGGCCGCGGCGAGGGGATCGTGATCGCGATCGGCACCGCCACCGAGTTCGGGCGGATCGCGGGCAGCCTCGCCTCGCGCCGGCGGCGCCGGAGCCCGCTGCAGCGCGAGCTCGACCGCCTGGTGCGGATCCTGCTCGTCGTCGCGATCGCGCTGATCGCGTTCACCATGGGCATCGGGTTCGTGCGCGGCCACCCGCTGGGCGAGAACATCCTGGCCGGGATCTCGTCCGCGATCGCGGCGATCCCCGAGGAGCCGCCCGTGCTCCTGGCGGTGATCCTGGGCCTGGGTGCCTTCCGGCTGCTTCGGCGGGGCGTGCTGGTCCGGCGGCTCAATGCCGAGGAGACGCTCGGCGCCGTGGATCTGATCGTCACCGACAAGACCGGGACGATCACCCAGAACCGGCTGGCCGTGTCGTCGATCCGGACGGCCGATGGGCCGGTGACCGATCCGGAGCGGCGCCGGGGCCTGCTGGAGGAGGCGCTCCGGGCGGAGGAGGACGCCTGGCCGGCCGAGGAGGTCGCCCCTGCGTCGTTCACCCGCGCCCTCCGCGCGGCCGTGGACGAGGCCGGCGGCATCAGCCGGCTCGACGCGGCCGACCTGGTGGAGGCGGTGCCGCCCTCGGATTCGCTACCGGTCACCCGCACCCGCGCCCATCGCGCCGGCCGCATCGAGAGCCTGGCCCTGGGCGCGCCCGAGGTCGTCCTCGCGTACGTCACGGCAGGCGACACGGACCCCGTCGCACCGCCCCCTAACGACCATCCCGACCAGGACACGGGCGTGCTCACCCCGCCGTCTGCCGGCGCGCTCACCGCGCCGGACCCGGACGACCACGACCGGTGGGCCGAGCTGATCGATGCCTGCGCCGCAACCGGCGAGCGCCTGGTGGCGCTGGCCCGGCGCCTCGACGACGAGCCGTGGCGGATGCGCGGGCTGGTGGGGTTCGCCGACCCCATCCGCCCGGGCATCGCCGACGCGATGACCATGGCCCGCGACGCCGGGATCCAGGTGGTCGTCGTCACCGGGGACCACCCGCGGACGGCCGCGGCGATCGCGCGAGAGGCGGGCCTCGAGGCCGATTCGATCGTGACCGGCGAGGACCTCGCTGGCTGGGACGACAACCGACTGGCCTCGGCGCTGCCGGAGCTTCACGTGGTGGCGCGCTCCACCCCGGACCAGAAGCTCCGCCTCGTCCGGGCCGCGCGCACAGACGGACGGATCGTAGCCGTGACCGGCGACGGCGTAAACGACGCCCCGGCGCTCCACGGTGCCGATGTGGCGGTCGCCATGGGCAGCGGCACGGCGGTCGCGCGTGAGGCCAGCGACCTCGTGCTCGGCGACGACTCGTTCGCGACCCTGATGTTCGGCCTCGCCGAGGGCCGCCGGATCGTCGACAACGTCCAGAAAGGCCTCGTGTTCGTCGTCTCGACCCATGTGGCGTTCCTGGGCTTCATCCTGATCTCGACCATCTTCGTGGCGGAGCGCCCGGTCCTCATCCCGCTCCAGATCCTGTGGATGGAGTTCTTCATCGACCTCAGCACCTCGATCGCCTTCGAGCGCGAGCCGGCCGAGCCGGGCCTCATGACGCGACCGCCGCGGCACGCCGACGCGCCGCTGCTGACGAACGGGATCCTCGCCCGGATCAGCGGGGCGGGCGCGTTCACCGCGATCGCCGCGCTGCTGATCATGCTCACCGACGGCGGCGGCTTCGAGCACGCGGCGTGGCTTGCATACACGACGCTGGTGGCCAGCCAGGGCGTGCGCGCGTACTGGAACCGGAGCGTCCGGATGCCGATCCACAGGTTGGGGCGCAACGGGTTCCTGCTGGTGGCGGGCGTGGCCGCGGTCGCGGTCCAGGCGCTGATCCCGTACGTGCCGGTGCTCGCCGAGGCATTCCGGGCCACGACGCTCGACGCCACCGACTGGCTGCTGGTGGCGATCGTGGCCCTGCTGCCGGCCATCGTGGCGGAGCTTGCTCGGATGCTCGGCAGGGGACGGTCGGTCTGGGTAGCCTGACCCACCACCCCGGCGTCGCGACGCCCATCCGGCCGGCCTGACCCGGCAGACAGCGGCTCGACTGTCCCTACAGCGGCTCGGCCGCCGCGTGGTCGATCCCGCGCGCAAGCAGGCCCTTCTCCTCGTCGCTCAGGTTCTGGTCGAGGACGTCGAGGTAGAGCTCCTCCTCGGCCAGGTGCACCTTGAGGATCGAGTGCAGGCGATACAGCGCCCGACGCAGGGCCATGCCCTCGACGGCGCTCCAGCTGCAGCCCGCGACGTGGCGCCGGTAGCGACCCAGCTCCCCGATCAGGCGCTCCATCTCCCGGTGCTCGCTGCGCATCGGCGTCATCGAGTGGCGGCCGTCGAGCAGCTCCTCGACGCGGTCGTAGAGCGTGTTTTCGATGGCCGCGATGTGTGGGACGAGCTGGGTGACGATGAAGCTGTACTCCTGCTCGAACACGTCGTGGATGGCCGAGCACTCGACGTGACCGACCATGTCGGCGAGGTCGAGCAGGCGGTCGACGTGGGGGAGCATTCGCGCGTGGTGCTCCTCGCTCGTCGTGCGCAGGGACAGCATCTGGGTCTCCATCGGTGGCGGGATCGATCCGCTCGGCCAGAGCATGCCACGTCCCGGCGGCTGCGGCCGGCGGGGGAGAGGGGCCGCCGCCCGCTGAACATCTCAGCCACCAGTGAGAGATCCAAGGGCCGGAGGTCACGAGCCGGGGGCATTTCGGACCGTGGCGAGAGCCGGTCGTTGACCGCGGCGGAGCCGGTCGGTGACCGCGGCGGGTCCGGCGTGCGCCCCGCCTCCGGTCAATGTCGAGTGATGTTGTCCGCGGTCCCTTTGCGGGTGGTGGCGGCCCTCGACTGGGTCTTGACCACCCGTCCGGGCGCACGCTCCTCGGCCAACGTGCGCCGGGCCGCACGGCGCCGCGGCGATGCGTCCACCCGCGGCTGCACCCATGTCGAGGCGAGGGCGGGCCGCCCGAACAGGTATCCCTGGCCCAGCGGGACCGCAACCTTCTCGAGGACCGCACGCTCGGCCTCCGTCTCGACCCCTTCGGCGATGACCCGACAACCGGTCGCGGCGGCGAAATGCAGCAGGGCGACGATCATGGCCTGCCGCGTGACATCGGCATTCACGCCCCGCACCAGACTGATGTCGAGCTTCACGAACTGGGGACGAAGCTCGACGAGATGGCCGAAGTTCGCGACCCCGGCCCCCGCGTCGTCGACCGCGATCCGGAGATCCGGACCCAGCGCCTCGAACGCGGACCGGAGCGCCGCGTAGTTCTCGACGACCTCGTGCTCCGTGACTTCGAGCACGATCGGCCGCGTTCGCGTCGCCAGGATCGCCCGCAACTCGTCCCCGGCGAGGATCAGCGACGGCGAGACGTTGAGGCTCAGGAACGGACCGGGCGGCAAGGCGGTGGACGCCGTGATCGCTGCCCGCAGGGTGGCCGCCTCCAGCTCGTGCCCAAGGCCACATCGTCGCGCTCCGTCGAAGACGAGGTCCGGTCTGGTGCCGTCGCGGAACCGCGTCAGGGCCTCGTAGCCGACCACGCCGCCGCTCGCCAGGTCGACGATCGGCTGGAACAGCGGGTGGAACGCCTGATCGTCGATGATCGCCTGGTATCTGTCGTGGTCCGTGGCCGCCTCGGTCGCCCGGGCCGCGTGCGAGGAGAGGAGCGCCCCTGAGAGCGTGGCGTACTCGAGAATCGCCGGCAGCCGCTCGGTCAGCAGAGCCACCGCGTCCGGATCTCTCGAACCGACGATCAGGAGGCCGATGAGCGTCGCCCCCGACTTGACGGGCACGTACGCCTGGCCGAGCAGACCGAGCGCGCGGCGCTCGGCGAAATACGGGTGACCCGTCGGGGGTTCCCATTCCTCCACCCACGGTCCGAGCGCGGCCCGTGTCCGGAGCGCCAGACTGCGCTCGGCGCCGAAGCTCTTCAGATCCAGCAGCCGCCCGTCGTCGACGACGATGGCCAACGGCACCACTCTGTCCTCGGATTCGAACAGCGAGAGCGAGGCAACGGCGATTTCGGGCAGCTCGAGGATCTGCCGACAGATCGCGCCGGCGGTCTGCGTCGCGGTATCGGCCGGGCGAAGCGCGGCCAGCGCGTCCGAGATGAAGGCTCGCTCGCGGGCGCGGCGCACCTCCTGCGCCTCGAGCGCGCGTTCATGCGTGACATCGCGCTTGACCGCCACGTACGAGGTGACGGCACCCGACGGGCCCGCCACCGGGGTGATCGAGGCCACCTCGGTGAACGTGGTGCCATCCTTGCGACGGTTCACGAACTCCCCCGTCCAGGTCGCACCCGAGGACAGCATCGACCACAGATCGGCGTAGAACGCCGCCGTCTGGACCCCGCTCTGCAGCATTCTCGGGTTCCGACCCAGGACCTCAGCGCGTGCGTAGCCGGTCGTCCGCTCGAAGGCCGGGTTGACGTAGGTGATGGTGGCCTCAGGGTCGGTGATGACAACCGACTCGACCGTCTGCTCGATGGCCGCGGCAAGGCGCGAGAGCTCCACGTCGTGGGCCTCGTGGACAGCACGCGCCCGGAGCGTGTCGAGGCCGTAGGCGAGGTTCTCCGCGAGCTGATCGAGGAGCGTGATCTCCTCATCTCCGAAGCCGTCGCGCTCGTCGGAGTAGACGACCAGACTGCCGAATGCCCGGCCGCCCCTGAGCAACGGGATCGCCGCCCCGGAAGCGTAGCCGCGGGCCAGCGCCGCCTCGCGCCATGGCACGACTGTCGGGTCGGTGGCGAAGTCGCGCACGATCACGGTGCGTGCTTCGCGCACGGACGTACCGACGGGGCCCCGCCCGCGCTCGGTCAGATGCCAGGTCACCTCCAGCCCGGCCTGGTCCCCGTCGTGGTATCCGGCCGAGGCCACCGGGCGAATGGACCCGGCGTCATCCACCTCTCGGTAACCGACCCAGGCATAACGGTAGGCACCTTGCTCGACGACGATGCGGCAGATCGCGTCGAGGAGGTCGGGCTCGCTGGTAGCCCGCACCACCGCCTCGTTTGCCGCGGAAAGGGAGCGGAGCACCCGATTGCGTCGCGCCAGCAACGCGCTGGCGCGCTCCCTGTCGCTGACATCGCGGGCGACGCTCTCGACGGCAACGAGCGTGCCCGTCGCATCGAGCACCGGGGTGCTGCGCTGCTCGAGGCGCACCCAGTGACCATCGGCATGCTCGAGCCGCAGGATCATTGGATCCGCCAGCCGCGGGACATCGGGTTCGTACTCGAGGAGGTGGCGGTCATCGGGGTGGACCAGCCGCGCCATGAGGTCGGGGTCGGCGAGGAACGCGGACGGCGGATAGCCCAGCACCGTCTCGACCGACGGGCTCACGTACTCGAAGCCAGGGGCGGGCACGACCCGATAGCGAGAGATCACATCCTGGGCGTTCTCGGCGAGGAGCCGGAAGCGCTGCTCGCTGGCCTTGAGCGCCCGGGTCTGCCGGTCACGGCGAGTGTCGTTTCCGCGGAGCAGTAGGGTCAGTATCGCGCCGGTGACCGCTACGTAGCCCCAGCCCTTGACGGTGGACAGGGTGACGATGGTCCCGGGATCACTGGAGAGCGCGGTGAGCGCGCGATCGCTCAAGGCGATCCAGATGATCGCGCTCGCGAAATACGTGAGCACGATGCTCCTGGTCGAGAGCCGGGCCGGACGGCCCACCTCGTGAAACACCCTGTGCGATCCTCAGACGGCCGTGTGGCCCCTATGGTTGGGCATCGGCGATCGCCGGGGCTATCACCCGGAGGTACCCTTCCGCGCCGCTGGGCGGGGACGTGATCGGGAGATCAGTCGCGCGGACGGGAGCGGATGGCCGTGAAGCGGGCCGAGCCGGCGAACGCGAGCGCGGCGACGATCGGGACCAAGGGGAACGTCACGGAGACCGGGTCGCTGACTGCTCCCGGTGTGGGGCGGGACGGCTCGGCGCGTCGAGCTCAGGTCGCCGAGATCGGTGCCGGCCGACCGAGCAGATAGCCCTGCCCCAGGCCGATCCCGAGCGCCTGCAGGGTGCGGCGCTCGCCGGCGGTCTCGATACCCTCTGCGACCAGCTGGCGGGCCACCTGTCCCGCGAAATGGACCATGCTCACGATCAGGGCCTGTCGGGCCGGGTCCCGGTCGATCCGGTGGACGAGGCCATAGTCGAGCTTCACATAGCGGGGTCGCAGCTCGAGGATGTGCCGGAAGCTCGCGAACCCCGCGCCCGCGTCGTCCACGGCGACCTCGGCCGAGGGCCCCAGACGCGCCAGACTTCGTCGCAACCCGCGGTAATCGGCGATCGGCTCGTGCTCCGTGATCTCGAGAACGATGCGCCGCGAACCGGGGACCAGCGCCGGCTGCAGCACGCGCCGAAGCTTGGCCGGCTGCAGGAGCAACGCGGGCGAGACGTTGAGATCCAGCCAGGCCCCGGGCGCGAGACCCACCGACCCTGCCACTGCGGCCGCGAGGGTTGTGAGCTCGAGCTCGATCCCGAGACCGACGCTGGAGGCCTCGTCGAATCGATGGTCCGGCCGGACCCCTTCGTCGAACCGCGTGAGCGCTTCGTAGCCCACGATCCGGTTGCTTGCCAGGTGGACGATCGGCTGGAAGACGGGGTGGAACGCGCCCGCCCCGATCGCGCGTTCGATGACAGCCCGGGCCTCGGCCACCACGGCCTGGTGCGACAGCGCGGGGGCGAGCAGCGCTCCGGCCAGGGACGCGAACTCGAGCAGCGCGGGCAGTCGCTCGGTCAGCTGGGTGAGCGCCTCGGGATCGGCCGATCCGACGTTCAGGATGCCGACGACGTCGCCGCCCGACACGATGGGCGCGTAGGCCTGGGCGCGCAGGCCGAGCGTGACGTGGTCAGCCAGCTACGGGTGACCCGGACGGACCGAGCACCTGCGTGGCCCTCGCTACAGCCATTTGACATTCAAGTTACTGGAAGGTTTAACCTCATCCCATGCGGATCGGAGAGGTTGCCCGCCGGGTGGGGATCGCGCCGTCGGCCGTGCGCTGGTACGAGGACGCGGGTGTCCTTCCGCCGCCCAAACGGGGGACCAACGGCTATCGCGACTACGACCCCAGCGACGTGGCCCGCTTGCGCCTCGTGGCTTCCCTTCGCCGGCTCGGCCTGGCGCCGGTGGAGGCGGGACGGCTGGCACGGCTGTGCCTGGACCACGGCCGGGTCGATCTCGACCTTGCGCCGGTGCTCGCCGACCAGCGGGCCGCGATCGCACGCCAGCGCGACGATCTCGATCGCCTCGAGGCCGAGCTGCTCGATCTGGAGCTCACGATGGCGGCCGCCGGCCGCGCCAGGAGGACCACCCCCGTGCCCGACGCCCCCATCCGCGTGCTGTTCGTGTGCACCCACAACTCGGCCCGCAGCCAGATCGCCGAGGCGCTCCTCGAGCGCTACGGTGGCGACGACTTCGAGGTGTGCTCCGCGGGCACCGAGGCGACCCGCGTGAACCCGTACGCGGTGCGCGTGCTGGCCGAGCTGGGGATCGATTGGTCGGGTGCCCGGAGCAAGGTCATCACCGAGTTCCTCGACCAGCAGTTCGACTACGTGATCACCGTGTGCGACCGGGCCCGCGAGACGTGCCCCGTCTTCCCCGGCTCGCAGAACACGCTCCACTGGGGCCTCGATGACCCGTCGGAGGTCGAAGGGACGGACGAGCAGAAGCTGGCCGCGTTCCGGCGGACCCAGGTCGAGATCTCCTCGCGGCTGCGGCCGTTCATCGAGGTCGCCCTGCGGGCCGCCGGCCGCCGCTCGACGGTGCGAACGCGGCCGCTGAGCGGCTGAGCGGCTGAGCGGGGTATCGTCGAAGACAAGCTGCGTCCCACCACCCTCGACCCGGAGGAGACCTCGTGGCTCGCTATCGCATCCTCGCCTGGCGTGACATCCCGACACAGGTCCAGGCGACCGACGACTCGGGCGCCAGGGTGAACCGCCCGATGCCGCGCTGGTTCATGCAGGAGATCAGCAGGATCACGATGCGCGAGGGCCTGGCGGGCACCGACGACTACCTGGCCGAGTTCGCCTGGTCCGAGGATGCCGAGCGGCCGGGCACCGCCGAGGAGGTCGTCGACGGGCTGGTGGTGGAGCTCAACGCCCGGTTTGGACGCACGCCGGAGGGCCGCCGGATCGCGGCCAACGAAGTGGCCATCGCCGCCGGGAAGGGTGCCACCGCCGACGAGCCTGATCCCGACTGACCCGGACCGCCCCACCGTCGTCGCAACGATCACCATGCTCGCCACCGCGGGCATGGTGTCCGCCGATGATCCGCAGCCGGTTGACTTCACGCACAACGGCCTCGATGAGGCACCCGTCTCGGGAGCCGTGTTCGGCACCGGACCCAGGGAGAAGACGGGCCACGCCACCTGCACGACGACGACCTCCGACGGCGCAAACGTCAACACCGACTGCGCCCCCGCGGCGGGTCCGCACAACGAGACCTCGATCGCGGTCAACCCGACCGACGCGAACAACATCATCAGGGGCTCGAACTCCGCGTACCGGGGAACCGGTGACCCGGCGATCGCCTTCGATGCCGACGGTCACGCGTACTACGCGACGCTCGGCTTCCGGTTCGTCGGTCCGGCCAATGCCACCAACCCGACATCCTGGGCGCGAACTCCGGCGACAAGGGCGACCGATGCGACACACCTCGCGGTGGTCTGGTCCGACATGCGGAACATGACCGACCGACCCTTCGACCCGTCCGCGAGCTCGATCGGCGTCACCACTACTCCGATGTGATCGTGAGTCAGTCGTGGGCCGGGCGCGCTGTCGTTCACCATGTCGAAGGTGACGACCGCGTCGTCGGACCCGACGTCCGGTGATCGCTGGTTCGCCGCCAGCCCGGCCGCCGGCTACCCGTACGCCACGACCTTCCTTGGCGATTACAGCGCGGGCGGCCTGGGCAGCAAAGCGCTGATACTCCATGGGAGTATCCTGAGCGTGTCAACACCGCTGGATGGTGGTGGTTGCCCTCCGCGATCGCACCCCTATCCCCACGCCAATCGATGTGATACGCCCAATGACTGCTGGATCCATCACGATCGGGACCGGCACCGACGTGGCTCCACCGACGAGCGAGCGGGGGCCGGCCCTGGTGGCGGGTCTCTGAACACAAGCATGAACGACGAACGGACCGATCACGTCCCGATGGATCACGCGGCCATGTCCGGCGGCCACGGGAGCGACGCCGGCCACGCAGGCCACGACCGGCATGAGGGCCACTCGGTCGCGATGTTCCGCGACAAGTTCTGGCTCAGCCTGGCCCTGACCATCCCGGTTGTGATCTGGAGCCCCGATCCACAGGCCTGGCTGGGCTACACGGCGCCCGTGTTCCCCGGCTCAGATCTCATCCCGCCGATCCTGGGCACGGTCGTGTTCCTGTACGGCGGGCTCGTGTTCCTGCGCGGGGCCCAGGGCGAGCTGGCCGAACGGCAGCCCGGGATGATGACCCTGATCAGCCTCGCGATCGTGGTCGCCTTCGTCACCAGCTGGGCGGGCACGCTCGGGCTGTTCGAGATCGAGATCTGGTGGGAGCTCAGCTCACTGGTCGTGATCATGCTGCTCGGGTACTGGCTCGAGATGCGCTCGATCGCGCAGGCGCAGGGGGCGCTGGCGGCGCTCGCCGAGCTGCTGCCGGACACGGCGGAGCGGGTGACCGGCGAGGAGACCGAGACCGTGGCCCTCGATGCGCTCGCGATCGACGACGTCGTGCTGGTCCGGCCCGGCGGGCGGGTCCCGGTCGACGGGATCGTCGCCGATGGCTCGGCGGAC
>Ga0307440_1000164_pt1 | contig 30103 bp, 29 predicted proteins | sample SalMarWE160410MG_FD_202150 | JGI IMG/M metagenome (GOLD analysis project Ga0307440, IMG submission 202150) | Salt marsh sediment microbial communities from the Plum Island Ecosystem LTER, Massachusetts, United States - WE1604-10 | ecosystem: Environmental > Aquatic > Marine > Intertidal zone >...
GCGGGGGCTTTCTGGTGGTGGTGGATAAATGTGGCTCCCTATGCACTGCCGATCGGCTTTTTCCTGAGCGAGTGGCTCTTCCGCCAATTCTGGCTGCGCAATGAACTGAAGGCTGCCGAACCCATCGATTGGTCGCGTATACGCCATATCGACTTTCTGCGTTTGTTCCGACCATGAGCAACCGCGAATTACTCCCCCTGCTGGGCGTCACACCACACGATGCTCCACTGGCCTGGCACAGAGGTAGCCTGATCTCCCGCCGTGCCTACTTGAAGCACGCAGCGGCATTGGCGCGGGCACTTCCGGATCGCCGCCATGCGCTCCTGATGTGCGCGAACCGTTACAACTTCATGGTGGCATTCGCCGCACTGCTGATGCGCGGGCAAACGGCCTTGCTGCCACCGGGGCAAGCGCCCGGCATGCTCGAATCGCTCGCGCGCCGTTACGAAGCCTATCGAATAAACGACGAACTGGTTGAAGGCCTGGAGAATGCGATCGGATCCGCCACGGAAAGCCCTGACGCTCCCCTGATCGAGTCCAGTCACAGGGCAGCCATTCTTTTTACCTCGGGAAGTACGGGCGAACCACGGGCACAGGCCAAGACCTGGAAGGAGCTGTATGGCGTCACATTACGGGCCATGGACCGATTTGCCCTTGAAAAGACGGGGCACCAGATTGTCGCTACGGTGCCGGCGCAACATTCCTACGGCTTCGAATCCAGCGTGCTCTACACCCTGTTGGGGCCGGGTGTCGTGCATAGCGGACACCCCCTTTATCCGGCCGATGTCTGCGCGGCTCTGCAAGCACTGGAGGCGCCCCGGGTGCTCATCACAACACCGTTGCATCTCGATGTCTGTCTGCGCGCCGGACTCGACTGGCCGGACCTGGCCGGGATCGTAAGCGCCACCGCCCCCCTGGATCCGGACCTGGCGGCACGTGCCGAAAGCCGATTGGGCGCTGCTGTGCACGAAATCTACGGCTGCAGCGAAGCCGGTGCGCTGGCCAGCCGGCGCACGAGCCGTGATTCTGCCTGGACCCTGTATGCCGACGTGAGCTTGGAACCCTCGGACGGGAGCTGCGTGGTACATGCGCCCTATCTGGACGGCCCCCGGCCACTGTCCGACCGCTTGCAGATCGAAGCCGGCGGCCACTTCATCCTGCTCGGCCGCAGCAGCGATCAGATCAAGCTCGCCGGGAAAAGAACCTCGCTGGCGGAACTGAATCACCACCTCTTGTCCATAGACGGCGTGGAAGAGGGCAGCTTCGTGGCCCCCGACGAGGCCGATGCCCGCCTGGCCGCCGTGGTGGTTGCGCCGTGTCTACAGCCTGCGGATATACGAACCCGTCTGGCACGATTGATCGATCCGATATTTATGCCGCGCCCCCTGATTTGCGTCCCCCACCTGGAGCGCACCGGGACCGGCAAGCTACAACGCAGCTACTTGCTGGATATCGTCTCCCGCCATGCCGTGCCGCCAGCCCCGGAACCGACGTGAGCGGCGACTGGAGCACACGCCGGGAGCGCGGAAACGGCCTGTGGATCGCCTTCATGCGTTTGTCGGCGCTGCGTGGTGGCCGCCGTCTGGCCCGCCTGTGCCTCTTTCCCGCCGTTGCCTGGTTCCTGCTGGTTACGCGCAGCGAGCAGCGCAGTGTCCGGGAATTCCTGAGCCGGGCACGACCAGCCCCGCCAAAATGGCGGGATGTGGCTCGAACCTACTGGAATTTTGCCGCGGTTACCTTGGATCGCACCTATCTGCTGGCGAGCCGTACCGATCTACTCGATATTCGCATCCACAACCCGGAACCTCTCCTCGACCTGCAAAACCAGGGGCGGGGCGCAATCCTTCTGGGTGCCCATATGGGCAGCTTTTTCGCCATGCGTGCCCTGGCGCGGCAGCGGGCCGGCCTAGACATACACATCCTTTTCTATCCCGAGCACAATGCACGCATTACCCGGACTTTTGCCACGTTGGATCCGGACCTTGCGCGCCGCTGCATTCCCCTGGGATCTCCCGACGTACTGATGCAGCTCAGCGACCGGATAGAAAAAGGCAGTTTTGTAGCCGCACTTTCCGACCGCGTGGCTCCGTCCGATACCCACATTCTGGATCTGCCCTTCCTCGGCAAGCCGGCACGTTTCGCCACCGGCGTCACGCAGGCCGCACTGGTCCTGGGCTGCCCGGTCCTGTTTTACGCAGGCATTTACCGGGGTGGTAATCGTTACGATCTTTATCTGGAAGAACTGTGCGCCGGCGAACGGGTAAGACGAGCGGATCGTGAACAGGCCATTCACCAGTTAACGCAAAAATACGTGGACTGCCTGGAACGCTATGCCCGGGATGCGCCCGATAACTGGTTCAATTTCTACGATTACTGGGCGCATTGATGGAAACACACGGCTTTAACCGGATCGAGAGCCTGCGCCACAGTGCGCTCGCCGGCCTGGGCTTCGCCATTTTCGGCATTGTGGCCCTGTTTGGCCTGTTTGTCCCATTGCCAATCCTGTTGCTGGTCACGCCGCGCCGCTTGCGGGAGCAGCGGATTCGCGGGCTGGCCAGTGTGGGATTCCGCCTATTGATCCGCATGATCGAAGGTTTCGGCTTGGCCGACATCGAGGTGCGCAGCGACGGCATCCCGGATCTGGCGGGTTGCCTGCTGGTAGCCAACCATCCGAGCTATCTCGACGCCGTCTTTCTCATGGCTCATCTTCCGCGCGTAAATTGCGTCATGAAATCCTCGCTGCTCAATCACCCGCTGTTTTTCCCGTTCACTCGACTGGGCGGCTACATCGCCTGCGACAACGACGATCCGCAAAAACTGATCGAGGCCTGCCGCGCGGCCAGCACGCGAGGCGAGCCAATCCTGATCTTCCCCGAAGGCACGCGCTCTACCCCGGGTGCGCCCCTGCGCTTCCGCCGCGGCGCGGCCCAGGTAGCCCTGCGTGCCGGACTCCGCATTGTGCCGCTTGTGGTCCACTGCGACCCGCCGGCGCTGACCCACGGCCATCCCTGGTACCGGATGCCCGACAGGCGCGTACATCTTGTGATACGCTTTGGTGCGCCTTGCGACATTGCCGACTTTGCCGGGGGCTCCTCCGAGGATTTATCTCGGATGGCGCGGCGGGCCACACGGGGCCTAGAAAATTATTTTTTACGACAACTGTCTTCCAAGCCACATGAACCACTTTTGCCGCCCTGACCACTTTCCCTCCGGCCATTACCGTCCCCATTCGAGGGGGCAGCGCGACCTATGAACCAGGAAGATATTTCGGCGCGATTTCACAAGTTGCTGGTGGAACGATTCGAGCTGGATCCAGCCGACATCCGCCCGGAAGCGCGTCTTTATGAAGACCTGGATCTCGACAGCATTGATGCCATAGACCTTGCGATCGTGGTGCGCGAACTTACGGGCCGCAAGGTGACCCCACAGGAGTTTCGCCATGTCCGCACCGTTGCGGACGTGGAATGCGAAATCCGCCGCATGATCGATGAGGGCTGACGCCGGCAGCACATCCTCTCCCGCGGCCCGGCTCCCCGAACTGAGGAACCGCCAGCCGCTACCCGACGGCGTGCGCCTGCATCTTGCCATTCCGCCCAACCTGGTCTGGTTCCGGGGCCATTTCCCGTCGCGCCCGGTGTTGCCGGGCGTGGCCCAGATCGCCTGGGCCGTTTTCTACGCCCGGGAGCATTTCGATTTCGGCCACGATCCCGTAAGTATCGGCCGGGTGAAATTTCTGGAGACGGTGCCGCTCGATAAAGCCCTGCTGCTCGATCTGCACCGCGAAGAAAACCGCGTGAGCTGGCAATTCCTGGCTGATGCTGCGCTGCTCAGCCGTGGCCGCCTCAACTTCTGACGAACGACTATGACGCCCTGCGCACTGATCCCCATCTACAATCACCACGACTCCTTGCAGTACCTGGTCGGCGAGCTCCGTGCCCAATCGCTGCCGGTGATCCTGGTGGACGATGGAAGCGATGCCGTTACCGCTGAGACGATCGACAAGCTGGCCGCTGGCGACCCTCGGGTGACGGTTCTGCGCCATACCGAGAATCGGGGCAAGGGGGCCGCTTTCCTCACCGGCCTGGAAGCCGCCGGCGAAGCCGGCTATACGCACGTCCTGCAAATCGACGCTGACGGCCAGCACGACCCCCGGCAGGCGCCACTGCTGCTCGAATTGGCGCAAGCCGACGAGCGGGCGCTGATCTCGGGAATGCCGGCCTATGATGACAGCGTTCCGGCGGTGCGTTACTACGGACGCTGGATTACGCATCTTTTGGTCTGGCTCGAGACCTGGTCGTGCGAACTCAAGGACTCCATGTGTGGCTATCGTGTCTATCCAGTAGCCGCCAGCCTGGCCGCTTTCACCAGCCAACCGGTCGGCCGGCGCATGGACTTCGACACCGAAATCATGGTGCGCCTGTTCCTGTCCGGCACGCCAGTGCGCTTCCTGCCGGTCGATGTCCGCTACCCGACCGACGGACTGTCGAACTTCCGCATGCTTCGCGACAACCTGCGCATGACCTGGCTCCACCTGCGCCTGCTGGCCGGGATGCCGATACGCCTGGCACGGGGCTCTCGGCGCTCGCGGAACCTATCCTGAGTCTGCTCATGTATCCTGCGTACAAACCCTCGAAGAGCTATATTCATGCCACTTGAGCCCTGCCCCATGAACACGTCCACAGCCGGCAGCCGTGCTGCGCGCACCCGCAAAAACTGGCTGGTCGAGGCGTCAGTGGAGATCGAGGTGGAATTCCCCGACCTGGATCCCATGGCGATTACCTGGCACGGCCACTACCTGCGCCACTTCGAATCGGCGCGGGTCGCCCTGATGCGTAAGATCGGTTACGACTACCCGGACATGCAAGCCTCGGGTTACACCTGGCCGATTATCGAGGCCAAACTCCGCTATGTGCAGGCCTCCCGTTATGCACAGCGGCTGCATGTGGCGGCGGGTATCGAGCAGTGGGAATGCGCCTTGCGTATCGGTTATCTCATCACGGACGCGGAGAACGGGGCCCGCATCACAACCGGCTACACCCTCCAGTGCGCTGTGGACGCCGATGGCGAAATGCAGCTTGCCACCCCCGATGTCTTGCTCAAATGCCTGGAAAAATTCCTGTGAACAGCTGCCCGGCCGCGTGGCCCATGCCCCTTGACTTGCTGCCCCACGGCCCGGAAGCCTGTTGCGTGGATCGTATTCTCGACTTTGCCCCCGGGCAGAGAGTCGCGGCGCAATGGACCGTTCGCGAAGCCAGCGCGCTGTATGACCCTGAGCGCCTCGGCGTACCGGGCTGGGCCGGCCTCGAGATCATGGCCCAGTGCGCGGGCCTGTACCTGGGATTATCCCGAACTCCGGACAACACGGGCCACTCGCCGGCTGTGGGCTATCTGGTCGGTGTAAAGCGCATCGATATCGCCGAACCTCGACTTCCTGTGGATACCGAACTGCGTATCGAGGCCGATTGCGAGGCCGCAGATCTGGAAAACGGCGAATTGGGCACATTCGAGTGTCGTATCCTGTGCGCCGATAAACTATATGTCAGTGCCCGCCTGATGCTGTGGTGCGGCGATATGAACCAGGGAGAAGCATGACGGATCAACAGCGGGTTCTGGTGACAGGCGCTAGCCGCGGGATAGGGCGCGCGATCGCCCTGGCACTGGGTGGCGCAGGCTTCGAGATCGTGGTTCATTGCCGTAGCCGCGTCGATGCTGCGCAGGATACCGCTGCCGGCATCCGCGACGCGGGCGGAACGGCTTCCGTCCTGGCGTTCAACGTGGCCGACCGCGAACAAACCCGGGATGCGCTGGAAGGCGAGATCAAGGACAACGGCGCCTTCTGGGGAATCGTCGCCAATGCCGGCGTCACCGACGACGATACCTTTGCCGCCATGGACGGCGATGCCTGGGACAACGTCCTCACCACTAACCTGGACGGCTTCTACAATGTTGTTCAGCCACTGGTGATGCCGATGGTCCGGCTGCGATCGGGTGGACGCATCGTCACCCTGTCTTCGGTCGCCGGGCAGATTGGCAACCGTGGTCAGGTCAATTACAGTGCCGCCAAGGCCGGCATCATCGGCGCCACCAAGGCCCTGGCGGTGGAACTGGCCAGCCGCCGGATTACCGTCAACTGCGTAGCCCCTGGACTGATAGAGACCGATATGAGCGCCGAGGTGCCCCAGGAGCACATCCTGCCACTTATTCCCGCCGGCCGGGCCGGCACGCCGGAGGAGGTCGCCGCGATTGTGGCCTTCCTGTTCACACCGCCCGCCGCTTACATCACACGACAAGTTATCGGAGTCAACGGAGGACTTGCATGAAGAAGCGCCGTGTCGTCGTGACCGGATGCGGAGGCCTCACGGCCCTCGGACACGATTGGCCCACTATTCGCAGCGCCCTGCTGGAAAACCGTACGGGCGTGAGGTACATGAGCGAATGGGACGACTACAAGGAACTCCACACCCGCCTGGGCGCCCCTGCACAGGCTTTCGAACTGCCGTCGCATTACAACCGCAAGATCATGCGCGGCATGGGCCGCGTATCGACCCTGTCCGTGCGGGCTTCCGAGCTCGCGCTCGAGGACGCCGGACTGATCGGTGAACCCATCCTGCGCAGCGGCCGCGCCGGCATCGCCTATGGATCCTCGGCAGGAAGCATCAAGCCCATCGTCGCCGCGGGACGTTTCGCCGAACTCGGCACACTACGCGGTGCAGCACCCAACAGCTACGTGCAGATGATGGCGCAAACCGGAGCGGTCAACATCGGCGTGTTCTTCAAGATTACGGGCCGACTCATTCCGACGTGCAGCGCATGCACCTCGGGCAGCCAGGGCATCGGCTACTCCTACGAAACCATTCAGGACGGACGTCAGGAACTGATGGTGGCCGGCGGTGCCGATGAGCTGTCGGTAGTCAGTGCCGTAGTTTTCGATATGATCGGTGCCACCGGTACCTTGAACGAAACCCCTGAACGCTCGCCGCGCCCATTCGATGCCACCCGGGACGGAATCGTGGTCGGCGAGGGCGGAGCTACCCTCATCCTTGAAGATCTAGAGCATGCCAGTGCGCGGGGTGCCAGAATCTATGCCGAGATCGCGGGCTTTGCCAGCAATACCGATGGCACCCACATCACCCGGCCCAATATGGTCACCATGGCTGAGGTCATGCGTGCCGCCCTCGATAACGCCGAGCTGAAACCCGAGCAGATCGGGTACGTAAGTGCCCATGCCACGGGCACAGACCGCGGCGATGTGGCGGAAGCACAGGCCACGCTGGAAGTTCTAGGAGACCAGGTGCCGGTCAGTTCCATGAAGGGTTATTTCGGGCATCCGATCGGAGCCTGCGGGCCGCTTGAGGCGTGGCTTGCCATCCAGATGATGAATGAGGGCTGGTTCGCGCCGACCCGCAACCTGGAAACCCCCGGCGACGACATCGCGCCGATCAATCACATCACCGGCAAGCCTCTCGAGGCCGAAGTCGATTACGTGATGAGCAATAACTTCGCCTTCGGCGGCATCAATACCAGCCTGATTTTCCGGCGCTGGCGCGGCGAGTAGTCTCGCCGCGACGCGGTGGTTGCTATCAACCGCCTTTTTTGCCACCCGGCCAATTGATCTTCGGCAACACACCCAACCCTTTCATTCCCAGTTCATGGTTGACCTGGTACTGGATCGCGATATTGAGGCCGGTGCTGAGCGTGTAATACAAGACCAGGCCCGACGGGAACAAGGCATAGAAGAACGCGAACAGCAACGGCATGACCATCATCATCTTGGCCTGCGCATTGTCCATGGCCTGCGGCTGCAGGCGGAACTGAATGAAACTCAGTGCCGCATAGATGACGGGCAATACGTAATAGGGATCGGGCTGTGACAAATCATGAATCCACAGCATCCAGGGCGCCTGGCGCAACTCGACACTGTAGATCAACACGTAGAACAAGCCGATGAAAATCGGAATCTGGATCAGCATGGGCAGGCAACCACCCACCGGATTGGCGCCTTCCTGCTTGTAGAGATCCATGGTCGCCTGGGACAATTTCTGCCGATCGTCCTTATAGCGCTCGCGCAGCAATTTAAGACGCGGCTGCAACTTACGCATCTTGGCCATTGAGCGTGCGCTCATGCGCTGAGGAAAGTAGAACAATGCCTTGATCAACAGCACCAGGATAATGATCGACCACCCCCAGTTGCCGAGAAAACGATGAATAAAAGAGAGAACGGCAAAAATCGGCTTACAAATAATCGTGGCCTTGCCGTAATCAACGGTACGCGGCAAACCGGGTGCGACCTGCTTTAGCAGACCCTGCTTCTTGGGGCCCAGGAAAAGTCGCATATCCGTGCTCGCCTGGCCGCCCGCGGTGACTGCCAGAGGTGCCAGGTTATAGCCCAGTGCGTACTTGCCGTCCCGGGTATGGGCAAAATATCGTGCGTTCTGCCTCCCCCCCGGAATCGCGGCCGCTACAAAGTATTGCTTCACCGAAGCAATCCAGCCTCCACTGAATTGTTTATCTAGGGGCTGGTCGTTGAGGTCCTTGATCGTGACCTTTTCATACCCGTCTTTGCCGTTGTAGTAAGCCGGTCCGCGATATGCATAGTACTTGGGTAGGAAGTGATCCCAAAAATGTTTGGGTGTTATGGGATTGGAACCGACCACGCGTACGCCCGGCACCAGGGTCAATGCCTTATCACTTGCATTAACGATTTTCGTCTGCACCTGTACCTGGTAGCTGCCCCGTTTGAATACCAGCACCCGCTGCACGGTGATCCCGTTTCCATGCCAGGTGAGTGGCACGCGTAGCGAGTCCTGGCCCTGGATAAGACGGTATTCCTTGGCGGATGCTGTAAATGCAGGGTTTGCGGGCAATGCGGAACCGTGCAGTTCCGGCTTGATCATCATGGCCGGCCCCTGGCTGGTTCCGGCCGCCAACAACCTGACTTTTTCTTTCGAATGCAGCTTTTGCGGATATTTGAGCAGGGTTGCGCGGGTCAGTTCGCCGCCCTGTAATGCTATGGCAACATCCAGAACATCCGTATGCACAGTGATTTCCGGCCCGGCGGGTGCTTCGATACCGATCGCGCCGTTGCTTACCGACGCTACGGCCGGTGTCTGTGGGGTCGACTTGTTCGGAGAGGTCGCTTCCGGCGTCGCCGCCTGATTACCTGCCGCCGCCGTACTGCTGGCCGCCGGCGTAGCCGGATGCTGCACCGGCACAGGATGATCCGCTTGCCACTGCTGCCAGAGCAGTAAAAGGATCAAGCCCAATGCAATATAGAGAAAAAGTCGACGTGTATCCATCAGTGATGTGTTCTCGGCGGCACCGGATCATGGCCTCCGGCGTGGAAAGGATGACAACGGCTGATCCGGGCGATGCCCAGGATCAGACCGCGGACGACACCGTGCCTGCGCACCGCTTCGATGGCGTAGGCGGAGCAGGTGGGGGAGTAGCGGCAATGATTGCCCAGCCAGGGACTGAACACGATTTGGTAAAAGCGGATGCAGGCGATGATCACGGATCTCATTGCTTCAATGCTTCCAGGGCCACAAGGAGATCCTTGCGCAACGCTTCTGAGTCCACACGTCCGCAACCGCTGCGCGCCACGACGACGAAGTCCATGGACGGCAATGGTGTACGGCGAAATGCATCACGAACTATCCGTTTGATCCGGTTCCGGGCAACCGCCCGCGGTGAAGCCTTGCGACCGACGGCAAGACCCAATCTGGCCCGTACGCCGCCTGAGGTCGCAACAAGGATAAAGTAGCGTGTGTGGCTGCGGTGCCCTTGTTTGAATACACGCGTGAACTCAGACGGACGGGTCAGGCGTGCCGCACGGGGGAAACCGTAGCCGGACTTGGCGTCAGGCGCTGAGGCGGGCACGCCCCTTGGCACGGCGGGACTTGAGCACAAGCCGGCCCCCTTTGGTAGCCATCCGTGCACGGAATCCATGCGTACGTTTGCGATGAATTTTGCTGGGCTGGTAGGTTCGTTTCATGTTGGACCTTGATCGGCGCGGCGACGCGCTCACACATGCTTTAAAGCTGGTCGCACATTAGACCAGTCCACAGGCCTCATGTCAAGGTTCGAAGCAGTAGATCGGGGGACGCATGGGAGTTAGACTGTGAGGCCTTTCCCGACAGTTTTCAGGCAATGGCCGCAAGCCTATGGCAACGTTGTTTTAACCGCCTGGAACAGGAGTGTGAAGAGCGCGATCTGAACCTCTGGCTGCGGCCATTGCATGCGGTAGAAAACGACGGCTCACTGCGGCTGCTGGCTCCCAATCGATTTGTCCTCAAGGAAGTTGAATCCCGCTTCCTGGACAAGATCAGGGCTCTGACACAAGAATTCGATTCCGATCCCAACGCACGTGTAGAACTCGGCTTGGGCTCCGGTGAAGAAGAAGGCCTGCCGCCGGACGCCAACAAGCGTCGCAGCGTCCGGGATCGGCCACCGGTGCCTGGAAACCCGATCAACCCAGCCTACCGTTTTGCTAATTTCATCGAGGGGCCATCCAACCAGATGGCACGTGCCGCCGCCCTCCTGGTAGCCGAGCAACCGGGCGGACAATACAATCCTTTGTTCATCTACGGCGGCGTGGGTCTGGGCAAAACGCACCTTATGCATAGCCTGGCAAACCATTTGAGTGAGCAGGACGGGGGCCGTCGACGCGTCGCCTACGTGCAATCCGAACGCTTCGTCAACGATATGATCCGGGCTCTGCAGCATGGGCGCATCGACAGCTTCAAGGAGCAATACCGTTCCCTGGACGTGCTGCTCATAGATGACATTCAGTTCTTCGCCAATAAGGAGCGTTCTCAGGAAGAGTTCTTCCACACCTTCAACACGCTGATGGAGGGACGGCACCAAATCGTGTTGACCAGCGACCGCTACCCGAAAGAAATCTCGGGGTTGGAAGAACGTCTGAAATCCCGCTTTGGATGGGGTCTGATTGCTTCGGTCGATCCACCCGAACTCGAAACACGGGTCGCGATCGCCATGAGCAAGGCCCAGCAGCAGGGCATCGAATTGCCGGAATCCGTGGCTTTCTTCCTCGCCCAGCGCATCAGCTCCAACGTCCGCGAACTTGAGGGGGCTCTTAGGCGCGTCCTTGCCACAGCCCGGTTTACCCGGCGGCCGGTCTCACTCGATCTGGCCCGGGAAGCTTTGCGGGATCTCCTGGCCGTACAGCAGAAGCTGGTTACCATCGATAATATCCAGAGCACGGTCGCTAATTATTTCCGCATACGTACTGCAGACCTGTGCTCCAAGAATCGCTCACGTTCTGTTACCCGGCCACGGCAAATCGCCATGTCTCTCGCCAAGGAATTAACCCGCCATAGCCTACCTGAAATCGGTAATGCATTCGGCGGCCGGGACCATAGCACCGTTTTGCATGCCTGCCGCAAAATACGCGAGCTAAGGGCGAGTGATGCGCAAATGGATTCTGACTACCAAAATCTGGTGAAACAACTTTCGGTATGAATACGGGACGACTTGTGGATAAACTGTGCATCGGAAAAAAGACTGAAGTTATCCACAAAACATCAACCGAAAATGGTCAACTTATACAATAGAAGAAAATCTATAAATTGTTGTTTTTTAACTTTAAATTAGGGTTTTTACGATATTCACAGCACTAATTACTATGACAGGATGAAATTATGGAAATTGAATTATTAAGAGAAGAAATCCTTCAACCCTTGCAAGCCGTCATTGGTGTTGTAGAACGTCGGCAAACAATTCCCATCCTTGGTAATGTTTGCATCGAAGTGGAAGCGGATAACGCAATCCGCCTGGTAACGACTGATCTTGAAGTGGAAATGAATGCACGTTTGTCGCAGGGCGGCAAGAAGACCGGAGCTTCCACGGTACCCGCGCGTAAACTTTTGGATATATGCCGTGCACTCCCGGAGGGAGCCAGCATCAAGCTCAGCCAGGAGGAAGGCCGGTTGCGGCTTGGTTCCGGACGGAGCCGTTTCGTCTTGACCACGTTGCCCGTGGATGAATTTCCTACGGTCGGAGACCTGGACAGCGGCTTGCGCTTCAGTATCGAAAGCAGTGTCTTGTCCGACTTGCTCAAGCGCAGTGCGTTCGCAATGGCACAACAAGACGTCAGATACTATCTGACGGGGCTCCTGCTGGAATTATCTCCAGAACGGTTGCGTGCCGTCGCTACTGATGGGCACCGTCTTGCCTTATGCGATGCGGAGCAGAATCCCGAGGTAGGAGCAGGCGGCTATTCTGCCCCGCAAGGCGGTTATGGAATTGGAGCGTCTTCTCGGCCAAGCCGGAAAACAGATTGAAGTAACGCTGACTCAAACCCACGCCCGCTTTGACCTGGGAACACAGGTCATGACGACCAAACTTATTGATGGCCAATTCCCTGATTATGATCGCGTTATTCCCAAGAGCTGCAACAAAAAGCTGGTGACGGACCGCGGCCCCCTGCGTGAAGCGCTCACCCGTGTAGCGATCCTGGCCAATGAGAAATTCCGTGGTATTCGGCTGGAAGCCTCAGACGAGGGCTTCAAGCTGGCTGCGCACAATCCGGAGAACGAGGAAGCCGAGGAACAGGTCACCGCAAACTACGAAGGTGAGCGTCTGGTTATCGCTTTCAACGCGACTTATCTGCAGGACGCTTTAGCCGCTCTCGACAGCGAGACCGTAGAATTCCAGTTTACGGATTCCAATTCCAGCGCACTTCTGGGCGCGCCTGATAGTGAACGGTACCGCTATGTCATTATGCCTATGCGGCTGTAGCAACCCATGCTATACGCAGGCAAACAGGATGACGCAGGACAGTAAGCCGGGCGATTACTTCCCCCAAGCCTATTTCGGGCTTCCGTGACCCGCCTGACCGACATCAATCTCGAAAACTTCCGCTGTCATAAGCACCTGCGGTTACAAGTGCCGGGTGCCGATTGGGTCGTGTTGGCGGGGGGGAACGGTTCCGGTAAGACCAGTATCCTCGAAGCACTGTATATAGCGGCTCGTGGCCGCTCATTCCGTAGTTCCAGTCTGGCGGATGTCATTCGACACGGCAATTCCAGTGCTTTGGCTTTGTTGAAGGCCTCCGATACCCGCAACCATATCCTCGGCGTGGAGATCCAGAATCGACGGCGCCAATCACGACTCAATGGGTCAACTACCGATTTAACGGCTATCGCTCAAGCGATACCAGTGGAATATCTGGGCGGGGATTCGGTCGGGCTTTTACAGGCGTCCCCGGCGGATAGACGACGCTTTATGGATTGGACTTTGTTCCACGTGGAACCAGGATTTCTCCCGGTTTGGCGCCAGTGGTATCGCGCACATCGACAACGCAACACGTTGTTGAAAATGGGAGCCACGGCCAAAGCCCTGGAACCCTGGACCGAGGCGGCTGCAGGCTATGGGGATCAAGTCAGCCGATTTCGAGCTCAATTAATCACCTCCTTGCAAACCGTGTTTGCTTCCGTCAAGTGCAGCTTGGTTACGAATCCCAAACTGGATTTTCGTCAAGGGTGGCGTGGCACCAATCTGCGAGAGGCTTACATGGAAAGCAGCAATCGTGAAATCCAGCAAGGACGAGCGGTGGTCGGGCCGCAGCATGATGACTGGGTTCTGGAGGTTGGTGGAAGGACTGGAAGCGAGTTATCCCGGGGACAGGCCAAGTTGGCCAGCCTGTTTTTGTATCGCTGCCAAGCTGAGCTCATGATGAACGCAGAACGGCGGCCGATTTACCTGATGGATGATTTGGCGGCGGATCTGGATCGCTCCGCATTATCGGCAGCTCTAGGCCTATGGCGAGACACGGCGGTGCAAATCTGGGTGACCATGCTGGCCGAGGATGCAAGCCAAGCGCTACCGGGAGAGGTGGCGAGGTTTCACGTGGAACATAATGAGGTTTCCAGGAGCTAGAAACCGTTCTGCGGAAGCATGTTAACGCTTACAAACATAGTATAATAATGTATTGCGGTAAATGGGCTTTCCAAATGGCCGAAAACGCTGAGTACACATCCAAAAATATCAAAGTTCTCAAAGGCTTAGATGCGGTTAGAAAGCGCCCGGGGATGTACATCGGCGATACCGATGACGGCACCGGGTTGCACCATATGGTCTACGAGGTGGTGGATAACGCCATTGACGAGGCTTTGGCGGGCTATTGCCACGAGATTGTCGTGACCTTGCACGGTGATGGCGGTGCTTCCGTCAGTGATGACGGGCGGGGAATCCCCGTGGATATGCACGAGGAGGGCCACTCTGCCGCCGAAGTCATCATGACCACATTGCATGCCGGCGGCAAATTCGATGACAACGCCTACAAGGTGTCCGGTGGTCTGCATGGCGTTGGCGTATCCGTCGTCAACGCGCTCTCCGACACACTGACGCTGACTATCGCGCGCGGTGGACGTCGCTACGAACAGGTCTATCACATGGGGGTACCGCAGACGCCTCTGCAGGATCAGGGGGCGACGGACAAAACCGGCACCACGGTCCGGTTTCTGCCCAGCCCCACCGTCTTCACGGATATCGAGTTCAAGTTCGATACGCTGGCTCACCGCTTGCGGGAGCTTGCATTTCTCAATTCCGGCGTACGCATCCTGTTGCGCGATGAGCGGGATGAGCGCGAGGAAGTCTTTGTTTACGAAGGCGGGATCCAAGCATTCGTCAAGCACCTCAACCGCAATCGGACGGCCCTGCATCCGAATATTTTCTATTTCAGTGCGGAGCGCGACGATATCGTGGTCGAGCTGGCCATGCAATGGAACGACAGCTACCAGGAAAATGTGTTCTGTTTCACCAACAATATTCCCCAGCGTGACGGCGGCACGCATCTGTCAGGCTTGCGCGGGGCGCTGACGCGCACGGTAAACCAATATGCCGAACAGGAAGGTCTGACCAAGCGTGCCAAGGTCAGCCTGAGCGGTGACGATACGCGCGAAGGTTTGACGGCCGTATTATCGGTCAAGGTACCCGATCCGAAGTTTTCATCCCAAACCAAGGACAAATTGGTTTCGTCCGAGGTCAAGTCCGTGGTGGAGAGCTTGACCAGCGAGAAGTTGTCGGAATACCTGTTGGAGCATCCTGCGGAGGCCAAGGCAGTAATCGGCAAGGTCATTGAGGCGGCGCACGCGCGCGAGGCCGCGCGCAAGGCGCGGGAAATGACGCGGCGCAAGGGCGCTATGGATATTGCCGGGCTGCCGGGCAAACTGGCCGATTGCCAGGAGCGGGATCCCGCGCAGAGCGAACTGTTCATGGTGGAGGGCGATTCCGCCGGCGGTTCCGCCAAACAGGCACGCGACCGGCGCACGCAGGCGATCTTGCCGCTCAAGGGCAAGATCCTTAACGTCGAACGCGCCCGCTTCGATCGCATGTTGTCCTCGGCGGAAGTCGGCACGTTGATTACGGCGCTGGGCTGCGGCATCGGCAAGGAAGAATTCGACATCGAGAAGCTGCGTTATCACCGCCTGATCATCATGACTGATGCCGATGTGGATGGTGCCCATATCCGGACATTGCTGCTTACGTTCTTCTACCGCCAGATGGGCGAGTTGGTGAAACGCGGGCACGTGTATATTGCCCAGCCACCGCTATACAAGATCAAGAGCGGCAAAAAGGAAACCTACCTCAAGGACGAAGCCGCCTTATCGCAGTATTTACTGCAAAATGCACTCGAAGGAGCCGAATTCCGTCCAGTCGCCTCCGGGAATCCGGTGGATACAGAAACCCTGGGCGGATTGGCACGCGAGCATCTGGTTATCACGCGCACCATTGATCGTCTGGCACGCCGGCATGCGCGCGAAACGCTCGAAGCACTGCTGGACATCCCGGTGCTGGAAGATGCGCTCTGGGAGCAACCGGAAAGCCTGAAGCAATGGATAGTGCAGTGGCAGGCGGCAACGAAAGCCACAGCGGGCGACGGTGCCATGTATGAATTCAATCTGGGCGAGACCGGACAAACCATCATGGTCACCCGCTACAAAAATGGCGTAAAAAGCGAAGACCGTTATCTCCGTGCCTTTTTTCAAAGTCCCGAATACCAGGGGTTGGCGCGCCATATTCAGCGTCTGGACGGTATGTTGGGCCAGGGTGCCGAAATTCGACGGGGTGAGCGCAGCGAGCCCGTCAAGCGCTTTGCCGAGGCCGTTAAATGGTTACTCTCGGAAGCACAACGAGGCGTTTCGGTCCAGCGCTACAAAGGCTTGGGTGAAATGAATCCGGAGCAGCTGTGGGAAACCACGATGGATCCGGCTACGCGCCGGCTGGTGCAAGTCAGGATCGAGGATGCCGCTGTTGCCGACGAAGTGTTCACCACGCTCATGGGCGACCAAGTGGCGCCGCGCCGGGAATTTATCGAAAAAAATGCCCTCACTGTCGCCAACCTGGATATTTAACCTCCGCTATCGGGAGACTGTTTAAACTTCTAGCGGTGGAAGCTTGGCCTGATACGCCACACTGATGCGCCGCATATTGTGTTCGATTGAGCGTTTGGCTTCCAGGTTGATAGCTTCCGGACCACGGTTCGCCGTCTCAATGGGTGGGCCAATGATGACCCTAACCGTCCCTGGCCGTTTGATAAAGGAACGGCGTGGCCAGAATTCTCCGGAATTATGTGCGACAGGTACGATGGGAACCTGGCAGTCACGGGCAAGCAAGGCGCCAGAGAGACCATAACGGCGGGTGGATCCCGGCGGCATCCGATGGCCTTCCGGAAATATGGCAATCGTATGCCCGCGAGCGATCAGGCGTTTACCTTGACTGCGGATCTGATCGACCGCCCGCCGTTTTGAGAGGCGATTGATCCCAATGGCGCCCAGCCGGGCAAGGGGCCAGCCCACCAGGGGGATCCAGAGCAGTTCACGCTTGAGCACGAACGCCGGCCTGCGCACCAGGATGAAAGGCAGCATGGTTTCCCAGGTGGAGGAATGTCTGAGGTAAAGCACGCACGGCGTGTCGGGCACGTTTTCCAGTCCCTCGATGCGCATTTTCAGACCCACCGTTGACCGTAGTAACCCAAAGAACACGCGTGCGTATGCGCGCGCAACAGCCTCAAGCCCCGGCCTTCCGCCCGGTAGAAAGGCAAATACCGTACAGATGAACCCATATACAGCGATGCTGGCGACATAAGCGGCGTTGTATACGAGTGAACCCAGAGCCAGTAGCCATTCACCGGGATGGTGGGCCAGCAGTGCGTCAGCTGCTGCGGCGAGGTCAGCGTGTATGTCTTCAGGTGGTGTGGCTTGCCTGGCCAAAGTGGCCTCTCCCTGGCCGGTACGAACGAGAATGGCTTTAGCGCCTACGGCCGCAGCCGCACCAAGATCCTTGCTGGTGTCGCCGATCATGATCAGCTTTGCCGGTGGGACCGAGAAATCCCTTGCGATCCGTTGCAACAAACCCGGCGCTGGCTTGCGGCAGTCGCATTCGGCCAGTGGCGCATGGGGGCAAACGTAAATACCACTGATGCGAGCGCCCTTGCGGGCCGCTTCGCGAATGAGATGGCGATGGATGGCGTCGACGGACGCCATGCTGTAGAGGCCTCGCCCCACCCCGGATTGGTTGGTTGCAATGACCAGTTCGTGACCGGCGCGACTTAAACGCGCCATCGCCTCTAGACTGCCCGGGATGAATTCAAGCTCCGCCGGGTTCTTTACGTAGTCATCGCGATCGACGTTGATGACGCCGTCACGGTCAAGCACGATCACACTCATATCGAACTGTTTCCCGGGGCCTGAAGCTCGCCGATATCGGCAATGCGCAGAAAGGCATTACGCAGGCGTGCGAGAAGGTTGAGTCGCCGAGCCCGAACCTGCGGATCGGGGTCCATAACAAGGACCTCATCGAAGAAGCGGTCGACCGGTTCGCGCAATTCAGCCAGAGCTTCCAATCCGCGGGCGTAATCCTGCGCCTGGAGGGCGGCGTCCAATATTGGTAAGCGTTGCCCCAGCGCCTGAGACAGTGCTCCCTCGGCGTCTTCCGTGTTGGTGACGGCGCTGGCCCCGGAGTTCAGGTCTTCGTCAGAAGCCTGGCGTAGCAGGTTCGCGATGCGTTTGTTAGCCGCAGCCAGTGAGGCAGCATGGGGACCTTCACCGAAGATGCGCAGTGCGCGGGAGCGGGCGAGGATGAGGCCTGGGGCAAGCGGTGCCACGGCGAGCACGGCTTGGGCTATATCCGGGCGCTCGCCCTGGTCCAGGATGAGGCTGCGCAAACGGTCGCGCAGGAAAGCGGTGGTGTCTGGAATCGCGTTTTCGGCCTCGAGCACAGGCGGGTACAAGCGGGCGGCAAACTGCAATACGGGTTCGAGGTCAAGTTGCGGTGCGCGCTCGCTGAGGATGCGCAGGGCGCCAAATGCCGCGCGGCGCAGTCCGAACGGATCCTTGGTCCCGCTCGGGGCAAGGCCCGCGGCGAACCCGCCCACCAAGGTATCGAGCCGATCCGCGAGTGCCAGGGCGGCACCGAGGTTCGTACCAGGTAGCCGGTCCTCCGCACCGGCCGGGAGATACTGCTCGGAAATCGCTTGGGCAACAGTCTCCGGTTCGCTGTCTGCCGCATACAGTCCACCCATGACGCCCTGGAGCTCGGGGAACTCGAAGACCATGCCGGTGACGAGGTCGCACTTGGCCAATTCGCCAGCGCGCCGCGCCGCAGCGGAGTCGCCATCCGGCCAATGTGGAAGTTGGCAAATATGCTCGCAAAGTGTCGCTAAACGTAGTGACTTATCCGCCATCGTGCCGAGTTTGGGGCCGAACTGCAAATCCTCCAGTTCGCCGACATAAGCTGTAATCGGCTGCAGGCGGTCGCGGCGGTAGTAGAAACGGGCGTCCTCCAGGCGGGGACGTACGACGCGTGCCAGGCCATTGCTGACCTGTTCGGGGTCCTTGCTTTCAATATTGGCGATGGCGATGAAATCGGGTAGCAGGCGGCCTTCACGGTCGCGCAAGGGGATGAATCGTTGGTGATGGGCCAATGTGGTGATCACGACCGCTTCGGGCAGCTCGAGGAAGCCCGGGTCGAAGCGTGCTGCGAGCGCGACCGGCCACTCGGCCAGTCCGGTGAGTTCTTCGTAAAGCGAGTCACTGGGTGGTGACGGCTCGGCATCGAGAGATTCCGCCAGCTTTCGGACCTCGGTCATGATGTGCTCGCGGCGTACCGCCGGGTCTGCGAGCACATGCGCAGCAGCCAGCGTATCGATGTACTTGCCGGGTGTTGCGATGGGCACCGGCTTCGGATGATGTACGCGATGACCCGCGCTCTCGCCGGTGGCCGTGAGCTCGAAAGCCTTGATCGGCACGACCGTTTTACCCAGGCGCACGCAAAGCCAGCGCACGGGACGCAGAAAGCCCGTATCGGATCCGTTCCAGCGCATCCGCCGCGGTTGGGGCAGTGTATGCAGGAGTTCCGGCAACTCCGCGGCCAGAATGTCGGCGGTCGGCAGGCCCTTGCGCACTTCACGGTGCACCAACCAAGCCTCTCCCTTGTCATTCTCAAGCTTTTGCAGATCCGCAACGGCCACCCCGATGGAGCGTGCAAAACCCTCGGCCGCCTTTGTCGGATTACCCGCCGGATCAAACGCGACTTTGAGGCTGGGTCCGCGGCGCTCTTCCTGCCGGTCTGGCTCGATGCCGGGCACGCCGGTGGCTATAATCGCCAGGCGCCGCGGGCCCCACAGGGGACGTATCGATTCCGCAGCCAAAGCATGCCCCTTGAGCAGCCTGTCCAGCCCTTCGGCAAGGGCGCGCGCCATCGGCTCCTGGGCGGCGGCAGGCAATTCTTCGGTGCCGATTTCCAACAACAGGTCAGTGGATTGGGAACGGCTCATGAGACCGGCGACTCCTTCCCGGCTTCAGCGGCGTGCCACGCTTTGGCTACGGCGGTGGCCATGCGCCTGACCCTCAGGATGTGGTTTTGCCGTTCGGTCACGGATAGGGCGCGGCGTGCATCGAGCAGGTTGAAGGCATGCGAGGCCTCCAGGGTCCTTTCATAGGCAGGAAGTATTTGGCTGGCTTCGAGGAGCCTTGTGTGCTCGCGCTCAGCAGCAGCGAATTGCGCGTTGAGCTGGGTAGTGTCGGCCAGTTCGAAGTTGTAGTGCGATTGCTCCCGTTCGTTGTCGAGGTACAGATCGCCATAGCGTAAGGTGCCGGCGGGGGTTTCCTGCCATATAAGGTCGTACATACTGTCTACGTTCTGCAAGTACATCGCGATGCGCTCGAGGCCGTAAGTGATTTCGCCGGTGACCGGCCGGCATTCGATGCCGCCGACCTGCTGAAAATAAGTGAACTGGCTGATTTCCATGCCGTTCAGCCAGACTTCCCAGCCCAGCCCCCAGGCGCCCAGCGTGGGAGAGGCCCAATCGTCCTCGACGAAACGCACGTCCTGGACTCCGAGGTCCAAGCCCAGCGCCACCAGGGAGCCCAGGTAAAGCTGTTGGAAATCGTCGGGCACCGGCTTCAACAGCACCTGGAACTGGAAATATTGTTGCCCGCGGTTGGGATTTTCCCCGTAGCGTCCGTCTGTCGGCCGGCGGCAGGGCTGGACGAAAGCGGCGTGCCAGGGACGTGGCCCGAGCGCGCGCAGAAAGGTCGCGGGGTGGAAGGTCGCGGCACCCATCGGCATATCGTAGGGTTCCAGCAACGCGGCACCCTGTTCGGCCCAGTATTGGCGCAATCGCAGGACCAACTCCTGGAAAGTTTTTGGCGGATGGTTAGTCATGGGGCGTAAAAATCCTTGAAACAAGGTCGCCGGCGGTCAAAGGCGATTAGTATAAAGGGGTGGCCGCCGCAAGCGTGTTATCGTTCGCGGCAGGGTTAGTGTAGTGTTTCGCGATTCCTGGTGCTTTCAGCGACTCGCCCGAAGGGAGCCCCCTAACAAGCGCCAGCTTTGCGTTGCAGCGCTTGGCAAGGGCGACAGCCATTCCCTGCGCGCTGCGCCTTGATCTGGCGCTTGTGGAGGGCTCTGAAAGTACCAGGAATCGCGAAACACTACACTGGGGGTTGCCTCATTCTTGATTATTTCTGGAGCCGTTTTCATGAGTGCCGATGACATTCTCAAGCGGATCGCCGCGGGCGAGATACATTTTGTGGATCTGCGTTTTACCGACACACGGGGCAAAGAGCAGCACGTGACGGTAACACCGACCAGTGTGGATGCGGATTTCTTCGAGGAAGGCAAGGCTTTCGACGGGTCTTCGATCGCCGGCTGGAAGCAGATCAACGAATCCGACATGGTGTTGATGCCGGACGTCGCCAGCGCCGTAATGGATCCCTTCATGGACCATCCGACGCTGGTCTTGCGCTGTGATGTGGTCGAGCCCACTACCCTGTCCGGCTATGAGCGCGACCCGCGCTCGATCGCGCGCCGCGCCGAGACCTACCTGCAGCAGACGGGCATCGCCGATATCGCCTTTTTCGGACCCGAAAACGAGTTTTTCATCTTCGACAATGTGCGCTGGGGCAGCGCGGTCGGCAGCGCCTTCTACGAAGTCGATTCCATGGAGGCCAACTGGAATTCCGGACGCGTCTACCCGGACGGTAACTTCGGTCACCGCCCGGGCCTGAAGGGTGGTTACTTCCCGGTGCCCCCGGTCGATTCGTTGCAGGACATCCGCTCCGAAATGTGCCGGGTTCTCGGAGAAATGGGACTGGAAAGCGAAGTCCACCACCATGAAGTCGCCACGGCAGGCCAGTGCGAGATCGGTGTGCGGCTCAATACCTTGGTGCGCAAGGCCGACGAAGTGCAGATCCTCAAGTACGTGGTGATGAACGTCGCCCAGCGTTACGGCAAGACGGCCACGTTCATGCCCAAGCCGCTCACCGGCGACAACGGCAACGGCATGCATGTGCACATGTCGCTGGCCAAGGGTGGGCAAAACCTGTTCGCCGGCGATGGCTATGGCGGGCTTTCGGAAACGGCGCTGTTTTTCATCGGCGGCATCATCAAGCATGCCCCTGCCCTGAATGCGCTCACCAATCCCGCCACCAATAGCTACAAACGTCTCGTGCCCGGTTTCGAGGCTCCGGTCAAACTCGCTTATTCGGCACGCAACCGTTCCGCCTCGATCCGTGTTCCGTTCGCACCCAGTGCGAAGGGTCGCCGCATCGAGGTGCGTTTCCCCGACAGCATGGCCAACCCCTATTTCGCTTTCAGCGGATTGTTGATGGCCGGCCTGGATGGCATCCTCAACCGCCTGCATCCCGGCGAGGCCATGGACAAGGATCTCTACGACCTGCCGCCGGAGGTGTCGGCCGACATCCCCGAAGTGGCCTATTCGCTGGAAGGCGCGCTCGATGCGCTCGAGAACGACCACGCTTTCCTTACCGCTGGAGGCGTTTTCAGCGAAGATGCGCTCAAGGCCTACATCGGACTCAAGCGCCAGGACGTGCAACGCGTGCGCATGACCACGCACCCGGTCGAGTTCGATCTCTACTACAGCCTGTAAGAGGGATTCAGGACGCGCGATGAAGAGTCGCTATTGGGGACGTAGTGACTATCGCCATGAAGAAATGGGCCGTGCCGGCGTCCTGCTGGTAAACCTGGGCACGCCGCAAGCCCTGACAGTCGGGGCCGTGCGGCGGTACCTGGCCGAGTTTCTCGCGGACCCGCGCGTCATCGAATTACCAACAGTACTACGGCGGCTGTTGCTCCATGGTGTCATTCTCCGTGTGCGCCCGCGCAAGACGCTGCAGGCCTATCGCTCGGTATGGACCGAGGAAGGGTCGCCCCTGATGGTGCATTCGCGGATGCTGGAGCAGGGCTTGCGTGACGCGCTGGCAACGCGGCTGGACGGCCCCGTGTCGGTCGCCCTGGCCATGCGCTATGGCGAGCCCAGCGTGGAACGGTCCTTGGGTGTCCTCATGCAGGCCGGCGTGGAAAGATTACTGGTGCTCCCGCTCTACCCGCAGTACTCCGGTGCCACCACCGGTGCCGCAAGCGATGCCGTGGGCGCCGCACTGGCCCGCCTGCGCTGGGTGCCATCCGTGCGTTTTCTCAACCACTACCACGATTATCCCCGCTACACCGATGCCATAGCAGCCAGCATCGAGCGCAGCTGGGAGACGGAAGGCCGCAACGAACGGTTACTCCTGTCTTTCCATGGCATGCCACGCGCAACATTGGAGGCGGGAGATCCCTATTACTGCCAATGCCAGGGTACGGCACGCCTGATTGCCACGCGGCTGGGTATTGCGCGCAGCGAGTGGGCTTTGGCGTTCCAGTCCCGCTTCGGGCGCGCGACCTGGTTGCAGCCCGATACCGAGGCTATGCTTCGGGGTTGGGCCGAGGCGGGGATCGAAAGCGTTACCGTCGTTTGTCCCGGGTTTGCCGCGGATTGCCTGGAGACGCTGGAGGAAATTGCCCAGCGCTACCGGGATGTTTTTTTGGAGGCTGGTGGCAAGCGTTTCGTCTACGTACCGGCTCTCAATGCCAATACGGGGCATATTCAGATGCTCACCGAACTGGTAGCCCGCGAAATGGCCGGATGGCCGGAAGCCTTGGCCAGCTACAATCTGCATCTACAGCGCCGTGACGCGGCGGAGAGATCCGAGCGTGCCCGCCGCTTGGGTGCGCGCGACTGATCCTGTCTACCCGTTAGCCGGGCTCAGTAAAAGCATTGGCCATGGGCAGGCGTTGCCACAGCCTCCGCGCGAATTGCCTGCCTGTATCAATTTCATCGGCCAGCCTGGACTTGGCCGCCGCGAGTTCACGGGCACGCTCGGCGGAATCGAACGGGTAACGAGGATCTTTGGCATAACGGCGCATCCAGGGGCTGCAAAGCGCATGCCCGAGATCGCGTTCGGTGTGTTCGATGCCGAAATGATGCGCCAATGACCCGAGGCGCCGTTCGGGCTCCCGGAGGAAATCAGAAAAATCCAGGCTGATCGACCGATCAGGCGCAAGCGCACGGGCTTGCGCGAAGGCAAACTGGGCGGCGCACCAATTCAATGCAGTCAATTCCGCATCGTTGCATTCACCCAGCACCGGGGCGGAACCACCCAGGGTCGGAACAAGGTCTTTGATCCATTCACCGGCGGCAACGCGCACGCTGGCGCGCAGTGAGGGTTCACGCAGCATGGTGGCGAGATAATCTGCCAACGGGATCCACAGGCAAACGATGGCCGGAGGCTGGGGCAGGCCGAGCAGCCAGGGCGCCAGGTTGGCGGTCAGGCTGGTGTGTTTGATGACGACATCCGGGTGATCCGGCGGTGCCTTGGCCAACAGCCTCTGGGACAGGGCCAGCAAGGCATGAAATTCGCTGGTGCGCAAGCGTGCCAATGGGGTGCCCGATACCCGCGCTTCCGCCGCAAGTGCCTGCAGCAGGAGCGGCTCACGCAGCGACCAAACCCGGGGCAATTCGCCCAACAGGCGTGAAATCAAGGTAGAGCCGACATGCCCGCAATGCAGGATCAGACCGCGTGGATGGTTCTCCGGACCGGTGAGACCGAGAACCCGATCCAGGGGTACCCAGGCCCCTGATTCCCGGCCGCCGAGAATACGCTGGTCGAGGAAGGCAGCTTCCCTGACCTGTTCCCCGGTAAGGCGAACGAGTAATAGTTGCCGATTAATGGTGTCCAGTTGGTGAGGAAAGACTTCACGGTCATGGACTAGTCCATTGAGCCAGGTATCGAGTTCGTTGGCCGCGGATGACACTGTCGATCAGTCCGTGTCGAATTGAGCCCACCAGGGTGGCGGCGGGGCTACCGGGGTTTGTGGCACAGGGGCCGAAGCCGCATCCGCCATGACCCGGAACACCTCGATTCCGCCCTTGGATTTCACTGTCATCACATGACGGAAATACGGCGGCCTGGGTGCGGGCTCCAGTGCAAAGGGCCCGGCATGCTTGCGCAGCGAATCGCGGTATACGAGGAGATAGTCTCCGGCTTTCAGATGGCCGTCATGAACGGCCGTATACAAATCCCGGGCATCGCGGAACCAGGGCATGGGCGCACCCAGTTGCAGTTGCCAGAGAATGAGCGAACGGGGCCAGCGGTACATGTATATTTTGCTGTCGGGCGTGGTTTGAACCACGCCGCGCAGGCGGGCCCAGGCGGCATCGTCATCGATGCGCGGACCGAGCTGCGGCAGCCAGGCCCCGACCAATACCGTAAAGAGCAACAGGATAAAACCGCTCCATGCGGCCACGCCGCGCGACAGCCACGCCGGACGGCGGCTCGTTAACGCCGCCAGCGCATAGAGCGCCAGGGCGGCAAACGCCGGGGCAGCGGGAAGAATGTATTTGCTTTGTTTGGAAGCGGAGATGGAAAAGAAGATGATTGTCGTCGCTGTCCAGGCCAAGGCCAGGCGCAAGCCCGGTTCCCGCAAGCGGCGTGCTGCGAGCACCAATCCGAAGGGTGCGGCCAGCGACCAGGGCAGATAATCCGTCCAGAAGCTTTGGGCATACATCCACCAGGGATTGGCGTGGCCACCGGCGCCCGCCACGAAGCGAGTGAAATTATCGTAGACGAGCGCTGCGCGTACGAAATCCCAACCGGCCACGAAGCCGCAGGCCACATACCAGGCCGCCAGCGGGGCCAGGGACAGCACCAGTCCGCGCAACGGCGCCAGCCGCCAGACACGCCGCGGCAGCTCCTGCCAGCGGGAAGCGCCGCTTGCTACGGCGAGCAAAAGATCTCCCGCGATCGCCAGCCCGATCAGAACCAAGCCCACGGGGCCTTTGGCGAAGACCGCCAATGCCGCGCCGCCCCATAGCAGCCAGGGGAATTTATCGTCCTCGTGGCGCAGATAGCCGAGCAGCCCCAAAGCCACTCCGACGCACAGCCAGCCATCGGTCTGGGCGACGAAGAAATTGTATAGCGCGGCCGGTGCCGCCAATGCCAGGACCGGCAGCAACCAGCGCGGCAACTGCGGCAGCAGGTGGCGCGACAGCGCAAACAGCGCCCCCAGCCAAATCCACAGGGCGAGCAGGTTGGGCAAACGAATGGCGGGCAACACCGGCAGGCCCGCTTTCGCGAGCACCAGGGCCATCCAGTAGTAAAACGGTGGGTATTCGATATAAGGCAGGCCGTTTTTTTGCGGGATCAGCCATTGATGATGCGCAAGCATCTGTTGCACCGCTACGGCAAATCGCGTTTCCATCGAGGGAATGGGGCCGTGATTCCAGGCTCCGAGGGCGAACGCGACCGTTACCAATGCCGTCGCTATCGCGAGCAGGTAGTTCGTCGGGGCACGGGCGGGATCGATGCGCATGGTTGCTAGTGTAACTGCGGGGATGATGAGGCCTCTGGTTAGCGGCCAAGGTTATGCGATCCGCCGGGCAACTTCCAGCTTAGGCTCTATACTGCCAGCGAAGGCCGGCACAAAAACGGGGACCGGATGGACGATGCTCCGCAAGTAGACATCGAGGAGTCAGGATCAACGCGGCATATTCGTGTGAGCGGCGATTGGCGGCTGCAGGCGCTGCTGGAAAAAGAAAACGACGTTCTCCATACACTCCGCTCGGTCACGGGTCGGTCGTCAGACCACTGGGACCTGACCGACATGTCCCACCTCGACAGTCTCGGCGCTCTGGCACTCTGGCACTGCTGGGGTGAGCGTTTGCCACAGAATCTTGCAGGGGGCGATGCGCACGCCCCCGTGTTCGAGCGACTGGGCAAACATCCCCTGGTCCGCCCGCCGGTGCCCGGCCGTTTCGCGCGCCTGCGTCGTTTCCTGCCCGCGATGGGCCGTGCGATACACGGTTTCATGCAGCAGGCCGGAGGCAGCAGCTTGCTGGGTGGCCAGTTCTTCGTCGACCTTTGGCACTGCGTGGAAAATCCACGGCTCTTCCCGCTACGGGAATTGTCTGCGACGATTTATCGCGCAGGTGCGCAGTCGCTGATCCTGCTGGCTTTCCTCGGCCTCCTGGTCGGGATGATGCTCACGTACGAAATCTCCGCTCAGCTGGTCCAGTTCGGGCTCAATGAACAAATCATCGGAGCCGTGGGGCTTGCATTCACCCGTGAACTGGGGCCCTTCATCGCCGGTCTCGTATTGGTCGGCCGCATGGGCAGCGCGACGACGGCGAGCATAGGCGGAATGCGTCTGACCGAAGAACTCGACGCGTTGCGCGCCCTGGGTGTTTCGCCCACGTTGCGCATCGTAATGCCGCGTGTGCTCGCCATGACGATTGTGATGCCCCTGCTGGTGGTCTGGATCGATTTCTGGGGTGTGCTCGGGGGAGTGTACCTGTCCAACACCCAGCTGGGTGTGACATGGCAAATGTGGTTGGCGTGGTTCCCCGATTCCGTGCCTATAGAAAACTATTTCATCGGCGTCGGCAAGGGCGCGTTGTTCGGATTCATCATTGGCATCACCAGCGCCTATTACGGGCTTACCGCGCCGCGTGACACCCAGAGCATTTCCGCCCATACCACTCGCGCCGTGGTGGTCGGCTTCGCCCTGGTGCTCATCATCGAAGTCGCGTTCGGCTTCCTGTTCAGCGGGGTCGGCTTATGAACGCAGAGAAAGAGGTCATCGTGCGCGTTCGCGATCTACGCACGCGCCTGGGTGGAAGCTGGGTGCACAAAGGCATCAATTTGACAGCATGCCGGGGTGACGTGCTGGCGATCATCGGCACGAGTGGCGGCGGTAAGACGACGCTGTTGCACGAAATGATCGGTCTGCGCAAGCCGGATGCCGGTACGGTGGAAGTCTTCGGCTATGACGTGCAGCGTCTGAACTGGCACGAGCAACATCTGCTGCGCAAGCGTTGGGGCATGCTGTTTCAGCAAGGCGCGTTGTTCAGCGCACTGAATGTTTTCGACAATGTGGCCTTTCCGTTGCGTGAATTGCGCACCATGGGGGAGCACATCGACGAGGAATTGATTCACGACGTTGTCATGTACAAGCTGGAGCTCACCGGACTTGAGCCGAAGGATGCCAATAAACGTCCTGCCGAACTTTCGGGGGGCATGGTCAAGCGTGTGGCCCTGGCGCGAGCTCTGGCCGTGGAAGCCGAGCTGCTGTTCCTCGACGAGCCGGGATCGGGACTGGATCCCGTGACCGCTCACGAGCTCGATGCTTTGTTGGCCGATCTGCATCGTGAGCTGGGGCTGACCATCGTTATGGTCAGCCATGATCTGGATTCCGTGGCGGCCCTGGCCAACAGGGCTGTCGTGTTGGCGGAGGGACGCATCCTGCTTGAGGGTTCGCTCGAGGAATTAGCCGATCCGCATCAGGCGGAGATGCATGAGACCATACGCCGGTTGCTCGCCGGGCCGCGCGGAGCCGCGTTGAGAAACGCGGGCCGCTCGTAACGCCGGAGCGCCAGTGTACCCCGCCGTGATTCCTGGCACTTTCAGCGAGCCGCTGCAGGTTGGATGCAAGGCGCGTGCGCGCAGGAAGGGTTATTCCCTTTCAAGCGTGCGCAACGCGGCAGCCGGGCTGCAGCGACTCGCCCGAAGGGAGTCCCCCACAAGCGCCAGCTCTGCGTTGCAGCGCTTGGCAAGGGCGCCGGCCATTCCCTGCGCGCTGCGCCTTGATCTGGCGCTTGTGGGGGGCTCTGAAAGTGCCAGGAATCACGGCGGGGTACACTAGGACGGCAAGGAGATTGCGGTATGGAAGAAAGGGCACACGCACTGATCGCGATCATTTTTCTCGCGGTGTTCGGTGTCGGCGCCGGACTCGTCGCCTGGTGGATGATGGCGCCGGGAGTCAGCCGCGTCCCTTACGTACTGGATGCGCAAGGCAGCGTGGCCGGTCTGGGTCCCGGCTCACCGGTCAGCTATCACGGCGTCCGGGTGGGTGGGGTGCGCAAGGTGGGACTGGATCCCCGGAATCGCCGCCACATCACGGTACTTGTCGCTGTAGACACGAATTTTCCGCTGCCCGAGGGCAGCTACGCTACCGTAGCGTCACCCGGGCTGATCGGCACTAAAGCCGTGGAGCTGACCTTGGGATCCGGACCGAATAATATTCAGACCAGTATCGCGTCGCCGGCGCACCTGCCACTCAAGTCCGGGGCCATGTCGGGTCTGATGCATAACGCAAGCGCGATCATGAGCAGTCTCAAGGACACGCTCAAATCAGTCCATGAACTGCTCGGTAAACAGAACCGCGAACACATCTCCGCGACCCTGGCACAGATCGACGAGGCGAGCGCCCAGCTGGTGCAGCTCGAAAAAGCGGTCCGCCCGAGTTTGAAAAAAATGCCCGGGTTGATCACGCAATTGGACGACACGCTCGGTGACGCGCGCAAAGTGTTGGTACAGGCCAAGACGCTGGTTTCAGAAGCCCGCCAACCGATACAGGCGGTGGGCCGCGCCGCCAGTGCCGCCGGTGCACTGGCAACGCAGGCGAGCCAGACCATGCTCCCGGGGTTCGATGCACTGCTCGCGCGCCTCCGGACCCTGAGCGCACGACTTCAGACCCTGGTCGATACATTGCAGCGCACGCCACAGAGCCTCATCGTGGGTCCCGCACCGGTACGGGCCGGACCGGGTGAGACAAAGGGGACGCCGCACTCAGGTGGTTAGACCGCGGGCTGGTTTTGATAAAAGGCGTCATGTGTGCGCCGGCTTGGCGATCCTGTTGGCGGTGCTGGGTTGGGCCCGGTTCGCCTGGGGCGATTGTGGGGCGCGGGCCACCCCATTGCATGCATTGGCAACGGCAAGATCCGGCCACACGGTCAGGGTGACAGGCGTGGTGACTGCAGTGTTCCCGCGTATGCACGGATTTTTCCTCGAAACGCCCCGGGCGGGGTGGGATGACGACCCCGCCACCACCGAAGCCGCGTTCGTCTATGACGGGCGGCAGTCGCTGGACAATTTTGCCTCCGGGCAGCGGCTCGCATTCACCGCTCGTTACCAGACCTTTCACGGTGTGCCGGAATTGGCGTACCCGCGAGGCATGGAACATTGTGGGCGGCTCGCATTGCCGCCGGCGATCACCGTGTCTTTGCCGCAGTCGGCACGGCAATGGGAAGCCAGGCTCGGCATGCGCATTCAGCTCCGGCAGCCGCTCACGGTGGACGATCTCGACGATTTCCTTCGCTACGGCGAAGTGCGCCTGCACGCAGGCGGACAGCACTATGCGCCCACCGCGTTGACTACTCCAGGCCCGGCCATACGTCAATTGATACGGGTTGCGGCCGGGCGGGAGATCTGGCTGCACGGCAACAGCAAGGCTCAACCGCAAA
>Ga0307440_1000165_pt1 | contig 29867 bp, 30 predicted proteins | sample SalMarWE160410MG_FD_202150 | JGI IMG/M metagenome (GOLD analysis project Ga0307440, IMG submission 202150) | Salt marsh sediment microbial communities from the Plum Island Ecosystem LTER, Massachusetts, United States - WE1604-10 | ecosystem: Environmental > Aquatic > Marine > Intertidal zone >...
CACGGCGACCCATTGGGGTCGCAGGACGACGACGGCCCAGGCCGCCAGGAGCACGGCGAGCGCCAGCACGAGTCCGACGGCCGAGGCGACGACGACGAGCTCGCTCCGGGCGAGGTCGCCCCACGGCAGGTTGATCGAGCTGAACCCACCGCCGCCGAAGCCGCCGCCCCTGCCGAAGCCGCGATTGCCGAAGCCGCCAGAGAAGCCACCTCCTCGCGCCCCGCCGCCACCGCCCGCGGACAGGAACAGGTTGCCGGCCAGGACCGCATGCAGGTTGACGGGGTTGAGGACGGCCGCGGCCGCCAGGCCGGCGATCCGCAACGCGCCGGGCGCTGCGAGCAGCGCTCCGGTTGCGAAGAACGGGAACAGGTATCGCTCGTGAACGCGCGTCGGGAGCACGAAGAACGCCGCGCCCAGGATCGTGAACGCGAGCAGGATGGGCGGCAGCTTGAGCAGGTCCGGGTTGCCGATCGCCCCCAGCACCCACAGGACGTACAGGTAGAGTGGGGGATAGTTGGCGCTCGGGATCGTCGTGTAGAAGGCGCCGGGACCGTTGGCCGCCAGCCCCTGCGCCCACTGCCAGAACTGGCCGAGATCGCCCGTGTACCCGGCATGCGGGTACACGACGAAGGCCAGCGCGATGCGCACCGCCAGCCCGACGCCGAGCAACACGAGCGCAGGACGGTGGCGGGAGAGCTGCCTCACCGGCGAAGGACGCACATCATCGGCCGAGGATCGGCCGGTGGCCTTCGAGGTTCGTGAGACGGCCGGTAGACTCCGCAGCGTGTCCGCACTCGACGATGCTCCGTGCGTCCACGCCGACGACCGCGCGACATGGCGCGCGTGGCTCGAGTCGAACCATGAGACCGTCCACGGCGCCTGGCTCGTGACCTGGCGGCCCCGCTCCGGCCGGCAGGGCCTCGACTACGAGGCGGCCGTCGAGGAGGCGCTCTGCTTCGGCTGGGTCGACAGCACCGGTGGCCGTTTCGACGACGACCGGGGCAAGCTGTACTTCGCGGCGCGCAAGCCGAGGAGCGGCTGGGCCGCCACCAACAAGGCACGCGTCCGGCGGCTGATCGCGGCCGGCCGGATGGCGCCGGCCGGGCTGGCGGCCATCGAGCGGGCGAAGGCGAACGGGTCGTGGGAGGTGCTGGACTCGGTGGAGCGGCTGGAGGTACCCGACGACCTTGCGAGGGCCCTCGCCGCGCGCCCGCCGGCGGCCGACAACTTCGCCGCCTTCACTCCGTCGGTTCGCAAGATGCAGCTTGGCTGGGTGGCGATGGCGGTGCGCCCGGGGACGCGTGCGGGGCGGATCGCGGAGATCGCCGAGGCTGCTGCACGCAAGGAGCGCGCCCGGGGCTGATCCCGGGCCGCTGCGACACGGTTCAGTCGGGGAAGGCCTCCGGACCGCGCTCGGCGAGCTGGCGTGCCTCGTCGGCCGCCTCGGTGGCCGGCAGCCACGTGTACGGGTAACCGGGGTTCTCGAGCGCCGCCGCCTGGGGCGTGACCCACAGCGGCCGGAACGTGTCGACCATGACCGCCAGCTCCTCGGTCGCCTCCTTGCCGATCGAGGCCTCGACCGTGCCAGGGTGCGGGCCGTGCGGGATGCCGGCCGGGTGGAGCGTGAACGACGCGATGCCGACGCCACGGCGGCTCATGAAGTTGCCCGCGACGTAGTAGATGACCTCGTCGCTGTTGATGTTGCTGTGGTTGTAGGGGGCCGGGATCGCGAGCGGGTGGTAGTCGAACTTGCGGGGCACGAACGAGCACACGACGAAGTTGCGGGCGGCAAACGTCTGGTGAACCGGCGGCGGCTGGTGGACGCGTCCCGTGATCGGCTGGAAGTCCGCGATGTCGAACGCGAACGGCCACAGGTAGCCGTCCCAGCCCACCACGTCGAACGGGTGGCTGGCGAAGTGGTAGGCGGTGTGGCGGCCGCGGGCACGGACGATGACCCGGTACTCCCCGGCGTCATCGCGTGGCTCCTGGAGCTCCGGCACCCGGATGTCCCGCTGGGAGTAGGGCGAGTGCTCCAGCAGCTGGCCGTAGTCGTTGCGGTAGCGTCGCGGCGGCTCGATCTCGGACGGGCATTCGAGGTACAGCATCCGATGGTTGACGCCGGCGTCCGGGTCGAGGCGCCAGGTCGTCCCGATCGGCAGCACCAGGTAGTCGCCGGGGTGATAGGGGAGATCGCCGAAGCCGGTGCGGAGCGTGCCCGAGCCTTCGTGCACGAACAGCAGCTCGTCCCCCTCGCCGTTGCGATAGAAGGTATCGGGCGGCATCGAGGTTGCGGGCAGCACGACCCCCATCACGACGTCGGCGTTGTGAAACAGCGGCACCCGGCCCGAGACGACGTCGCCGGCCGGCGCCAGCCCCGACGAGTCGATCAGCTGGTGGTGGTGCGAGCCGTCGTCGGCCGTCTCGACGGTCACCGGGCCCAGCGGCTCGATGCTCATGACCCGCGTGGGCGGCACCAGGTGATAGAGGAGCGAGCTTCGGCCGGTGAAGCCTTCGACGCCGAACAGCTCCTCGGCATACAGGCTGCCGTCCGGCGCCCGATGCTGGGTATGGCGCGTTGGCGGGATGCTGCCGCGCGAGACGTAGAACACGGGACGCTGCCTCCTCGGCGTGGATGCTCCAGTCTAGGCTGGCACGTGCCCCGGGCGGCGCGCCACGATCGGCGTGACCAGGCGGCCGAGGCGCTCGACCTCGAGCGCGACGACGTCGCCCGGCTCGAGATATCGACCGAGGGTCGCCTCGCGGGTCTCGAGCAGGCAGCCGCCGCCCACCGTTCCCGAGCCCAGGATCTCGCCGGGACGGATGCGCACGTCGGCGGATGCGCGGGCCAGCATCGCGGCGAACTGGTGGTGGACGGTGGACCAGGACCCGCGCGATGTCTCGATGACCGGGCCGTCGGCCGACGCCACCGCCGCCGTCATCGTCAGATCGGGCGCCGTCGATCCGGGCGCCCGGCGATCGGTGAGCTCGTCCGGAGTCACCAGCCAGGGCCCGATCGAGGTCGCGAAGTCCTTGCCCTTGGCCGGGCCCAGGCGGACCGCCGTCTCGTCGCGCTGGAGGTCGCGGGCCGACCAGTCGTTGAGGATGAAGAACCCGCCGATCGCATCCTCGGCGCGCTCTTCCGGGAGGTCCCTGACGGGGGTGTCCACGAGGGCGCCGATCTCGAGCTCGTAGTCGAGCTCGCTTGAGCCGCGCGGCGCCCAGACCGGCTCGCCCGGCCCGCGCAGCTCGGACACGTTGGAGAAGTAGAACACCGGCAGCCGGTACCAGGCCTCGGGCACCGGACGTCCCCGGCGTGCCCAGGAGGTGGCCACGTGCTGCTCGAACCCGTAGAAGTCGCGGATCGACGGTGGGTGCAGGATCGGCGGCCCGAAGGCGACATCGGCAGCGTGGATGAGCGCGTCGTCGTCGTCCGACCGCGGGACGAACGGCTCGACCAGGTCAGCCAGTGCCTCGACCCGCAGGCCGCGGGCCAGGTGGTCGTCGAGCGTGGTCACGGGCTGCCGGTGGAGGACCCTGTCGTGGGCGAGGTTCGGGTCGCCGGCAGCGGCGCGCCGGCGCGCGATCTCGAGATCGAGCCAGGTCCTGCCCGCCGGGTCGAGGGCCGCGGCAAGCCGCCACGGGGATCCCGCGGCGGCGTGGTGCTCGCGGACATGCGCCAGACGCATGCCGTGCAGTCTAGGTCCAGGTGAGGCGGTGGCGGACCCGGGGAGGACGCGGGATCCGCCACCGCGTGACCCCTAGTAGTTGATGCTGGCCGGTGTCGACGTCGGCGCTGCGCTCGCGCCGCCACCGGCGCCGATCATCGAGCCGTCCGCGCCGACGACGTACCACTTGCCACCGACGCCCTGGCCGTTGGTGTCGCCGGGGGCCGAGTCGCCACCGAAGTGGTAGAGCGGCATATCGTGGAACGTGATCTGGGTGGACCCGTCGTCACGCGTCGTGGTCCCGAAGTCCGCGGCGTTGAGCCCGGAGCCAACGGTGGGCGTGGCATCGGAGGTCAGCGGCGGCCAGGTCGACGCGCAGCTGCCCGTGCAGGTGGACGTGCCTCCCGTATCGGGCGTGAACACGTACAGCGTCATGCCGTCGCCGTCGACGAGGATCGCGCCGAGGCTGCTCGACGCGAGATCGATGGTGACGCCACCGGTCGTGCCGGGTGCCGAGGCTGGCGCCTCCGTTGGTGCCGCCGTGGCGGCGGCGGTCGGGGGGGTCGTCGTTCCGGCACCACTCGAGCAGGCGCCGAGGATCAGCGCCAGGCCCACGAGGGGTGCGGCGGCTCGGGCGATGTGCATTGGATGGGTTCTCCTGTCAGGCTGGTCGGTGGACAGGAATCTCTACGACGCCACCCGGTGTGCGGTTCTCCGTCCCCGGCGATCACGACAAGCCCATGGCCGCCGTCTGGCCTGCTCAGGCTGTGGCCAGCGCTCGCTCCGGTGCGGTCCACGGGTTGCACGGCCGGCAGGGCCGGGAGGATCGGGATCCCGACGTTCGGCACATTGCGCATCGGCCGCGGAGCGGCGACCATCGGGACGGGGCAGCCCGGTCTCGTCACGAGGGTTGAGATCGCAGCGTACCCACTCGTGGCGTCCCCGATCGACGGCCGGACAGGCTGAACCGCAATGGTGCCGAGGGGGACGAAGACGGTGAAGGGCGCGATCGCTGTGCTGGCGGTCTTGCTGCTGACCGGATGTGCTGCGTCCCCCGGTTCGCCGCCCAGCCCCTCGATGCCGACGGCGACGCCCGCTCCGGCCATACCACCCGAATCGGAGCTGGCCTCGAGCACCACCGCGACGCCGGCGCCGTCAGATGCGCGGCAGCCACCGGACCCGCGGCTGGCCGATCTGACCTGGGTTGCCCTGGACCCCGAGACAAGCGCATGGATCCTCGGGATCGGGCCCGACGCGAGCTGGCGGCCCGAGCTCGGCGATCGCGGGCACGCGACCGCTAACTTCGGACGGTTCGCGGTCGTGATCGCTGGCGGGGACACGCCGACGGTGGGGATCGGCCACCCCGCCACTCGCACGCTCACGCAGATAGCCAGCCCGTTCGACGGGCCGCCGTTCGATGCCGTCGTGGATCCGTCGGGGGAGTGGCTGTTCCTGCACGCCGGCGCCAATGGTGTCGATGAAGGGGTCGTGGCACTCAACCCGCGCACCGCTGAGCAGCGTGTGCTCGCCCCCCGATCGAAGCTCAAGAACTCCAATGACGTGCGCAATCACCTGCTCTGGTCGCCCACCGGCGACACCCTGGTCTCGACTCTGTGCGACCTCCGTCGCTGCCTGGTGGACGTGATCGACGTTCGCGCCATGACCGCGACCCGGCTCCATAGCCCGTTCGCCGCCGTGGCCGCGACCGATCGCTACCTGGTCGGCAGTGGGCCCGAGGGCAGTCTCTGGCAGGTGCTCGACCTGACGGCCGGCGAGATCACCCCGCTGGGCCTCGACCGGGCAGCTTTCGTGACCGGTCTGGTCCCGATCGACGACACGCACGTCGCGCTCAACGTGAAGCTCGGCGGCACCAGCTCGATCGTCGTGGCCGACCTCGCCTCCGGTGAGCAGCGGGTTCTCCACACCGAGACGCTGACGGGCGACGAAGCGGAGCCCGAGCTCGCCCTGATGCGCCACGAGGTCATCGACGGCCGCTACCTGCTGGTCTCGGCGTCGAGGTCGTTCTCGGATCTGCTGTCCGAGCATCCCGAGCCGCCCGCCATCCACCTGCTCGACATCGAGAGCGGGACCTTGGTGGGGACGCAATTGACCATCGCGCCCTGAGCCCGGCGTTCAGGAGACTCGCAGGCATCTCGGCACGAGTTGGCCGCCCATGTCGGGCCCGACCAGCATCTCCTGCCGAACTCAGCCGGGCTTGACTGCCATCAGCCAGACCAGGATGACGATGCCGCCTCCTCCAACGAGGGCGAGCACGTCCGGGCGGTGGGTCTGGAGCTGCTCGCGGAGCGCATCGTCATCGAGGCGGGGCACCTTCTCGGTGCCCTGCAGGCCGTCGCGCAACCGGTAGTAGTACGGGGATGCGATCACGAACATCAGCAGCAGCACCGCGAGGAACACGACGTAGGACGCAAGGACCCAGGCACTCGCCAGCCAACCTGCGCTCGCGGCCGCCGCCAGCCCACCCACGCCCAGGACCACCCTGGGCCCGGCGACACCCGGCGCTGAGTGCGATCGGACCGTTCCGCACCTCGGTCGGCACGCCGATCGGGACGGTGTCCAGGGGCTCCACCAGGTCTGGGACCGACAGCGCCGCTAGAGGTTGCCCCGCCGCGCCTGCTCGATCTCGATCGCCTCGAACAGGGCCTTGAAGTTGCCCACGCCGAACCCGCGCGACCCGTGGCGCTCGATGATCTCGAAGAAGAACGTCGGGCGGTCCTGGATCGGGCGGGTGAAGATCTGGAGCAGGTAGCCCTCCTCGTCGCGGTCGGCTTCGATGCCGAGCTCCTCGAGCACGTCCATCGGGACGCCCACGTCGCCGACCCGGTCGGCGAGCGACTCGTAGTAGGCGTGAGGCATGCCCAGGAACTCGACCCCGTTGTCGCGCAGCGCGCGCACGGTGCCCACGATGTCCTCGGTCCGCAGCGCGATGTGCTGGACCCCCGGCGCCCGGTACCAGTCGAGGAACTCCTGGATCTGGCTCTTCCTCTTGCCCGTGGCGGGCTCGTTGATGGGGAACTTGACGCGGCCGTTGCCGTTGGTCATGACCTTCGACATCAGGGCGCTGTACTCGGTGTGGATGACCTTGTCGTCGTAGTGGATGAGCTGCGCGAAGCCGAACACGTCGCGGTAGTAGTCGACGAACCGGTTCATGTCGCCCAGCGCGACGTTGCCCACGCAGTGATCGACCTCGAGCAGGCTGAGCCCGGTCGCTGCCTTCGCAGGCCGCTTGACCTTGCGGTAGCCGGGGGCGAAGGCACCGTGATAGTCGCGCCGATCGATGAAGCTGTGGCGCACGTCGCCGTAGGTCCGGACGGCGCTGCGCCTGATGACCCCGTCCTCGCCGCCGTCGAGCTCGATGGGCTCCATGGCAGAGGCAGCGCCTCGGCGGGTGGTCTCGCGCCAGGCTGCGTCCACGTCCTGGACCGCGAACGCGATGTCGCGGACGCCATCCCCATGCTCACGGACATGCTCGGCGATCTCGCCGTCGGGGGTCAGCGGCGCGGTGAGCACGATCCGGATGCCGTGCTGCTGCATCACATAGCTGGCCCGATCGCGAACCTTCGTCTCGAGGCCGCTGTAGGCGACGGGCGTGAAGCCCCACAGGGCGCGGAAATAGGCGGATGCCTGGCGCGCGTTGCCGACCCAGAACTCGATGTGGTCGATGCCGTCGAGCGGCAGGAAGTCCTCCGCCTCGGCGTAGGCGTCGCGGTTGATCCGGGCGCCGGCCTGGTTGGGATGGACGGTTTCGACGGCAGGCGCGGCAGACGGCCCTGCCCCGACGGGGCGAGCAGCGGTATCGGTCATGGGACGGCTCTCCGGCTGCGGAGGCTGACGGACGGCGGGACGCGGGCCGCGAGTCCGGGTGGATGCTCGGCGCAACCATGAACCCCGTTGCCGGACGGGTCAAGGAAGGCCACTCATCACGGGTTACGGAGCTCGCCGACGGCTCGCCGCCCCCGCCGTCGCCACCCCGGCGCGCGGCGGCTCAGCGCCACTCGAGCGTGCTCCGTTCATGCCAGTAGGCAACGGCCGGTGTCGCAAGCGCGCCCAGCGCACCGAGCTCGTCGCCCCCCAGCTCGAGATCCAATGCCGCGGTGTTCGATCGAACCTGGGACGGGGTGACCGCGCCGGACAGCACGACGTTGGCCCACGGCTGGGCGAGCGCGGCAGCGATGGCGACGGCATCACGACCGACCATGAGCCGCTCGGTCCCGGCAGCCGAGCGGCGTCCGGCGATCCGGTCGAGCTCGGCACGGGCCGGCGCAGCCTCGGGGGCACCCCCGTCCACCACCAGGCGTCCGTTCGCGAGGGCCTCCTTCACGATCACCCCCAGCCCTGCTTCGTACGCCTCCCGGAGCGCCGGGCCGGCGGACGGCTCGAGCACGTTCCAGGTGGCCTGGACCGCGTCGAACGGGCAGACGCCGTCGACACGGACCTCGAGCGCCCTCCGGATGGTCTCCCTCTGGCGGGGTCCGCTGACCGACATCCCGATCGCGAGGCCGCCACGCCGCTGCTCGGCCAGCGCGGCCAGGACCGCGGCGTCGCGCAGGACGCCGCTCTCGAGCGTGGCCGAGTGGATCTGGTACAGGCGAAGCCACGGCCCCAGCAGCGAGCGGCTCTCGACGAGCTGCCGGCGGAGCGTCGGAAGGGTGTGATCCTTGACCTCGTTGACCTCGGCCCCCACGACCCACGCGGCCGTGTACGTGTAGCCCCATTTCGAGCCCACGACGACCGAATCCGGCGGGATCGCGCGGGCCTCCAGCCAGCTGGCGAGGAACGACTCGGCGAGACCGTAGGAGCGGGCCGCGTCCAGGTAGCGGATGCCGGCCGCCCACGCCGCATCGAGCAGCTCGTGGGCGCGGGCGCGCATCGTGTCGACGCTTCGCTCGGAACCCAGATCGGCGTCCCGGCCGAGGTTGATGTATCCGGGCCGGCCGATCGCGGCCAGGCCCAGGCCGATCCGGGTCACGGTGATGTTCGTCGCGCCCAGCGTCCGGGTGTCCACGGGTTCCTCCTGCGTCGAGCGCGGCGGCCGCAGGCGCCGGTGTGCCGCGCCGGATGTTCATGGGTCGGCCGTCCGTGCGGCCTCGGGCTCTCGACCGATGTCAGGGTACCGCTCGCCCCCGGCGGGGCGACGGGGCACGCCCAACGCGGCGCCCGGAGACGCGGGCTCACATCCCGCGCCGGGCAGGCGTACGTGCCAGACTGCACGCATGACCGGTCTGCCCGCTTCCACGCCGGATCCGCTGGCTCGGCTCGCCGCCTCCCGTGTCACGTTCGTCGCCCTTCAGCCCCGTGTTGCCGCCGGTGAGCCCTGGCCGCTTGCCGAGGATTTCGGCATCGGACCGGAAGCCTCCTGGGGTCCGCGTGAGGTCCTCGCGCACACCTGCGAGATGCTGTTCTACTGGATGGGCGAGTACGAGAGGATCGTGGAGGCGAACCGTGCCCGCGGCAACGGCATCCCGTTCGGGCGCACGGCCACGGATGCCGTTCGGATCGGCATCCTCGAACGCGATCGGACCGTGCCATTGCGCGAGCTGTTCGCCCGGATCGACCTCGGGATCGGGCGCTGGGAGGCTCGGCTGGCGACTGGCACGGCCGGCGAGGGGGACGCGGTGGGCCTCCATCCATCCCGCGGCGAGATGACCGCCGATCAGGTTCGCGACCAGATGATCGTCAGTCATCTCCAGGACCACATCGACCAGCTGGAGCGCATCCTCCGCGGCCCCTGAAGCCGGCCCGGAGGTCGATGTCGAGCCGCGAGTCGCGGCTGTCACGATCTCGAAAGGTGCGGCCGGGCAGCATCCGGGCATGTACACGAACAACAGCCGGCGCGCCGCCGCCGCCCGGTCCCGGGCGAATCGCCGCCTGCAGCGAATGACCATCGGGACCACCATGCTCGGCATCGTCGCGACCGGCGGGCTCGGCTGGCTGGCCGCCGTCAGCTACGACGGATCGACCGTCCTCGGCGCGACCGCCATCGCGACCACCGAGGACGACGGTGCCGGCGTGACGACGTCGCCTTCGAGCTCGGCCCCGTCGACATCGACGGCCACGTCCACGGCACCAACCGTCACGAGCGTCCAGGGCGGCGCACACGTGTCGACCGGCGGCTCGTGACGTGACCGCCCCAACCCATCCCCTGGCGACCGACGACCATCTCGACCACGCGACCTGGCGGGCCCTCGGGACGGGGGTTCGGCTGGTCGTGCTCGACGGCGACCTCGATCCGGCGCGCGCCGCCGTCGAGCAGGTCCTCGCCGACGTCGATCGGGCATACAGCCGGTTTCGGCCTGATTCGGAGCTGATGGTCGTCAATGCAGCGGGCGGCCGCCGGACGCGGATCGGTCCGCTGCTGGCAAGGGCGATCCAGGGTGCGATCGAGGCCGCGAGCCGGACGGGCGGGGCCGTCGATCCCACGGTTGGCCGCGCGCTGCGGGTGATCGGCTATGACGCCGGCTTCGATCTGATCGCGGCGACGTCTCGACCCCTCGAGCTGCGCGTCGCCCCGGTTCCCGGCTGGTCCACCGTCGATCTCGACGCACGGGCCGGTGCCGTCCGCCTGCCTGCCTCGGTGGAGCTCGACCTCGGCTCCACCGGGAAGGGCCTGGCCGCGGATCTGGCCGCCGGGGCGGCCCTCGCCGTCGCTCGGGGCAGGCGTGGCGGCGAACCCGTCCGCGAATCGGACCACGAGGGTGTCCGCGGATCGGGCCAAGAAGCCGTCCGTGAACCCGGCATCCTCGTCAGCCTCGGCGGAGACATCGCGACGGCCGGCCGGGCGCCTCGCGGTGGCTGGCGGGTACTCACGGCCGACGACAGCGACACGCCCGTCGAGGAGGTGGGCGAGGTGATCGCCATCGAGGCCGGTGCCGTCGCCACCTCCAGCACGACCGTCCGCCGCTGGCGATCAGACCGGGGCACGACCGTTCATCACATCGTCGATCCTCGGACCGGCCTGCCCGCGCAGACGCCGTGGCGAACCGTGACGGTCGTCGCCGACACGTGCGAGCACGCGAACGCCGCCTCCACCGCGGCGATGGTCATGGGCAAGGCAGCCGCTGCCTGGCTGAGCGACCAGCGGTTGCCCTCGCGACTGGTGGCCGAAGACGGCCGGATCGAGCGGGTCGGTGGCTGGCCGCAGCCGGGGCAGGGACCCGCGACCGGCGAGACCGACGCCCCGTAACCGGACCGAAAGGATCGGTTCGCCAGACTCGCGTCACCGAATGTTCCCGCAGGCGCGGGACGTCCCCCCGGTCCCGCGCCTGCTCATCGACCGAGGAGCTCACAACCCATGTTCGACCAGGTCCTGTGGTTCGCGACCCGCGGCGCCGGCGCTGTCAGCCTGCTGATGCTCACGGCGAGCGTCGTGTTCGGGCTCGTGACGGTGACCCGCTTCCAGCACGTGGAGTGGCCCCGGTTCTTCAACTACGAGATGCATCGTCGGGTGTCGCTGCTCTCGATCGTGTTCCTCGCGGTGCACGTCCTGGCCGCCGTGTTCGACCCGTTCACCAGCCTCGGCGTGGCGGCGGCGCTGGTGCCGCTGGCGTCGACCTACCGGCCCGTGCCGGTTGCCCTCGGGGTCATCGCGCTGTACCTGTTCATCGCGCTGACCGTCAGCAGCCTCCTGCGGAGGCACATCGGGCAGAAGACCTGGCGGGCGATCCATTGGACCAGCTACGCGATGTGGCCGATGGCGCTCCTGCACGGCATCACCGCCGGCTCCGACGCCAGCGCCGTCTGGATGCTGGGCATCGACGCCATGTGCGTGGCGGCTGTCGGGTCGGCGCTCGCCTGGCGGCTAACCGCCGGCAGCTCCAGGCGCGACCAGCTGGTCGACGTCGTCGCGGCCTCGTCGTTCTCCTCGGTCCGCGGGAGCTGACCTCCGATGACCACCCGTCTGCTCGACGGACCGGCGCTCTCGGCCGGCCCGGAGCCCCTGTCAGACCATCGAGCCCGCCTCGGCGGCATGCCGGGGCGGGCCCGCCAGGACATCGTCCCGGTGCTCGCCGCCGCCGGCCTCCTCGGCCGCGGCGGCGCGGGCTTCCCCGTGGCGCGCAAGTGGGCGTCCGTCGCCCGGCAGGCCTCGGATCCGGGCAGGGCTCCGGTCGTGCTGGCCAACGGCGCCGAAGGCGAGCCGCTGAGCGCCAAGGACCGCATCCTGATGTCGACCCGGCCCCACCTCGTGCTCGATGGCGCGGAGCTTGCCGCGGCCGCCGTCGGTGCCGATCGGATCGTCCTCTACGTCGGGTCCGAGCACGCGGCGGCGCTGGGTGCCATGGATCGCGCCATCCGTGCGCGGCGCGCCGCACAGCGCGGGATGGTCGCCCCGGTCGAGCTGCTCGCCGCGCCCCGCGGCTACGTGTCGGGCGAGGAATCGGCTGCCGTCCACTTCGTCAACGACGGGGACGCACGCCCGACCAGCACGCCGCCGCGGCCGTTCGAGCGCGGGATCGCCGGGCGGCCTACGCTCGTCCAGAACGTCGAGACGCTCGCCCATGCGGCGTTGATCGCCCGCCACGGGGACACCTGGTACCGGGAGGCAGGCCGGACCGAGACCCGCGGGACCGCGCTGGTCACGGTTGGCGGCGCCCCCCTCCACGGCGTCACCGAGGTCGAGCTGGGCACGACCTTGGCCGAGCTCGCCGGCCGGGCCGGTCTCGGCGGCGACGGCGGCGCACACACGGGTGCTCCGGTGCTGCTGGGCGGCTACTTCGGGGGCTGGGTGGCGGGGGCTGATGCCTGGCGGATGCCGCTCGACCCGGTGCTGCTGCGCGCCGCTGGATCCGCGTTCGGCTGTGGTGTGGTGCGGTTCCTCGAGCCCGGTCGCTGCGGTGTGGAGGCCACCGCCCGCATCCTCGACTACATGGCCGGCGAGAGCGCGGCCCAGTGCGGACCGTGCGTGTTCGGCCTGCGCGCGATCGCGGATGCCTCGGCTCGGCTCGCGACAGGGCACGCCCATTCGGATGACCTGCGGCGGATCGGCGGCTGGTCGCAGACGCTGGCCGGCCGGGGCGCCTGCCGGCACCCGGACGGTGCCGTCGGCCTCCTCCGCAGCGCCCTTCGGGTGTTCGAGGACGATTTCGCCGCGCACCAGCATCGGCGCGGCTGCACGGCCGCCCGGCGGACCGTGAGGGCCGCCTGATGGCCGCCACCCCCCGGTCCGGCACCGCCACCCCCCGGGGCGCCGCCACGACCACCTGGGCGAGCCCGGCAGCGGCCGGTGCCGGCTCGACGATGACCGGTGCCGGCGCCGTCACGATCGCCATCGACCGGATCGCCTGCGACGGCTATGGCTCGTGCGCCGAGCTGCTCCCGGAGATGATCCGGCTTGACGAGTGGGGCTATCCGATCATCAACCCGGGTCCCGTGCCGGACCATCTGCTCGGGCACGCGCGGATGGCCGTCGACACCTGCCCCGTCCTTGCGCTGCGCCTCACCGCCGCCCGACGTGCCACCATCTCCCCTGCGACAGGCACCCGTGGTGCCCGGGTCGCCCGTCGCGCTGGCGATCACAAGGGAGGCTGACGGAGGATGCGGGTCCTGGTAGCCGAGGACGACGAGGGGCTGCGCGAGGTCCTCGTGCTCGGCCTGTCCGACGCCGGCTATCACGTGGACGCGGTCGAGCGCGGCGATGACGCGATCGACTACCTCAAGTGGTACGAGTACGACGTCGCAGTCATCGACTGGCGCATGCCCGGAGCGGAGGGCATCGACGTGGTGGCCTGGGCCCGCAAGCACGAACGGCCGACCGCGCTGCTGATGCTGACCGCCCGCGACACCCCTGCCGACCGGATCCGCGGCCTCGACACCGGGGCCGATGACTACCTCGTCAAGCCCTTCGACTTCGGGGAGCTGCTGGCTCGCGTTCGTGCCCTCCAGCGCCGCCCGCGCGGCGTCGATGCGCCGGTGCTCGGGGCGGGGCGGCTGACGCTTGATCCGGTGACCCACCTGGTGGCGGTCGACGGGCGCGAGCTCAACCTCACCTCGACCGAGTACCGGATCCTGGAGCTGCTCCTGCGCCGATCGCCGGCCGTGGTGGAGCGCAAGGCGATCGCCGAGCACGGCTGGGCGGATGAGACCGATCCGCTCGGCTCGAACGCGATCGATGTCCAGCTGAGCCGGCTGCGGGCGAAGCTGCCCGAATCGGGCGTCCGGATCGTCACCGTTCGCGGCGCCGGGTACCGGCTCGAGCCCGCATGACCATGTCCCACGTGCCGGCCGTCCGCCGCCAGTCGATCCGCGTCGCGCTCGCCGCGACCACGGTCGTGGCTGCGGGGTACCTCGTGGTCGCGGCGGTCGTGGTGGCGTTCGCGACCAGCACGCTCACGACCCAGGTGGACCAGCGGCTGACCGACTCGTTCCAACGGCTGCCGCCCAACGGGCTGCCGCTCGACCGCCCGCCCGACCCGGGTCACGACCCGGGGCGCCCGTACGATGCCCCGTTCCTGGTCTGGACCATCCACGCCGACGGCGACGTGCTCGCCGCGAGCTCCACACCCGACCTGCCGGCCGGGCTGTACGGCGTCACGTCGCCGGTTACCGCGACCATCGCGGGCATCGAGTTCCGCGTCGCCGGCCAGCAGGTAGGCGACGATCACGTGGTGATGGCGCAGTCGGTGGGACAGGTGAACGACGCGCGCCAGACGATCGTCCTGGGCGAGCTGTTGATCGCACCCTTCCTGCTGGGCCTGGTGTTCGCGGGCGCGGTCATCATCGGCCGCCGCGTGGCTGCCCCGGTCGAGGCATCGCGCCGGCGCCAGGTGGAGTTCACCGCCGACGCGTCGCACGAGCTGCGGACGCCGCTGTCGGTGATCGAGGCGAACACCAGCCTGGCGCTCGCCCAGGACCGCGATGCGGCCTGGTACCGGACCGCGTTCCAGCGGGTGGACCGCGAGTCGCACCGGATGCGTCGGCTCCTCGAGGACATGCTGTGGCTTGCTCGCTTCGACGCTACCCAGGCTCCCCGCTCCACCGAGCCCGTCGATCTCGGCGTGCTGGCGGCCCAGGCCGCTGACCGGTTCGCGGCCGTCGCCGAGTCGCGCAACCTCGCGCTCGGGGTGCATCCGCCGCAGGCGGCCGTGGTCGTCACCGCCTCGGCCGACCTCGTGGACCGGCTGATCGGGGTGCTGCTCGACAACGCCTGCAAGTACGCGCCCGAGGGTGGTCGCGTGGATGTGGCCGTGGCCGCCGACGGCGGGCGGGCCACGTTGACCGTCGACGACTCGGGCCCCGGCATCCCCGAGCAGGACCGCAACCGCATCTTCGACCGCTTCCATCGATCGACCGAGACATCGTCCGAGACGGGCGGCGCGGGCCTCGGCCTCGCGATCGGCGATGCGATCGTGCGGGCGACCGGTGGCCGGTGGGCGATCGGGACCTCGCCGGCCGGCGGCGCGCGCTTCTCGGTCAGCTGGAGCCGGGCCTCGATCGGGTAGGTCGTGCCGATCCGGGCACGCGCCCGCTGGCGGTCCGCACCTGGCGGCTCCTGCGGGCCCCTTCGTAACTCGATCGAAAGGGTGCCGGCCCGAGACTCCGGGGCATGGACATCCTCACGCCGATTCCGGAGCCGTCCCCCGAGCGTCGCCGCGTCGCGTCGTCCCGACTTCGGAACCTGACCGCGGGCGTTGCGGTCGCGGGTGTCGCCGCCACCGCCGGGTTCGCTGTCCTCGCCTCCAACGGCTTCACCGGGACGGCCAACGCCTCGACCTCCGGCGGTGCCTCCAGCTCCGGCAGCTCGCTGCTACCCGACCGGCAGAACGATCTCCAGCGGTCCGACGGCGACGCGCCGCGGTCCGACTTCGGCGGCTTCCAACCGAGCTCAGGCTTCCAGTCGGGCTCGAACAACGGCATCCAGCTGCCGTTCGCCGCTGGTGGCCCGGGTCACGCGACCACCGGCGGTTCGTGATGGCCGACGTCCGGGGATGGCCCGCCCACTTGCGGGCGGGGATCGGTCGCCAGCTGGTGACCTTCGGTGCCATCGGCGTCGTCAGCACCGCCACCTATGCCGTGCTGTACCTCGTGCTGCGCTCGTCCACCGGCCCGGTCGCGGCGAACGCGCTCGCCCTCCTGATCACCGCCGTGGGCAACACGGCCGCGAATCGCCGCCTGACCTTCGGGGTCCGTGGCCGGCGATCGATGCTCCGGCACCAGCTGGGCGGGTTCGTCGCATTCGCCGTGGCGCTGGCCATCACCACCTCCGCGGCGGCCTCCCTGGCCGCCCTCGCGCCCCACGCCGCCCGGCTGACAGAGCTCGCCGTCCTCGTCGTCGCCAACGCAGCCGCCACCGTCACCCGCTTCGTCCTGCTCCGCGCATGGATCGCGGGCGACAGGCTGGCCGCTCAATCCGTCGCCCCACACGATCCCTGGAGCCGAACATGACCACCATCGCCCCGCCCACGGCGGACCGTCGTCCCCCGCCGGCTGCCGCCGGTCGGGTTGGATCGCTCGGCTGGCTCCTCGCCGCGCGCCGCAGCGCCGAAGCAGCCTGGATGCTGCCCGCCACGCTCGGCGTCATCCTCCTCGCCGGCGTCCTGTACCTCGTCAACCTGACGGTGAGCGGCTACGCCAACGTCTACTACTCGGGTGCGGCCTGGGCTGCCGCCCAGAGCTGGTCCGCCTGGTTCATGGGCTCGATCGACCCCGCGAACTTCATCACCGTCGACAAGCCGCCGCTGGCCACGATGGTCACCGGACTCTCGGTCCGCCTGTTCGGCCTCTCGTCCGCATCGATCCTGGTGCCGGAGGCGCTGATGGGCGTGGCCGCCGTGGGCCTGCTGATGGCCGCCGTGCGGCGAACGTTCGGGGCCGCAGCCTCGATCATCGCCGGCCTGGTCATGGCGCTCACCCCGGCCGCGGTCCTGATCTTCCGCTACAACAACCCCGACGCGCTGCTCACGCTGCTGTTGGTCGGGGCTGCGTACGCGCTCGTCCGGGCGCTCGGGACCGACCGGCTGCGCTGGCTGGTGCTGTCCGGCCTGCTGGTCGGGCTGGCGTTCAACACCAAGCTGCTTCAGGCCTATCTCGTCCTGCCCGCGTTTGCGATCACGTTCGCGGTCGCGGCGCCGGGTTCCGTGCGCCGTCGGGTGATCGGGCTCGCCGTGGCGGCCGCGGCCGTCATCGCCGGCAGCGCCTGGTGGGTGGTTGCGATGGAGCTGATCCCCGCGTCGGCGCGCGCCTACGTCGGCGGCAGCACCAACAACTCGGCGCTCGACCTGATCCTGGGCTATGACGGCCTGGGACGGATCTTCGGCGGCGACGGCAACGGGTCCGGTGGCGGTGGTCCGGGCGGCGGCGGGTTCTCGGGCACGCCGGGACTGCTGCGCCTGTTCAACGCCCAGCTGGGCGGCCAGATCGCGTGGCTGGTGCCGACCTCGATCGTGGGCCTGATCGCCGGGCTGACAGCCAGGCTCCGGGCACCTCGCACGGACCTGGCGCGGGCCGGGTTCCTGCTGTGGGGCCTGTGGCTGGCCATCCACGTGATCGTGTTCAGCTTCATGTCCGGTGTCATCCACAGCTACTACACGGTGATGATGGCGCCCGCGATCGGGGCCCTGACCGGTGGCGGCATCGTCGTCCTGTGGCGTGCCCGGGAGCGGGTGCCGTGGGCCGGGGCGGTCCTGGGAGTCACGATCCTCGGCGGCGCCGGGCTCGCCTGGATGCTGCTGGGGCGGACTCCCTCGTTCGTGCCGGGTCTCGGGATCGCGGTGGTTGCTGTCGCGGCGCTCGTGCTCGCGATCGTGGCCCTGCGACCACGTGCCGATCGGGTCCGCACCCAGCTCGCCGCGGCCGGGCTCGGCGTCGCGATGCTGCTGGCGGCCCCCGCTGCCTATGCGGTGGACACCATGTCGACGGGGTACACGGGCGGCGACCCCTCGGCCGGACCGGCGACGGTGGCTGGGCGGGGTGGGCCGGGCGGCTTCGCCGGCGCCCAGGGCGCTCGTCCCGGCGGACCCGGGATCGCGTCCACGAACCAGGGCGCCTTCGGCGCTCCGGGCTTCGGCGCCGCGGGTGGTGGCCTGGACTCGGCCATGCTCGAGTATCTGGTCGCGAACCAGGGTTCGGCCAAGTGGATCGTCGCCGTCTCCGGCGGCAACAACGCGAGCGAGGTCGAGGTCGAGACCGGCCGTGCCGTGATGGCCATGGGCGGGTTCACCGGCAGTGACAACGCGCCGACCCTGGAGCAGCTGCAGGCGCTCGTCGCCAGCGGCGACCTGCGGTTCGTGGCGGTCGACGGGCGCGAGGGTGGCTTCGGGGGTGGCGTCTTCGGCGGCCCGGGGAGAGGCACGTCGTCGTCCGTTTCGTCCTGGGTCACCTCGGCGTGCCAGGCGGTGACGGTGAGCGGCTCCTCGTCCGGCGTCTACGACTGCTCGGGGGCCGTGAGCGGATAGCGCCCGCAGCCCGGCGCCGCGATCAGGCGGCGGGGGGTGCGATGCTCGTCCCTACTCGAGGAGATAGGCAGGCACCGTGCCGCCCTGGTCAGCCACCCCGAGACCGAGGACTCCGGCCGGTCCGCCCGCCACCGAGCGGATGAACGGAGCGTCCGGAATGGCCGTCCACTCGAGGCCGTCGGCGCTCCACCATGTCGCCCGTACCTCGGGCTCGTCCGGTGCGCCCCACGCCACTGTCACCAGCCCATCCACCGACGGGGCGACGGCCGCCTCGGCGAATTCCAGCGCGGCCGCGCCAGGGAGGCGCAGTGGCCGCCACGTGGCGAGGTCGTCGGATGCCCAGAGCGCGGGGTGGCCAAGACCAGCGGGCTCGTCGTTGGACGTGCCCGCGAGCAGCCACGCGGCGTGCACCACGCCCGGAGCGAGACCACCCGCGACGGAGGTCGCCGCGTCGGGCGGCACCAGGTCCGCCCACGCCGTGCCGTCGTCCGATGTCCACAGCCGAACCCAATGCCGGCAGTCGCCACTGTTGGGGCAGTCGAACAGGTTCGCCGCGAGGATCCGCCGGCCATCGGCATTCGCGAGCGCGTGCCGAGTGAAGTCGTGCTCGCCCTCGGCGAAGGCGACTGCCTCGCGCTTCCAGGCGAGGCCGTCCGTTGAGTGCCAGATCTCGCGCTGGTTCCTCGCCTCCCCCTGCCAGTAGAAGAGGGAGGCCTCCCAGCCGTCCGGGACCGCCCAGACCTCGGAGAACTCGCTGCCCTGGTCGAAGCCCTCGTCGTTGCGGACGGGTCCCACCCAGGGCATCGAGCTGCGCCAGGTCAGGCCGTCGTCGCTCACCCACGAGATCGGCGACAGCGGACACCTGGGTCCGGCGCCCTGGTCACCGCCACGCCCGCACGGGCCGTGTGCATAGCCTCCGACGATCACGACGGTCCGCCCGTCGGTCGCCGCAGCGGCGGCGGTGCCTGGCCAGTGGTCGTCGACCGGCCGCGGCGACGGCAGCCTCTGTCGAACCCAGGACCGGGCATCCGCCGAGAACCAGGCCGTCGGTCGCTCATTGCCGGACCGGGAGCCGACGGCGACGTAGCCCTGGTCGAAGCCCACCATCGTCCAGGTTCCGAACTCGGTTGCCCCGGTCAGCTCGCCCGCCTCGTTCCAGCCAGGCGTGGCCGGGCCAGGCGCGGCCGGAGCGGTCGTGGATGGCATCGAGGGGGGTGATGAAGCCGTCGGGGGCGTGGTCGACGGGGCCGACGAAGCCGAGCTGGAGGAGACGATCGGGGACGCAACCGGGCTCGCGCCATTGGCGCAGCCGGCGGTCATCGCGCCGGCGGCCAACAGGGTGAAGAGCCATCTGCATGGGTGCGTCATGACGCACCTCGCTCACGGGTCGTCGTCAGCCGAACGGTATGCACCAGGTGTCCGTTTGCGCTGCCGCCATTCGGCACGATCCTATAGGGACTGGGGCCTCGTCGTCAGGCGCGAGCCACGTCGACCCCAACGGCTGGATCGGCGACACGCGGGAATCGAACCGGCCGCGTCGACGAGCGACGCGGCCGGCCGGTGGCGCGGGGGAGGAGCGCCCGACGCCCCCTGGATTTCTAGGCGGCAAACTCCCGCAGCTTGCGGCTGCGGGACGGGTGGCGCAGCTTGCGCAGCGCCTGGACCTCGATCTGGCGGATCCGCTCCCGTGTGAGTCCGAACTCGCGACCGACCTCCTCGAGGGTTCGGGCATGTCCGTCGTCGAGGCCGAAGCGGAGCCGCAGCACGCGCTGCTCGCGGCCGTCGAGGCTGTTGAGCACGTGGTCGATCTGCTCACGCCGCATCCGGTCCGCGACCGCGTCGAGTGGCGAGACCGCATCCTCGTCGGGGATCAGCTCGCCCAGCTCGGCGTCGCCCTCGTCGCCCACCGGCGACTGGAGCGAGACCGGCTCGCGGCCGAGCTTGCGGATCTCCTCGACCCGCTGCGGCGTCATGGCCGGCGTCTCGTCCGGCAGCGCCGCCGCGATCTCTGTGTTGGTGGGCTCGCGCCCGAGCTGGGTCGAGAGCTCGCGCACGACCCGCGCGACGCGGCCCATCGTCTCGACCATGTGAACCGGGATCCGGATCGTCCGGCTCTGGTCCGCGAGGCCGCGCTGGATCGCCTGACGGATCCACCAGGTGGCGTAGGTGCTGAACTTGAAGCCGCGCTCGTACTCGAATTTGTCGACCGCACGGATCAGACCCGCGTTGCCCTCTTGGACCAGGTCCAGCAGGCCCATCCCCGCCTGGTTGATGTACTTGCGCGCGATCGAGACGACGAGCCGCAGGTTGGCCGAGGTCAGATGATCCCGGGACTGCTTGGCGAGGTGCCTGAGGACGAGCTCCATCTCGCCGAGCGTCTCGGCCTCGTGGCCCGCCTCGAGGTAGCGGCGGATCGCCGGGTAGGCGACCTCGTTGCGCGCCCAGTCGCGCAGGGCGTGCAGCGCCGCGCTCGCACGGATCTCCGCGTTCGGTCGCCCGAGCTCGCCCTCGATCCAGTCGAGCAGGTCGATGAACGAATCGGCATCGAGCCGCTCGTTGTACACGGATCGCAGGTCCTGCGCCCGGACGAGCCGCTCCTTGAGCGCCTCGGACTCCACCGTCTTGAGCGCGTCCGAGAGGCCCATCGACGGTGCCGTGACCAGCAGGTCAAGCGCATCGTCCGCGCGGATCGCGCGATCGACGATCCGGTGCGCGGCCGTCTCGAACGGCAGGATGTACCGGCGATCCTTCGCCCGGGCCGTCGGCTCGGACGAATGGAGCGTCCATTCATGGAGGCTCAGGATGGCCTTCCAGGGCTCGGCGTCGATCTGTGTCCCGAGCTCCATGCCCTTGGCGAGGATGACCTCCTCCTCAGCCGTGAGCAGGGGCACGCGGCCGATCTCACGGAGGTAGAGGCGGACGCTGTCGTCCGTGTCGAGGACGTCGGTCGTCTCGGCTTCCTCCGGCTGAGCCTCCTTCTTGGCGCTGGCGGGCTCAGGATCGGCCTTGACCTTGGCGTCGGCCGTCGGCCTGCCGAGCACGTCAGTATCGGACGTGCGCTTGCCGAGCACCTCGGCTTCGAGCTTGGCCACCTCCGGGTCGAGCTGCACTGCGGCTGCTGCGAACTCGGCCTCGCTGTCCGAGGCCGGGGTTGTAGTCTTTTCGATCGAGATCACGTTGCTCCAACTAGGAACCGGCGCCGCGCCCGACCGCGCGACCCCGTGGATGAGGCTCTCTGCACGCGTAGGCCCGGTCTCCTCCGGGGGCCCTTTGCCAGGTCCACGCCACCCGACACACGTAGTGGCGTGTCAAATGACACGCCATTGGCTTAGAAGTCTAGGCCATTGTCGCGCGCTTGACAACCCCCAATTCAATACCACCCGGGAGTATGTGCGAGGGCTCCGCTTGCCGGGCCGTGGTGGAGAGCCTGTCGGACTCCGTGGACATGACGGCGGAGGCGTCATCAGGTTGTCAGACCCTGCTTCCCGTGTTGCAGTGGGGCGACGAGAGGATGGTGTCTGTGCCGCATACGGACTCCAGCGTTAAGTCGGCCGAGCAAGAGCGATGCATCCTGGTTCAGGTCACTGCACGTCCAGCGACCCCCGCGAGCCATCGGCCACGGTGGCCGCCCGGTCTGGCGCTGTCATGACGGGCCGTCATCCGGCCATCGGTCGAAGCCACAGAGCGGTGAGGGGCGGCGTTCGACACGCCGGCCGACTGGCCGCGCCCTCTCGCTCAGCCCTGCATGCCTTCGCGGACGCGCTCGATCACTGCTGCCAGCTCAGCCTGTGGCAGGTCCGGATGATCCTTGCTGATGATCTCGGCGGCTCCGCTCGGCATGGGGCGGACCTCCGTCTCGCCGCCGATGATCGCCGTGCTCAGGACGCCCTCGGGCTCGTCGGGTGCCAGGTGTACGTGGAGGTGCGGGATCCCGCCGCCGAACACGTAGGCATAGACGAGCCGCGCGCCTGTCGTCTCCCGGACGACGCGGCTGGCGCGAGCGATGACCTGCCCGAAGGTGTCCGCCTCAGGCCCGTCGAGATCGGCCAGGCAGGGGATGTGGCGGATGGGCTCGAGATAGGCGAAGCCAAGCGTCGGCCCGCGACGGGCCATCGACAGCCGCCAGAGCTCGTCGCGCCACACCTCCACTCGATCGAGCTCGGCGTCGCCTTCGGGTCCGCGGCAGATGGTGCACTGGGGAGGGGACATCGACCGATGGTAACGTCGAGGGCCGCCACGCATGTCCGCACTTGCCCGGAAGACCGCCCGCGATCCGCGTCGGTGATCCATCATCGCCGCATGTGGCTGGTGCGCTCCTGATGGCCCTTTCGGCCAGGGCTTTCGTCCTTCGTCATACACGATTGCGGCCGGTGGCCGGGATCGACGGAATCCGGCTGCACCTGGCGGACGAGGTGCTGCCGCTGTGGCATGCCACCCAGGTCCAGACCGACGATCCCGATGCGCCGCTGCCGTACTGGGCGTTCGCATGGGGCGGCGGGCTGGCGATCGCGCGCTACCTCGAGGAGCACCACGAGGTCGTGGCCGGTCGCCGGGTGTTCGATCTTGGATCCGGTTCCGGGCTGTGTGCCATCGCCGTTTCGCGCGCCGGCGCCGGGGCCGTGACGGCGGCCGACATCGATCCGTTCGCGATCGCGGCGATCCGGCTCAACGTTCGGGCCAACAAGTGTCGAGTCGCCTCGGTCGGACGGGACGTGCTGGACGAGGAGCCTCCCGAGGCCGATGTCATCGTGGCCGGCGACACCTGGTACGAGGATCGGCTCGCCGAGCGCGTCCTTCCCTGGCTCCGGCGAGCGCGCGACCGCGGGATCGATGTGCTGGTCGGTGATCCCGGCCGTCGCTACCTGCCAACCGAGGATCTGACCGAGCTCGCCTGCTACGAGGTCCGCACGACGACCGAGCTCGAGGACCTGGCGCTCAAGCAGGGTCGCGTCTACACCCTGGGTCGCTGATCTCGCATCAGGCGCCAGGCGACGATCCCGGCACCGACCTGCCACACCGATGGGATCGCCACGTACAGCCGCTCCAGGAGTCCGAGCCACGGCGTGAGGGGCCCGTTCACGGTGGCCGGGACGAGCGCGGTCGCGACCACGACCAGCACGCCGGCTGCGAGGGTCGGCCGGGTCGCCCCCTGCCAGCGCGGATCGCGACGCATGATCAGTCCCAGCGCCACCAGCGTGAGCGGCATCGTGATCGAGTACAGGAAGAAGTCGGCGAGATGGAGCGCCCCGACGGTGGTCATCGATGCGCCTTCCGGATCGGTCGGGAGCGCCGCGAACCCGAGCGCGATGGCCGCCTGGAGGAGCAGCAGCGCCGCGACCAGGGAGCGCTGCCGCGCGGTCACGCCCAGCACGCTCGAGAGCCCGACCGCCCAGGCGATGCCGAACAGGCCGCTGATCGCGAACGCCGCCGTCTGGAGCCAGCCCAGCGGCGCGTCCGCCAGCAGGCTGATGGACTGGGCCACGGGGTCGTAGCCGGACCAGCCGACGATGACGGCTGCGCTCAGGCTCCAGGCGATGATGGGGGCGGCGATCCCGGCCAGGATGTCGGGAGCGGCGTGATTGCCGGGCACGCTCGGGTCAGGCCGTCGCGAGCTCGGCGAACGTCGCCATGTCATGGGTCTCGAGGTCGGGCGTCACCTCAGCCGGCGGCGTTGCCCCGCCTCCCCACCGGTCGTGGCGGCGGTTGATCCAGACCGTGGTGAGACCCAGCGACTTCGCCGGCACGTGGTCGTGGAACAGGCTCTGGGCAACGTGGAGGATCCGGTCCCGCGGCCGGTCGATCCGCTCGAACGCGACCTCGAAGTTGCGCAGGCTGGGCTTGTAGCTGCCGACCTGCTGGGCGGTGATCACGAAGTCGAGGTCGACGCCGAGGCGGCGGTTGGAGGCCGCGAACAGGTCGTCGTCGCAGTTGGTGATCACCGCGAGCGCATACCGCTCGTGAAGGCGGGCCAGCGCGCCCGGCGAATCGAGGAACGCGGGCCAGTCGCCGACGCTGCCACCGAACGCGGCCAGCTCCTCGGGTGATGGGTCGACGCCCAGCTCGGCGCACACGCCGGCACAGGCCCTGGCGAGGACCTCGCGGTAGGGGAGGTACGGGCCTGCCTCGATCGCCGCCTCGTGGCTCGCGAAGCGGACGAGCAGCTCCTCGTCGTCTGCGATCCTGGGCCCGATGCCGCGCAGGTCGAGGATGGGGCGGAGGCTCGCGACGATCCCCGTCTCCCAGTCGATCAGCGTCCCGTAGCAGTCGAAGGTGATGACGTCGAACCCGCCGAAGTCGATCGGCGCCATGGCGGAGTCGGCGGTCGTCGCCATCAGTCGGGCTCCGCCGCCCCCAGCAGGTCCACGATCTCGGCGATCGGCCGGTGGACGCCGGCCAGGATCGGCGTGTCCCGGACGGTCGAGCGCCGGCCCTCGGTGGAGCGCAGGTCGCGCACCAGCGCCGAGAACGCCGGCAGGTCGTCCATCTCGTACGCGACCAGGAAGTCCATGTCGTCGAGCCCGAATGAGTTCGCGAGCAGCTGCCGCACGGCCGGGTAGCCGCGGCCGACCTTCATGTGCTCGTTCATCGAACCCTGGCGGACCTCCTTGGACGTGAGGTACCACTCGGTCGACTTGGTGAACGGGTAGACCACCAGGTAGCGCGATCGATCACCCTCGAACAGCGACTGCTCCTGGCTGGTGGGCTTGGCGACGTACTGCGAGTCGCGGATCAGCCCGAGGAAGCTCTGGCGGGTGGTCATCCAGCGTCCCATCCCGGTCCGGAGCGCATACGAGGCGGTGGTCTCGAGGTCGTCGAGCGTCGGCGCGAGGCGCCAGATCAGGAGATCGATACCGGCCTTGAGGCCGACCATCGAGTAGGTCTCGGTCCGGACCGGATCCGCGGTCGCAACGGCGCCGGCGAACGCGTCCGCGGTGCTCCGCCGGACGTCGGCCGGGAGGCGGCGCCACGCTGGGTCGAGACCCAGGGCGAGGGCGTGGACGAAGGCGTCAGGCATCAGCCGACCGGGCGGGACGTGGCGCGGGAGCCAAGGTCAGAACCTCCCCAACCTGTCAGGACGCGGTCAGCATAGCCCGCATCGGCGATCAACCCGGCCCGGTGACGGCGGCGGCGCGTCAGGTCGTCCGGGTCACCTTGCTGATGTGGCGCGGCGCGTCTGGGTCGATGCCGCGCGCCAGCGTCAGGTGATAGGCGAACAGCTGCGCCGGCACGATCGACACGATTGGGGCGAGGTGATCCGGAAGGTCACCCGGCAGAGCGATCGAGTGCTGGCCGTACGCCCGGACGTCGGGCCGGTCCGAGAGCACCACGAGGTCGGCGTCGAACTCGTCGCGGATCTGGCGCAGCAGCGCGATCAGGTCTGCCGCAACGGCACCCGAAGTCGCCACCGCGAGCACAGCGAACCCGGGCTCGACGAGCGCCAGCGGACCGTGCCGGAAGTCCGCCGCCGAGTAGGGATCGGCGACCACCCGTGCGAGCTCCTTGAGCTTGAGCGCCCACTCCCGCGTGGTCGCGTACTCGAAGCCGCGCCCGAGCACGCTGCACATTCGCATTCGCGAGTGGGCGCGGGCCGCGTCGCGGGCGCCGTCCTCGGCCTCCAGCGCCCGTGCCAGCGATACCGGCACGTCGCGCAGGGCCTTGTCCTCCTCGCCGCCGATCGCCGCCACCAGCCTCGCGATCGCGACCAGCTCGGCGGTGTAGGTCTTGGTCGCCGCGACCGCTCGCTCGGGCCCGGCGCCGAGGTCGATCACGTGCTCGGCGGCCGCGGCCAGCGGCGAACCGGGCTCGTTGGTGATCGCGATCGTTGGGGCTCCCTGCCGGCGTGCGGCGTCGACGACCCCCACGACGTCGGGGGAGGCACCCGACTGGCTGATGCCGATGACCAGCGACCGACCGAACCGCGGCTCTACGCCGTACAGCGTCACGATCGAGGGCGCCGCGAGCGCGACCGGGATGCGAAGCCGGACGCCGAACAGGTACTGGGCGTAGATCGCCGCGTGGTCGGAGGAGCCCCGTGCCGCGATCACGACATGGTCGAGCGCGGCCGCGCTGACCGCCCTGGCCACCCGGTCGATGGCATCTCCACGGTCCAGCAGACGCGCGACGACGTCCGGCTGCTGGAGGATCTCGTCGCGAACGCCCATGTGTGTCGCTGCTCCTGGTGCGGGGATGTCGCCTGCCGTTCCTGCAATCCGTGGTCCATAGGGTAGAGCCAGGGCACCCATGCCGCCCTGAGAAGTCGCCTCCATCGGACCTCCGCTGCCTCGCCGCCGCCCACGCTGAGCCTCGCCGCCCCAGCCCCGGACTACGCCGGCGACCCGCCCCACGGGTGGCATCGCGGCCTCCGGACGACGTACCTGGTCAGCCACCCAGCTGGTGGGTGTTGGTGAGGCGCCAGACCCTCGGACCTCGCCAGCTACCCACCCTGCGGGTGTTTGGCCAACAACCGGTTGCCGGACCTGCGCTACGACCCGACTGGCGGGTACCTGGTCAAGTCGGCAGCCTCGAGGCGGCGGCCCGAGGCCTACGCACCCGTCGCATCTGACCGAGCCCCCGACTTGTACCCGCCACCTGGGTCGATGGCAGGGAGGACGGGGCTCGATGCGGGCGCGAGGGGGGGCCGACCAGCGAGCAGGCGTCGGGATCGGCGGAACCTCGACCCAGGGCCCGGGAACGTACCGGGAGGCGCAAGTCGGGAGAACGGGCATACTTCCTGCCGTGATTCCCCGACTTCCGCGCTGGCTCCTCGATGTCGCCGAGACCCTGGTCCTGACGCTCATCGCGTTCTTCGTGATCCAGAACTTCATCGCGCAGCCGTACCAGGTGCGGCAGCAGTCGATGGAGCAGACCCTCGAGCCGGGTCAGTACGTCCTCGTGGACAAGCTGACCCCGCACTGGAGCCCGTACCAGCGCGGCGACATCGTCGTCCTTCATCCGCCCGCCGGATGGGGGGACACGTCCGGCACGCCGTTCATCAAGCGTGTGATCGGGTTGCCGGGCGACACGGTCGAGATCCGCTCCGACGGGCGGGTCTACGTCAACGGGACCGCGCTCGACGAGAGCACCTACACGTTCCACGACGGCTCGGGCGAGGCGCAGCCGACCACCGCCCAGGGCGAGCAGTCGTCGTGGACGCTGGGGCCGGACGAGCTGTTCGTGATGGGCGACCATCGGCAGGAGTCCGAGGACTCGCGGTTGTTCGGCCCCATCAAGGTGTCGTCGGTGGTTGGGAGAGCATTCCTGCGCTACTGGCCCGCCGCCACGATCGGGATCCTGGCTCGCCCGTCGTACCAGTGAGGCGCTACGGCGCTGAGGCCGCTGCGACTCGGGCCGTCGCGGCGCAAAGGCGCTTCGGAGCGGGGTCCGGGCCGCCGCCGAACGACGGCCCGTCGACTGCGGGGACCACCAAGACGCTCGGCCTCGGGGGGAAAGGCCGAGCGTCTTGGGGTCTCGGGATTGGCACGCTCAGCGTATTGGGAGCGGTCTACCCAGCTTTGCCCAGAATCGGACGACCGGTCGACCGATGGCGCTACTTTGCCTGATCCAGCTGAATCCAGATGGTCTTCGTCTCCGTGTACTGATCGTGGGCGTGGATGCTCTTGTCGTGGCCGCCGAAGCCCGACAGCTTGTAGCCGCCGAACGGCGTCGTCATGTCACCTTCCGAGTAGCAGTTGACGGCGACGACGCCTGCCTGGAGGTTGCGCGCCACCCGGTGAGCGACGTTGAGGTCGCGGGTGTAGAGCGACGAAGCCAGCCCGTACGGCGTGTCGTTGGCGAGAGCGACCGCCTCGGCCTCGGTGTCGAACTCGATCACGGACAACACAGGCCCGAAGATCTCCTCGCGGGCGATCGTCATGTCGTTGCGCACGTGGTCGAACACGGTGGGCGGGACGAACCAACCGCCGGTCTCTTCGAGGATCCGCTCGCCGCCGCAAACGACGCGCGCGCCCTCGCGCTTGCCGATGTCCACGTAGCCCAGGACCTTGTCCATCTGGCCGCGGCTGATCATCGGTCCGAGCTTCGTTGCCGGGTCCAGCGGGTCGCCGACGGGCCAGTTGTCCAGCTCTGCGTCCAGCGCTTCGAGGATGCGGTCCTTGACCGCGCGATGCACGATCAGCCGCGAGCCGGCTGAGCAGTTCTCGCCCATGTTCCAGAAGATCGCGATCGCGATGTTCTCGGCGACCTGCTCGAAATCCGTGACGTCACCGAACACCAGCTGCGGGCTCTTGCCGCCCAGCTCGAGCATCACCCGCTTGAGGTTCGACTCTGCCGAGTAGTGGAGGAACCGGCGGCCCACCTCGGTGGAGCCCGTGAACGCGAGCCCGTCGAGGTCGGGGTGGCGACCGATCGCCTCGCCCACCACTTCGCCCGGCCCCGTGACCACGTTGAGCACGCCGTCGGGCAGGCCGGCCTCGGTCGCCAGCTCGGCGATCCGGAGCAGGCTGAGGCTGGTGTTCGAGGCAGGCTTGATGACCACCGTGTTGCCCGTCGCGAGCGCCGGACCAAGCTTCCAGGCGGCCATCTGGGCCGGGTAGTTCCAGGGGATGACCGCACCCACCACGCCCAGGGGCTCGCGGGTGATCGTGGCGACCGTGCCCTCGGGCGAGGGGGCGACCTGGCCGTACAGCTTGTCGGCGGCCTCGGCGTGCCAGCGGATGCAGGTCGCGGTCTCGGGCATGTCCAGCCCGACGGTGTCGGTGATCGGCTTGCCGGCGTCGAGCGTCTCGATCAGCCCAAGCTCGCGGCCGTTGGCCTCGATCAGGTTCGCCCAGCGGATCAGGATCGCCTTGCGCTCGGCCGGATCGAGACGCGACCAGCGTCCATCGTCGGCGGCCCGGCGCGCCGCCGCGACGGCCGTGTCCACGTCGGCCGGGCCGCCCTTCGCGACCTCCGCGAGGGGCTTCCCGGTGGCAGGGTTGACGCTGGTGAACCGCTCGCCGCCGGCCGCGTCCCGGAGCGAACCGTCGATGAACAGCTGGGTCCGCAGCCGGAGCCGCTCGATGTCGGCCCGCGATTCGGCGGCGGCAGGGATGAGGGGGTTGGTCATCGGGATCTCCGGGTGACGGATCGGTTCGAGCGCAAGGGCATCTTCGCCCCGGCGCGGGGCGCCGTCCAACGCCGTTGCATCCCACGTTCGCGACCGCCCGCCGTTCGCGGCCTATGCTGGGCTGATGCCCCGATCGACGACCATCGCCCATGCCTTCTGGCCGCGCTGGTACCGTGGCCTCGGCAGGCTCGATGGCGCCATCGAGCGCGTGTGGCGCCGGACAGGCCTGGGCAACGTGGTCCGGGTGACCGTTCTCGGCCGGCGCACCGGACGACGTCGCGCGCTATTCCTGGGCCTCCTGCGGGTCGGGTCGTACCGGTATCTCGGTCACCCGGATGTCGAATGTGCCTGGACACTCAACCTCGAGGCGGCGGGAGGCGGCGAGCTCGAGACCCATGACGGTCGATCGACGCTGTTCACCGTAAGACTGCTGGAGCCGGGCCTGGAGCGGGACGCCGTGATTCGGGCTACCTTCCGCCAGCATCCGTTCCCCGGCAACGTGTGCTACTGGCTGCTCCGAAGAAACCTGCAGGCGGCAGGTCGCTTCTACCGGCTGTCGATGGCCGAGCCCGAGACCCGATGACCAACCGCCGCTCCGCCCACCCGGGTCGACCATGGAGACCCGGGTCGTCGGAGCCACCCATCGAGCTGCGGGCCCGCGGGCTGACCGGGTGTCGCCCGGGCCCAACGGACATTCGACGGATCGCGGCGGCAGCCGATACCTTGTCT
>Ga0307440_1000166_pt1 | contig 29867 bp, 26 predicted proteins | sample SalMarWE160410MG_FD_202150 | JGI IMG/M metagenome (GOLD analysis project Ga0307440, IMG submission 202150) | Salt marsh sediment microbial communities from the Plum Island Ecosystem LTER, Massachusetts, United States - WE1604-10 | ecosystem: Environmental > Aquatic > Marine > Intertidal zone >...
GCAGGGGCGAAAGCGCTTTCGTCGAAAAGCTCGATCAGGAAAACGAAACGGCAACAATCCGCAAGCTTTTCACCTATCCGATTCCCTGCTGCATTTTTACCCATTCCCTCATGCCGAACAAGCACTTTCTCGAAATCGCCGAGGAGGCCGAATGTCCTACGCTCCAGACCGATCTGCCCACCTCCGACTTCTCTATTCGGCTCATGAGAGCCCTGAGCAATATCTTCGCCCCTCGGCAGACTATTCACGGTGTGTTTGTGGAGGTCTTCGGAATCGGCGTCCTCATCACCGGTGACAGCGGGGTCGGGAAAAGCGAGACCGCACTGGAGCTCATCGAGCGGGGTCATCGCCTCATCTGCGACGACTCAGTCGAGTTGAAGTGCATCAACGGCAATATCCTGATGGGAGCCGGCAAGAACCTCTATATGGGTCATCACATGGAGATCCGCGGGCTGGGCATCATCAATGTCGCTCACCTCTTCGGGGTTGGAGCGATCAGAGACCGCAAACAGGTGCAGTTGGTGGTTCACCTCGAGGAGTGGGACTCGACGAAGACCTATGACCGAATCGGCGCGGGAGACGATACCGCAGACTATCTCGGTGTAGCGGTGCCTTGCCTCACAATCCCGGTAAAACCGGGACGAAATATCCCCATCATCGTTGAGACTGCCGCGATGAACGAACGGCTCAAGAAAATGGGGTACTACTCGGCACGGGAGTTCAACGAAAACGTATTGGGGTGGTTGGAGAGCGAAAATGCGCGGTCGGCGTATTTTCAAGACAAAGACACCTTCTAGGAGTACTTGCATAGATGACCTCGCGGACAATTACGATACGCAATCGAGCAGGGATACACGCCCGACCTGCCGCCCTCATCGTTCAGACGGCAAACCGGTTCCATTCACAGGTCTACTTCGAGAAGGATAGCAATCGCATCAACGGAAAGTCGATAATGGGGATTATCACCCTCGGCGCCACCTACAATTCTACTCTTACTCTGATAGCCGACGGTGATGACGAACGAGAGGCGCTGGACGCAATCGCACAACTATTCGAGAACAAGTTTGAGGAAGCCTAAGAAGATATTCTTCCTACTGCTCTTGTTGACGCCGTTTGGCGTCTGGGCACAGCCGACAAGCCAAATCTTCTCGGTGCACGACGGTCATCTGTGGGCATCAATAAACGTATCGAACCCCCCGGGGGAGAGGATCATAGAGTCGATGCGGGAGGGCCTCGAATCCGAGGTGCAGTTCAACCTACGGGTCTACGAACGGAACAAAGGCCTGTTCAGCTTTCTCGGCGACAAACTGGTTGCGGATTGGAGGCGCGTACGCCGCGCCCGTTGGGACGAGTTCAGCGGAGAGTTTCTCATTACGACCGCCGCTGGAGGCTCGCGGCAAATGCAAGCGGCGCCGAGCTTTCTGTCGACGCTTTTTCACCTCAAAGCAGTCGATACGGGGATTCGTCTCGCGAGCGGGCACAACTACTACGTCCTCTCCAACGTGCAGATTCAGATCGTGAGGCTCGTTCCACCGCTGACGATGATCGCCCTCTTCCTCCCCCATAGACAGATCGACACCCCCTGGGTCGAGACGGAGATCGAGGTAAAATGAAGCTGACCCGCTCCACAGGATCGCCGAGTGCCGCGGGCCTTATCAGTCTCGTGCTCATCTATATCGTGCTCATCGTCCTCATTCTCTTCTTCTCCACGCAGGTGCTTCGTGACATCTCCCGGGCAAGTACCCTTTCGAGCTTCATCGTTGTCCCGATCGCCCTTCTGCTGCCGATCTTCATTATCGTCACACTCATTGTCAACGTAATTCGCCTTGCGCGTGAACGACGCTCGGGGCAGCCGGGGGCCCGGTTCAAGATTCGGCTGATTGTCTTCTTCATATTCATCGCCTTTCTCTCTTCGGTCCCCCAGGGCATCCTCTCGATAAGCTTCATCAACACGACGATGAACAGCTGGTTCTCGACCCCGACGCGCACCGCGCTGCAGGGTGGCGTGGATATCGCACTCGAGTACGTGAACGACCGACTCGCCAACCTGACGACCTTCGCCGACAGCGACGTGCTCGCCTTCATACTCAGAGATATCAACCGCTCACCGGATAGAGTGTGGTCGAACATTCACGGGGCGGATCCTGCAATCAGCGGGGTCCAGGTCTTCGAAGGCTCCGGAAAGGAGCTCTACTACCGCGGACAGCCGACCGCTCAGCTCAAGGGACAAATCGAGCTCAACCGCGAAGACGGAATGCTCCCCAAGGAGTCGTATGGCTCGACCAGCGTGTTGCGCTTTCTGAAGAACTTTCGGATCGACGGGAGGCGCTATGCGGTGGTCTTGAGCGCCTTGCTTCCCGAGGGCTTTGATCAGAAGGCGCAGGCATTGACGGCATCCCGTGAGACCTTTACCCAGCTCGATCGCTTCGGATCGATATTCAGGCTCGTGCTCGTGCTCTTCTTCTCCGTGTTCTCACTCCCGATGCTGCTTCTCTCGATACTCGTGAGCTTCCTGCTGAGCGAGGAGATCATGCGTCCTATCGTTAATCTCGAGGAGGCGACGAGAAGGGTAGCCGAGGGCGATTTCTCCTACCGTATTCTCGGCAGGGCGAGCGACGAGCTCTCGATGTTGGTCAGCTCGTTCAACCGAATGGTTTCGGAGCTCGAGCGGTCCAGATTGAAGCTCCTCCAGACCGAGAAGGTCACAGCCTGGCAAGAGATCGCCCAGCGGCTTGCCCACGAGATCAAGAATCCTCTGACTCCCATAAAGCTCTCCGCGCAGCGGATTCTCCGCAAGGTGCAAACCGACCCCCAAGATCTTCCGCGCATCGCCGAGAACTCGGTTCGGGCGATCATCAATGAGGTGGAAAGTCTCGACCGGCTCCTTCGCGAGTTCCGCGATTTCTCCCGACTTCCCGCCCCGACTCTCGCCGACGTGAAATTGCGGGAGCTCATCCAGGAGGTTGCGGAGGTCCACGCCCCGCCACACAAGAACGTCCGGATGAGCTTCGATGAGGTATCTGAGGAGATAGTCGTACAAGCCGACCGTAACCAGCTCAAGCAGGTATTCACGAATCTGATAAAGAATGCCCTCGAGGCAATCGAGGACGAGGGGAGAGTGATCGTGCGGGCCGACCTTGTCAGAAAGGGCAACAGCCAATATTGTAGGGTCCAGGTGCAGGATACGGGGCGAGGCATTGAGGCCGAGTACCAGAATCAGGTATTCAATCCCTATTTCACCACCAAGGGGGCGGGCACCGGATTGGGACTACCGATTGTCGAAAGAATCATCGTCGACCACAAGGGACAAATCTGGTTCGAGACAGGGGAAGGGGTCGGCACAACGTTTTTCATCGACCTTCCGATGGAGACGTAGATGGGCAAGGTCTTGGTGATCGATGACGAGCCGGGCATCCGCACGGTGTTGACCGACATCCTCGAAGACGAGGCGCACTCCGTCTATGCCGCGGCAGACGGCTTCGAAGGGCTCGCGATGATGAAACAGGAGCTCTTCGATATTGTCATCCTCGACGTTTGGCTCCCGAAGCTGGGCGGAATGGACGTCCTGAAGGAGCTCAAAGACGATTACCCGGAGGTCGAGGTCATCATAATCTCCGGCCATGCCAACATCGATCTCGCGGTACGTGCAGTAAAGCTCGGAGCCTATGACTTCCTGGAAAAGCCTCTCTCTCTCGAGAAGGTGACCACGCTCGTTCGAAACGCGCTCATGCTCGAGGACCTGAAGAGGGAGAACAAGACGCTCAAGAGCTCACTTTTCATGGAAGACGAGCTCATCGGCGAAAGCAAGGCGATGAACGGGGTCAAAGAGCTCGTTCGTCAGAGTGCAGGCTCCGAGGCGAAAATCCTCATCCTCGGGGAAAACGGTACCGGGAAGGAGCTCGTGGCTCGCGAGATTCACCGGCAGAGCAAACGATCGAGCGGGCCCTTCGTGGAGATCAACTGCGCGGCAATTCCGGATTCTTTGATCGAGAGCGAGCTGTTCGGCCACGAGAAGGGAGCCTTTACCGGCGCCGTCGCTCGGCGAAAGGGGAAATTCGAACTGGCGAACGGAGGCACGCTCTTCCTCGATGAGGTGGCCGACCTGTCGGCGAATGCCCAGGCGAAGGTGCTGAGGGCGATCCAGGAGATGAAGTTTGAGCGCGTCGGCAGCGAGCAGTCGATCTCGGTAGATGTACGTATAATCTCCGCGACGAACAAGGATATCCAGGTCGAAGTCGAAGCCAAACGGTTTCGCGAGGATTTGTACTTCCGTCTGAACGTTATCCCGATCGTCGTCCCGCCCCTGCGGGACCGCCAGGAAGATCTCGTTCCCTTGATGGAGTACTTCATGCGGAAGTTCAAGGAATCCGATCTGCCGGAGCCGAAGCGTGTTTCAGAGGAAGGGATGAAGGTCCTCTTCGGCTATTCGTGGCCTGGCAACATCCGGGAATTGAAAAATTTTGTCGAACGTATTAACATTATGGCTGACGAGGAAGAGATCTCTCAGGAGACCGTAAAGTTTTACCTGGGCGAAGAAAGAGTCAAGACCGAACCTGAAGCCCTGAAAGAATTCAACGACATGAAACTGGGTGAGGCCAAGGATGAGTTCGAGCGTCAGTTCATTGTCCACAAGCTGGAAATGCACGACTACAACATCACCCAGACCGCCCAAACCCTGGGTATCTATCCGAGCAACCTCCACGGCAAGATCAGAAAGCATGGAATAAGGGTGAAAAAATGAAAAATCTTACCCGGCGGCAGCAGGAGATTCTTCATTTTATCGAATCGTTCATCGGCACCCACAAGTATCCCCCAACGATTCGTGAGATCGCATCGGAGTTCGGAATCTCGGTGAAAGGCGCCTACGACCACGTAAAAGCTCTCGAGAAGAAGAGTCACATTCGCTGTGATCTCAACCGGTCACGGGCAATCGAGGTGCTCAAACCGGGAATGACCAACGAAGATTTCGTCCGAATCCCGGTATTGGGCAATGTGGCAGCGGGAGTCCCGCTCTTCTCTGAAGAGAACCTGGAGCGCTACATCCGCTTTCCAGGTGAATCTTTGACGAAGGGAAAGCATTTTGCTCTCAACGTAAAAGGAGACAGCATGCAGGACGTTGGTATCATGGACGGAGATACCGCGATCTTCCTCCAGAAGCAAACCGCCAACAACGGCGACATCGTCGTGGCGATGATCAACGAAGAAGCGTACACCCTCAAGCGCTTCTACCGCGAGAAGAACAGAATCAAGCTCAAAGCGGAGAACCCCGTCTATCCGCCAATCTATACACAGAATGTGAAAATCCTCGGAAAGCTCGAGTGCATTGTCCGTAACTATGAATAGGGGCTCCGTGCACCTCCTTCTCGGTCCCGAATCGGGTGAAAAAGAGCGTTTCCTCGAGCAGATCGCCGAGCAGGTTGGAAGATCGACGGGGTCTCCTCCCGAAATAACGAATGCATACACGTTCGACACTCAGGTTTCCGACGTCCTTGCCATTCTGCGAAACGGTTCTCTCTTCGCCGCCCACCGGATAGTCGTCCTGAAGGGCGCCGAAAGCATCACGAAGAAGAACGACGTGGAGCTCATTCGCGAGTACATCGCCCAGCCCGCACCCGACGCGACCTTCTGCCTCCTCGCCGATACCCCCTCGATCGACAAGCGGATCGAGAAGGCAGCCCCGAGCGGTGCAAAGCGTATCTTCTGGGAGCTGTTTGATAACCAAAAACGCAGCTGGCTCGTCGGATACTTCCGCGACGCGGGCATCACTATCAGCCCCGCCGCATCGGAGCTCCTACTCGACATGGTGGACAACAATACCAAGGACATGCGCAAGGAGTGTGAGAAGCTCACGTTGTTTTTCGGGAAGGGAAGCACGATCGAGGAGAGCGACGTCGAATCCTACATCTACCACAGCAAAGAGGAGAACGTATTCACGCTCTTCGACCGCGTCGCGGCGGCAGACTTCCCCGGTTCGCTCGAAGTGGTGCAGAGCATTCTTCTGTCGGGAGAGGCGAACGCAGTCTCGCTCCTGAGCGGGCTGTTGTGGCAGTTCCGCCGGCTCCATGAGATCAGGACGCTCCTCGACAACAACTACGGAGTCACGGAGGCCTGTTCGAAGGCGAAGATCAGAAGCAAACGAGCGCAGAAATCCTACGTTGCCGGCAGCAAGAATTACCGGGCCGAGGATCTCGAGAGGGTCATCACGCTGATTGCACGCTACGACGCTCTCGCGCGCGGAACCCGCAGCGGAGGGGAGTCACTTCTTCTCGAGCTGTTTCTCTATTACTGCATCGTGAAGCGCGGACGGGAGCCCGAATCCTACCGGGTCTAGAGTCGACCGGCTATCTCGTCGGTACGAGCAGCCATGATGAAATCGTTTCTATGGAGCCCGCCGATCTTGTGGGTCCACCATGAGACGGTAACCCGTCCCCATTCGGTCAGGATGGCGGGGTGATGCCCCTCCTCCTCAGCCGCCTGGCCCACACTTTGAGTGAAGTCCAAGGCCGAGACGAAATCCGGGAAGGAAAAGACGCGAACGAGGCGGCGAGCTCCGTCCACTGTCTCCACTCGCCACCCGGGCACCTCCCTCAGGTACTCCGACAGCTCGGCATCGGTCACCTGCGGCGCCCCCGCTCGGCAGACGGTGCATTTCTGGCCCCGAAGTTCCATCACTCGTCTCCTACCGTACCGATTGGGCCGCCTTCACCAGGTTCTTGAGACTCGGAACGGTTTCGTCCATCGTTCGCGTCTTCAAGCCGCAATCGGGATTCACCCAGATCTTCGACACCTCGAGGGAATCCTTCATTCTTATGAGTGCCTCCCGGATCTCGTTTTCCGGTGGGATTCGCGGTGAGTGGATATCGTAAACTCCCGGTCCAACCTGGTGTCTGTATCCCTGGTCTTTCAGGACGCGAAGCATGCCGAGGTCCGAACGGGCCGCCTCGATCGAGATGACGTCTGCGTCCATCTCTTCGATCTCCTTGATGATGTCCGCGAACTCGCTATAGCACATGTGGGTGTGGATCTGAGTCTCGTTCTTTGCACCGGCGCTCGCAAGCCTGAACGCCCGCACGGCCCAAATGAGATAATCTTTCTTCCAGTTGGCCTTGCGAAGCGGCAGTTTCTCCCGGAGCGCCGGCTCGTCGATCTGGATAACCCGGATTCCGGCCGCCTCCAGATCGTGAACTTCGTCTCGAATGGCGAGGCCCAGCTGATAGGCGATTTCCTTGAGCGTGAGATCTTCGCGTGGGAACGACCAGTTGAGAATCGTAACCGGTCCGGTGAGCATTCCCTTGACCGGTTTTTCGGTGAGGCTCTGCGCGTAGGTGATCCATTCGACGGTAATCGGTTTCTCGCGCCTCACGTCTCCGAAGATAATGGGCGGCTTGACGCCACGCGTCCCGTAGGACTGCACCCATCCGTTCTCCGTGAAGAGGAAACCGCGAAGATTCTCTCCGAAGTACTCGACCATGTCGTTTCGTTCGTACTCCCCGTGAACGAGAACGTCGAGTCCGATCTCCTCCTGGAGATTTATCAAGTCACGAATCTTGGCCCGAATCTTCTCGGTATACTCGACCTTGTCGATCTCGCCGTTTCTGTAGGCTCGACGAAGCTTCCGTATCTCACCGGTCTGCGGAAACGAGCCGATGGTCGTCGTGGGGAAGAGCGGCAGCTTCAGCGAGTTCTTTTGGCGCTCGAAGCGGTGCTCGAAATCTCCACTTCGCGAGAAATCCCCGTCCTTCAACGCTGCGACACGGTCGCGTACATCCTGGAAAAAGAACTCGCGTGACTCCTGTTTTTCGCGAATGATGACTTGATTCGCCGTGAAACCCTCGTTCCGCGTCCGAGAGGGATCTTCAAGGAGCTTCGATAGGTCCATAAGCTCACTGAGCTTTTCCTCTGCAAACGCGAGATGTCTCCGGTACTGATCGCCCATCTTCTTTTCGTATTTGACTGAATATGGAGTGAAGAGAAGCGAGCAGGAGGTGCTCAGTACGGGCTTTCGAACGACGTGATGGGTGATCTCGTCAAGAAGCTCAAGTGTTTTTCGGTAGTCGTTTCGCCAGACGTTGCGCCCGTTGACGACACCGGCGAAAAGGAGTCGGTCCTCGGGATATCCCCCCACCCTGATGAGCTTGAGGTTCTGCTTGCCCTCGAGGAAGTCGAGACCCACGGCGTCAAAATCGAGCTTCATGACCTGCTCGTAGACGTCGCGGATGTCGCCGAAGTAGGTCTGAAGAAGTACCTTCAGTGAACCCTTCTCCCCGAGAATCGTTTTGTACATTGCCGAGAAGCTTTCTATCTCAGCGGCCGAGAGATCGGTAACCAAGATCGGCTCATCGATCTGGACCCATTCGGCACCGAGCTCGCCGAGGCGCCTCAGAATTTCGCCGTAGACGGGCGCAATCTTTGAGGCCATCGAGCCGACGCTGCCTCCGTCGGGAAAGTGTGAGAGCTTGAGGAATGTGAGCGGTCCGGGTAGGACCGGTTTCGTAACAATGCCCAGCCTCTTCGCCTCGGAGAACTCGTCGAAGATCTTGGTGGATGCCAATTCAAAAACAGCCTTCGCAGAAATCTCCGGTACGACATAGTGGTAGTTCGTGTTGAACCACTTCTTCATCCAGAGTGCCTTGACATCGTGACCGGATTTTTGATAGCCGCGCGCCATGGCGAAATAGGTATCGAGCGGCGAGAGGCCGAGCTCCCGGTATCGCTCCGGAACCACACCGAGCGTCACAGCCATGTCGAGGATGGTATCGTAGAATGAAAAATCGTTCGAAGGGATATGGGTCACCCCATGCTCCCTCTGTACCCCCCAGTGCGCCTTCCTAAGCTCTGCAGCCGTTTTTTCGAGCTCCGCAGCCTCGATGGCTCCTTTGAAATACTGCTCGGTGACTCTCTTGAGCTCTCTCTGTGCGCCAATACGTGGATATCCGGGTACCGAAACCTCGACCATGTGCGCTCTCCTTGGCCTGTGCTGGATGAGCGTAATATAAACAAAGCGTCCGCATATTTCAACTGCACCACTTGACTCGACTAAGTCTATATAGTATTTTCTATATATAATTTGAACACCGAGTATGGAAAGGAGAGTCAGATGGCGGTTTCCATTTACACCACCCCGACCTGTTCCTACTGCAGAATGGCGAAGGACTACTTCCGGCAGAATCACATCTCGTTCACGGAGTACAACGTCGCTTCCGACACAAGACGAGCCGAGGAAATGGTTCGCAAGTCGGGACAGATGGGCGTTCCGGTGCTCGACATCAACGGCCGAGTCATCGTTGGCTTCAACAAGCCGGAGATCGAGCGAGCGCTACACCGATAACGCAAGTGACCAGCGGTAGAGGACGACGCTCAGTGCCTGCGCGACGTTCAGCGAGGCCTTGACACCAAAGAGCGGAACTGAGACTCGTCCTCTCCGCCTTTCAGCGAGCGCGATCAATTCCGGACGAACTCCGAGCTCCTCCGATCCCACAATCAACGTCCCTCGCTCGGGAAAGGAGAACTGTTCGAGAGGAGTTCCCCCCGTTTCCATCGCAAAGAGATTCTCCTCATTCTCGAGCTGAGCCGGTGAGACCACCTCCCACGGCACGATTTCCCAGCACCCCATGGAAGCCCTGCGTGCCCGGGGATGCGAGGGAAGCGGGCTCGATTCTGAGAGCAACACCCTCGACACTCCGAAGGCGTCGGCACATCGAAAGATCGATCCGACGTTGAAGGGCGAACGGACATCGTCCAGATAGAGCGTTACGGGAAAAACGGTTCGCCTCTTCCTGTCGAGAGCTCCCGTTTCCGGCACGAGAAAGTCCCAGTCCGCCGGTTCAGCCCCCAGCCAGACGAGCAAGTCGTGCCTGGTGGCGTTGCAGAGGCGCAGCAACTCCTGCTGCCCGTAGCCGGGCGACAGGTGGCGCAAGCGCTCCTGCAGCCGTGGCGGCAACCCCTCTTCCTCGAGCAGCAGCGCCCCGATCGCGCCGAGGTAGGGAAGATCGACGGTTCTTCCGGCCCGAAGGATCACTTCATAGGATTGGAGAATGGAGATGATCTTGCGCAGACGAGTCTCCCGCTTGAGGGTCTTCAATTTTCGGATGGTGATCAACCCTTTCGCCTCCGGGCGGTCAGAAAGCCTGTTTGATGAGCTCGAACAGGTCCTCCGCCGAGACGGGATCGGTCAGGAAGTGAGTCATGGGGAGCTCGTGAGCGATTCTCGCTACTTCCACCATCGAGTCGAGGTCGAGATCGAGCTCCTTGAGCCTCATCGGCACCTGAAGCAGTCCCATACGCTGCCTGACGGCATCCACGACCTGAACGGAGAACTCCTTGAGCGGCTTCCCGTAGATCTCCTCACCGAGGACATTGCCGATTCGTTCGACCTTCTTGGGCTGCGAACGCAGCCCGAGCTCGAGGATGTAGGGGATCATGACCGAGGCAACCACTGACTTCGGAACCATCATCTTCCCACCTATCGCGTACGCAATGGAAGATCCCACCCCCTGTGTGCTCATCGAAAGGCTCAAAGCAACCAACAGCCCGGCCTCAGAGGCCTGAAAACGAAGATTCCGGTCGTCTGAGTGAGCGGCAAGCTCGTCCATGATGGAGGTGATTACCCCGATTGCCCGCAGGGAGAGTGTTTCCGAAAGAAAGGTGCTCCGGCGCGAAAAATAGGACTCGATCGCCGAAAGCAGAGTATCGAGCATCGTCGACACGGTCAGCCGCTCCGACAGCGACAACGTCAGGACCGGGTCGAGTATCGCAACGTCCGCAGTCTTCCCGACGTTCGCGATCGACGCTCTCCGATTCCTGGCGTCGACGATGAGGCAATCGTTCGTCAGCATAAAGGGATCCCTGCACGTCGTCGGAATCGCGATGAGTGGAACAGCAAGCTCATCCTCTCCGCGCGCTCGCGGAGAGGAGAAATAGTCATCGAAGGGAGCATCCACCGCAGCCAGTCGGGCAATGCATTTCGCGCAGGAGAGGGCCCGAACACCGCCGACCCCCAGCACCATGTCCACCCTACCCGCTCTGCAGAGATCGAGTCCCTTCTCGATGACTCCGCTCGTAGAGCTCGGCCCGAGCTCATCGAACACGATACATGCAATCCCTGCTTTTTTGAGGTAGCTGCCGATGGAATCCACGACCCGGAACTCTCCGAGTACCCCGTCGGCGACAACGAAGGCCCTTGTGCCGTAGCGAGCGGCGACCTGACCGACACGATTCAGAATATCCAGGCCGAAATGTACAGAAGTTGGTACATGGAAAATGAGCTCATCCACCTCAGTCTCCGGATGTGAAGATAAAAAAAGGTAGAGATCCCTTCTCTACCTTCGTCTTTCTACTCAACCTTGCTCGTTCAGGTACTCATGGGCGACTGGAATCACCCGATCTCTACAGATCGAAAAGGTCCATAACCTTGTTGGCGACCGCTTCGATGACCTTGTCATTGATGTAGGAGGGGTTTTGGAGCTTGCGTTTCACCTCGTCCACGCGATCCATGCGGATATCCGGGCTGTTCTTCACGCGTTCGGTCGCCTGAAAGATCTCGCCCATCTGCTTCGCTTCCGAGGAGACGTTGATAGAGTCGGTTTTCTCTCTCTTGACCGGCTTTGACGGCTTGTTCGTCTTGTTAAATTGCTGGGGTGGATCAACCGGACCAAGTCTGTCAATCGTCATTACAGAACCCTACCTTCCTTTTAAAGTATCGTCACCTTTCGCCTTCATATTAAGTCATTTTCGAGCCGGAAACAAGTACCGTGAATTCTCCCAAGATCTTGGTCCGTGCTCGAAGCTCCTCGAGGTGACCTGCGGCGCTGTCAACGCGATACTCCTCATGAACTTTCGTCATCTCTCGACCGATTACAATTGCCCGTTCAGGAGATAAATCGGTAAGATCGGTCAAGAGCTTTACGATTCGATAGGGTGATTCGTAGAGCACAAAGGCCTCGCCGCGAGAGAGGAGCTCCTGCAATCGTTTCCGCCTCTTTCCCGGCTTTATCGAGAGGAAGCCCTCGAAAGTCACAGTCTTGTCGCCCTGTCCGGCAACACTGACAACGGCTGCAAAGGCGGATACCCCGGGTACCGGGATGATTTCGAATCCGGCGGCACGCGCCGTCCGAACCAGAGTCGAGCCCGGATCGCTCAATGAAGGCGTTCCAGCGTCGCTGACATAGGCGACACTCTTTCCATCGGCAAGCAGGCCGACGATGCGCTGCGCCGCTGCGGCCTCATTCTCGGCCCTGCAGCTCAGAAGCTGTTTGGAGACGCCCAGTGAGTTCAGGAGCTTGAGGGTGCGGCGTGTGTCTTCACAGGCCACAACGTCGACCTCTTCGAGTATGCGTTCCGCGCGGCGAGTGATGTCGTCGAGGTTGCCGATTGGCGTGGCAACGATATAGAGCGCAGCCATGGCCCAACTGTAGACCGATCGTCCTGCCTTGCCAATTGCCGACACCCTGTGTACCTTCTACGAAACAACGAACATGTGGAGTTGAGAATGGAGTATCGGAAACTGGGCACCTCCTCGCTCGAGGTATCGGTTGTCGGCCTGGGAACCTGGGCCATTGGCAACGACTTCTGGGGAAGCGTGAATGACGAGGAATCGATTCGGGCCATACAGGCCGCCCTCGATGGAGGCATCAATCTCATTGACACTGCGCCGGCCTACGGGGCGGGCCATTCTGAGGAGGTGGTCGGCAAGGCCATCAAGGGAAGACGGGAAACGGCAATCGTCGCCACCAAGTGCGGGATCATCCGAACCAAGGACGATTTCGTCCGGAATCTCAAGCCGGAGTCTCTCTACAGGGAGATAGACGACTCGCTTCGCCGACTCGGTGTGGACGTCATCGACCTGTGGCAGATTCACTGGCCGGATCCGAACACTCCTTTGGAGCGCAGCCTCGAGGCTATTCATCGAATCAAGGAGCAAGGGAAGTTCCGTTTCCTCGGGGTGTCGAACTTCGACGTCGATCGAATGGAAAAGACGCGGGAGGTGGCGGAAATAGTAAGCCTGCAGCCGCAGTACTCACTCCTCGAACGATCTATTGAGGAGAAGATCCTCGACTACTGTCGCCGGACGAACGTTGGAGTCCTCGGCTACGGGACCCTGGCAGGAGGCATACTCACCGGGAAGTTCAAGAAGCCGCCCGAGTTTACGACCGGTGACAATCGGGCGAATTTCTATCCATACTTTCACGAACCGGTCTTCAGCGAGATTCGAAAGCTCATCTCGGTTCTGGAGGAGATCGCCGCCGAACGCGAAAAGAGCGTGGCACAAGTAGCAATAAACTGGACGATCCGGCAGCCGGGAGTCACAACCGCGCTCGTCGGAGCGAAGAATAAGGAGCAGGCAGGGGTCAACGCGGGTGCCGGCGATTTTTCGCTCACCGACGAAGAGCTGAAGAGGATCGACGAGGCGGTCGGGGCCGTTACTCTCGGGTCGTAGCTGCGGCGGTGACGGAGGAGGTGCGAGATCCAGATCATTATTCTTGTACTGATAGCCGTCATCGTCGTCTGGCTCCTTCGCATAATCATCAAAGAGGGCCGGAGCCGCAGACCGCTTCCTCGGAACACCCGGGAGCTGCCGGCTTCCGGGACAGGAAAGCCCTGTCCTCTGTGCTCGACTCCCCTCGAACCCGGCCAGCGTGTACATTCCGTCGTCTATCCGGGCAAGAGTGAACGGCTCGTGGAGATCTACGGCTGTCCGAACTGTCGCCCGACGCGGGGTCTCGCGCACGCTGCTCGGGTTTGTCCAGTGTGCAATCAGGAGCTCGGAGAAAAAGACTACGTGGTGGGCAGAATGTTTGAACGAAGCGGTCAGCGCAAACACCTCCACGTACTTGGATGCACTCGATGCCGCAAAGGGGCCTGACCCGAAGCAAACCGAGGATTGACAGATCGCCGGTGCCGCGATAAATTCTGTCAAAAGAAGAGAAGGGAATGAGCAGGCGCCGCGCTTCGGATGAAGGCACGGAGAGCCGGGCCCTGGACGGGTTGACGAGTCGGCGGTCGAGCTGCGACTCTACATCCCCCATCGGGCAGCAGGGAAGAATACCTGTGGGACAATGGATCGAACCTTGTCCCGCAGGTATTTTTTTTGCCGTCGCATTCACTCAGAAGGGGGAGCGTGATGGGATTGAGCGAAGACCAGGTTAAACATTTGGCCGGTATCTCGCAGGAAGAGGCGCAGAACCGGCTCCGAACGCTGGGGTACAACGAGCTGCCGACCGCGCGCCGCCGCGGGGTCGGGCGCATTATCCTCGATATTCTTCGAGAGCCGATGTTCCTCCTGCTCGTGAGCTGTGGCACTCTCTACCTCGTGCTCGGTGATGTCGAAGAGGCGCTCATGCTGCTCGGCTTCGTCTTCGTCATCATGGGAATCACGATCTACCAGGAACAGAAGACTGAACGCGCCCTCGACGCACTCCGCGATCTCTCATCGCCGCGTGCATTGGTTATCCGGGGCGGAGTCCGTCGCAGGATCGCGGGCCGAGAGGTTGTTCCCGGCGATCTCGTGATTCTTCAGGAGGGTGACCGTGTCCCCGCCGACTGTCGTCTGCTCTGGGGGTTGAACTTGAGCTGCGACGAATCGCTGCTCACCGGCGAGTCGGTTCCGGTAAGAAAGCTCGTGGACGAGCGGGTTGACGAGCTCGAGGCCGTGGCACAGCTACCGAAGGAGAAGGCGCGACCGGGCGGCGACGACCTCCCCTATCTTTTTTCGGGGAGCCTGGTATCCCATGGTGAAGGAGTCGCGCTCGTCCTCGAGACGGGCGCGAAGACGGAGCTCGGAAAGATCGGGAAGGCGCTGACCGGTATCGCAGAGGAAAAGACGAACCTGCAGCGGGAGACCGGAAGGGTCGTCAAGGTCGCGTTTCTTCTCGCGGCGGCATTATGCGGTCTCGTTATCCTCGTCTACGGCCTCGTTCGTTCAAACTGGCTCGATGGTATTCTTGCCGGATTGACCCTTGCGATGGCCATGCTGCCCGAGGAATTCCCGGTGGTTCTGACTGTCTTCCTTGCCCTCGGGGCCTATCGCATCTCGAAAAGTCGGGTGCTCACGCGGCGGATGTCTGCGGTGGAGACACTCGGATCGGCGACGGTTCTTTGCAGCGACAAGACGGGCACGCTGACCGAAAACCGCATGAACATCCAGGAGCTCAGCGTCGTAGGAAGAGCGCGTGCGGTCTGGTCCCCCTCGGACGGGGAGCTCCCTGAACAGTTCCACAGGCTCGTCGAATACGGGATCCTCGCCAGCAAGCGTGATCCGTTCGATCCGATGGAGAAGGCGTTGGTTGGTCTCGGCGCCTCGGAGCTTGCCGATACCGAACATCTTCACCCCGAGCTTCCCCTGATCGAGGAGTATCCGATCTCGCGAAGGCTCCTGGCACTCTCGCACGTCTGGCCCGATCCAGAGGGAACTGGATTCGTCGTCTCGGCGAAGGGGGCGCCGGAGGCGATAGCCGACCTCTGTCACCTGGGCGACGATCTGCGTGAGACGATGGGTGCCGAGGTGGAACGGATGGCGGGCTCGGGGCTTCGGGTATTGGGAGTTGCCAAAGCGCGATCGCTCGACGGCAAGCTTCCGGGCTCTCAGCATGACTTCGACTTCGAGCTGGTAGGGTTGGTCGGGCTCGCCGACCCCGTGCGCGATTCGGTTCGGCCTGCAATCGCAGAGTGCTTCTCGGCCGGCATTCGGGTCATCATGATTACGGGGGACTATCCGTCGACCGCCCGAAACATCGCGCGCCAGATCGGGCTCGACAACTGTGAGAATGTCATCAGCGGAGAGGAGCTGCGGGACATGGAGCCGGCGATGCTCCGCGAGCGAATCCAGAGTGTACGCATCTTTGCGCGTGTCCTTCCCGAGCAGAAGCTCGACATCGTGAAGGCTCTCCGGGAGAACGGTCAGGTCGTTGCGATGACGGGCGACGGTGTAAACGATGCGCCGGCGCTGAAAGCAGCTCACATCGGAATTGCGATGGGCGAGCGCGGTACCGACGTTGCCCGTGAGGCAGCCGCCCTGGTGCTTTTGAAGGACGACTTCGAGTCTATCGTGGCCGCCGTGCGCGTAGGAAGACGCATATACGACAATCTCCGCAAGGCGATGGCCTACATCATCGGAGTTCACATCCCAATCGCAGGCATGTCCCTGATACCCGTCCTCCTCGGCTGGCCGATAATCCTCCACCCGGTTCACATCGTCTTCCTCGAGCTCATTATCGATCCGGCCTGTTCGGTAGTTTTCGAGCAGGAGCAGGGAGAGGCGGATATCATGTCCCGTCCTCCACGAAATCCGGGTGTCCGACTCTTTGGCCTGAGGATGCTCACACTGAGCCTCGTACAGGGTCTCTTCGCGCTGGCTGCCGTGGCAGCGGTATTTCTTTGGGTCCGTTCAACCGGGATGAGCGACTCCGCGGCACGGACGGCCGCATTCATCACTTTGATCATCTCGAACCTGGGACTCATTCTCTCGAATCGCTCCTGGACGGCCAACCTTCTCGAGACGCTACGTCGAAAGAACCGTGCCTTCCGGTGGGTTCTCGCAGGGGCTCTCGCCTTCCTCGCGCTCGTCGTCTTCGTGCCGGGGCTCAGGGAACTGTTCCTCTTCTCGCCCGTTACCGCGGAAGTAGGCATCGTATCGGTGGCTGCTGGCGCTGTCGGTGTACTCTGGTTCGAGGTGGTCAAGCTCGCGGCCCGGAAGCGCAGATAGCGAAGGAAGCGGCTTGCCGACGACGGCCGTGCTTACTATCTTCAATGGCGAGACGACGAATCGAACAGGAGTACTGCAATGGGGAAACGCGCTCTGGTCACCGGAGCCAACACCGGAATCGGAAAAGAGATTGCCCGAGGTCTTGCACGGGACGGAATGGAGGTGATTCTCGGCTGCAGGGACAAGGATCGTGGGGAGGCAGCCCTCCGAGAGCTGACCGAAGATACCGGAAACAAGGAGCTCTCGCTGATGATTCTCGATTTGGCGAGACTCGCGTCGATTCGTGAGTTCGCGCGCGGGTTCGTGGACCGGTTCGATCACCTCGATGTGCTCGTCAACAACGCCGGAGTCTCTCACCAGAAATACGACGAGACGCGTGATGGCTTCGAGCTGGTGTTCGGCGTCAACTTCCTCGGTCCATTTCTGCTCACGAATCTCCTCCTCCCCGCGCTCGAGAAGGCGCCGCCGTCACGGATCGTCAATGTCGCCTCGTCTGTCCACACAAACGGGCATATCGATCGCAGGGATCCGCAGATGATCGGGCGCTGGGAGAACCGGAAGGCCTACGCAAACAGCAAGCTTGCTGACATCCTCTTTACTCGAGAGCTCGCGCGTAGGCTGAAAGGCACGGGGGTAACGGCCAACTGCTTCAATCCCGGCCTCGTCCGCTCCGAGTTCTTCAGAAATTACCATCCAATTCCGTTCATGCTCCGGATCGTGTTGAAGCTCATGGGCAAGCCCCCCGCCGAAGGAGCCGATACCGGTATCTACCTCGCCTCCTCTTACGATGTGGCGGCAATGACCGGCGGCTACTACGAGAAACGTGCTCTCAAGGAGCCCTCCGAGGAGGCACGGGACGGCGATCTGGCGAGGTGGTTGTGGGATTACGCTGAAACGCGGGTCGGTCTGACAGATCCCGTTGATCGTTCTTGAGCCATTCGGATGCGTTCTTCTCACCGCACAGTCGGCTATTCGGATCGCGAAACAGCAGATTCGATCTTCGGGATGATTGAACGTACATAGGTGTTGAGATCCTCGATCTCGTCACGCGGGAAGCGAAACCCGATTGCCCCTTCGTGTCCGCCACCGTTCTCGATTGAGAGAACGGTGAGGAGCTCCCTAAGATCGAAGCCCTTGTAGCCGGGGTTTCTTCTCAAGCGAAACTGGACCAGGTCCGTGTAGCGTGTATCGTCGTAGTAGCAAACGAGCCCGAGCTTCCCACTGTCCTCCGCGAGGCGATCGGCGACGGTCCGCGAAACCGAAACGACCGTGTCGTGATCATGATCCTTGAATAGCCGCCGTGCATCCTCCCTATCGAAGATGACGTACCCGATCGATTTCGACTTCTTGCGCTTGTTCAGCATCGTTCGAAAACAATGCTCCTCGTTGCTCGTGAGCTGTCGCAGCTCCGCGAAGACCTCGTTCATGTTCGCGAAGTTGCTTGCCTTGATGGTTTCCTTTGCGAGCATCGTATTGAACATGTTGGAGAAGATTTCGTAGTAGCGACGCTCTCGCTTCGACTTCAGGTACTGTCCCATATTGGAATCTGCGATGATGCCCGTGAGCAGGGAGAGGACAAGATTTCGCGAAAAAAGATCCGTTACCTGGTATTGCCGAAGCAGGTCCGCACGGCCGCTCAGTTTCATTGCCAGATGCCCTACGAGCTCGGCCGCCGAAGACGCTTCGGTGACGAGGCAGTAGCCTTCGGTGCCGATGTAGGCGCCATCTGTTCCGATGTGATGATCGATTTCGATCTTGATCACCTTCTCGTCTACCATGAGCTTTCGGCCGTAATCGCTCACGTCTACCATGTCGGGCTTCGGGGTGTCGATTACAGCGATAACATCAACTGGATACTCGCCCTTTTCGAGAGAAGTGACGATCTGGATCGAGTTGTAGCGGCAGATGTTGAGCAGGTAGTCGAATTGTTTGCTCATCGAATGGGAGAGATAGACGATCGGCGCCTTCCCGAACTTGCTCAGGATGAGGGCAAAGCCAACGAGCCCGGAAACGCAGTCCTCATCCGGGTTCTTGTGTCCAACCAACAGAAAGTGCTCGCGGTTCACGATGACGTCGATAATGTTATCGATAATGCGGTTCTTCTCGGCAATGGTGCCGATTACCCGCTTGCGGTCACCTACCATCTTCTATCCTATCCTCTCGCGGGCTCGCCGATACCACGCAATTCTTACCCGCTTCTTTCGCTCGGTAAAGTGCCTCGTCCGCGGCGGCGCGAAGCTCTTTCAGGTCCGATGCACACTCGGGGTATCCTGCAACTCCCTGGCTCGTCGTAATCTGTTGGATCGGACCACCCTGGAGAAGTGTGAGGGAGGCGATCTCACGGCAGATTCCCCACGCCATCGTCGTCGCTTCGTCGAGCGAGGTTCTTGGAAGCAAAACCGTGAACTCGTCTCCTCCGTAACGTGCGATGACATCGGTCTCGCGGAGACGCTCCTTGAAGACCCTCACCGCCTCGAGAATAACCCGGTCACCCATCTCATTCCCGAAGCCCTCATTGATCTCGCGGAATCGGTCGAGATCCACCATGACCAGACTCAACGAGGTGCCGTCGCGTTGGGCGCTTCGAAAATGGTCGACGATGACGTCTTCGAGGAAACGCCGATTGTAGACTCCGGTAAGCTCGTCGGTTACCGCCCGCTTGCGCGCATCTTCGCCCCAGGTAACCATCTCGGAGAGGAACTCACCGGTGTTTTCGAGCCTTTGAGTCGTGATGTTGAGCATACGGTACATGATCTTGATGGCTGTTTCACTGTTTTCCTGGATGAAGCTGAAGAAGGACTTCTCCGGCAGCTTCAGGACTCGGCTGTTCTCCTTGGCATAGCAGGTCGCCGATCGGGGGGCGCTCTCGAAGATGGACATCTCACCGAAAAAGTTACCGGCGTGGAATTCGGCGATCTCCCGCTGAGAGCCGTCCTCGAGGGAGATTGAGCTGCCGATGCAGCCCTTCAACACGATGAAGAGCTCGTTGCCCGCGTCTCCCTGACTGAAAAGCTTCTTCCCGGCAGGAACATGCTCCTCTTCCATTATGCGAGAGACCGCAGTCAGCTCCCCGGGATCGAGCATCGAGAAAATCGTCACATCATGCAACGAAGCATCGGCAGGTTTCGTGCTCACCCTATCGCCGCCTTCGAAGTGAAAACGCGGTTACCCCCCGCCTCCCGTGCCTCCCACATGGTCGAGAAGGCCCGCTCGATGAGCCCCTTGGGTTCCTGCGCATCGTGAGGAAAAGAAGCGATCCCAATGCTCGCAGTGAGTGATATCGAATCACCGCCGACGATCTGTGAAATGTCGAGCGAAGCAATCCTTTCCCTCAGTCGCTCCGCCCGCTCGGCGGCTGCAGAAACGCCGGTTCCCGGTAGGACAACGGCAAGCTCGTTACCGCGATAGCGGACCGCAAGGTCCTGCGACCTCAGCGAGGAGCCGACAGTTTCGGCAAGTAGCTTCAACACCCCGTCGCCCGCCTCATGGCCGTAAGTGTCGTTGATTATTTTGAAGTTGTCCGGTTTCACCATCAAAACACTTGTCTCTTCACCATAGCCCGGAAGAAGTTGCGCGAAATCTTCCTCGAGGAAGGTCCGGTTGAAGAGCCCGGTCAGCTCGTCGCTCAGCAACTGCCTTCGCAGCGCCTGGACCCATGGAGACTTCTCCGATATGAGCGCGTTCGTGCTTCGGATACGGCCGGCGATGATCGCAAGGAGCTTGTGGAGGATTTGCGCAAAGACCTTCGGGTGACGGTGGAGGAGATCTTCGAACGAGACGTTTCTTTCGGGAAATACGAGGAGCGTCGTATCCTTGACGGCTGTCGCCGTCGCTGTACGCGGTTTGCTGTCGAGCATCGCCAGTTCGCCGAAACACTCACCTGCAACGTATCGCGCCAAGTCGACCGTTCTCCCGCTCTCGGTGTTCTTCGATATGACGACCTCCCCGCTCTTGATGATGTAGAGCTCGTCGTGGATGCTCCCCTCTTTGAACACCACCTCTCCCTTGGGATACCGGTAGTAGGCGCTGTGGGCTGCAACGATGTCGATTTCGTCGGGACCGAGTTTCGAAAAGAGACTTACATTTTTCAATAGCTCGGTTTTCGCCATGCCGGTACAGTAAACATCACTTTTCTTCCTATGTCAAATCTGACAGGCGCCCTCTTTCACTGTGGCGCACCCCGACGGACGGCGCGCCACCGCACTCCGATTCCCGATCCGCGGGTTCCGTCTCGCGTCTACGGCAAGTCGCCAACCTTGAATGCGACCATTCAATAGTGTACAGTTGCCCGCATGGAGCACATGAAACGAACTGCCACTTGCGGAGAGCTCTCGAAGGCACGCCTCGGCGAAGAGGTTGTGCTGAACGGGTGGGTCCATCGTACCCGTGATCACGGTGGGATTCATTTTATCGACCTTCGAGACCGTTACGGCGTCACACAGGTCGTCGTCGACAGCGACGCCTCCGAAAAGCTCCACGAGCTCGTGCGCTCGGTGAAATTCGAATACTGCATCGCGGTTAGCGGGGTCGTCCGCAGCCGCCCGGAGTCGATGGTTAACAAAGAGCTCTCGACGGGGGAGATCGAGGTCGCCGTGTCGGAGGTGAGCGTGCTGTCGAAATGCGAGGTACTGCCCTTCATGGTCGACGAGAAGTCGGACGCAAAAGAGGACCTCCGCCTCAAGTTTCGATATCTCGATCTGCGCTCCTTTTCGATGCAGCGAAAGCTCAAGCTGAGGCATGAGGTCGCTCTTTCGGTTCGGGAATATCTATCGGGAGAAGGATTCTACGAAATCGAAACCCCGACCCTCATCAAATCGACCCCGGAAGGGGCCCGGGACTTCCTCGTTCCGTCGCGGCTTCATGCGGGCAAGTTCTATGCTCTTCCGCAGTCCCCTCAGCTGTTCAAGCAGATCTTGATGGTTTCAGGGTTCGACAAGTACTTCCAAATAGCGCATTGTTTTCGCGATGAGGATGCTCGTGGGGATCGTCAACTCGAGCACACCCAGATCGACATCGAAATGAGCTTCGTCTCGAAGGAGGACGTCTTCGCCCTCGTCGAGGGCCTCATGGAGAACGTTTTCCGCACAACGATTGCGGTTCCTGTCGAGACGCCATTCGAGCGGCTTGCCTACGACGAGGCGATGGGAAGATTCGGGAGCGACAAACCGGACCTCCGGTTCGGTCTCGAGCTCCAGGACTTCGAGGGGTTCGCGAAAGACTCGGAGTTCCAGGTCTTTACCGGCGTCATCGAGTCCGGCGGAGCGGTCAAAACACTCGTCGCCCCGGGCTGCGCCTCCTACTCCCGAAAGATGATCGCCGAGCTCGAAGAGGTCGCTAGGACCTACGGTGCAAAGGGCCTCGCCTGGATGAAGGTCCTCGATGAAGGCTTCGAGGGTGGTATTTCGAAGTTCTTCTCGGCGCGCGTCGAAGAGATCAAAAAGGCGCTCGGAGCCGAGTCAGGAGATCTCATCCTCGCGGTGGCCGATTCCTGGCGGACCGCCTGCACCGCGCTTGGCGCCGTCCGAACCCGCCTTGGCGCTGAGCTCGAGCTGACGAAAGGGAAGGGCTACCGGTTCTGCTGGGTTACGGATTTCCCCCTCTTCGAATGGAACAAAGACGAAAACCGCTGGGAAGCCGCCCACCACATGTTCACGATGCCTCAGGAACGTTTCATCGAGAAGCTCGAGGAGGACCCCGGCAAGGTCAAGGGGGATCTCTACGACCTCGTCTGTAACGGAATGGAGCTCGCCTCCGGTTCGATCAGGATCCACGATCCCGAGCTCCAACGGAGGATTTTCGACATCGTCGGATTCTCCCATGAAGAGGCCGAGAGGAGGTTCGGCTTTCTTCTCGACGCGTTCAAATACGGACCGCCGCCCCACGGCGGAATCGCGCCCGGGCTCGACCGCCTCCTCACGATCATGACCGGTGAACCCAGCATTCGGGAGGTCATCGCCTTTCCGAAAAACACCGTTGGGATATCGCCGATGGACGGTACACCGTCCGAGGTCGATCCTCGCCAGCTCGACGAGCTGCATATTCGCCTCGTTCCCTCGGACAAAACCGACTGAGCGGAAGCAGGCAGACGAACTGCACGAAGGAGCATCTCATGCACACAATTCGAACCTACAACAACATCTCACCGAAGGGGCTCGAGCTCTTTCCACGAGAACTTTTCGAGATTACCGATTCAACCGATACTCCGGACGGTATTCTGGTCCGTAGCTATTCACTTCATGATCTCTCTTTTCCTGCGACACTCAAAGGGATTGCGCGTGCGGGTGCGGGAGTGAACAACATCCCCATAGCCCGATGCACCGAGAAGGGAATCGTCGTCTTCAACACTCCGGGGGCAAACGCCAACAGCGTCAAAGAGCTCGTGATAACCGGACTGCTGATCTCCTCGCGGAAGGTCTACCGCGCAATCGAATGGGTGAGGAGCCTCCGAGGCAAAGGTGATGAAATCCCGAAGCTCGTCGAAAAGGAGAAGTCGAACTTCGTCGGGCCCGAGATCCGGGGCAAAAAGCTCGGGGTAATCGGGCTGGGCGCGGTCGGAGTCCAGGTGGCAAACGATACCTCCGCCCTCGGAATGGATGTCGTCGGATACGATCCATACATCTCCGTGGAGTCCGCCTGGGGCCTTTCGCGAGCTGTCAAACGTGCTTCGGACCTCGACTCTCTGCTGGCAACCGCCGACTATCTTACCATCCACGTGCCCCTCGACGAGAGCACGAGGGGAATTCTCGGAAAGCAGGCCTTTTCGAAGATGAGGCGCGGCGTGCGGATTCTCAACTTTGCACGAGCCGAGCTCGTGAACAGCACCGATATCCTGAAGGCAATCGAGGATGGAATCGTCGAACGCTACGTCACCGATTTCCCCGACGAAACCCTGCTCGCAAATCCGGCGGTGCTCACACTGCCTCATCTCGGGGCCTCGACGCCGGAAGCGGAAGACAACTGCGCCGTCATGGCGGCACAGCAGCTTCGTGACTACCTCGAGCTCGGCGTTATCAAGAACTCGGTCAACTTCCCCGAGTGCGAGATGCGCATGACGGCGAAGACGCGGGTTCTTATCGCAAACAAGAATATCCCGAACATGGTCGGTCAGATCACCACTTTGCTTGCAAGCGAACGGATCAACATCTCCGAGATGATCAACCGGCACAAGGGAGAGTACGCCTACAACATTATCGATCTGGAAGGCGCCGTGCCCGAGGACTTCGAATCGAAGGTGCTCCAGATCCCCGGAATCATCACGGCCCGAGTCATACGAGTCGACGGGTAGCTCCGGCGGATGAGATGACGCCCGAGGCACCCCGTCCTCGAACGCCCTGGCGTCGTCGGCAACGTTCAGTCGATCGCGGATTTGATGCTCTTTGCCACTTCCTCGAGATTCTTGACATAGTCTTCGGCAAGTGGGTCGATCGTCACGACTCGGGCCCCGACGCTGTCTGCGATGACCTCGGCGCGAGAGCGGTCGAACTGCGGCTCGACAAAGATCATCTTGACTTTCAGCCCTTTCGCCTCCGATATAAGCCCGGCAAGCTGTTTCGGTCCGGGGTTCTTTCCCTCCACTTCGATGCTCACCTGCCTCAGATCGAACTCGTCGGCAAAGTACCCGAAGGCAGGATGGAAGACGAAGAAGCTCCGTCCGCTGAGGCCCGCGAGAGTCGAGGCGATTTGCCGGTGAAGCTGGTCCATCTGTTCGTCGAGCCGTTTCAGTCCTGCTGCGTAGGCCTGGGCGCCGGCCGGATCCGCGACTGCAAGCGCTTTCTCGATAGCGGCCCCCTGAATCTTCACAAGCTGCGGCGAGAGCCAGATGTGCGGGTCGGTACCCGTGTCCGCCGCTCCGGTCACATGCTGAGCAAAGCTGCGCAGAGGGATATCGGCCTGGGTATCGACAACGGTGAGATCCTTCATTGTGCTTCGAATCTTCGAAACAAGGACCTCTTCGAACGGCAGGCCGACCGCAAAATAGAGACGAGCTTGGGAAAGCTTCACTATCTGACGAGGAGTCGGATCGTAATTCTCGGGTTCGGTGCCCGGGGGTACCAGAGAATGAACCTCCACCCGGCCCCCGCCGATTTCCTTGACGAAGTAGACCTGCGGCGGGATGCTGACGAAGCACTGAATGACCGGAGTTGCGGGCGAGGTCCCCGTGTCCGTAGACTCTGCTTTGCCTCCCGCGAAGAGCGACGGGGGACCTGCCGCCAATGCGAACGCGAGAATGGAGAGAACGATTGACTTCATTTCCTACCTCGGAATAAACGATAAGAGCGTCCTTCACGAGAGTCAAGCGAAGCCACCTCTCATGCCGCGCTTGAAGTTTTTCCCACCTTTCGACAGACTCGTTCCATATGGCAAAACAGAAGACGGTCTATCGCTGCGAGGCATGCGGCCATGAGGAGCCGAAATGGCTCGGTCGATGCCCGGAATGCGGAGCGTGGAACTCCTTGGAACAGTCGGTACTCGCATCGACCTCTTCGGGCCGCTCCAAACGCAACCTGCAGAGTGTACCACTCGAGCGAATCGAGGTCTCCGAAGCGGGCCGTTTCGACTCGGGACTGGAGGAGATCAACCGGGTGCTCGGCGGCGGCGTCATGAAGGGCTCATCGATCCTGCTCGGCGGCGAGCCCGGTATCGGCAAGTCGACCGTGATGCTCCAAATAGCGGCGGGGGTGAAGACGAAAGGCCGAGTCCTCTACATTAGCGGTGAAGAGTCGCCAGGACAGATCAAGCTGCGGGCCAATCGCCTCCGGTTGGCCTCACAATCGATGGAAGTGCTCTCCGAAACGAATCTCGATACGGTTATGACCGTGCTCGACAGTGTAAAACCTGTCCTGGTGATCATCGATTCCGTTCAGACTCTCGTCTCGGCGGAGGTCGGAGGAGTGCCCGGAACGGTCAATCAGCTCAAGTACTGCTGCACCGAGCTGATTGCCTGGGCTCGTCAGCATTCCTCTGCGGTCTTTCTGGTGGCCCACGTGACGAAGGAAGGAACGATCGCCGGGCCGAAGATTCTGGAACACATGGTCGACACTGTGCTCTACTTCGACCAGACAGGATCGGACCTGCGAATCCTTCGGGGCACGAAGAACCGTTTCGGGTCGGTGGACGAGATCGGGCTGTTCACCATGCAGGAGAGAGGCCTGGCTCAAGTCAGCGACCCTTCGTCGATCTTCATGGTGCGGCGCTCCGGCGAGCTCCCGGCAGGCATCACGGTAGCCCCGGTGTATGAGGGATCTCGAGTCTTGATGGTCGAGATTCAGGCACTGGTAGTCCCCGCGAAGGGTGCCATCTCGAGGGTGTTCTCGGACCGTGTCGACGCCAGCCGGGTCTCGAGAGTTGCGGCCGTCTTGGAGAAGCACCTCGATTTGCGATTTACGGATCACGATATCTACGTCAACGTCGCCGGGGGCATTCGACTCGGCGAGGTCGGGATCGAGCTGCCCCTCGCGCTCGCACTCTACTCGGCCCGTACCGGTCGTCCACTGCCCCCGTTGGTCGCGCTCGCCGGAGAGCTCAGCCTTGCCGGCGAGATTCGCCCCATCGCTCATCTTCGGCGCCGAATTCGGGCAGCAACCGATATGGGATTCACACGATTCATAGGTCCGCAGCACTCTCGCTCCGGCGAAGATGCAGTAGAGGAGATTACGAAGGTCGCATCGATCCGAGACGGCGTAGCGGCAGCCTTCGACGGCGCAACCACGCGAACGAAGACTCCCGAGGAGCCGGGCCTCACGCGAGGAGCGCGGTGAGATAGGGAATTCCGATGAAGGTTCCGATCGCACTCCCGACACTCGAAAGAAAGAAGACGATGAGGATATGAGTGAATCGATTGCGAAAGAACCCGCGGAAGCTCAAGATGTCTTCGTGAAGGTTCTCGAAGTCGATTACTCGTGGCTTCCGGAAATAGGCCTCCGCGATTCCGGTTACGATACCTACCCCGATGGTGGGATTCAGTGAGGTGAGCGGCGAGGCGACGAAAGCGATGAGTATGGTGAAGGGATGGGAAAGGGCCAGCAGGGCGCCAAGCGCCGACAGCCCGCCGTGGACGAGCACCCAGACCCAGATCATCGACAGGGCCATATGCCAGCCGGAGCGCAGAAACCCCCCGACCAACAGGCCCGCGATTACAAGCGGGATAATCCACGGTACCACCTTGCGGGCCTTGCTCGGCGGCGGAAGGGTCTCGATTTCCGATACATCGCCCGAAACCGTCCCCTCCTCCAGCCTATGCAGCCATTCGGTAATGCCCTTGACGTGACCCGCACCGACGACTGCGACTACCCTTCCTTCGGTCGTTTCGAAGATCCTCGTCGCAAGGTAGCGATCGCGTTCGTCGATGAGCACCTCTTTGACCGACGGAAGAAATCCTGCAAGCTCCTCCATCATTCCGTCCAGTGCGCTCTTGTTCTTGAGTCCCTCGATCTGCTCCTCGGTGAGCTTCTCGCGGGTCACAGCGGATCCGAGGAGTGCCGCAAGCATCTTGTTCTTGCCCCAGAAACCCGATCGCGACCACGCGCGGCGCAGGGTTACGTTGATTTCCCGATCGCTGAAAGAAAATGGGATGCCGAGCTCCTCTGCGGTTGCGATGGCGGCCTTCATCTCCTCTCCCGGGTTTACTCCGAGGTCTTTGCCGATGCGCCGCTGGAAAGAGGAGAGCACGAGGTTCGCCAGAAGGAGGAACCCTCTGCGCTGCCTGAGCACCTGTGAGACGTTCAAGGACTCCCAGTTCTGCCCCTCGGTCATCGTGCGGTAGCGGGAAGCGTCGATCTCGACGCAGACCCGGCCTGGCGCCTCATCGCGGATTACGCGGATGACCTCCTCTACGCTCTCCTTCGACACGTGGGCAGTACCGAGCAGGATTATTTCGCGACCACCTATCGTGAGGCGTGTTATCGTGTCACTCGTTTCGGTGTCGCTCATTTCTGGTTCTTCTCCAATTCCCATTTGTTGACCCGATACTCGTACATTCCTTCTACGGGGTGGGAATCCACGTCGACGAAATACTGTTCCGCCAGTCTATTCTTCCCCTGGAGCTCGTAGAAGCTGGCAAGGTAGAATAGCATTCGTGTTCGCACGTCCGGGTTCTTCTCCTGTTTGAGGCTGTTGATAAAGTAAACATCATAGGCCGGGTCAAGATACATCCTGGCGAGACCGTAGAATAGACTACTATGCGGCACTTCGGCAATCATTCGTTTCAGATATGAGGTTGCGTCAACCTTGTCCTTCTCTTGGAGGTAGGTAAGGACGACGAACATCTGGGGCCCGTGATCGCTCGGATCCTCTTTGTAAGCCTTTTCGAAATAGCTCCTCGCCTCGTCCCACTTCTGCTCCATATAGAGGATGAGGGCGTAGGGGCGATAGACGAAATAGTAGTCCGGCCGTAGATCGAGAAGCTTCTTGTAGTACTTCCCGGCCTCGGTGTAGTTTTTCGCGTCCTCAGCCATCCCTGCAAGATAGACATACCCGAGGAAGTAGTCCGGGTTGAGGCTCACCGCCTTCTTGAAATCGGCAAGCGCCCCTTTTGTGTTGTGCTCGGACTGGAGTCTGAGCCTGCCGCGATCGATGTAATGCCAGTAGTAGTCGGGATTGAGCGCGATCGCCTTCGTCAGATCTGCCTCGGCCCCGTTGTCGTCACCATTTGCCGCACGAGCCTGCGCGCGGTCCGCATATGCGAAGGAGAGCCCCGGCTGCAGCTTGATGGCGTGGTCGAACATCGATTCCGCCTCTTTCGGCTTGTTCTGCTGCAGCAGCACGTTGCCTTCGCCCATGAGCGCCGTCAGATTGTCCGGGTTCGACTTCAGGCTCAATTCGAACGCCTTGCCCGCCTTGTCGACCTCGTTGTCGGCGAGGTACAGCTGCCCGAGCAATGCATTGGCGTCGGGGTTGGTCGGTTCGCGCGCGACGATCTTCTCCAGATACCGTCGTTCGGCCTTGGTGTTCCCTCCCGAATCCTCGAGGAGCGCCATGTTGTAAAGCGCCTGCAGGTTGTTCGGTTCTTTCGACAGAATAGGATCGAGAACATTACGCGCCTCGGCAAGCTTGCCGGCCGAGATCAGGAGCCGAGCGAATTGGATCTGCTGCGAGAGATCTCCGGGATGCTCGTCGACGAGTTGCTTGAACACTCGAATCGCGTTTTCGGTGTCGCCGGCGGATAGAAAGTCCGCGGCTTGTTTGAAGGTCGGGCCGCTCGGAGCGCTGGAGGTTTTCGGAGCGCTTTGTGTCGAAGCGATTGAACCCGACTTCGGTTGGGTAGAAGGTTTTACCGTGGTCGACGCCGCCGTTTCTTGAGTCGTCGAGGACTTCTTCGGCTGCGAGGATCGTTCTGAGCTTGCGCAGCCGACAACGAGCAACGTACAGAAGAGAAGTGCTATCGCAGGAAAAACAGACGGAGGGAACCGTGCGATCGAGGCAGGGCCGGCGGGAGCCGCTTTATCGACGCGTGAAGAGCATTCCGCTTCGCGTAAACTTTTCGACAACCTACTATCCCCTCCTTCGCCCAATATATCGGGAGCCCGAAATTTGTACAAGGTTGAATTAAAGATGGGGCGTTGATACAATGCTCAGCCAAATGGACAGCCGCATCAGCAAGAAATACTACCTCATCCCGCTCTTGTACATCGGTTTGATCGGGGTTTTGCTTTATCTACAGTTCGCCCGAGAAGAGCCGCTGCACCTCCGATTCGGAATCCTCGAAGTCAGCGGCCACGTCATTGCGGGCCAGTCCAACCCTCCGGCCCTCGCCAACGTGACCCTTCACGTCAACGGGCTCAGTTTCGCATTTTCGCGTTCGACACCTGTCCGCGTCGAATCGGAAAACGGTCCGGCGCAGACGGTTTCGTTGAAGAGCTACACCACTGTTCCCAATGGAATCGAGCTGACCTTTTCGGCCGGGCTCGGGCTCCGGTTCACGGTAGACGCCAATGACGCCCTCTCGATCGTGCCGTCGACGCCTGAGGGGGTCCAGGTGAGCTCAGTCTCGTTCCCCTACTCTGTCGGCAAGGGCGAACAGACGCAGGCCACCCCCGGCATCCCGGCATTGGCCGTTACTCGCCAGACGTCGGGCGGACCCGAGACTCATGTTCTTTCCCTGCCATTCAACTCGGAAATTCATACGACGGACCATATGCTTGTCCTTACGGCAACCGGAGGGAAGTTCGGA